>JAEEGK010000393.1_pt1 | contig 109924 bp, 112 predicted proteins | sample 8958771 | NCBI WGS metagenome assembly JAEEGK01 (sample SAMN16246547, study PRJNA631951) | gut metagenome | biome: gut microbiome; feature: rumen; material: SC-attached | host: Bos | place: Iran: Karaj | collected 2018-10 | reverse complement strand
TACATCTCAAGCTTATCCGCAATAATCTCCGACGCATCTATCATCAAAAGAACATACTCAACAAGTTTCTCGGGCGCAACATCGTTCTTAATCCACTTAAAAATCGGCACTACCATCTCGGCATAATCTGCCGTAAGACCCGTGCGGAATGCACCAGTCTCCATTAACTCGCAGACTTCCCTTACATACTCTCTCGTAGGCTCTCTGTCCGAATCGATCAAAGCCTCAGAACCGAGCACGTAGAGCTTAACAACGCTCATTACGCCTTCATCCAGAGTATTCTCCGGATAACGCGAAACGCTCTTCCTGAAATACTCATACTCTTTTCTGCGCCCCATGAATGCATAAGCCTGCATGAGGTTACAGTCAATCATAATAAGATTTCTGGCGGGAAGATCGCAGACGTTGGAAAAGACGCGCATCGCCTCGACATATTTCTCCGCTTCCTTGGTAAGTCCGCAGCCCATAAATATGTCAATCGCCTGTGAGAGGCACGCTCCCATACAGAAGTCGGGCACCTCACCAAGATCCAGTATCCTGTTGACGATACGCACACACTCGGAATAAGAATTGACCAGCGTATAGTACTCCATCTCCTTAAGATACAGATAAGGAAGATGAAGCTTCTTAAGCTCGGCATTGCCCTGCACCGTGGCAATATACATCTGATTGCACAGATGCAAATCGTCTAAGAACGGGTTGCCCTCAAATCTGCCCACAGCGAACCCAAAACGCAGAAATTCGCTTACATACAAAGCTTCGCCTTCCGCGTCTTCTTTGAATATCTCTATTGCTTCAAGGAACTCTTCACGAGTCATCTCCCTGTCGCTGTTTTTGATGTATTCGCTGATGTCATTAATGGTCATAACTGCTCCGTCAAGTTTTTCTTAAGTATACAGGAACCTTATTAAAACTTAATTGTCTCGGGAGCGCCTGCAAAAGAAGAAATAGTCGCAACGCCATCTTCAAAATAAAGCACTTCTGTATTGCCGTCATCTTCGCTGTACATTCTTCTCAAATCGGGATACGCATCAAGCATAGCTGTCTTAGCTTCTCTTCTGTCATCGGCAATAAGCTTACCTGCTACTCTGATCCATCTTCCGTCAGCAGCAAAAGCACAAATCTCTGCCTTGGGATTGATGTGAAGCTGCTTGGAAACTTCCTTGGCCTTACCGGTCTGGATGTAAAGCTTGCCCTCAAATACATTAACGGTTCCGAAAGGACGAACTCTGGGCTGGTCGCCTTCAACCGTTGCAAGATAATAAACACCGCATTTCTTTAAGAATTCATATACTTCGTTCATGCTGTAACCTCCTTATTTAATATATCTAAAGTGTATCACTAAAGGCATGCCCCTGCATCAATTTTTGTGGAAACATCAAAAGAAATGGGCACTATTCCGCACGATTTAGGCAATAAAAAACCGCCGTTTGAAATCAAACGACGGAATTTTATGCGATTAACGACCTTTTCTGGGTTTCTCGGGAGTGTAGTCCACGATATCAGAAAATGATGTGCCAAGAATGTCGCAAATTCTGCACAAAACATCCATAGAAACTGTCTCGTCCTTATGGATCTTGGTCATGGTGTTGGGAGAGATGTCTGCAAGTCTTCTCAACTCTGCAGCGCTCATCTTCTCATCGATGAGTCTCTTCCAAAGCTTGTTGTAGGAAATAGCCATAGTTTTTACCTCCGCTTATTTATAATAAATGCGTCAAATAAACGCACTATTAACTTATCAAAGTATTGCATTTAATGCAATCTTCGCAAATGAAGGCGAATTTGGATTTGTCTCATTGAATAAACGCGCAGATAACGCGGAACCAAGAAAAAGCTTTTACCTATTCGTCAAAATAGAAAGAAAATCCTCAATCTGCACAAAGTAGCACAGACAAAAGACTTAGATTCGGATTCCGAGAAATATGACGTTTGTCCCCCTTCTAAACAAATACATCATTATCATATAACAAAATCAGACGAATTAAAAGTACCAAATTAAATTTGCTTATAAAAAAATTGATATATCCTGTCGGAATTTGAATATAAACTCCTAGTTTTCGCCATTCAAACGCATTACAATTTCTCTTTTATGCGGGGAAACGGAATAAAGGGCTCAACTACTTCGGGTCTTTCGCTCAAATTCTTTTCAAGCCAGCATACCCCATACCAGTTTCCAAATTTGTAGCCACAATCGGCGTGCTTACCAATTAATTCATATCCCAGTTTCTTATGAAACTTAATACTGTCATCAGTAACGTGTGTATCTTCTTTATCATTTGTGAAAGTTACATTGGCGTATACCACATATATGTTTTGCATTAGCAACAATTTCTCTATTTCTGCATACAATGCGCGTCCGATTCCTGACTTTCTATAGTCGCTGTCTACGTACAAAGACATCTCCACGCAGTGATCGTATGCTTCTCTCACTCTGAATCTGCCTGCGTAAGTATATCCGCGTACTATTCCGTCATCATCTTCCGCAACAAGATAAGGATATGTTTCCAGAGTCTTGGCTATTCGCTTAGCCATTTCGCTTGCATCGGGTGCTTTGTATTCAAAAGTAATTGCGGTATTCTCTACATACGGTCCATAGATTTCCGCAATTCGCTCCGCATCAGCCGAGGTAGCCACTCTTATTTTCATAACTTTGCTCCATTCTCAATATCTTTATTATTATCATAGCTCAACTCTATTCTTTGTAAAACGCAAAATCGCCGATATAAATATCCACAAGCTCAATTATTGTAGTGCAAATCAGCAAAAACGTTGATTCTACGCGTAATATAACTTGTGTTATTTTTAGCAAAAATCCGCATCCGTGTGATTGTCGTTTTCTGTTAAATCTTGTTTTAATTATTGCCCACATATTCTCATGCACAATATCACGCATGTTATTAATTGTCACATTTCCCGCAGTTACGCCAATTATTAAACTTTCGTGAACTGCTTGTGTCGTGACCAATTTAATTATACAATATCAGCAAGAAAGGATTATCTCAATACCCATATGAAAAAAGCTTACTTCGCAGGAGGATGCTTCTGGTGCATCACTCCTATCTTTAAAATCTATAAGGCGTCATCCGTTATAAGCGGTTACAGTGGCGGTGATGAAGTCAATCCCAGCTATGAAGACGTCAAGGCTCAGCGCACCGGGCACAGAGAGACCATATGTGTCGAATACGATGAATCGAAAACCGATTATGAAACTTTACTCGAGATTTATCTTGCCAACGTTGATCCCTTCGATTCCGAAGGACAGTTCATTGATAAAGGCTTCTCCTACACTCTGGCAATTTATTATACCGACGAGTCCCAGCGTATAGCAGCTGATAATGCACTCCGAGCTCTCGAGCAGGAGTCGGGCCGAAAGCCAGCAATAGCACTCGAGCCTTTTAAGTCATTCTATCCTGCCGAAGAATACCACCAGGACTACTATTTGAAGAACCCTGAAGCCTTTGAAAAAGAGCTCGAGGAATCCGGCAGAAAAGATTATTTCAAAAATTAAATCCTGATTAAACCAAGGAGGTTTGCTTATGAACAAGGTCAAATGGGGCGTTTTGGGCACCGCAGGCATCGCGAAGGGCGCCACGATTCCCGGAATGTTATTAGCCGACAACTGTGAAGTCTACGCCATCGCCGGCAGGAATCCCGATAAGGTTAAAGACTTCGTATCCCGCTTCGGATTCAAAAAAAGCTACTTAAGCTACGATGAACTCATTAACGACCCCGATATTGAAGCCGTATACATTCCTTTGCCCAATAATCTTCACAAAGAATGGGTTATAAAGGCACTCAGAGCCGGCAAGAACGTTCTCTGTGAGAAACCTTTGGCTCTCAATGCCGATGATGCGCGCGAAATGTATGCCGTAGCCCGAGAAACCGGCAAGATTTTGATGGAAGCCTACGCATATCTTCACAGCCCCTACATGGAATCTCTGATAGCAGACGTAAAGGGCGGTTTGATAGGCGATCCGGTTTACATCGATACCTCTTTTATGACTCAGGGATACAAAGAAGACTTCCGCCTGCACAAGGAATTCGGCGGCGGTATGATTTACGACCTCGGTTGCTACTGCACCACCATGATTCTTTCGATGCTAGATTCAGACATAGATTACGTGAAATGCGTGGCTGAAATGACCGATGAAGGTGTAGATGCTTTTGCCGGAGCTATTATGGGCTTTAAGAACGGAGCAAGGGCCGCTTTCAACGTCGGCATGGTAATGGGAATCGGCAGCAACGCCCGTTTCGACAGACTTTACATTCGCGGTACCAAGGGCGAAATCCACTCCATGGTTCCTTACAATGAATCGGGCGACGTTTCATATACCGTAATCTCAGAAGGCAAGCACATCACGCGCATGATCAATGTTCCTTCGAATTACACCCTGGAAGTTACCGACCTCGGCGAGAGCATACTGACCGGCAAAGCGCCCCTCGTAACTCCCGAATTTTCTATCAGAAACGCAGAACTGCTCGACAAGCTTCTTAACTGTATAGGTTACTGATTATCACGCAATAAAAAACGGGGTCCTCTACAGGACCCCGGTGTTATGTACATATATAGGTGTATCTTCTCTCGAATACTTCTTAATCTTCTTGATTATCACAATATCCACAACGATTATGTAGACAAAGAACACTATAAGTGCTATCCACGAATCAACCGACAGGCAGAAATCGAAGAATCCATGCATAAATACAGGCATCCACAGCGCCTTCGCTCTTAACTTCTCCGACTGCACCGGGTCTCCCCAGCTTTCCGCAACCTTAGCGGCTCCGTAATACGCACCCATGCATATGGCAAAAGAAGCATGTCCCGGCACCGAAATCAAAGCCCTCACAATAGCGTTTCCGAAGCCGTTCTCAACCACGTACATTATATTCTCTACAACCGCGAAGCCCATGCTTACCATAACCGCATACACGATTCCGTCAAAGCGGTAGTCAAAAGCAGGATGCTTCCACGATCCTTTCTTTAAGAAGAAATACTTGCCGGCTTCTTCTATAAGCGCGACACCCGCGAAATTCTCTATCGCGATAATAAGTATCTCATCAAGCCCGTCCGTTACCGACGACTCCAATATCCAATCTGCCCCGATTTCCAGCAAAGCAGCGGGAATTACGGAAATAGCACCGAGAACAAACAGCTTAAGCAACAATCCCTTGGGCTCTTTCTCGATTCTGTCTTTCTTGTATACCCAGAGCATAATGAGTATCCCCGGGAGTACCGCAAGTGTAACCAGCCACTTCATAGTGCCGTCCTCCTAAAGAAAAAGGGCGACTCCCAGCGGAGCCGCCCACCTATTTCCACTATACTATTTAGCACCCGTAAATTCAAGAAGTTTGGACATTGAAACACCGCCCACGTTCTTATTCACAGGCTTGCCGTCCTTGAACACAATGAGTGTAGGAATGCTGAATACGCTGTACTCGGAAGCCAAATCTTCTTCCTTGTCCACATCAATCTTGCATACTGCGAACTCAGGGTGATTGGCCGCGAACTCCTCAATTACGGGAGCGGTCATCTTACAAGGTCCGCACCACTCAGCGTAAAAATCTACAAGTACAGGCTTGTCGCCCTTCAATAATTCTTCAAACTTCTCTTTGTTAACTGCTAAATCAGACATATCTGTATCCTCCTTTGAAACTAGATAGCCTCATGGAATGTACGGGAGATAACGTCAGCCTGCTGCTCGGGTGTAAGTTTGATAAAGTTTACAGCGTAGCCGGAAACTCTGATGGTAAGCTGAGGATAATTCTCGGGATGCTTCTGAGCATCAAGCAATGTGTCTCTGTTAAGTACATTTACATTAAGATGATGGCCGCCCTTTGATGCGTATCCGTCAAGTAATGCTACGAGGTTGTTGATCTGTTGTGTATTTTCTTTCATGATTAAGCCCTCCTTTTCATGAAGTCTGTTTTCTTTTTACAAGTCTAATATATAATCTTTTGTAAAAAGAATCCGTAACAAATGTTACATTTAAAATTTTTCTTCAAAAGAAGGTTTCTCAACCACAATTTCACTATAACATAGTTTTAAATTTAATGCAAGAATATTTTGCACAATTTAATATTATACGTCCATTTTATTATTTTTCTTCAGTACATACACGGTCTCTTCGAACTCTTCAAGTGCATTATAACCCGCATCGGTGACGCGGTAAACACCTGTGGATACATGTTCAAACCACCCGTAGAAGTTACTGTTCATTATGACAGAAGCCTTTTTGACGCCGGAAACAGTCGCCGCGTCCCTGCTTTTGCCTTCACCGCCCAGTTCCGCAAGTGCATCCAGCACTAAGAGCGCATCCTCGCGGTAGCTTGTAATCAGCTTCTTGCGTGTGACGCCGCCGGTGTTACCCTTTGTGCGGCGCTTTTCAAACTCCGCACTGGCGTGCTCGCTTCTGCGCCGGTTCATTTTCTTGAAATCTTCGAGCGGGCTCACCACAGGCTCGCTGATAATCTCCACTCGCCCCGTTCTCTTAGAGACCGCTATGAGGCCTATGCCAAGGCGCTTCAATATATAAATCTTGTCGCGAACGGCTTTCGAGCGCATATTCTTGGGGTTGAAGGTTCCCACATAGACAGTGTCCACGAGCTTCTGCCTCAGCGCCGCCTGCTGGAATACCCTGAAGTCAAGCGTCTGCTTAAGCTCCACCGCAGCAGTCTCGTCTCCGCGTCTCATGTACATATCCATGCCGTCCACTTCACCGTCAACGGTGTAGCCGCGGCCTTCAAAGTATTTTTTTATCGGATTAAAAAGTTCTTTTTCCATCGTTACTCGGCGAAGTACTCAAGCCCCTCTCTGTCTTTGATTTTAAAAGTCGCCTTGCCCACGTCGATTAGACCCTCATCCTGCATGTTCATGAGTTCTCTCGAAAGTGACGGTCTCGTGGTGCCGAGATAATCCGCCAGTTCCTCACGCTTCATGTCGGTGGCAAAAGAATCTCCCTCGCCCGCCGAGTCAAGCACCCACATCGCAATGCGTTCCTTGAGCGTCTTGCCCGAAAGCAGGTAGAGCTTACGCGTCATCAAAAAGTTCTTGCCCGACTGCACATCAAGCATGTTTCTTACCACCGTCTGGTGCTTGTGGCACGCGTTCTTGCAGAAACCGTAGAAGAACTTTCGAGGAATCTCAAGCACAACTGTAGGCTCGCAGGCTATGGCGTCGTACCAGTATTCTTTTTCATCGGAGAATAGGAACATTTCGCCGAATACATCTTTCTCATAGACTGTAAAAAGAACGTTTCTCTTGCCGGAAGCGAAGTCCTTGCAGATCATGACGCTACCTTTCTTAATCACGAACATGCTGTTAGGCGCGTCGCCCTGTCTGAAGATGTATTCTCTGGGCTTAAACTCTCTGTCGCGGGCTTCCGCACAGTTAAGCATCTTCTCCTGTTCTTCTTCGGTTATGTCCTGAAATAATCTGCACTGCATGAGTTGCTCCTCTTATGAATCATAAGAACATTTTAGCACAGTCAAACAGTGGCGGGTATTAACCCGCCACCATTGTCTGTATCGGTTTAGTAATTTTCTTCGTGTACTTCGAAGTAAGCCTGAGGATGTGCGCATACGGGGCATACCTCGGGAGCCTTGGTGCCTACTACGATGTGACCGCAGTTACGGCACTCCCACACTTTAACTTCGCTCTTCTCGAATACCTTTTTGGTCTCGACGTTTTTAAGAAGTGCACGATATCTCTCTTCGTGAGCCTTCTCGATTGCAGCTACGCCTCTGAACTTAGCTGCAAGCTCAGGGAAGCCTTCGGCATCCGCTGTCTTAGCGAACTCGTCGTACATGTCGGTCCACTCGTAGTTCTCACCGTCGGCTGCTGCCGCGAGATTCTCAAGAGTATCTCCGATTCCGTTAAGTTCTTTGAACCAAAGCTTAGCGTGTTCTTTTTCATTGTCGGCGGTCTTTAAGAAAAGTGCCGCAATCTGCTCGAAGCCTTCTTTTTTGGCCTTCGATGCGAAGTATGTGTATTTGTTGCGGGCCTGGCTCTCACCTGCGAAAGCAGCCTGTAAATTCTTCTCTGTCTGTGTACCTGCGTATTTATTTGCCATAATTAATTCTCCTGTCTTTATTTTATTTCTTCCAAAGTCCGTGTAAGTTGCAGTATTCGTAAGTAGCTACGAGTTCTTCGCCTGCTGCCAGCACGAATTCAGCCTTGGGAGCTTCGCCGGGCTTTAAGAACTTAATCTGGAAGCCTTTACTCGTCTCGATTGCCACGAACTCAATGTAGTGAGCGTCCATCATAGGGTGCTCAACTTCACCGACTGTAACCTTAACGGTATTTCCTTCAACCACAACTGCCGGAACATGCTTCTCAACAGCGGCATCGGTAGTACCGGGAATCAACTCTGTCATTGCCTCGCCGCAGCATACTACGGGAACTGCGGTTTCCTTAACCTTCACGATAATCTGTCCACAGTGGGAACAACGGTAAAACTTCAAACTCATTGTAACGTCCTCCTTTTTCTTAGCTGACTTAAGTGTACTTAATTCCCCATGAAAATTCTGTAACATATGTTACATTCTCTATCTTAACCCTGCCGATTGATAAGTTTCACAAGTTCCATCTCAGGGGTAAGCTCTGTGGCCTTCACACACACCGAATATCTGTATCCGGCATCGCAGTCCCATTCGTACAAAGAAAACGTATCGGGCTCAATTCCGTCGCCCTTTACACCCGTTACTCTCAATATGCCTGTCCGCTCGTAATCACCTTCAAAACAGATTTCAAAGCTGTTAAGCGGGCGCTTTAAACCCTCTCCGGTTGCTTTGATAAAGCTTTCTTTGAGCGTCCAGATGCGGGTGAAAACTTCGGCGTTATCACGCGCAAGTTCTGCCTCATGCCCGGTAAAGAAACGATTGGCTACCTTGGTATTGTCCTTAATCATTTCAACATCGCAGCCTACCTCACAGTCGCTAATGGCACACATAACCTTGTCGCCGGAGTGGGAGAGGCTGAAATCTATCATAAGCTCGCGGGCATCGGTAAGCATCGCCTTGCCAAACTCCGCTTCCGTAAAAGACCACAGGTTCTTGGGCACACCTACATCCTCCAGGGCTTTCTTAAGAAGAATGCCTGCGCCGATTGATTGGCACTTGGGCTTTTGAAGCTTGATGCCGTCCGCTTTTTTTTGCCGCCACGGGATAGACTTTTTGTAATAGTATTCGTAAGTCTTCTCATCATAGAGAGGCGTGATGTCGGCTATATAAACCTTCAAAAACATAGCTTGCCCTCTAGTCGATGAGACTGTAAGTCATCATCTCGTACTTAAGCTTTGAACCTTCCCGGATGTTATAGGGAAGCAGTGCTCTCGCAACAAGCTTTAAGTCGTCGGTTTCTTCGTCGGTTCTCTTTAAATTAGCGTAGTCTCCGTCAATTGAGACCACTTCATAATACATAGTTTCCAATTTTATTTGCCTCTCCATATAATAAATCGTTAAAACGATTTATTATCGGTCGCTTTCGAATAAGTCCAAGCGACTTATTCCAGCTCAATCAGTATCATGATTATACCACGAATTATCTGAATATAACAGAGCACAACTCAAATAAGCGCAATATAATAAAAAGAAAAAGGGATTATTACAGAAAGAAAGGCAGGCTGCGTGAAATTTACCGGTTTCCGCGGAGATTACTAGGTTTCTTCGGTCGGCAAATCGAGCAGTTTCAAACTTTCAAAAGAAACAGGAACAGTTTCTGTTACCTTCTGGTTTTCCTACACAGAAAGTCTCGTCGAGAGGATATTCCCGGCGAGACTTTTTCTTTTTCCTTAAGATTGCGAATGAAAGTTTATGATTGTTTGCAGGTTTTCTTAATAAGGTGCCGGAGCCCTTGATATAGGCCGATTCTGCGGATACACTTAGAGCGAAATCAATTGTTGGATTATGATTTGTGTTATTTGGGAGGTTAAACGACTATGTTTGGTAAAATCCATCCGACTGTAGCAGGCTTTTTTATCATTATCATCGCTTTCGGTGTTCCGGCGGTGCTGACTGCAGTTAACGTCTATCATCTGTTTACATTGAAAGTTCGTAATTTGTTCAGACGAATCGTGTGGGCACTTACGCTGATATGCGGTTTGGTGTTATCGCAACTCTACGCTGTAGTTATTACGGACATGCAGAATGAACCCTGGGATAAGGCTCTGTACTCAGGTTTTCATCAGCCGATCTGGAACGAAGGAAAAGTTTTCTACCTGACTATCTGCATTCTTGCGCTTATAGGCTTCATAGTACTGGACAGATTTCAGGCAAACACAATTCCACCGCTCGTCACAGTTTTGTGTATGGCGCCGATGTACGCCATGATGGCAACCTGCGTGGTATGGTGCATACAGATTAAGGATGTTCCCGACGGTCTTCCCTTGATGATTCTGCCACTCAATATCATCATCATGATTCTTTCGGTCATCCGCAGCGCGATTAACGAGTGGAACGCTTCTGTCGAGCACGATGAAGCTTTGTATGGCAAAAACAAGTTTCTCTATACACTTAACAAATGGCTGTCCAAAGCGGCTTTGTGGCCGGTGGTCGCTTTCGTAGCGGTAATACCGCTTCTCGGAGTCATTCTTTTAATACTTACTCTGTTCGGTCAGCAGCCGGACATAATAGTTAAAGCCTGGACCGAAACCGCCGACTATACATTTTCTCAGAGAATCGCTCCGCCCAACCTTCCTTACGAGGGACATTACCTCTGCACAGTCGCCGCACGCGGGCACAAGGGGCTCGTGAAGCCTCTGCGTTACGGCGAGCGAAACGGCACAGTTGTGGTGGTCAATCGCCAGCTTGAAATTGCCAACGCCTTCGAGCAAGTGATCGAAGAACGCACGCCCCGCTTCCACCGCGCTGTCCGTAACTTCTACGACAAGCACGGTCTCCCCATCGCGCGCGTTATCCGCACCAAGTTTTCCTCCGATGTGGTCTACATCCTCATGAAGCCTTTGGAATGGATATTCCTTATCGTCCTTTACTTAAGCGATGCCAATCCCGAAAACCGCATCCACGTGCAGTATCTTCCGGGATACAGAGATTTTCTGAAAGCTAAATAATGAGCATAAAACAGCCCCGAACATTAATCTGTCCGGGGCTTTCTTCATACCATAATACTTACCAAACTGCCTTCTTGAGACTTTCCTTGCTTACGAAAGGTCCGGGCACTGTGGTGATGCCACGATGGTCGCCGAAGTAGTCCTGATCGAAGGTGATTGCGGAACCGTCGGGATTCTCAAAGCGCTGCTCGGGCTGGAATGCCTTGCCGAGGATATCGCTGGTGATGATACCGTCGCTGAAATCTTTGAGGAAGTCGAATACATTGGTCTTAACGGTGTACTTACCGTTCTTCTCCACAAGTTCAACTTTAACCTTGGCCTTCTTGTCAACGAGCTTGTTCTTTTCCTTCTTCCACGCAAGCGCGCCGCCGAGATATACGTTACCGTCAGCCCATACAGGAAGGTGAGCGAACTGGAACTTAGCAAGCTTGCCCATGTCGGGACGCTTTACGTCGAGGTCGAAGTTCTTAATCCACTCATCGTAGGTAGGATACTCATCGAAGTACCATGTTCCGGGAACCGAATCGGTCTTCTTAACCTTGCCGGTTTCTTTGTCCTTAACGTCGGGCCACATCTTAATAAAGATATTGTTATAGAATCTGTCGTCGCCGTGGTTAATGGTGGTGAAGCCCGCAACCTCTGTCCTGTGACGGATGTGGTAAGGTGTGTAACGAGGGCCTGTGCCGCCGCCTACTTCGAGGAATGCGCCGCAGATAAGGTTATGTACAAGCGCAACGCTTTCTGTAGCGAAGAACAATGATGCTTTTGACAAAAGAATATTATTATCGATAAGCGTAGGTCCATGACCCACCTCTACGAAGATATCCTGGCTTCCCATACCGCCCTCGGCCCATGTACAGAAGTCGGGACGATAGTTGTCGTGAAGAAGGTTCTGTGTAATACGAGTACCCTGAGCCTCCCAGTCACACCAGATACCCATGGTGGAGTGGTGAATATGGTTACGACGAATGGTTACGTCGATAGCAGCGTGAAGCTTGATACCTGAAATCTCAGCGCCGCCCAGCTGTTGCATGTTGTTGATGTTATGAATATGGTTGTCCTCGATGGTTGAGAAGACAGCACCCATTCTGCCTACGATACCTGTCTGCTCGCAGTGGTGAATGTGGCAACGACGCACGATATGAGAACCGATACGTTCCTTAAGCCAGCCGTGATACTGACCGCGGCATACGGCGTCACGCTCCATCTGCGTAGGGCTCTTTAAATGCTTGGTGGTAAAATAATGATCGTTCTCGGGATCGTAATACTTACCGAGGGAAATACCGCAGCACTTGGAGTTGGAAATCTCACAATCCTCGATAATCCAGCCTTTGCTCCAGTGAGGACCGATCATGCCGTCCTGGAAAGCTGCCGGAGGCGCCCATGTGGTAGCCGCCTTCTGAATATTGAAGCCGGATACGGTAATGTAGCCGCGTCCCTGCTTCTCAGGGAAGAAGCAACGGCGGCGAACATTAATCTCGACATTCTCCTTATTGGGATCAAACTCATGGAAATTCGCATAAATTACAGTATCGTTACCGTCCTGCACTGCGAACCACTTATATACAGAGAACTCCGGGTCCCACGAAGGTGTATATACCTCTCCGTCAAGACATTCCTTAAGACTCTCTGTCTCATATAACATCTTATCGTTTAAATATACCGCGCCGGTATGACGTACTGCAGGTGCAAAATACCAGTCACCGTACACCTCTGTAGTATAAGGATTGTAGTTACCGAACACACCGTTTCCTACACGAACTACCCATGTTGTTCCCTTATACTTCTTCCAGCCTTTCACAACCTCGGCACCGGTAATAACCGCACCCAAAGGCTCCTCCGAACGATACACTATTCTCTCGTCCTTGGTGCCGCCACGAAGCGGATTAACGTACTCTCTGTACACACCCTTCGCAACAATTACCTCGTCGCCGGGCTTGGCAACCCTTGCAGCATCATTAATGTGTTTAAACGGTCTTTCTTTGGAACCGTCGCCCTCAGTGAGTGCCGCCTGATTAACATATATAGTCATTTGTATACCTCCTGCACTATCGTGCCATTATTATCTCATTTCGGGAAGAAACTCTTCCAATACCTTCACTGCCGCTTCCAGCTCAACCCTGTCTTCTTCACTGAATCTGTCCAAAGAAGGACTGTCGATATCCAACACACCGAAAATTTCCCCACCGCGGTGAATCGGAATCACAATCTCAGAATTGGACGCACTGTCACAGGCTATATGCGTCGGAAACTTATGCACATCAGGAACCACAAGGGTTTCGTCCTTCTCTACAGCGGTTCCGCACACGCCACGGCCAATCTTAATCTCTACGCAGGCAACCTTGCCCTGAAAAGAAGAAAGCACCAGCTTCCCATCTTTCATCTCGTAGAAGCCGGCCCAGTTGATATCATCGAAACGCTCCCAAATGAGCGCCGAAATATTGGCCAGATTAGCGCTCACATAGGGTACGCCCTCTACAAGCGCCCTGACCTCGTCACATATCCTCATAATCTAATCTCTCTTTCTCACGAACTTAATTCAATCTTAACTTCCTCCTCAAAAATAATCAATTCACTTATTGTAAAATGCGTTATATACTAACAAAAGAGGAAATTATAATGACAAAACAGATAGGCGTCATCGCCGACATCCACAGTAACTTCACCGCTTTTAAGGTGGCGGTTGAATATATGCTTAAGCAGGGAATTGATGAGTTTTTTCTCCTCGGTGACTACGTATCCGATACGACAGATACTGCCGAGACCATGGAATACCTGTACAGTCTCATGGACACTTGCACTGTTAAGGCTCTTCGCGGCAATCGCGAGGACTATATGATTGGCCAAAGAAAGGTCATTCGCGGCGAGTCCGATTCTCCCAAGTGGATACCCAACTCTGCAAGTGGCAACCTTCTGTATACTTACGAGAGGCTGACGGACAGGGACGTTGATTTCTTTGAATCGCTTCCCATCACCTTCAAATACGAATGCGAAGGCTATCCTGCCATCACCTGCTGCCACGGCTCGCCCGAAAATACCCGTGAGCTCATGCAGTTTGACGGCACCAATACCCGCGAATGGCTTAATAGAATAGACACCGATTACCTTATCGCCGGCCACACACATTATCAGGGAAGCCTCGATTTTAACGGACGCCATTACTTCAACACAGGTTCCGCAGGCATTGCAATAAACGCCCCCGGCCTTGTTCAGTGCCTCATCATACACGGCTACACCGATACCGAAGAAGGCGGTGCCCGCTGGGAGCCCGAATTCCTGAACCTTCCTTACGATGTAGACTACGTCGTTAATTCAATCTACGACAAAGGCCTTATGGATACCGGACTTTGGTTTATTTCAAATAATATTTACACTTTAAAAACCGGCAACGATTTCACTCCCGAACTTGTTGAGACTGCCATCAAGCTTCAGGGCGAAGCCGCCGATGGCCCTGTAACCTGGCCTTATATAAAGGAGGAATATTTTGAGAAAGCCGCGGGAATACTTGGAATTCCGGATTACAGGTCCAGGTAGCTTTTAGGCAACAGGGCAGGCTTTACCCTCTGATTTTGTCTACTGCAGCCTTTATTGCCTCGCATATTTCATCTACTTCTTCTTCCGTATTGTCTTTAGACAGTGAGATTCGAATACAGCTTCGTGCCTCATCGGCAGTAAGTCCCATTGCCAAAAGAACGTGGCTTGGCTCTACGGACTCTGTATTGCAGGCCGCGCCGGTTGAGACGCAGATTCCGTTTAAATCTAATAAAAGCATCAGCGCTTCTCCCGAAACGCCCTCAAACCCAAGGTTTATGATTCCAAGAAAACGGTTTGTTTCGTTACCGTTTATCCACATTCCGTCTACGTACCTTAAGCCTTGTAAAAGACGCTCTCTGAGCGCTTCTACCTTTTGTGTGTTTATATCAAGGTGAGCCACGCTGTCACATAAAGCGGTCGCCATAGCAACTGCCCCCGGAACATTCTGAGTACCGGGGCGTTTTGTTTTTTCCTGGCTTCCCCCATACATAAGATTGGCTACAGGTATTTTTGAATCAACGTAAAGAGCTCCGATTCCCCGTGGGCCTCCGAATTTGTGCCCCGAAACAGAAAGCATTGATATTCCCTGTTCTTTCACATTAACTCCAATGTGCCCTGCCGCGGCAACACCATCGGAAAAGAACAGAATTCCCCTCTCCTTGCATATTTGCCCTATTTCCGATATAGGCGCAACAGTTCCCACTTCATTGTTTACCGCCATTGCGGCAACCATGCAGGTATCTTCTCTTAAGGCCTTCTTTAGCTCAACTTCCGATACCCGTCCGGTCTTATCCACAGAAAGTAAAGTAATTTCAAAACCGTCTCGCTCAAGTGCAGGAATACAGTTTAACACCGCATGATGCTCAGCATTCGAAAAAATCATGTGACGCTTCCCCACACTTTTGCCATAAGCCACTCCCGTAAGAATCGCCTGATTGTCGGCCTCGGTTCCGCCGGATGTAAAGTATATTTCCTCAGGGCTTGCTCCTATGCAGCCTGCAATCTTTTCTCTTGCCTCTTTAAGCATATGTGCCGCCTCCCGCCCACACGCGTGAACGCTTGACGGGTTTCCGTAATACTCCCGCATACACTCAGTCATTGCCCGCAGTGCATTTTCTGAAATCGGGGTAGTTGAAGCATGGTCAGCATATATTCTGTCCATTTTCTTTCTCCTATACAAAATCAATTAATTGTGCTACATTAATCCTAAAAAAGGCGGAAAAAACCATGTTATTAAAGCATAAAAAGAAACGCTGTCTTACAGTCACGCTCGGTGATTCAGTCATCTATGACGGTTTCTGGGACAATCTGCCCCTTACCGAAGAAATCACTATCGAAAAAAGCATCGAATTTTTTAATGACCCCGAGCCCTGCGCCATACATCGCAGTGCGGTACAGATTCGTTTACTCGCTGAACTTGAAGCACTGATTTCAAGCCCTGATTTTAAAGAGCTTTTTGCCTCCTACACAGGTTTTCCCAAAGAATGTGAACTCACATTCTCAGAAAAGTAGACTTACAAACAGCACAAAGAAAAAGATGCAGTAAGCAAGCTTGGCAACGGGCAGGAGCTTAAGCGAAATACGTGAAGCTGACATGACATTTTTTCCTTTTGCCACGATAACCGTCAAAAGAATCATAGGCACGCACATTGCGGTAAGATAAATCACGAGATTGCCCACAATTCGGGCGTTGTATCCCCCGTTTTCTCCGGCCATATACAAAAGCGTTGCAAGATACACCTGGCCCGTACACAGGAATTCCCCGGCCGAAATCACAATCCCTAACAGAAACAGCAGCGGATACCAAAGATTTCCCTTTACGCCGCTGAATTTCTTTATCATGTTATGATTCCATCTTCTGAATCTTTCCGGGAGTCTTAATCTTTCCCTCCCATAATCTTTTCTCAGAACATGAATAAAATCCATCAGATAAAACAATCCAAAGCACAAAGACAGAATCGCAAAAACAATATTTATTGTTCCATATACCGTCTTAAATACCCTGCCTTCAATCACGTTTAACAACGAGCCTATGGTAAAGCCCAGAAACAGATATGTCAGAAACTTTCCCGCAAGGTAAGTAAAGCTTCCTCTAAAAAAGTTTCGACCCGACATCAAAAGTACAGACAGAACCATAAGAAGCATGGAAATTCCGCAGGGATTTAAACCATTGATAAAGCCGGCTAACGCAAGCTTGATTTTTGAAATACCAACGTCTTCTTTTTCCGTAAGAAGTTTCTCAGCCACTTTGTCCCAGGAGCCTGCCGCTTCCGGACTTTCGACGCAGTCTGTAACATTTTTTAAGATGTCATCTGCTCCGGACAAATAAACGCTTTTTGTAAAAAGCAGCGGAACCTGCTGCAGACTGTCAGGCACCTCATATATCTTCATAAGTTTCTTAAGTGCCATCGCATTGTCATCTTCCATTATGTTGTAAATAAGCAGATTGTATTGTCCTGCCTTAAGCGTACTATTAAGATATTCTTCCGCCCTGTTACAGCTCTCGCAAGATCCTGTCACAAAAAGAATAATGGTCGTATCATCTTTTGCAATATTACAAATATCCCGATGAACGGCTGAATCGGTTATTGTCTTGCTCTTCCCCACATCAGAAACAGTTCCGGCTCCGGATATACGTTTCGTTACGTCGCCCGTTTCTCCGTTACTTAAGTAGTTACCAAGCTTCTCGCCTATCTGCGCATATGTGCCCTCAAAAACCTCTTCACCTGCTATAGCGACAGGCAAATCGCTTATCGAGATATTAAGCCCATACTCTTTAGCTATTTTTTCAAGGCGAGTCGCACCGCTTTCTTTGTAAGCATTGTAGACATTGCAATCATATTCATCGATTCCCGCTTCGTCCAGTTTAAGACGCACCTCTTCACTGAATTTTTCTTCCTCGTTACAGCTTTCGCAAGGAGCAAAAACAAAGAGTTCCACCGCATCCAAACCTGCTTTGGCATATGATTCTTTACGGCAAAAAAACGCTCCCGCAAAAACAAGAACGACGAAGAAAAATACTGTCAGTATGAATTTAAGCTTTTTAGGTAAAATCACATTCTTTTTCAAACTTGTTTTCTTTCTAAAAACCGGCCGGTTTCCCGGCCGGTTTCATAACAAACTAAACTTTATTTACCGGCTGCAGCCATGTATGCATCATAACTACGCTGATATGCGGCAATATAATCATCTACGCCCATAGACTGAAGCTTCTGGATGTAAGCATCCCAATCCTTCTCAATGTCAAGGCTTCCGTCGATAAACTGTACCTGAGCCTGGCTTACATATCCGCCGATGGTAAGTGTACCTTCAGTTACAATCTTGGCATCCTCACCTTCAAATGCAAGGTTGGGAACAAGTGTCTCTGTTGAGGGAGCATACTTGCTGTAAAGCTCTGCCCACTGCTGTAACCAGTATTCGCCTGAGTGTGCGGGATCCATAACTCTTAAAGAAGCTCTTTCATCCGCAGGTGAACGCTGAATCATTGCATCGGGAGTATAACGATAGTCGGCATATGACTTAGGAAGACCGCCATCCTTTACATAGTCATAATCTTCAGGAATCTTATATGTCTCATACACGGGTGTTCCGCCGCCAAGAGAAACGCCTTCGTTAGTATAGTTCCAGCCAATTCCTTCAGGGCCGTAGCTGATGTGCTTAGCAGCATCGGGGGAAGCCATGAAGTCAAATAATGCTACTACGATTTCAGGATATTTGCAGGTAGAAGATACAACACCGAGACATCCTTCAAAATAAGTCTGACCGCAACGTGCAGAATATCTTACACCGTTAGGCCCTGCTACGGGAGCAAGAATTTCCCAATTCTGCCACTCACCGTCTTTTTCCTGCCAGAATTCAGAGTTTGCCATACCGCCACCGGGGTAAACAGCAACTCTGTTAACTTCTGTAGCGTCTACGGTAGCTTCAAACTGAGTATTGTCCTGTAAGAACACCTGGTTGTCAAGAAGTCCTTCTTCAAAGAGCTTACGCATATATCTGAGGCCGTCTCTGTATTCGTCCTTCATTACTGCATATTCAATCTTGCCGTTATTAACTACCATACCGCCTGCTACGGTGGGGTTGGTGTTGCTTAAGGGGTTAACGCTCTGAGTAAAGGAGTTAATCATCCATACGGTAGGATCGCTTGCCCAACCTCCGATGTATCCGCTCATGGGAACTTCATCGGCAATACCGTTTCCGTTGGCATCGTCTTCTTTGACCATCTTTAAGAAGTTATAAAGCTCTTCTGTGGTCTCGGGGTTCTTACCGCCAAGGTACTTTTCAACCCAAGGCTTGTAGATGTACATACGATGCTGATACATGCAGTGAAAACATTCATTATCTCCGCCGTATGTGTAAATATGTCCGTCGCCCATGGTAAGATCGGCTTTTCTCATGGGGCTTAACTCATTTAATTCATTCCAGTTATCAACCTGAGAAAGCAAATCCTCTATAGGAAGGATAAGTCCCTGGCTGCCGTATGATGCAACCTCAGCCTTGCTCCAGCCTGTACGAAGGAAAAAGTCAGGCATTGTATTGGGGTCTGTCATAATAAGGTTAAGCTTCTGTGTTGCCTCATCTCCGGTAAGGTCATACACGTAATCAAGGTGAATATTGGTCTGTTCCTCAATCCAGTCGTTTACCCAGTTATCCTGATAGCTTGTAACACTCTGGTCGGGGTTGTTGACAAATACCTTAAGGGTCAGCTTTTCCTTAAGAGGAAAAACAACATCCTTGGGTGAGTCAAACTTAAATGCGTCGGAATCCGCATTTACTGTGGTTTTGGTGGAATCAGAGTTCTTTGCGGAATCCGCACCCGAACCTTCACCTGCGCCACAGCCTGCAAGCGAAGCACTCGTAAGTGTCAACGCAAGCAAAAGTGCAAGTGTCTTTTTAAAGATTTTCATCTTCTTCATAATAATCCTCCTGTTATAAATTATTATATATTAAACGGATGCCTCTTTTGGCCCTCCGATTTAATCTTTATTGTTTCTTTAGCCTTTGACGGAGCCTATCATAACTCCCTTTACGAAGTACTTCTGAACAAAGGGATAGACAACCATAAGCGGTAAGGTGCTCACGATAATCGTTCCGTACTTAAGCATTTCGCCCAGATACTGGTTCTTTCTTATTACTTCCGGGTCGATGTTACTCTGATTTAAATTAACCTGCGAAAGAAGAAGGATTCTTCTAAGCACCAGCTGAAGCGGGTATTTATCCTGCGAGTTAAGATAAATCATAGGGCCAAAGTATGAATTCCAAAGTCCCACTATTACCCAAAGAGACAGTACCGCAATGATAGGTGTAGAAAGCGGAATTACTATTTTTCTGAAAAATCTGAAGTCTGAGCAGCCATCCATTTCTGCTGCCTCTCTTAATTCCTTGGGAATCGTATTGGCAAAAAACGTTCTGGCCACAATGATGTTGTAGGCACTTACAGAACCGGGAAGCACAATCGCCCAGATTGAATCCAGAAGCCCTAAGTTTTTAATCAGCATATAAGTAGGAATCAGACCGCCTGAGAACATCATCGTAAATAATATGATGACCATAAAAAACTTCTTACCCCTGAAGTCCTCTCTTGAAAGCGGATACGCCGCAAGCAGTGTAAGGCTCATGCTTATAAGCGTGCCGACAATTGCATATATTATTGAGTTTCGATATCCTGTCCAGATACTCTGGTATTTAAATACTGCCTTATAACTCTGCAGTGTAGGCTGAACCGGGAAAAGCTTTACCTTGCCTGTCATCAGTGCATCACCCGAACTGAAGGAACAACTGACTATATATATAATCGGATACAGCACCACTACAAGAAGAATCGCCAGCAAGACATAATTGATAAAATAGACAACCTTATCCTGCGATATCTTTTTTTGTCTCATAGAACAACTACTCCTTTACCATTCCAATGCTTATAGAAATCCATTACCGGAAAGTTTATCCGCAATCTTATTGGTAACTAAGATTAAGACCAAACCTACCAGCGACTGGAAAAGACCGATTGCTGTAGAATACGGAAAATCCGGGAACGTTGATACCAAAGATACTTTGTACGAATATGTACTGATAACCTCAGATACCGCAATATTGTTCTGATTCTGCATCGCAAGAATCTTTTCATATCCTATGTTCAAAGTGCCGCCCATATTAAGAATCAGCATTATAACGGCTGTGGGGATAATCGCCGGAAGATCCACGTACCAGATTCTTTGCAAAAGCGTTGCGCCGTCAATGATGGCCGCCTCATGCTGCTCCTGGTCAACACCCGCAAGCGCTGCCATGTATATGATTGCTCCGAAGCCGATTCCCTGCCATACACCCGACCAGACGTATAAAGAGGGGAATAATTTGTAATTTCCAAGAACATTGATTCCGAAATTGTTAAAAAGAAAACTACCCAAAACACCCGACCTGTTATCAAAAATCATGTTGATAATTCCGACAAATACTACTGTGGAAATAAAGTAGGGACAATAGCTTATCATCTGAACGGTCTTTTTAAATACCACATTTTTGGCATAGTTTAAAGAAATCGCCAGGATAATCGAGCAGGGCATGCTTACAATCATTGAATACAAAGAAAGTACAACCGTATTACGTAAGCATTCTCTGAAATTGTAATTCTGGAAAAATCTTATAAAGTTATTTAATCCGTGATGATCCGCCCATGGGCTTCCCCAGATTCCCTCACTTACCTTGTAGTCTTTAAATGCCAGTATTACTCCGTACATCGGCGCATAGGCAAAAATAAACAGCATCATTATCGGAAGCGTTATCATTGCATACAACTGCCAGTGTCCTTTGAAATATTGGCCGAAGGTTTTGTGATTTCCCGGCACGGCTTTTTGTTTCTTTTGCATCTTCACTTCTTCCCTTTCCCTTTAGTCATCTCAAAAGAAAAGTCGTCATCTGACTTCACGTATAATTTCACACATCTTTTTTCAAAAATAAATCGCCAGTTTTTATTTTTGCCTTATTCATTTTTTAATGTGCTTTCTGCCCTGAAAACCGCACAAAAAAAGACCGGACAGATTAAGCCGTCCGGTCTTTTCTCCCTCAATATTCATTTTTTACAGGGCTTTATTCATTTCTTAATGTACATTTAATCCTTGCGATATTCAGATGCGCTGTCGCCGGTTACTCTCTTAAATGCTCTGCAGAAAGAATTGGCGGAACCATAACCTGTTGTTACGGCTATCTCGCCTACCGTCATAGAGGTATTTTTCAAGAGCCCTTTTGCTTTTTCAATCCTTAATCCTTCCACATAGTTAGAGAAATTGACTCCTGCCGATGTTTTAAAGAGCGCAGAAAGATAAGGCACGCTTATATTAAATTTATCCGCAACCATAGCAAGCGATAAATTTTGGTCGCCGTAATTTGAATCCAAAAATGCCAGGATGGCAGGCATCATCTTTCCCGCTTCCTGATTCTTCATTTCATTAACATGTGCGCAAAGCGACCGATACAGCCCGAGTGTGTTGGTAATCTGCTCAAGAATCGGGCTCATATGATTCTTTTCAAGCTCGCAGAAATACTTCTGATTCTCTGCTTCATCAAGCTCTAATCCCGCAAGGATTCTAAAAAGAATAGCTTGTAATTCATTCAAAAGAATCTGCTGAAGCCACGTGGGAAGATTATTTTCAAAAATATATTCTTTCATAATTTCCCTGAGAGCATCATGAAGGCCCTGCTCATCGCCGGAAGTAACCAGTCTGGTAAGTCTTACCGACAACTCAAAATAAGGAAATGCCGCCGCGGACTTGCCTGTATTCTTCCTAAACCAGATAATCTGATTCTCTATCTGGCTCTTTTCGTTCATAAAAGCAAATACGGCGTTGTGATAGGATTCATAGATGTTCTCGGCCTGCTCTACTATGTTACCGCCATACACAAACAGTCGCTCTGCAATATTGCCGGGAAGTTCTCCCCTGATTTGAACTACTTTTTCCTCCGCAAATGACATGATATTTTCACGCATCTGCTTATCTGTGCCAAGAATCATGGATACCTGGGCTTCGCCCGTAACGGCATACAGACACCCGGGAAATGCCTTCTTGGCAACTTCTATCAAAGAAAGTGTGCATGTATTAAGCAAATCCACATTACTCTCCGCCTCATTTTCAGGAATCATGATTCTGAAAACAAGCACGGTAAACACTTTATCCCTGCATTTAAAGCCCATCCGGTTTTCAAGCCAGTCATACTCACTCTGTGACAATGGGTTACCAAACAAAAGTCTGTTTACAAAGGTGGTGCGTATATAGGGCTTTTGCTCTTCCATCATCTCTGCCAGATCCGAATTGACAGTACCTACATATTGGAAAATATCGCTAAGCTTTGAAAATACCGAATTGTGTTCTTCCTGCCTCTCGGTAAGTCGCAAAGCTTCTTTTAACAGTTCATTTAAAGGAGTTGCAGACCTGGTGGACATGTGCCAGCACAAAGCAAGGCCGACCGCCGCAGCAAAAAGAATAAATGCCGTAAGGCTGATTACGCTTGCCATCTTTCTTGCATTAAACTGCATAAGAGGCAACAGTGAACAATAACTGTATCCTGACGGAGATTTATAGCGTAACACTACATACTTTTTACCGGATAACCTAATCGAAAGCTTTTGCATCCCGTCTGCGTCATCATCTGTTTGCGTTACGTTTTCTGTAAGTTCTTCCTGTAATTCACTTTCTGCCTCTGAGACGATTGCCACAGCCGTTTCAATCAGAGATTCTCCCGATTTATAATAAATCACGTCACCGAATTCGTTAAGAATGTACTGAAGTCCCGCCTTCTCCGTCACCGGCATCAGATTTTCAAGCACCTTTTTTTCAAAAAAAATTCTTACAGCGCCGCTGCTGGCTTCGTACCCGTTATTGGGTAACGGGCTTGAATATGCCAAAAGTTCAACCTCGCTGTCACTTTTATATCGATACTTTTCAACCGAGCTTATACCTTTAATCAATTTGGTCGAAAGAAATTCTTCCCATTCATCGTAACTTTCGTCCCTGTCCCGCTTTAGATACAAATTGTAAAAATCCCTGTAATCGTAGGCTATTCGGTCGTTTATGACAGTCTGACTCCTGTCAAAAAAAATGTAGTAGCCAAAGACAGAACTGTTAATCTGCGTCGGGTTAAAGAGTTTATCCTGAAGATTGTTAACTTCGTGAGTGTTGGGGAATTCAAGTGCTTTGTCCTGAAATCTGAAAATATTTACCGCAGGCGAGCCCGCAAGCATACCCCCAAAGGAATCAAGCTCCTTAAAAAAGCTGTCCGCAAGTTCGACACTGTGAAGCATCTCCGTTTTCTTTTGCCTGATGTCATCCTCACCAATAACATACAGCATTCTGACATAATAGCTGCAGCAGATTACAAGTGGAATAAACAGAACAATAAAATAGGTAAAAAAATATTTCCGAAGAATTTCTTTGTCCGTGCTTCTCTTTTTATGTACTTTCATAGCTGCTTCCACCCCGTTATTCTTACTCTTTTATTATATCGTTATCGGAGCGCAAGCTCTATGCAATTATGCGACAAACAGACTTGTCGGATGTCAGTTATTTCCTCTATGTTTATTCATCACGGAAAGCGGTATATGGCAATAACTGTAATCTTCAGGGTGAAGTTCCAAGCGATTCTGATGTTCCTCTGTCGCGTCGACCTTTTACGTAGTTTATTTAATTATGACTTATAATTGTTATCGCCCGAAAATTACTTGTACCACTTTTTCTTAAAATCTTCCCACCCGGCAGACTCCCTCACAAAGCGGTAGTCCTCATCTTCAAGATAATGCTTAAGCTGGTTGGTCTTTACCATCTCAGCAAGCATTGGCGTCATGGGATTAAAGTCCATATGCTCGTACAAATCAGACTTTGTAAAGTCCATCAGTGTATCCGTCTCACCCAGCAGCTCATCCATCCATCTAAGGGCTTCGTCCGCGTCCTTCATGGCAGATGCATACGAAACTCTGCTTGCATTCTCGTGGTATTTCCCCATCTCAAAGAGCTTCGCCAGGGCACAGACTTTTTCTATTGCTTTCTTAGCCTTTTCATAGTCGCCGTTTTTAATTGCAACCGTAAATAATTCATTTAAGCCTACCGAGATACGCTGATAATCCGAGAAAAGAAGCTCCTCAATAGTCTTATAAGCTTCCTCGTACTTGCCGGTTCCGTAAAGAATCGGAGCAAGCTTTCTTTTTCTGTCAGGGTCATCTGCCGAGTAATACTCAAGGCATTCCTCCGCTTCGGCGTACTGCTCTCTGCTGATGTAGTATGCGTAGAGGCCGTCTGTAGCACGATGCCTTATGAATTCGCTGTTACTTCCCTGAAGATTCTTGTAAGTACTGTGAATCCACTTTTCGTATTCTTGCATGTCTTGCGCACTAAAAACCATACGTCTGCCCGCAAAGACAGTTACAAGCGAAAGAATAAGGTTCTCGGCATTCGGATATTCTTTGACAATATCGGTAATTCTCTTAAATCCGACCTCCATGGGCTGAGTGTTAAGCAACATGTTTACTTCATTGATGATGCCTTTCTCTTCTATCTCAGAAAGGCTTTCATTAAAAGAAAGCAGCTCATCAAGCGATATCCCGAGTAATCTTGCAATAGGCGCAAGGAGGGAGATATCAGGCATCGACGCACCGCTTTCCCACTTATTGACCGCAGGAGCCGTTACACCAAGTCGATTGGCCATTTCTTCCTGAGTCATGTTTTTTTCTTTTCTGTATTTTCTGATTACTTCGTTAATGTTCATTTAAACTACCTCCGTTCTTTGCTAAGCGGTACCGTTTATATCCTTATTATATCTGCCGCCTTTTAAGAATGGTAGTGAATGGTCATTAACTTATGATTTATTTTTTTAACCGCTGCTCATGTCGCGATTCCGATGTCGTCAAAAGAAAATCATAAACATCACAATCGCAAATCCCACAACAAATGCCAGCGCACCCTTGTCGTTTTCTTTCTTGGACCCAAGTCCCGGGATCTCCTCAACCGTAGTATATATCAGCGCGCCGCCCGCAAGTGCCATTACATAAGGCAAAATGCTCGGGAACAGGAGCGCAACTATAACCGTAATAATACCGAGAAGCGGTATCGGCACGCCGGATACCACGCCCATAAAGAAAGCCTTACCGGTATTGGTGCCCTTCTCTCGAAGAGGAAGTGATACAAAGAGCGCCTCGGGGATATTCTGAATGGCGATTGCGATTGCAAGCACCAGCGCCGTTGAAGCCGAAATCCACGCGGTTTCAAGGAAATGTCCCGCATAAATTGCGCCAAGCGCGATACCCTCGGGGATATGATGAATAACCTCCGTAAGCATAACTTTCATGCCCGTATCAAGTCCGCACTTAGGACCCTCAGTCAGGTCGGCATATGCATGCGTGTGAGGTATAACGCTGTCCAGAATATACTGAAGCAACACGCCTCCGCAAAAGCAAACGACCACAAGAATTATCCCTGTCTTAACATCGCCGGACACGCCTTTAACTGCGGGCTCAATCATTCCCCACACAGCTATCGAAATCATGATACCCGAAGTAAGTCCCACAAGTATCATTCTTAAATCTTTGGTAAGCTCATTTTTCTTGGCATATACTATCGCAGCGCCGAGAAGCGTTCCTATAAGAGGAATCAGCATTCCGAAAACCGTCTCAGAATCCGACAGAGCCTGCGACCTGTCAAGATGAGACAACAGCGCACGAAGACCTATGAATATAAGTATAGTGCCACCCATAATCTCGGAACCGGACTTGTATCTGGTACCGAAGATATGTCCTATCTTAACGCCTGTCATCGAAATGATGCATGTGGTAACCGCTATCACAAGCACCGCGAATATCACATTCGCAAATCCTTCTTTTGCAAATACCTTAACCGGCACCGCCACGAAGGTAATGCCGACAGCCAAAGCATCAATGCTGGTAGCCACAGCCATCATGAACATTGTCTTAACATCGAATTCCGGCTTCACCTCTTCCGGCGGAGCAAAAGCTTCTTTGATCATATTGCCACCGATAAGTGCAAGCAATATAAAAGCTACCCACGGAGCCACCACGCTTATAAACCTTTCAAACCTTGACCCCACCAGATAGCCTATGAGCGGCATCAGTCCCTGAAAGCCTCCGAACCATACGCCGCATAACAAGTATTCTTTTGCAGTAATTTTCTTAACGGCAAGCCCCTTACAAATGGACACGGCAAAAGCATCCATAGAAAGTCCCACCGCCAAAAGCAGTAATTCAAACAATCCCATGTTTCCGGTTACTCCTTAAAACAAGTATATATTCACGGTAAAACCCAAATAAACATTATCATTGCGGCACTTAATACCACATTAACAATCACAAATACCGTGGTGTAATTCTCCTGATACTTTACAGGATCTTTAATCTTGGCTCTGCTCTTCTCCGGCATTCTCCATGTAGCCGGAAACAGCGCTGCGACACAAAGCACCCCAAAGAACAAAAGCGCCACAAAAGAAAGCATTATAATGGCTCCCCTGTCTCCTTTATACATAATACACCTGCATACCGCAGATGCAACAATTATCAGAAACATCGCTGTCAGCAGAAGCTTCTGCCATTTCTTGTACTTACCCTCCATATTCAATGTACCTCCTAACAATATATTACCATGATTTGGCGCATTCCATACACCGTAAGAACAGAAAAATAAATTTGCAAAAAAGATGTTGACAACAAATTAATAATGGTGTATTACTGTATTAAGCGATTAACACAGTAATACAGTAACACAGTTTCAAAGAAAGGAGAGTTTCTTATGTGGGACTTTACAGAGGACAAGCCCATCTACTTACAGCTAACCGAGCAGATGTGCTTACGAATTGCCAACGGTACTTACAAGCCCGGCGATAAGTTTCCATCGGTAAGAGATATAGCTACCGAGGCGGGAGTTAACCCCAATACGGTGCAGCGTGCTTTTGCGGAGCTTGAGCGAAGCGGAATCGTGTGTGCGCAGAGGACCGCGGGGCGGTTCATTACCGAAGACAGTCAGATGATTTATAAATTACGTGAAGATCTGGCCAAAGAACATGCAGACAATTATTTAAAGAAGATGGCAAGTTTAGGCTATAACCGCAATGAAGCGGCAGATTTTCTTTCGAAAGTAAAGGAGGAATTATGAGTATAATTGTTGAAGCCCGCGAATTGACCAAGCGTTACGGCGCAGACACCGCGGTAGACCACTTAGACCTTACACTTGAAAAAGGTCAGATAATCGGCTTGCTTGGCCCCAACGGAAGCGGCAAGACCACTTTCATTAAGATGATTAACGGATTACTTACCCCCACATCGGGTATGATTTTGATTAACGGCGAGAAGCCCGGAGTTAACAGTAAGAGAATTACTTCGTACCTTCCCGAGAGATGTGCTCTTCCCGATTGGATGAGAATTGATGACCTTGTTAAGATGTACTGTGATTTCTTCACAGACTTTAACAGGGAGAAAGCAAGAAACATGCTTGCAGATCTTCACCTTGATGAGAAGAAGACTTACAAGACTCTTTCAAAGGGTAACAGAGAAAAGGTTCAGTTAATTCTTGCCATGGCTCGTGAAGCCGAGCTTTACTGCTTAGACGAGCCCATCGGCGGCGTCGATCCCGCAGCAAGAGATTACATCTTAAGAACCATCTTACAGAATTACAACGAGGAAGCCGCAGTGCTTATTTCAACCCACCTTATTCAGGATGTTGAGAGCACCCTCGACAGAGCCCTCTTCCTCAAAGAAGGCACCCTCGTACTTAATGACACCGTAGACAACATCAGAGAAAAGCGCGGCAAATCCGTTGATGCTTTGTTCAGGGAGGTATTCGCATGTTAGGTAAATTGATTAAATATGACTTAAAGGCTTTAAGCCGCTTTGTTTTACCGCTCTTTGCAGTGCTTATCGGTTCATCGATTGCTTTAAGAATATGCGTCGAAATTTTCAAATTCGACGGCGCAGGCAGTAATATCATTGCTTCCATTCTGGTCTTCGTAATTGCTTTTGTATATGTTATTTCCCTTTTGGGATGTGGATTCGCAGTATATATTATGATTGCGCTTAATTACCACAAGTCACTCATGTCGGACAGAGGATACTTCTATCTTACTCTCCCTGTTACACATGACATGCACCTTATCAGCAAGCTTTTGGCCGGTGCCGCTGTAATAATTTTGTCGGCTGTTGCATTTGTTGTCTCCTTCTTACCTTTATTCGTAGGCAACATTGCTTTACCCGATGTACTTAAATTTATCAGCGATGGCTGGGAGTTAATCCGCACATATATGCTTGCCAAAAATGGTGTATTGATTATTATCCTTACCGTTTTTGTGGCACTCTTCGGTTCGCAGATAGTTATTTTCTTCTGCATTACCCTCGGTCAGCTTATGCCCAACCACAGAATTTTAGGTGCGTTCCTTGCTTTTATCGGTCACCTGATTCTTTCAAGAACCATCAGCTCCATCTTTGCGAGTATCGGTTTCAAAAATACGCTTATCGGGATTTACGATGTGGACATTTTGGCAGAGACGCTCTCCTCAGTCCTTCTTACTACGATTATCTACTACGTGGTAATATACGCTATCGAGTACGTAGCCACACGCCTTGTGCTTAAATATAAGCTCAACATCGAGTAACTCATACAACACTTAAACAGGCGGGGCAGGTTTTGTCTATCTGCCCTGCCCTTTTTATGCCTAAAATAGGGGATATGTCATGAAAAAAGCATTAAAAATTGCCGGCAAAGTATTGCTTGGATTACTTATAGCAGTCGTAGCACTTCTTGCCTGCATATTTATTTATAACAGAATAGAGCTTGGCGGCGACCGCAAGCTGATTGCCAATCAGCAGATTTCTCAGATGGTAGATGTCGACGGCAAAAAAATGAGTATCTACGTATCCGGAGAAGGCGACCACACGCTTGTCTTTCTCGCGGGTTCCGGTGCTACCGCTCCGGTACTTGATTTTAAGCCCTTTTCTGAGCAATTTGATAAGACTTATCGAATCGTCATTGCCGAAAAGTTCGGATACGGCTTCAGCGATGAATATGACGGTTCGAGAAATATCGAGACAAGGGTAAGACAATACAGAACGGCCATGAAAGCAGCCGGCGTGCACGCGCCCTACATCCTCTGCCCTCATTCATATTCAGGGCTTGAAGCCATTTACTGGGCTCAGAACTACCCCGAGGAAGTAGAAGCCATCATAGGTCTCGATATGGCCCTTCCTCGCGCTTATGATTCTTTTGACGACAAGCTTGTTTCGAGCATAAGGTCAAGTAACACATTCAAAAGAACACTTAATTCACTGGGTATAGTAAGAGTACTTGTGAACGGATTTCTTCCCAAGGACGAGCCCGCAGAAGTACAGGCGCTGATTAAATCCTTAATCTGCCGAAGCTACTGCAACAAGACTGTGTCTGCCGAATCCGAATACATCTTTGATGACATTAAGACCTTAGACAGCAATCCCATCCCCGATATTCCTACCCTTCTGATTGTTTCCGACGGAACCGTGGCAGAAGGCTGGATTGATATTCAAAAGGATTACGCGTCAAAGCTTACGAACGTAGCTACCCTCTTCTTAAACTGCGGCCATAGCGTTTACAACCTCGAGCCCGAAAAGTGTGAGAAAGCAATACGAGAATTCATTGAATCCTTGAAGTAATTGCTGTAAAATAACCCTTGTACCAAGAATAAATTGGGCTTCGGCCGATGCTCCTTACCCTGAGCAATCCAAATCGGCTGATGAATGGTGGTTATGAAGACTCGTTCGAATTTTAAAAACTTTCTTTTTCTGATGCTTCACTGGCTCATTGCAGATGCGGTAGTGTTGCTCGGATTTTTGATTCAGTTATCCTTCCCGAAGGATCCGGAGCCTGATGTTATGGCCTCGCTTTTGGGCAATAAGGTTTATTACCTTAACATTCCGCTTTACATCGTCGGTTGGGTAATCATTCTTGTAGGCTACTTCCTCGTATGGAAGCTTTGGTTAAGCGTTGACTGGAAGCGTTTCAAGGGGCAGCCCGCAGGCTGGATTGTCGGCGGTATCGTGCTGTCGCTCATCAATCACTTTATCCAGTTTATATTGTTCTTCCTGATTACCTATCTCCGCCTCCCCTGGGGCTATTACGGAGGACCTTACAAGTGGGTGGGAAGAAGCATTATCGTAGTATTGCTGATACTGCTTATCATGCCGCTTTGGTTCTTTATCAGAAAGGAAAAAGAAGCATAAAGATAACCCGGTGCACTCTCGTGTGAAGTGTACCGGGCTTTTTTATGTTCTGAATTCTTATAACCACTTTTTCTTTTTAAAGAAAGTGATGCTTATGATTACTATAAGCACGCTGATGCCTATTACCGTCGGATAGGCCCAGGGACGCTCAAGCTCGGGCATGTACTTAAAGTTCATGCCGTACCAGCCTACGATGAGGGTAAGGGGCATGAAGATTGTTGCCACGATGGTAAGAACTGTGGATATCTTGTTCTGACGAACTTCGAGCTGTGTATGGTAAAGGTCGCGCACCTGCATTATACGCTCGCGCATGGATGTGGCAAGGTCGTTGAGTCGATTGATTCTGTTTAAGAACATGTCAAAGAAACGAAGGTTCTTCTGGTGGAAGAATCCGTTTTCATTTTCCAAAAATTCCTGAATCAGGTCCATAAGCTGCTCGTAGTGGGTATGCATCTCAAGCACCTGTCCTCTGAAATCAAGAAGCGGCTCCATAACGTCATCAATCTCGCCCTTGAGGATACCGTCCTCCATTTCATCGAGCTGCTTGTCCATGCATTCGAAGAACTTTAAATCGTTCTCGACTATTCGTTCGAGGAAGTCGTATATGAAACGCTCAAGTGAGGGGTCGCGCCACTTTCTGGTAGCCTTGACCTTATCGATAATCGCCTGCGCGGTGCCGTCGTCATTGATAAAGGCTATACCCTTCTCGTCGAGGGCAAAAGAAAACTTGTGGTGCTCTCCGAAAAGGTCTTTTCTGTCGGGTATCGAGAAGCATCCTGTAAGTGAATCGTAGTTCACAACCGCCTTGGTAAGGCCCGGGTGCTCGTACTCAACTTCCATATCGATACCCATATCAAAGAAGCTGTAGTTCTTATCAAATTCCTCGGCCGTTACTACCGCAACGTAGGGAAATTCGCGCTTGGTACACTCCTCAATGGTTGAATCCTGTAAAAAATCTTTAATTAAGTAATAGGACATTTCGTACTATCCCCTTATCTGATATCGTTCTGTCTCTTTATCTCTACCGTAATCTTACGAAGCAGGAAGCTTATGCAGATTGCTGCGATTGCAATTATAAGACAAGTATAGAATACGGGTCTTAACAAGGTTGCATACTCGTAAGGATCGAATATTCCGTCGTTGTGAAGCTTAATCGAATACCATATCCAAATGCCCGTTGATACGGCCGCAATCACCCAAAGGCAGATGCGTACGATAAATAGTGTTTTAATCTGTTTTTTGGCTTTTTCCATTTGTAACCTCCGTAACTCTCCCAATGTATAGTCACATGGCAATTGTACCATATTTTGCTTTCTTTGAAAAAATAAATCGGACCGTTACGCCTTTCGGTTACGTAACGGTCCATCTATTCAAATCTCCACTTCTTTTCGAGCCTCTCTTTGTCTGGCTCTGCTTTTCTTCATGTGCGTATCAATGGCCGTCCCCACAGCCATTCCCGCGCAGATGCCGAGGCTCAGTCCGACCCCTGTGTTCCCGTATGCTCCGCCAATGGCGCAGCCGATAGCCATACCAAAACACATATAAACCGCCACCCAGGGTTCGGATTTAGATTTAACATATCTCATGCCTTCGGCTGAGACGCCGTCAGGCTTGAATTCAAGTTTCTCCAAAACTTTCTTGGCCGCATGGCAGTGGTCGGTTGCCGATGCTTCCACAAAAAATACTTCGGGACAATTGAATGCCCATCTTACAACCCTTCGCAGAGCTTCAGATGTGTATCCGTGTCCCTGATAAGCTTCAAATGTGTCGAACAGCACTTCAAGAGTGTTGTCTTCCTGCGGACCGTTAAAGGCGATTACTCCGATAAAATCGTCGCCGTCGCGCAAGCACACCTTCCAAGGAGCGTACCAAATGCGCTGACTCTGATCGTCGGCACAACTCTTCTCTCTCTCCGAGATTCGGTCGCGCAACCATTCATTGTCTGCGGATGCTTTGTAGGCGCTAATCTCCTCGGTGCTCATGGGCTGAATGTAAAGACGTTTGGTCTTTAATCTCGGTTCCCTGTCGTTCATTGTGTCTCCCCCCGATTATCCCATATGCTTCCAAGTATCATCCTCTTTCTCCACCATAAGATTACAATACTTTTGGATAGAGTTCCACAATGCTAACAATTACGTAACACTTTTTCTGTTTAACGAATTGCTGTATAATCATTTTGTTCAAAGAAAGCACGAGGAAACCATGGAATCCGAAAAGATAATACCTAAATTGATAGATACGCCGGAAGGGCTTACGCTGGTGGCGGGCGACCTGTCGCTACGGGGAGATTTCGCCGCTATGAAGGACAGGCTTAAGCCTAATAATTTGAACGGCGAAATGCTCGTACGCGCGGCTAAGACGAAGTCGCCCGTAAACGGCTCCGCACCCGTCGCGGTGGATGCCACCGCGGGCCTCGGCGAGGACTCGTTCCTGCTTGCTGCCGCAGGCTTCGAGGTGTACCTCTTCGAGCGTAACGAGACCATCGCCGCCCTCCTGCAGGACGCTCTGACGCGCGCTTTAGCGGACCCCGCCCTCGCGCCCGTAGCCTCGCGCCTGCACTTCACCCCCGGCGACAGCGTCGCCGGCCTTAAGGCTCTCCCCGTTCGCCCCGACGTAGTCTACCTAGACCCCATGTTCCCCACCCGTCAGAAATCCGGCCTCATCAAGAAGAAGTTCCAAATCCTTCAGCTTCTCGAGCGCCCCTGCGACGACGAGGAATCTTTGCTACAAGCCGCCCTCGAGGCTCGACCCACTAAGATAGTAATCAAGCGCCCTGCCAAGGCGCCTGTTCTGGGCAACAAGAAGCCATCTTACACAATAAGCGGCAACTCCATAAGATACGACATAATAACTCCGTAATCACAAAGGGACCGGCGCATTTGCGCTCAGTCCCTTTTATTCATCAATGCCTCTATACTACTCCTCAGGCTCATATTTCTTGTACAAACTCCACTCAGAACAGCCCGCGGAATAATTAACTCCTATCAATTTATCTTCTTCCCCTACCACGGCATAAATATACTCAATACGCTCTTTTCTCTTTAAGTATCCCAAGCATTTACCTCTAACCTCATCTTCACGCGCACCGGCAAACACATATACATTTTCGCCATCCGTAAAGTTCCAAAGTTCATTATCTATCAGTCTGCCTTCCGTGTACTCTATCGAATCCTTAGGTAATCTCGGCTTCCGTACAAAGAAAAAACACACAACAGCCAAAAAACAAATGACTGCAACTATTATCACTGTTCGTTTTTTCAAAATTTCTCCCCCTACTCTTACTATGCCTGTAGTTTATTGAATACAACTATATCTTATTATACAATTCTTGAGAAAGAATGAATCATGTTTGAGGAAATCCTTATGAAATCCATCATGTGCTTTAATACAAAGGCCCCCGCACTTTACAGTGCGAGGGCCATATACATAAAGTCTCTACAAATTATCAAAATACCTCGGAGCCGTAGTTCCTTTTTCTTTGGCATACATCTGGAGTCTGTCATCGAACATTTTGCCTAACTGCCTGGCGCATTTACGACTCATGGGAAGTTCGCAGCTGTCGGCTATAAGCACAATCTCATCGCTCAGAGAAACTACTTTGTCAAAGTTAACAACTATGCCTTCATGACAGTATACAAATTTATTCTGATTAAGGCGCTCATAAACCTGTTTGAGCGATTCGTAGCACGTGAATACGCCTCTTTCCGTGTAGATTACAAGCTTATTCCTCACCTTTTCCATATACAAAACGGTATCGAGCAGTATTCTGTGAGTACGTCCCCCGGATTTAAATTCCAGGACTTTCTTTTTGATCTCTTCCTGCTCAAACTTATATCCCGTAATGATGTATGCTTTATTCAAAATACTGTAAAGATTCTCGTATTTAACGGGCTTTTCTATGTATCCTATCGCTTCCACAAGAAATGCCTCTCTTGTGTACTCGGTGTGACTCGTCACGAAACATATGACGCCCTTAAAGCCGTTTCTTTGAGCTTTAATCGCCACATCCAAGCCATTCTTACCGTTTACGTCGATATCAAGCATCATAAGAGAGAACCCGTTATCAGGCTTCTCAAGCGCCTCTTCAATCGCCTCTACCGTTTCAAAGCAGGTTATCTCACACTGCTCATTCATCTGTCTGAAACAGCTTTCGGTAAGTAACACCAGATTGTCTCTGTGTATTTGTTCGTCTTCCAGAATAGCTATTCGCATTATCATAGACTAATCACCCTAATCCGTTAAATCTATCTTCTCAAGCAGATACTTCCCTACCGTCTTTTCATCGACAACTATGCGGCCTCTGCAAGCCATCCCGTTCATTATAACCGATTCTTTTCCCTCTTTGCAATCTACACTCATGTCTTCGCAATTTATTTTCACAATATAGTACGCCTGTCCGGTCTGCGGATTAACGGTTACATCCTTAGAAATCGAATCCACAACGCCTTCAAAATATCCGTATTCTTCGGAAGGCAGCGCCGCAATATCAAACTTTACGGTCTGACCCACGGACACCTTGGCAATATCGGAGTTCTTAACAAAGAGCTCGGCATGATATATCGTTTCTTCTTCAGGATATATAACTCCAAGTGACGTGCCTTCTCCGACAGCCATGCCAAGAGAAATATCCTGTTTGGTATAGAATACGCCCGAAGACGCTGCTTTTATCTCTCGCTTTTCAGCCACAGCCATAAGCTCGTCGAGTGCATTTTCAAGGCTCTTTCTCTTCTCGTCATACTGGAGCAGTTCACCTGCCAGAGCATTCTTTTCGGTCAAATAAAGTACATCCTTTTCATCATCTGTAAAAGAATTCTTGGCGGTATTAAGCTGAACCTTTGTGTTTGCCAGGTTCATCGAAAGTGATGTCTTGGCGCCTTTAAGTTCTTCAATCTGAACTTCAACCGAGTTAATCTGCTGAGTGTTTAAGTTATTAAGCGCACTGATCTTCTCCGTTCCAAGTTCCGAAGCTCTCTGAGCCGCAGCATCACGCTGTTTTTTGGCACTCTCAAGCGAAGAAGCATATAATCCTGCCGAATTATCCGAAGCCGCCGAAGCATTGCCTTCTTCACCTTCCCCTGCCGATGCCTGCGCCGCCGACGCCGCATTCAACGCTGCAATTTTGCCTTCATAATCGCTTACCAGTCTCGCATACTCGTCTTTCTGACGGTTGCAGTCTGCTATCTGATTGTCGTATTGAAGACACATTAAATTATATGATGAATAGTAGCTGTTTAAGATTCCCTGGTAATAGGCATCGCCGCCCGGATATTCCGTGCTGCCGTTTCTTAAGCATTCTTTTAACACTTCAAGCTTGCCGATTCTTGTTTCATTATCTTCAACAGATCTCTTAGCCGCACTTACCGATTCGTTTAAAATCGCTATCTGTGTATCCGCGCCGTTTTGACCTGACTGAACCTTCGCAAGAAGAAGATTTAACCTGTTTTCAAATTCTTCTTTGTACGGATTATCATAATCCGCGGGGAACTCCGAAGCACCTGTATTAATCACACTCTCATATGTCTTAAGCGCATCAATTCGCTCATTGACTTCCGAAAGTTCTTTTTCATACTTCTTAAGTTTATCCGTCAGTTCCTCATTTTCTACCGTAAAAAGAACGTCTCCGGCCGAAACCTTTGCACCGCTTTCAACCTTGATTTCCGCTATCGTTCCCGATACCATTACCGGAATATCCATTACAGCTTCGTTTCTTTTGAATATACCTTCATTCTTAACTACAATTTCTATTCGGTAAATGAACATCCAAATTATGGTTGCAATAAACATAAAGGCAAGCGTAAATATGGTAATCGGGATAGCTTTGTTAGGCTTTGAATTATACATTTCCACGCTATCCGAAACTTCGCTCATGTTAATGATAATTGGTTTCATGATGCAATATCTCCCTTAGCCTCAAGTTCTTCCTCAACATCAAGGTTCTGCTGCTTAACAAGCTTTGCATACTTGCCACCATGCATCGTAAGTTCCTTGTGGGAACCGCTTTCAACGATCTTTCCTTTTTCAAGAACATAGATTACGTCGCAGTTCTTAATGGTGCTGAGTCTGTGTGCAATAAAAATTGTAGTCATATCCTTGGCATACTCGTTGATGGTGGCATCAAGAGCTCTTTCCGTAATCGAATCAAGATTACTGGTAGCCTCGTCAAGTATTAAAATATCAGGTTTTTTGAGCATGGCTCTCGCAATGGCAAGGCGCTGTCTTTGTCCTCCCGAAAGGTTGGCACCGTTTTCTTCAAGCATGGTGTTGTACCTTAAAGGAAGCTCATTGATGAAATCATGTGCCTGGGCAACCTTTGCAGCCGCTATAACATCATCCATTGTTACATAGTCCATGCCAAGTACAAGATTCTCCAAAATCGTTCCGCTGAAAAGGAATGTTTCCTGCGGAATATAGGCGATTCTTTCTCTTAAACATTCAAGATTGATATCATCAATGTTGTTTCCGTCTATAAGAATCTCTCCGCTTTCGGCACTGTACAGATGCAAAAGAAGCTTTGACAAAGTGGTCTTACCCGAACCGCTTTCTCCCACAAAAGCCACTTTCTGCCCTTTCTCAATATGAATATTGATATCTTCAAGTACAGGCTTTCTGGTACCGTATCTGAAGTTAAGATTCTTTATATCAATGGTTCCCTCAAATTTCTGAGGCATAAGCTTGCCGTTTTCGTCTTCGGTTTTCTCAACTTCAAGGTCGAGAATCTCACCCAGTCTGTCAGCCGCAACAATCGCTGTCTGCATCTGAGGCTGAAGATTGATAAGATTCTTAACCGGATCCAGGAAATACACAAGAAGCGAGTTAAACGTAATAAGCGAGCCCATTGTCATGTTACCGTTTATTACCGAAATACTTCCTATCCAAAGAATCAGCACTCCGCCCACAAGTTCCACGAAGTACTTAAGGGAGCCCTGCATGTTACCCACAAAGCTAAGCTCGAATACACTTTTTAACAGCTTTACAAACTTCTTTTCTGTCTCGTGCTCAGCCTTTCTTTCGGCATTATATGCCTTGACGGTCTGAATTCCGTTAAGCGATTCAACCATGTAGGAAGTCAGTTCCGCATTATTCTCCATCTGCTTACGGTTCTTTTTTTCATAAACCTTATTGAAGGTAATTACTATAATTCCGTATAAAACCACGATGGCAAAAGCAACCGCAAACATCTTCGCATTCTGTATGTAAAGAATAATGGCTCCGGCAACCGCCATAAGTGTATCAATCATAATACTCAGGGTTGCACCCGAAATAGCATCTCTGACCTTGCCCGCATCGGCAAATCTTGAGATTATTTCACCGACCCTTCTTGTTCCGAAGAAATTCATGGGAAGCTTAATAACATGTCTGTAGTATTCAAGCAGAAGCGATATATCAAGCTTTTGGCTTAAATACAAAAGAAGATGTGCTCTTAAAGCATTTAACAATACTTTAAATATGCTTAACGCTATCATACCTATAGACAGCGTCATAAGCGTCTTTCTTAATCCGTCCGGCAACACCGAATCCATCAGGGCTTTAAAGTAAAACGCACCCAAGATTCCCAAAAGTGTATAAATAAGTGATGCCGTAAATATCTGAAGGAGCAGCTTCTTTTGTGGCCATATAAGTCCGAAGAAGCGCTCGAATATTCCCTTGGTTTCTTTTCCTTTTTCAAAGGTCTCTTTCTTGGCAAGCATTACCAGAATGCCTGTCCACTGATACTTAGCAGGCTTCTCGGGAGTGCCCTGCGTTCCGAAGAACTCATCCGGTGTCAGTTTCACAATTCCCTTACCGGGATCGGCAATTATTACCTGTTTTTTGGTAATCTTCTGTATCACCACGTAATGAAGAAGACGTCCGTCCACAACTACGTGTGCCACGCAAGGAAGCGGAAACTCGGAAAAGAAAGAATCCTTATCACCCTTAACACCTTTTGCATCAAACCCCAGATTCTCCGCAGCTTTAATGAGCCCGTATACATTTGTGCCCTGCTTATCTGTACCGGCAATTTCACGAATCTTTGTGATGCCAATTTTATAACCATTCTGCTTACATATGGTTGCGAGGCATGCAGCCCCGCAATCCGTAATGTCATGTTGTTTGACGCAATAGTATCTCATATCAGTACTTTCCTTTTAGTGCTTTCCTTTTGTAAACCAACCTATGATAATTCCGATGATGTCGAGACCTTCTCCGCATGCCTCCGGTGATAAGCCGGTTCCGCCGAGTATCTCCATGATTTCCTCCATTTCAAGTGTTGAAAAGCCATAGTTTGATTTGTTTGCCATTTTTAGTACCCTCCTGTCTCAATAAGTTATTTGTAGTATGTAATACCTTGTACTTGTACTATATTGAGAACGTAAATCTAAATCAATAGAGATGTGCAATTCGGTAAAAATCGGGGATAATCTGCACTTTTCAGAGCAGTTTTGAATATTTATTCATGCTTAAATATTGTTTTTTATATAACAGCCGACCCTTGACACATATTTCATATATGGATAATAATATTTATAAATGGTACAAAAATACACCTTTCTGGCGGGGGTATATCATGATTGTCACAAAACTTGCTCTCTATATTCCTTCTGTTATTTTACCTGCACTATGTATATATATATTTTCTGTTACATTCAGTAAACTCAGAAAGGAAAGAATTGTTCCGGGCATATTAGTTCATATGCTGCTCTGCGCAATTCTTTCATTTGTACGCATTTTTCTCACTCTGAATCTTCCAAGCTATATAGGCTTTTTAACTTCGGTATTCGACTTTTTATTCGTTATTTACGTGTGTAAAGCTTCTTTTCGCCGCAGAGTACTCTCTGCCGCCAAGGCTATTCTGATAAATTTTTCCCTGCTGTTTATCCTTCTTTTCTTTTATGTTTTACTTATAAGCGACAAGTATTCCGTGGATACAACAGGCATCTGGGCCAATGTCACTTCTATAGTTGCATATCTTGTTGAACTTGAATTGTTCTTTACCATTATCATTATCAGGAATATGAAGAGGAACAGTCTTGCTTCCAAGTATCTGATGCTTTCTCTTACAATAGCTCTCTCAATGGCGCTCACACTTTTTCTTTCACCGATGATTCTTGAGCCCTCCTATTACGATTCTGAGATGGTATTTGTGATACATATAGTTTCCGGTTCCATCCTTACTCTTTCTATTTTTACTTTGCTTCGTGGTCTGATAAGTATCTGGGAGCAGAACTATCGTCTGAAGGTAATAGTTGAGAAAACAACCATGGAGGAAGAATATTATAAGTCGATTCAGGAAAGTCTTAAGCAGATATCGATTATCAGGCACGATTATAAGAACCATCTGGGAATCATAGAATTACTGCTTGAAAAAAAAGATTATGACAAAGCCAAAGAATATGTCGACAAGATAAACCGTGAAACCATACACGCCACCGAAGATCTTGTAAGCAGTCCTTCTCCGGTTGTCTCTTCCATAGTTGCCGCGAAATCTTCCGTCTTACAGGAATACGGAGGAACCTTGAATTTCAGTTCATCTTTCGGCGGTATATTCTTTGACGATTTTGACGTAGTATCAATTTTGTCCAATATCCTTGATAACGCCATCAGAGCTGCTTCTGCCGCAGACGATAAAGATGTTGATTTGTCTATCAACCAGTTTGGTGACAATCTGATGATAGAGTGTACCAATCATTTCAGTGGCACTCTTATCAAGTCAAACGGACAATTTCTTACCACAAAGAGTACCGATAAAATGCTGCACGGTTTAGGACTCGAAAGTGTTCGGCAAACCGCGGCAAAGCTCCACGGATTTGTAAAAATACAGGATACTCATGACACTTTTACCATCAATGTATGTCTGCCGAATATCATGCCCAAGCAACAATCATAACGATTACTTAAAAAATATATAAGCCCCGATAGAGCATGACACTCTTCGGAGCTTATATAATAACATGTCAAAACATTCACTTTTATTATCAGGCAAATTAATTGCATTCCCGATATAATATGTTATAATCATTACAGTACTTATCAAGAAGTACTGATGCTTTGTGCTCCGACTCGGTTCCAGCCTTTTATGTCGGAGCACCTTTTTTGTACATTAATACTACTGTCCTTTAATCCGTTGTATCCTAAATCGTTACGGGCTTACCGTAAGGTGTAGGTTCAACAGGTAAGATGTATATGATAGGGTACTGTCCGCCCTCTGTTTCCATTAACTCTTTCGGATTCATTAATTCGAGCATGTTTGTCCTCCTTTCGCCATTATATAGATACACATTTGATTTTGACCACGGCGGGATAACATACAAAATGCTCTCCCGCCGCATCAATTAAAACTATTTCCTACATAGTTTTTGACTTTAACAAAGATTATGTGCTCTATTTCCCCAAGAAGTGATACAAATTCTTACCGAATGCATGCCAAATGTCGGTCCATTTTCCAAATATTGCAATTACAAACAAAGCAAACAGTAATACCGAAACGCCGGCAATTATAGCTTTTCTGTTTTCAACGATAAATTCTAACATTATATCCTCCTTTCTCCCGTTTCACAGCGTTATGCGTGACGGGCAATCAATCAGGGATTCTCACATGCTCTCTTTTCTTCCTGATATCCGTTGTAAGCTGAAACTGCAGCAGATCCTACAAGTACAACGCATCCGATAACGATAAGTGCTACTGTAACGCTACCACCTTCTGTTTCCATAAGTTCTTCTCTGTTTAATTCTTTCATTTCGTAGTTTTTCATTATTCAATCCTCCAAGTATTAGTCGTTAATCTGATGGTAAAGGTTCTTGCCAAAATCGTGCCAAATATCGCACCACTTGTCATAGATATCGCTTACGAAGCCTAAGAAGCCTTCTCCGCCACCGTTTACAGCTACTAACTCGCAATCCTGGAGTTCTGTGAATTCATAGTTCATCATAATTGTTTCTCTCCTTTTCTTTTATGTCTCCGAAAAGGTGATATTTTCATACGGGATTCTTTTCGAAGTACAGATGCTTATTCCCCATATCGGTTCCAGCCTGTTGGTGTTTTCAATTGTTAAATTGCTTTGCGAACCCTTCATATTGTGTCCGCAATTGTTTGTTTTTATTTGGCCAAATATTGTAGCGAAATATCGTAACCCGTATCGCTTGATACAACACTATCAAACAGATTTTGTCTTGACAATAGAGATGTGCAATTCGGTAAAAATCGGGGATGATTGGCACAAAAAAGCACTTGCGTGGGGCAAAAAGGGCGTAAAAAAGCCCCCGCACAGTAAAGTGCGAAGGCCCTGTTAACGCTTATAAATATTACTGTTCTTTGGCAGCGAGCTGGCACTCATGTAACTTAAAGAAGTCCACACGAGGCTCAAGGAACTTAAACTCGTGATTAGCGGGATCATCCATCAAATCGGTAAGTGTAGAGAAGATGTACTCCCAGTTGTAGATACGCTTATCTACGTTCAAGTACTCTCTGATCTTCTCACATCCGCTGGGAGCGATAGGATGTAACAACGCGGTGGCAACTCTGATACCGTAGAAAGAATCCACGAGCACCTGAGCCTTAAGCTCTGTGTTACCCTCAGCGTCGGCAACACGCATGTTGTTCACAAGTCTCTTGTTCATGTTACGAATAAGAGTGTCGAGTACGTAAGTAATCTTGTGGAACTGATGGTCATACATGTTCTGCTCGTAAGTAAGGATAGCGTCCTTAGCTTCTGCAATAACATCCTCAGAAACCGCTACGTTGGGAAGCTTGCCGTCGAAGTCCTTCTGCAAGGTATAGAAGCAGGTTCTGATAATCTTGTTAAATACGTTGGTAAGAAGGTTACCGTCCTTAAGTACGGGGTCTGCACCGTTACGCTCTTCCTCGGGAAGATATACCTGAGGATCGAAGCTTACGCTCTTATTGGCAAGTCCTAAGCTTAAGAAATGCATACGCATCTGCTCGGCTGTATAGAACTCAAGCAAATCCTTGGCCATCGGAGGCTTGATGGAACCTGAGCTTGAAGCTTTCTTGTTCATGAATAAAATGTGGTTGTTGGGTACGAGGAAGGTCTTCTTAAGTCCCAAAGTCTCCCACATAGCCTGCTGAGCGATACCGTAGAAAGAAATATTATCCTGACCGATGAACTGATATACCATAGCGTCATCGTCATTCCAGAACTTCTTCCACTCATCTTTATCGGCACCCTTGCTCTCAAGATATGCTCTGGTAAAAGAAATCGGAGCCCATAAAGACTCGGGCCATACCCAGAAGGTCAAATCCTTAAGGCCTTCTTTTTCCGGGAAGGGAACGCCCCACTCGATGTTACCGGAAAGTCTGAAAGGAACGAGGGTCTTACCGGTACGGTAGTTAATGCTTAAGCCTTCAAGCACCTTGCGGGCAGCATCTCTGTCGTCAAGGTTCTTGAATACGAATGTATAGGAATTCTTATTATCGTCAATTACGTCATGCTCGGGGAACTTGGCACGAAGTGCATCAAGGTCCTCCACAAACTTCTTCTGAACATATATATACGGAGGCTTTAAGAACTCTTCGATGGTGGTAAGCATGTACTTACGCGCATTGGAGTTAGCACGAAGGTCATCCACATAAGCCTGAATCATCGGGATGCAATCCTCAAGCTTGTAATACCAGTTGGTAACGTCCACAAGCTCGGGCGTAAGTCCCGAAAGGGTGCTGTGGGGGTCGATAAGCTCGGTAGGCATGTACTGGTGGCCGAGGTCACACTCGTCTGCATAAGCCTTCTCGGACTGGCAACCCTGGATAGGGCACTTACCGATTACCTGACGACCGTTAAGTAAGCACTTAAACTTGGGATCGTAGAACTGAGGAGAGCTAAGCTTCTCAAGAGTTCCTTTCTCGTAAAGTCCTTCGAATACCTCGCGGGAAACCTCTTTGTGAATCTCGCCGGCACGACCGAGAGCCGATGCTCCGAAGAGATTAAGGCTGATTTCGTACTTATCAAGTGTATCCTTCTGGGACTCGTGATTCTTGCGAACATAATCTTCTATTGTACCGTCGAAAGTACCTGCTTCCTTGGCCTTACGGAAGCCCTCTAAGATGGGGGAACCGTAGCAGTCGGTACCTGACACGAAAATAACGTTCTCCTCACCGATTCTGTCTCTTAAAAATCTGGCAAAAGTATCCGCATGCACGAACACACCGCCGATATGACCGAAATGAAGTTCTTTGTTACCGTAGGGCATGCCTCCGGTTACGACTGCGCGCTTGGGAAATACAGGGCGCATCTTAGGTTCTTTAACGTAATCCATAATCTAACCTCGTATTAAAAATCTACCCGCTATTATACTGCCGCCCGCAATTACATGTCAACACGACAGATTGTTACAAACTCAGAATTTACAAGCCGTAGAAGGCTTCGATATATCGCGACGCTTCCGTAACGGGGTCGCCCGTCATGTCTATCCAGTGGATATCCTTTCTCTTACGGAACCACGTCATCTGTTCCTTGGCCAGATGCCTGATTTCCTTGAACAAAGTCTCGTAGAAGTCGTCAAAAGAAGCAAACTCGCCGCGAAGATACATTAAGATGTAGCGGTATTCCAGTCCCAGTTTATAAAGAAACTCATCCGTCGCACCCGCCTCGCGAAGTTTCACAACCTCGTCAATCATGCCCTGATCAAGCCTGCGATCCAAACGCTCGTGAATTCGCTCATACAGAACTTCTCTCGGCCACGTAACGCCTATAACAAAGGTCTCGTAACGCTTCTCCGAAGGATTCTCGTCCTTGTCGCCTGCAAGAGCCTTCTCAACCGCGCGCTCCACACGACGCTTATTCTTAAGGTCTACACGCTCAAGTGCCGCAGGATTGTGCTCCTTAAGCATCTCTATCAATTCATCAAGTGTCTTCTCTTCCACCTGCTTACGAATCTCAGGGTCGGGAGCGGATTCCGAAAGGTTGTAACCGTCCACAACCGAATTCACGTAGAGTCCGGTGCCACCTACGAGAAACGCTTTCTTTTGCCTTGAAAGTATATCGTCTATAGCCTCATAAGCAAGACGTTGATAGTCTGACAGCGAAAAAAAGTCATTAGGCTCAGCCACGTCAAGCAAATGGTGACGTACTCCCTTCGTTTCCTCGGGGGTAACCTTGCCGGAGCCTAAATCAAGGCCCGTGAATACCTGTCTTGAGTCGGCTGAGACTACTTCTGCGCCATATTTACGCGCAAGTTCAATTCCGAGGCCGCTTTTACCGGAGGCGTTTGTCCCCGTTATTACCAAAAGTTTCTCCATAAATACATATCCTTATAAACAATCTTACCAAGATTTTAGCGTTTTTCACGATTTTAGTAAAGTATATATGGAATTATAACGATTCTCTGTTATAATTAATCTTTGTTATCGGTTAGGGGAGTAAGGAAGAAGGTCAGACGCCTTCGCGGGCCCGCCGCCGTAGATATGTTGCATAGGGATGCCTGCTTCGCCGCAGATTCAGGTACCGCACGGATCCATTGGTTCACACCGAGAAGGATTCCCGCGTGCATACACATATGAGCCGGAAGACTTAGCCCCGCCCGTTTTGATACGTAAGTATTTGCGCGAGCACCACAATCCGAGAGGACATTACGGAACCGACCACTAATATTTATATATTTTTCTTTTTGGAGGAACTAAAATGAGAAAATCAGTTTTAAAGACAATAATCTCCATGCTCCTTATTGCGGCTATGGTCATGGTAATGGCAGGATGCCAGAAGAAAGACGCATCCGTATCAAGCGTTGCTGCAGAGGCTTCTGTTGAAGCATCTACCGAAGCATCCGTTGAAGCATCTACCGAGGCTTCCGCTCCCGAAGCTACCGAAGCTTCCACCGAGGCATCTGTTGAAGAGCCCGCTACCGAAGCTAAGAGCGCAACTTTTAAGTTTGTTGTAGTTGATGCAGACGGCAACGAAACACCTTTTGAAATTACTACCGAAAAGGCTACCGTAGGTGAAGCTTTACTTGACGAAGGCTTAATCGAAGGTACCGACAGTGCTTACGGTCTCTACGTTACCAAGGTTAACGGTATCGAAGCAGTTTACGAGACAGACGGTACTTACTGGGCATTCTACATCAACGGCGAATACGCTTCTACCGGTGTAGATTCCACTAACGTTGAAGACGGTGCCACCTACATGTTCAAGGTTGAGAAATAATCTTTGAATAATAAGCTTAGTATCAGAGAAATGGTACTGTTCGCTTTCTTTGGCGCTTTAATGTTTACGTCCAAGCAGCTTCTGGAATTTCTTCCGAATGTTCATATGCTTGGCATGTTCACGATGTTATTTGCGATAGTGTACAGAGGCAAGGGCATTATCCCCGTAATCGTCTTTATCTTACTTGAAGGCGCATACACGGGCTTCGGAATATGGTGGATACCTTACTGGTATCTGTGGCCTATCCTCTTCCTTGTCGCTCTGGCACTTCCCCGCAAGATGCCGCCGAAGGTTGCGATTCCCGTATACATGATAGTCTGTGCTCTTCACGGACTGTGTTACGGAACACTTTATGCGCCTTTCCAGGCCATCGCCTTCGGGCTTTCTTTAAAAGGCACCCTCGCATGGATAGCCGCAGGCTTCCCCTGGGATTGCGTACACGCGGCAGGCAACTTCTGCTTTGGGGCACTTGTTTATCCCTTAAGCCGCCTGCTCATTAAGCTCGAAAACAGTACCAATAACAGTTACTACTAAGACAAAGCTCGGATTATCCGGGCTTTTCTTTTGCCCTAAAATCCCCGATTTCAAGCCATTTCCGGCTATTTATCCCCCAACTCTTACAAAAAAATAAAAAATTTTTGAAAATACCCCTTGACACATTATACTATGTGTCGTATAGTATGACGTGTCGAGAGGTATTACACATCACAGTGTATTACGTAAGGCAGTGTAAAAGTGACAACATAATAAAACAACAAATTAATGGAGGTATCTATGGATTCACAATTCAGGCGCGGTATCCTTGAAGCCTGTGTACTGGCAGTCTTAGAGCGCGGCGAATCATACGGTTACCGGTTGGTTAAAGATATAAGCGAGTTTATTGAGATATCAGAATCAACGCTGTACCCGATTCTTAAGCGACTTGAGCAGATGGAGCTACTTGAAGTCTTCAGTCAGGAACATAACGGCAGATTAAGAAAGTACTACCGCATTACTCCCGCCGGTACTCGCAAGATTGACGAGTTAATGGATGAGTGGGCAGAGATCATTAAGGTTTATCAGTTTATTGTAAAGGAGAGACAAGAGAATCATGACTAAAGAGGAATTTCTTAGGACACTTAAAGCTGAGCTTGAGAAACAAAGCATCAGCAACATAGAGAGCATGATTGAGTATTATGACGAGATGATATGCGACCGCATGGAAGACGGCATGAGCGAGGAAGCAGCCGTTGAGTCCATGGACAGCATTCCCGAAATCGTGCACGAGGCAGTACTTGATAAGTCGGTACCCGCACTTGTTAAGGAAAGAGTTAAGAAGAGCCGCGAGAACGCCGAGAAGAGCGGATGGGGCTGGCTCTGGATTACACTTGCAATCATCGGATTCCCGATCTGGCTTCCTTTGGTTCTTACCGCAGTAATCCTTGCATTTACATTTTTCATTGTTTTCTGGGTACTTGTGGCAACACTTTTCATCATCCTTCTTGCTTTTGGCATCTCAGGAATTGCTTGCCTCATAGCAATTGTACCCGCACTTATTTACTCCGGTATTCCTACCGCAATCGCTTCTGTAGGCGCAGGCCTTGTACTTGTAGGACTTACGGTTCTTATCTGGAAGCCCTGTGTTGCATTTGTTAAGAGCGCAGGCGGATTGTTCGGAGACATTATTACATCTATCAAAAGAAGAATTTTCGGTTAAAGGTTTAGTAGCAAAGGAGAATTTATATCATGAAAAAGAGCACTTTAGTTTCACTTATTGCAATTGGTGCCGGTATCATTCTTATCGGCCTCTCAATCTTACTTGTAGGCGGCAACTTAAGCAGTTTTGCTTCCGGCAAGAAAGGTAACCATAATTATGTTTATACCAAGTACGAGTGCACCTCAGACATCACCGCACTCGACGTTAAGGAATTATATGAATCCGCAGTTATCACTACCGGCAATGTCGATAAGCCCGTAGTTGAGTATTACGTAGACGAAAAACACGATTACGTAGAAGTTAAAGAGTCAAACGGCAAGCTTTCTTTTGAAAGAATCGAGAAGAAGAACAGCTGGGGCTTCAACTGGTGGTTCGACTTTGACTTTAATCTTGACACCAAGACCGTTATCACTCTTCCCGAAGACTATGAAGGTCCCGTTGATGCCAAGTGCACAAGCGGCGCTTTGAAAATCAGCGATTTAAAGAACAGCACAGTTGTTGCTGAGACCTCTTCAGGTTCCGTATCTGTTGATAATATAGAAAAATCCGGCAAGATCAGCGTTAAGGCTACCAGCGGCAGCGCCAAGGTTTCAAACGTTAACTCCGACGGCAACGTAACAGTTGAGACCAACTCCGGTTCCTCCAAGGCTGACGATGTTAAGTGCGCAGACTTCTCCTGCACCGCAACTTCCGGTTCCGTTAAGGTATCCAACATCGAATGCGCCAACGCTGTCATCGGATGCTCCTCAGGTATGGTTCACGGCGAGAACGTTAACGCAACAGGCAATGTTAACGCATCCACCACTTCCGGCAGCATCAAGCTCGAAACCTTAACCTGTAAGGATCTTATCACCGAATCAGGTTCCGGTTCCACAAGATACAACAACGCCACAGCCGAGACTGTAAACAGCCGCACTACTTCCGGCAGTCTCCGTTTCGACAACCTCGCAGTTAACAAGTCTGCAGAGTTCAAAGCAACTTCCGGCTCCATTTCCGGTAACATCGATGGCAAAGAAAGCGATTTCTCCATCATCTCCTCCACCGGTTCCGGATCATCCAATCTTAACAGCAGCCGCGAAGGCTCCAAGACCCTCGACGCTTCTACTACAAGCGGTCTGATTCACATAGATTTTAATCACTAAATAACAGGAGCCACCTCACAAAGAGGTGGCTCCGATTTTATTCTTCAATATATTCCGCTATCGCTTCACAGAACTCAGGATACTCTCTGCTCATCCTTACTATCTTGCCGTTCTCGTCGAGGAAGCAATGCTCCGTGTGACCGGTGCAGACTACCTGCTCGTCGGCGTTCTTCATTTCATATCCTACGCAAAGCCTGATACCGTTAAAGGACTGAATGTATACTCTGATGCTTACTTCATCCGGGAAGGTGGTGCTGCGTCTGTACTTGCACTCAACTGCGGTTACCGGCGACACAATTCCTTCTTTCTCCATACGGTCGTAGGGCCAGCCGATGTTGCTAAGGAAGTACCCTCTCGCCTCTTCCATCCAACGGATGTAGTTGGAGTGGTGAGTGATGGACATCTTGTCCGTTTCATAATATTGAACTCTGTGTTTATAATCTTCCATAAATTCCTCTTCTATACTGTTTTTGCAAGAAATACTATAGCAAAAGAAACAGCATAAATAAAGAGCTAATTGCTTTTTTCAAGAACCGCGTCTCTGAGGGTACAGTACATGTACTCACCTTCCATGTATGTGTCGAAGTTGCCCACTACGGTGACGGTGTCGCCGCTTTCGGGGTAATCGGCGGGGAAAGAATAGTCATCGGTGAGTTCAAACTCGATGCCTTGCGCGCAGCATGCGGTTGCGTCCTGGATGATGCAGTAGAAATAACGTATTCCTGTGGATTCATCGATAAAGGTGTTGTAGATACCGTTCATTCTGATGGATTTGCCAATATAATCTTCGGGCGAAACCATTATGTTATAGACCTCTGAATAGACCATTGTCTTGGAAAGAACTGTAAGGTCCAGGTCTACATCTGTAACTTCGGTCGATTCACCGAGAGTTTCTACGTTAGCCTCGGAAGTTACTTGAGCTTTAGGTGTTTCGCTTACAATCGGCTCTTCGCTCGCCAGCGATTCTGTAGTTGCAGCATTCTCTTCGGCAATCCTCTCCTCAATAAGGTCACTTACGGTCTTATTGCCTGATGTAGCGGTTCTGGGGCCATCCGAGGCGGTGCCGCAGGATATAACGGCAATCACAACAGTCACCATCGCCAATATTGATAATAATTTCTTCTTCATATCTCTACCCCCTTTTTATCAAGGCACCGACGCCCGCACACAGGAAAAAAGCAACAGTATCTGCCGCAACTATGGTAGAGCCCACGGGTGTACCTGCAAGAATAGAAATAAAAAGTCCCGCAAATGCGCACACTACCGAAAGAATAACCGCACAAATCGTAACTGACTTAAAGCTCTTAAATATTCTCATGGCGGATATCGCAGGGAAAATTACCAGCGCCGAAATGAGAAGCGAGCCCACAAGATTCATGGCCAGCACAATTATCACCGCAATTATTGTTGCCAAAAGAAGATTGTACGCACCGGTCTTAACTCCTGTTGCTTTTGAAAAATTTTCGTCAAAAGTTATAGCAAATATTTTATTGTAAAAAGCAATAAAAATAACAACTACAATCACCGACAAAATTGCGCATAGCCTGACCTCTTCTTTAGTAAGGGTAAGCATCGACATTGAGCCAAACAACGTACTGCATACATCGCCCGAAAGATTGGAGCCGGTGGAATAAACGTTCATAACAAGATATCCGAAGGCAAGCGCGCCCACCGATATCATGGCTATTGCCGCATCGCCCTTAATCTTAGCATTCTGCCCGGTCCTAAGAAGTAAAATTGCAGAAAGAACGGTTATCGGAAGTATCAGAATCATCTTGTCGGAAATATTAACAACTGTAGCTATCGCCATGGCTCCAAACGCAACATGCGAAAGGCCGTCGCCGATAAAAGAATACCTCTTAAGCACAAGCGTAACCCCGAGAAGTGATGCGCAAAGCGCTATAAGCACGCCCACTATTATTGCGTATACTACGAAAGGATGTGACAGGTAAATCTTTAATGTCTCAATCATTGTCATTTTCTCCTTTCGCCCAGAATCCGTTTTCTTTCTTTAAATATTCTTCCTTGGTGCCGTAAAAAATCCGGTTGCCCACATGAAGCACATGCTTCGCGTAGCAAAGTGCGGCATTGATATCGTGAGAAATCATTATAATCGCAGTACCTTCTTTATTAAGTTCCGCGATAAGATTGTACATATCTTCCGTAACCTTCGGGTCCAGGCCAGCCACAGGCTCATCCAAAAGAAGGAGCCTAGACGTAGAACAAAGCGCTCTTGCCAAAAGAACGCGCTGCTGCTGTCCGCCGGATAACTCGCGGTAGCAACGTTTTCTAATATTATAAATACCCATTCTCTCCATGTTCTTACGCGCAGTTTCTTTCTCCTTGCGGCTGTAGAAAGGTCGAAAGCCCATCTTGCCCGAAAATCCCGACATCACAACCTCAGTAACGGAGGCGGGAAAGTCCCGTTGTACCTCCGTCTGCTGGGGAAGATAACCTATTTCGTTTTTTAAAAGTCCGTCGCCTTGGATGATGTCACCCGACAGCGGTTTAATAAGACCGAGAAGTGTCTTCATAAGCGTAGACTTGCCTGCTCCGTTCTCGCCGACTATGCAAAGATAATCCCCCTCTTCGACGCAAAAATTAATGTCCTTAACAAGAACTGATGCATCGTATCCGATTGTCAAATCTTTAACCGTAATGAGTGACATGTATTTTCGTTCCTCCCTAAAGCAACATAAGTATTACTTAAGAGCTTCCTTTAATACTTCGAGGTTGCTCTGCATTATTGAAATGTATGAAGCACCGTCCTTAACGTCCTGTGCGGTTGTAGACTGCATAGAGTCAAGTGTAAGAATCTTCTGATTTCCCGCAGCTGTATTGTCTGCGATGGTCTTGGCAATCTTCTGATCGTTTTTCTCTATTGTGAGAATGCAGTTAAGTGAAAGCTCGTTAACTTTATCTGCAAGGAAAGTGATGGTTTCAAAGCTTGCTTCGGTTTCTGCGGAGCATCCTACAAACGCCGCATAATAGTTAAGAGAATAGTCATCAACGAGGTATCTGAAGGGAAATCTGTCTCCGAAGAGCACAGTGTCTTTACCCCCTTCGCCCACTGCCTTTTTGTATTCTTCGTCAAGGCTTGCAAGCTTTTCTTTGTAGGACTCAAGGTTCTTCTTATATACATCTGCGTTTCCTCCGTCAATCTTTTCAAGATCGGCTTCCAAAGTATCGCAGATTAAAGATGCGTTTCTGAGTGAAAGCCATACATGTTCATCCATCTCTTCTTCGCCTTCTTCATGCTCGTGGTCGTGCTCTTCGCCCTCTTCATGTTCATGATCGTCGCCATCTTCATGATTGTGATCATGGTCATGCTCGTCTTCGCCCTGCATACCTTCCACAACTTCCTCGGCCTTAACCTTATCACCGAGCACCTCAAGAAGGTTAACGACTACCATATCCTTATTGACAGCTTCTTTGAGCGCATCCTCAACCCACTCGTCGGACTCACCGCCCACATATATGAACATATCGCACGCGGAAATCTTAATCATATCCGCAGCGGTAGGCTGATAGCTGTGAAGGTCCACACCGTTATCAAGAAGCATAGTCACTTCCACACCCGCGGGATTCTCGCCGAGAATGTTCATAACCCAGTCATACTCGGGGAAAATCGTGGTTACTATACTAAGCTTCTTACCGGGCTCATCTGAAGTTCCCTTAACCTCGACAGAAGTCTCCCCTGAAGTCACCCCCTTACCGCATCCGGCAACAGCAAGCATCATAAAAACAGCCGCAAAAAGGCATACCATTATTCTTTTAATATTCATTTTCTTTCTCCGTTTTTCGTAAATCTAATTAGTTTAATAGCGGAGACTCTATAATAAACCGCTAAAGCGCTTTATTATCGGTCGCCTTCGAATAAGTCTCTTAGACTTATTCCGGCTCAGTCGTTCATACGAACTTTAAATAAAATGGGAGTATTAAAGACAAGTTCTTCGGACTCAGCCAAAGAAACAAAGACTGTCGCAATATAAATTACGACACACGCCGAAAGAATCGGCAAAGACTCGCCCAGACCTCTTACGGTGCGAACGCACTCCTCGAGGCAGGCACAAATAGGACAGGTTTCGCCTTCGCACTCATGATGAGCCTCGAAAGCTATAAATAAAAGCGCACACAAAACAGAAAGCATCACAAACACACCCAGCACTTTTCTCAAGCCCTGAGCCGTTTTCTTATTAAATTTGCGACTTAATAAAGAAAACATAGTGTTCCTCCGTAATTACTTGTCTGCGCAGTCCTCGCATATTCCGTACAAAACCGTGCGCATACTGTTAAGCCTAAATCCGTGGTCTTTAAGCAAATGATCGCCTATCCCCTCAAGTTCCTCACAATGAAGGTGAATAAGCTTACCGCACTTCTCGCACCTGCAGTGGAAGCAGGTTCCGCCATGATGCGCACCCTCGCCCACATATTCAAAGCAAGCCGGAGCGGTCGGGTCAAAAGAATACTTATTGAGTACACCTTCGTCCACAAGCCTCTCAAGATGCCTGTATACCGTAGACTGACCTATGGTCTCACCGTGCTTCTTAAAGTAATCGCACACATCCGCAGCGCTTACATGCTCGCTTTTGGAGGTCTTGAAATACTGTATGAGGATTTCTCGCTGTTTGGTCTTGTACTGTGATTTTGAGTTCATAATTCCCCTTTAATTTGAAAACCATTCCCAATTTTAATCGCGGCACAATCAATTGTCAAGTAATTTGGGAACAATTTTCAATTTCTTCATAATATGTTAAAATTTCAACTATACAATGGGGAAAAGGAGAGTAGAATATGAAAGAAGAAAAAATAGTACCGTCAATTCAGAGTTCTCTTAGGCACAACATTCTTAACATGCCTAGGGAAATCTATAAGGCAAGCGGTATCGTAATCAACGGCCGCAGACTTAAGTCCTTTGTATTCACCACCGATCTTGCCATTATTCGTAACTGTGACGCAGATGCGGTCTTCGCAGTATATCCGTTCACACCTCAGCAGGCTATCAGCGACGCTATAATCAAATGCTCATACATACCCGTATTCTGCGGAGTGGGCGGCGGCACCACCAAGGGTGTTCGTACCCTTACCCTGGCCAAGGATGTTGAGGCTCAGGGCGCCATGGGCGTAGTCCTTAACGCACCCGTTTCCAACGACAATCTTTTTGCCGTTGCCAAGGTCATCGATATCCCTGTAATTATAACCGTTACTTCCAGAGATACGAATATTCAGGAGCGTCTCGATTTTGGCGCCTCCATCATCAACGTTGCCTGCGCTCAGGAGACTCCCGAGGTTGTGGCACACATTCGTGAGCGCTTCCCCGACATTCCGATAATCGCAAGCGGCGGTAAGACAGGCCGCTCCGTCAAGCGCACCATAGACGCCGGCGCCAATGCCATTACATATACCCCTCCGTCCACCGCAGAGCTCTTTAAATCTCTTATGGAAAAATATCGGGAAGATGATTAATCACAAAACCGGTCGAAGCATCCGCCTCGGCCGGTTCTTAATTACACTTGTCAAATTTAACTCACTTTAGCTCTGAAGACTAACCTCTGCGCTTACAGTCTCTTCTGCCGCTCCGTCATCGGCTGCCGGTGCACTGTGAGGTGCTACCACGCTTACTACAGGAGCATCGAGATTGGTCTGAATATCGACTTTCTTATTCTTAGCTATATCAAGATCCGAAACCTTTAATACATCGCCAAGCTTCAAAGTTGCACAATCCACTTCAATCTTGTCTACAAGGTTCTCGGGAGTTGCTTTGTACGAAATCTCCGAAAGAAGCTGTTCTACAATACCGTCCTTGGCATTGTCTCTGTTATGAAGCACTACCTCTGCAACGGAGTGAACCTTTTCACCCTTTACAAGAGCCTGGAAATCCATCTCGTAAATTTCGCGCTTCAAACCGTCGTAATCAACTTCTTTGAGAAGCACATCATATTTCTTGCCATCCAGTTCCAGATTCAACTGGCTTCCCTTAAAGCATTCTCTGTGAATTCTCTCGGCTTCCTTCTTCTCAATCTGCAAAAGAACGGTTTCCTTGATGTTCTTTCCGAAAAGTGTTCCCGTAACGAATCCTTCTCTTCTTAATGCCTTTGCTTTCTTTTCCGTGTCTCTCTTTTGTACTTTTAAAGTAGTCATTTGTCTTTTCCTCCTATATACAATTGATAACAGGGAAATGAACGGAATGTCGATATTCGATTGGCGTTTCGTCTTTCTCGTTTCAAAAAAGTACCAAAACTAAATAAAAATGGGGGAGGCGGTGGGCCTCCCCCGTCGGTTCGTTATCCTTCTATGGCAATATACTTAGCCGTATCGACCGCTTTCTTATCCTTCTTCGGAATATCAAGCGTTAAGATACCGTGCTTGAAGCTTGCCTTTATATCCTCCTCGGTAACAGCGTCGCCTACGTAGAAACTACGCTTGCAGGAACCGCTGTAACGCTCTTTACGGATATACTTATCGTTCTTTTTATCATCCTTTGAATCGGACTCGTTCTTGTCGAATCCTTTCTCGGCGCTGACAATCAGGTAACCGTCGTTTAACTCAACCTTAACGTCTTCCTTGGCAAAGCCGGGGAGATCGATAAGCATTTCGTAACCGTTGTCGGTTTCCTTGATATCTGTATTCATCACATTTTTAGCTCTGTGACCATACAGTTTCTTTTCCAAGTTTTTGAATTCCCGATCGTCGAACCAATCATCATCAACTAAGCGGTCAAACAAATCAAAGTCATCATGAAAAATAGCAGGCATCATCATAAGTCATCCTTCCTTTCTGTCTTATAATACCAACCTTTGTCTTAATAACTTTGAACCCGGAATGTTTGGAAGTTTTCACTTCTTTTCTTTGTTCAACTTCGTTATAGCACCGAAATTAGCACTCGTCAAGAGAGAGTGCTAAAGATTTTTATAAAAGATTTATTAAGCAATAATTATCAGAGAATAAACCCGGAAAATCCCGTAAAATGGGCAAAAGAAAGCCCTGTCGCAACTCTCATTGCAACAGGGTCTTCATAAAACTTATTACTCTTCTTCCAAATCATCGAAACCATCGATAATCTTGTAAAGAAGTGAATACAATGTGGCCGCTTCCTCCTGTGAAATGCTCACACAACTACCCATGGCGGCGGGTACGGAAAGCGCCTTCTTACGTAAATTCTCACCTTCCTCGGTGATAGTGATAATCAGGTTACGTTCATCGTCCTTGGAACGGGTACGCTTGATATAGCCTTTAGCCTCAAGTTTCTTAAGCACCGGAGTCAATGTTCCGGAGTCAAGGAAGAGTCTCTTACCCATATTCTTGACATTAATGCTCTTCTCTTCCCACATAACCATCATCGCGATGTACTGCGTATACGTCAAATCCAAAGGGTCCAAAAAGGGCTTATAGCGTCTGACTATCTCTTTGGAACACGCATAAAGCGGGAAACAAACCTGATTACTTAATGCCAATGGATCTACTTTCTTACTCATACTGCCTCACCCACAAAGATTCTTTTAGGCAGGTAGTTTGCCCTCGTAAACCATCTGCCTATTAAAGTATATCACAGTAACAGTGTAAATGTAAGCCCGTGTGGTAAATTATTACAATAATTCTTCAACCTTTTTTCTCAAATCGTCAACCCCTTCAGTGGGCTCATATCTCTGAATAAGGCTTCCTTCCGCGCTTATCAGGAATTTTGTGAAGTTCCATTTGATATTTCCGTTCTTTTTGTAATCGGGGTCCATTTTCTTAACTATGGGTTTTAATAACAATGCCATAGGGTTTTTGCCGAATCCTTTGAACTCGGAATTGGAAGTTAACCACTTAAATACCTCATTGGCATTCTCGCCGTTTACATCAGATTTCTTAAACTGAGGAAAAGAAACATTGTACTTAAGAGTACAGAACTCATGAATCTCTTCATCATTACCGGGAGTCTGGCCTGCGAACTGGTTGCAGGGAAAATCCAAAATTTCAAAGCCCTTGTCCTTAAAGTCTTCATATAAAGCCTCAAGTTCCTTGTACTGGGGAGTAAATCCGCAGCCTGTAGCCGTATTCACCACAAGAAGCAGCTTGCCCTTATAATTACCCATTGATACTTCTTCACCATTCTGTAATGTAGCCTTAAGATCATAAAAGTTCATATTGTATCCTCCGTTATCTTAATACTATTATCTGCACCGAAACGGTACGTTATTCTCTCGTTGTGATTGAATTGTACTCAATTTAATTGCATTTGTCAATACCCAATTTAATTTTTCTCAATTTATTTTTTTACAGCCACTAATTTGAGGTTAATTGTCGAGTATTAAAATTCATTACACACAATAAAAAAAGAGCTTATTTAAGCTCCCAAATTCGTCTTTACCCAATACATATATATACCTCTTTTGAAAAGCCCCGGCTGTATTTGGCTGGGGCTTTTCACTGCTTTCTTATCTAACTGAGAGTTAATACAAATAATATATAAATAGATTAGTTGTTAACAATTTAGTGAGGTGAGTATGAAAAATTTAAAGTTATACATCAAAATAACCCTTTTTGTGTTGCTTGCTACCGCCATTGGTATCGCAGCACAAAGTTTCATTTCTTCATCCAACATAGTTAAGTTGCTTGAAAGTAATGCCAAGGAGTCTCTTACCAATACGGTTGAATCCAACGCCGCTCTTCTTGATGAATACATCCAGAAAGAATTTGCTTATCTGGATGCCTACCTTGTGGATCAGAGCATGCTGGAATTAATCAAAGACACCGACAATCCTGATCCGGCAGTAGTTGCGGCAGCACAAAAAACTACCGAAAACCTGGCAACAGTAGTAGAGCATACCGACAGTATTCTTTTTACGGCATATGAAGGAACCTGTCTCGTGCACAATGTTCCGACCATGGTAGGCTTCAGAAACCCTGAAGAAACTATTGCGATGATAAACGGTTTCTACTTTAACGAAAGTGCGGAACCTCTTTACAGCGCTATGGCTCTTCTTTCTCCGGCGACCAATGAAATTTCTCTTTGCCTTGTAAAGACAGCCTATACACCTTCAAAAGCCCCCTCAGGTTATGCCACCGTAACGGTAACCTCTGATGAACTAAACGAGATGCTGTCAAGCATTAAAGTGGGCGCCACCACGGAAATCACCATGATCAGTGCTTCCGACGGCGGAATAATCTATGATAACGACAAGTCTCTTGTCACCACTACTCTTGAATCCGGTCCTTTATTTAATATCTATAATTCAATGATAGAATACGAGACCGTCCCCGGAACGGATCAGCAGATGGCTTCAATCACCCATCCCGAGCTTGGTTACGGATCGGTGGAATATACATCCAAGAGCGGTCAGAAGATGCTTGGCTCATATACCTATATTCCTCAGTATCAGTGGCTTCTTTTTGTAGGAACCGATATGGAGTCCTTGTACAAAGAAGCCAAATCCGCCCAGCTTTCGATTATTCTTACGGGACTTGTTTCCATAATAGTAATCGCTGTTGTGCTTGCTTTAATTATCAATATAATTACCAGACCCCTTACCAAAGTACAGACCGCGCTTACAAAGGTATCCAATTACCAGCTCGACGCAGGTTCTGAAATTGAGGGTCTTGAAAAGAGAGGCGATGAAATCGGAAAACTGGCAGTTGCCACCAAGAGCGTTATTGCCATGCTAACCGATGTGGTAGATGTGCTCAGAAACTGCAGCGATTCCCTCAACGAAAGCTCCGAGAGCATGTCTAACACTTCCAATCTGCTCGTACAGGTTACTTCGGAGAATACTTCCGTTGCCGATACACTCTCAAGCAGTATTGAAAGAACCAACAACTCCATCGAAACGGTTAACGAAGAAATCAACAAGATTGTGGAACTTGTTAACCGGGTATCCGAAAAAGTTACCGCCGGCAAGAACGACTCCGATGCTCTTATCAAGACCACTGCCGAGATGAGCAGAAAGATTGATACCGAAGTTAATGACAACATTGCTAAGGTGGATACAACCGTTACCGATATGCAGGATGCCCTTAAGGGACTTGAAGCGGTTGAAAAGATTAATGAACTTGCGGACGCCATCATGGCTATTACAGAGCAGACCAATCTCCTTTCTCTTAACGCTTCCATAGAAGCCGCCAGAGCAGGTGAGTCCGGTCGAGGCTTTGCTGTTGTTGCAGGCGAAATCGGACAGCTTGCGGAACAGTCAAAGAACACCGCTCTCAACATTCAGCAGATTGTTGAAGCAAGTAACCAATCCGTTATCAACGTACGCGAGCAGGTTAACAAGCTCATCGACCTTATCAAGACCGATGTGGTTGAAAGCTTCGGCAGCTTCTCAGAGCAGAGTAAAGAGTACGATTCCGGTATCACTACCATTCAGGACGCAGTTGTTTCCATCGGTGATGCCATGGATTCTCTCAGCCGTTCCGTTAATGAAATCGCAAGAGAAATCTCTTCGGTTAATGATGCTTCGGCCGAGAACAGCTCCGGAGTTAACGACATCATCAGCAAGAACGAACAGACCTCCGATGTTACCAGAGACATCGAACGTCTTGCTCAGAACAGCAAAGAAAACGCAGTCAGCCTTGATGATGTTGTTAATAAGTTTAAATAATCTGAAGCGCAGAATAGCCCCGGTTATCAGCCGGGGCTATTATTTTAGCTTGCCAAATCTTTTTTTAGATAAACTCTGTATGTCGCTGCAACTGCCACTACAATCACTGCTGCCGCAACCACGAATGCCGCTACAGGTGTTTCTTTGCCTGCGAAGATTTCTGAAGCGTTGGCATAAGACAGCGGACCGATAAACAAATAATCTTTCGCGTCAGGAACCGCTCTGCCCACAACATCGTAAGCATAGAATATTAATGCCAGTCCAAGACCCATTCCCATGCGGTTACGCTGCGAGCACGCCGACAAAAGAAGTGCCAACGCAGCTATTTCAACATTCATAAGAAGCATTCTTCCCAAGAATGTAAGCATTTCCTTCCACAGCACATCCTCTCCCAGCGCCACGAAACCGATAACATAGAACGCTCCGCAGATTATCGTGAACGCCACAAGGTTAATGAGTACCGAAAGTGCCTTGCCGGTCACCGCACTGCCTCTGGATATAGGCAACGAGTAGAGAAATTCGCCGGTGTGGCCGTCTTCTTCTTTGGACAGGATGACTGCTGCCGTGATGGCCGCAAACATCGCACTGCCAAGTCCGTGAACCGTACCGACTTCCGTAGCGAAGAATCCTCCAAGGGTAGCGATGCTAAGCGTACTCATACCGAAAGCATCAGAGAATGCACCGAGTTTCGAGAAGCTCTCCGCCATATCCGCCATCTCGCCTTCCATGCTCGTATACATGAGGATGCACAGAAGTCCCATGATTCCCACGGATAGGCTCCATATCAAAAGCGTTTTAAATCCAAGCTTCAATTCGTGTCTGCATACAGTAATCATCGCACTTCCTCCTTTCCCTCATAGAAATGCATGAACATATCCTCCAAAGACGGCTCCTCTATATAAAGGTTCTGAAGCTTACGCTCCGACAACTTCTTCACCAGTTCATTAATGTCACCGTTGTACATATACTCTTCATGCACACCGTCGGCGGTAACTTTTACACTCTTGGCGGTACTTTCGGTCAAGTTATCCACCATATCAACCTTAATCAGCCTGCCCTCTCTCATAATCGCCGCCCTGTCGCAATACCTGCTCACCTCAGACAGCACATGCGTCGAAAGAAAGCACGTCGCCCCTTTCTTCACATACTCCTTAATCAGTTCAAAGAAAGTGCTCTGCATCAGCGGATCCAGTCCCGACGAAGGCTCGTCAAACACGAACAGCTTCGGCTTGTGCTGCATGGCGCAGACAATGCTCACCTTTTTACGGTTACCAAGAGACAGTTCCTTTATTCTTTTGCCCGTATCAAGCTGTAAACGCTCGCAAAGCATTTCAGCTTCCTCTCGACAATCCAGTCCTCTCGCATCCGCCGCGAACTTAATCACCTCCGATACCTTCATGGTCGGATAGAACAGCGCCTCCGAAGGCATATAACCCACTTCCTTAAGTATGCCCACATGCTCCTTAACACTATCCTTGCCAAGTATCGTTATCGCACCCTTATCAAAGTTTAAGAACCCAAGCATCGAGCGAATCGTCGTAGACTTGCCGGCTCCATTGGGACCGATAAAGCCGAAGATCTCACCTTCTTTTACTGTCAGCGTAATATCCGTGACGCCGCGCTTCTTGCCGTAACTCTTCGTAAGATTTTCTATCTTAATTACATCTACCATTTAAATTCTCCTTTCGTTACCTTACATGTAACAGAAAAGAAAAACGGGAGCAATATCTGCCCCCGTAAGTTGCACTTATTCGTCTTTATCATGCACTATTATCTATTGAAACACCCTTTAACGGCTCTCCATAAACTGCCCGATTGCATACAAAATCCAAACGTGCGCCGGATAAAAAATGTAGTAAAAATACTTGCTGCCTTTGCCCTTCTTGCCATTGTATAAAAGCATTATTATCAAAGCAAAAACCTCTAAATATTGGAAATCCCACATGCGAAAAACAGTAAAATGCAAAATCTCATTGTTCCAGTATCTGTGGCTTCCTTTGTAGACAACGAACGAATAACACAGCATAACCTCAGCCAAAAGAATGGGGCAGTCCTTAAACCAATAAAGTGCGCAAAACAACATAACGCACATTATTCCGCCCTCCACATAGAGAATCGGAGTGAAAACATTAACAATCATGTACTCTACGGATTCGGGAATATAGATATTAAGATGATAGAATACCCACATAAGAGCAATTTGATATCCTCCGCAGAGAATCAAAAAGCCATACTTTTTCTTTTCCCACAAGTAACAAATCAGAGTACCGACAAACAAAGTGGTAAATATGCCGTTATCCGGCGGGTCATACGATCTTGGTCCTGCTAAGAACCGGTAGACCGCCAAATTGCCAAGTTCCATAACTATTCCCGCAAGATAAAGCCTCAGAATAAATTTTTCTTTGCTATGTGTATGCTCAAATCCCCAGGCGCAGCAAAAGAAAAACAGCGGCGCCGAGATTCTGCCTATATAGCGAAACCACATCGGCATACCCGGAATAAAGGCTCCGATATGGTCTATCACCATCGTAATGAGCGCTATTCTTTTAATTGCGCGCTGGCTCATGATTCTTTGTCCTCCGAAGATTTGTGCCCTGCCTGAAAGAGTCTCAAATCTTCGTTTAACTTCTTGTCGTCGATGCGACGCTTTGATTTATATATGAAATATACGCATACATACATAAATATAACGTACGCCATGAACCCGAGCGTCCACCACCAATTCTTATCAAACCACTTAAGGAAGTACGACAGAAGCGTATAGAAGCAGGTACAGGCAATAATACCCATCCACTCACTCACGCCGAGGCTGTCCGCCTCGTCAAAGTTCTTATAACAATACACCTGCACATAGCCAATGATGTAACACGAAAGAATCATCTCCGCCATATGAAGCATGCTCGCTTCGAAGACGCCCTGAAACATCTGATACACACAGTAAAAGAAAAGAATTGCAAAAAAGTAAAGGCACGCCTTAAACTCGATACCGATTTCTTTGGTAAGATATCTCTCCCAAAGTGTTAATTTGTTATTCTTTTTACTCACGAGGCGCACCTCCTTTCAACAGTTTTCTGAAATCCGACGCATAGGTCCTTGAAATCAATATATGCTCGCCGTTCTCAAGCGTGGCATCAATGCGGTTCGACGATAAACTCTTAAGCACACGCACCTTATCGACGTTGATAATCATCGACTTACTGCACCTGAAAAACTTAATATCATCAAGCGCTTCCGTGATGCCTTGAAGGGTATTGTCCACTCTGACAACGTCGCCCTCGGTATAAGCGAAGGTCTTGTCATCCACAGATTCTATATAAAGAATCTCGCCGGTATCCACAACCACCTGCTTATCATCCTTGCGCCCCACAAGACGGTTGTTCTCGCCGTTTAGGGCATCCAGTATTCTTTTTATCTTAGGTGTGACTTCTTTGTAGCGAAGGATTACCTCGTCTTCGCCCGAGTCAATTTTTTTAATATCGATTTTCACTGTAAAAATCCCCTACCGGCGAATTACAGATACTCATGTATCCTTATTATCAGTTTCTCACGTTTGGTGGGTGCATTCAAGAATTTTTCTAATGTCGCAACCGTGTTTCGTAACAAAAAAGCGCCATTCGCAATATTTTGCGTGTCATTCTCACAAATGTGGTATATGATGTTAACAAAGATTCAATTGGGAGATAACCGTGTTTGCATATTCAATTAACAGAGGCAGAACAAAATCATACAAAACTTTATATAACGAACCTTGCGAATGTTTGTATTGTCAAAATTTCCGGACAGCGTATCCAAAGCTGTGTCCGCATGGAAATGCGCTTCTTGAACGCTTTGGGCTTTCTGTGGACAGTGCTCTCGAAGTGGCGGAAGATGGTTCCGAGAACAGCGAAGATGTAAATTACACAGCATATTTTTGCGTTGCGGGGACACTTACGGCAGATGGCTATAATGTAGTGGTCCGTGACACTTCGGACATCAGGCTTTTCAAGCCTTCGACGAGGGAAGCCGTTTATAATAATACCGACATAGAGGAACCTTACTATATTCTGCGGTTGGAGGTAAATCTTCCGTGGGTTCTGGAATCGAGGCCGGAGCCGATAAACCAATAAAAGAATAAGAGCGCGATGAATTAACCGTCGCGCTCGAATTATATATTGATTTTCTCAATATTTCATGCCACAATAACCATTGTCCGGTCGAAAATTATTATGAGCAAAACATATTTTATCGACAGTGAAAACGTTGGTGATAACTGGATAGCGCTTCTTGGCAAGGCTTCCGCCGATGACACCATCCTCGTTTATTATACTATGAAAAGTCCCCATATGAATTACCGTAACCTAATTCTACTGAAACAGTCGGACAAAGAAGTCACTTTCATAGAATGTAACTACGGCAACAATGCGTTGGACTTTCAGCTCTGTACGGATTTGGGTTACAGAGTACATGATATCGGCGATGGCGAATTCATAATCGTCTCCAATGACACAGGCTATGATGCCGTAGTCAGATTCTGGAGAAAGCGCGGAGTGAGCGTTAAGCGCATCAAGGGCAATGCATGTTCGTCGGTGGATACTTACGAAGAGCCCCTTGACGAGGAAGAAACCGTTTCTCCCGAAGCCAAGGCCGCAGCTCCCGAAGATATCTCACGCGAGGCTGCACCCGAGGCAGTTCCCGAGGCAACTCCCGCCACCGTTACAGTCACTGAAGAATCGGCACCTTCTCCCGCCGCTCCCGCTACGGAAGCCCCCGCAGAAGAGACTGTGCCGGAAGACAATACTCAGGACGCCTCACTTGAAGAGGCACAGGAAATGCTTTACTGCATCGGTCTTGACAATCTCGTCGACCTTCACGATGCATTAAAGAAAACCTTCGGCGAAGCAAGCGGTAAGACTTTCTACACCGAATTTAAGACCAAATCTTCTTACAAAACTTTTATTTCAAAGCATAAAAAACTGAGCCGTGATGAGAAGCAGAAGCTTTATACCGGTATAGTCTTTAAGACCAACCATACCGATATGCCTAAGGGCCTGCCCGAATTTCTCGTTAAATCCTGGAAGCAGAAGCCCAACCTTAATTCTCTTCGCTCCGCTCTCCTCGGTAAATATTCCAAGGGGCAGGCGCGTGAGTATTACGACCTCATCAAAGCTCATATTAAAATTCTAAACAATATTAAGTAAAGGAGCATTCGACCGGACTGCTTTACTTAATCCTTTGAACCGACATCTCCGTCGCCCGTTTCATCCGCCTTTATCACTATACTGTTCTTGCGGTACCAGGTAGCCATGAATTTGTTGGCTTCGTATTCCGGATCGTCTGACAGTTCTCCCGTATAAAGAAAGGCCGGTTTAAACACATTTCTGTCTACCACGGCATCGGGGCCCTGGCTCTTTATGGATTCAACCTGTCTCAAATACCCGTCATGATAAGCCGCTGCCTCACCGGTATGCACGTAATAATACGCGCCGTAAGGTGAATACTTGATTCTCTCAATAGGACTCACTGCAAAAGAAACCACCAGCACAGCCAGACACGCCGCATAAAGCCACGCAAATCCTATGTCGTTCTTCTCGGCGGACGTTTTCTTTTTAATCCATCCCACCACGAAAATCTCACACAAAACAAGCATAAACTGATACGTAAGCTTGGCCGCATTCACCGCTCTGTCCACATCTACCCTGCCGATACCGTACAGAAGCGCAGTGTAGCTTGTTGCATAGAAGCAAAAAGCAAGCGCCACAAAGATTAACGGAAGCTTGAAGTTAAACGTGGATTTTTCAAGGCCTTTCCAGATAATCGGCACAAGTGCAATCATGAACACTATGGTGAACAGCCCCGTGAAATCCCACATCCACTTAACCGCCTCGGGGAAGGAATAGAGAATCGCCTTGGGCATTGGCATAGCCGTGTCCGTATAATACGCCGCTCTTATGCTGTTTCCGGGGGCGCAGATATTGAACGCAAGGCCGATTAAGTACACCACAATAGCAGGCACATAGACCAGAGCTTTTTTCTTTTGCTTAACAATCGTTAAGACCGTAAATCCGAGCAAAAGAAGGATTCCCTGCAAGGCCGTCGCGAAGTTGGCTCCGCTGCATATTACCGCAAGGATTACCGACAGAATCATTTTCAAAGCGGTCGTCACAGGCTTCTTAAAGTCCATCATGCATATAAGCACCGCCGCGAAAAGCATCATGAAAGAATGCATTCCCACATAATGCAGACCGCCGTTATACCAGTAAAATGCCTGATTGGCACTATGAACACGCCACACGGTAAATATTGACATGGCAAATGACAGGCAGACCGCCGGGTAGCCTTTGATACCGAATACTCTACGACACAAAACAAAAGTCAATACCGCCGCCGAAACTGTAAGAAGAATTATCAGAACGAATGAGCCCATATAATAGTTGTCTGTATTAAAGCCCATGGGCGACAGCGCCATCAGAAAAATGGAGGAAAATGTGCCTTGCCATATAACCCACGACTCTCTCACCTGATAGCAGGCGCCGCGTATTGCGTTGATTAAGCCGGAGCCGTAAGCCTCCTGAAAGCTTTTGGTATACTTGGCATATTCATAATCATCATACCAGGGAACCGAATAGAGTCCGAGCCTTAAGAGTAATGCCACACCCAGAAGCAGTGCGACCAAAAAAGCGAAAGTCAGAAACCTGACAGAAACGGTTTTAGCGAATAATTTTTTCATACTTTTAACGAGTAAATAAATTGTTACCCTCCCCTTTGTAATATGTATGTATAGTACAGACTGTAGCGAAACCTATTGCTAACACACTCCCCTCAAAATTCAGTGTGGAATTTTCTTTAGGTTTTTGATAGAATACTTTTCGGCTTATGCCGCATAGAGAGATTAGATTAGGTTAGTTAGTTATGAAAGAAAAAGCAAGCAAAGAAGTTAAGCGTATCATTGTCATGATTGCCGCATCCCTTATCCTTGCGGTAGACACTCAGACCTTTGTACGTACCGGCGGTCTTATTCCCGGCGGCGCCATGGGTCTTACAGTCCTGATTCAGGGCATCTTCGACAAGTATCTGGGCATGTATGTGCCTTATACTCCCGTCAACATTATTCTGAACGCCATCCCCGTATACATCGGCTTCAGATTCATAGGTAAGAAGTTTACGATACACTCCCTCGGAGTTATCCTGTTAACCGGTATCTTCACCGACTTAATACCCACCGTGGTAATCACTTACGACCCCCTTCTGATAGCCATCTTCGGCGGTCTCATCAACGGTCTTGCGATTGCCATGTGCCTTAACGTCGACTGCACCACCGGCGGAACCGACTTCATTTCAATCTTCATGTCGCAAAAGAAAGGTTCCGACACATTTAACATCATCCTTCTTATCAACACGGTAATCCTTATCACCGCAGGTTTAATCTTCGGCTGGGACAAGGCACTTTACTCAATCCTCTTCCAGTACGCATCCACCGAAGTTATTCACGTGCTTTATAAGCGTTACCAGAAGCAGACGATGTTGATAGTCACCGACAAGCCTCAGGAGATATCCCAGAAGATTTACGACGTCGCTCACCACGGTACCACCATTATCAAAGCTCAGGGCGGCTACACTGGCGAGGACAGATACTTAATCTACTCGGTTGTATCCAGTGACGAGGTTAAGAAAGTAATGGAAATCGTCGACGAAGTCGGCGGAACCGCATTCGTCAATGCAATTCGTACCGAAGACTTCCTCGGTAACTTCTATCACAGACCCAATACATAATTCAGGCTCTTCCAGAGCACATAGTGATAAAATCGCAAAGTGCATGTGCATAGATGCCGTAGAACAATCCGTATTTGTATATCAGGAAACAAAAAATCGTCGAACAAAATATAGATGAGTAGCAACGTCTCACTACTTCCGTAACATTACCGGCTACTATAGCATCTGTACAATGCCACATTGCGAACGGAATAGTAACTATCAGGAATACCCATATCTTATTCCCTTTAGTATCATCGAGTTTAAACAGTTTAAATATCATCATCGGAATCAAAACTCTGAAAATGAGTTCTTCTGATACGGCCGGTGCCCACGGCTTAAACAGATAAATCGGTGCGAATACAAACCGATTCTTGAATCCTATCAGATATATCAAAAAAAACAGTAGTGAAATACTGCCCATTATCTTAACATTGTCTATGATTCCTCTTCGTATCCATGTAAAAGAAATATCGTTTCTAGTTATGTAATCTCTAAGGGTAAGATAAACCATCGCCGTACATATACCACCATAAACTCCGATAAACTTCAATGGGATTGTATACAGCATTGTAATGAGTCCAATTACGACCGCCAAGCAGCAATCTGATGCTCTAAACTTCTTGCCGATAAGATATTTAATACAAAGGAAAATAACCACAGAATAAAGCACAGTTGCGAACAGAAAGTTATAACCTGAGGTAACACCAAGCATTCTAACCACTAGGCAAAATACGGGTACAGACAATATCAATATGATTGTAAAAGAAATCTTTTTTATCGCCTCATACATTCTCATGCAATTTATCCACTCCTGCTTTACACATTATTCAAGAAAATTTGCTCAATCGCCTTCTCTAGCAGTTTTTCTTCCTCCAAATTTTCCATATTCGGCAAATACAAATCCGGCTTTCATCGCAAATATAATCGACTGAGGTATGTCTGCAATTACGCTTTGATTCTAATACTTAAACCCTTGCAGCATATCCAATATGGCAAATAAATCGTGTTCGCGTTCTTTAATCATTCCGTAGTTGTCACCGAATTCCATAACGTCTTCCGATGCTGTATTCTGCTGCCACAGGACAAGCCCCTCTCCATTGGGATTGCCGGTCTTGGCGAAGTTTACAAAGTACTGAAGCATCGCGTCGCTTAGCTTGCGGTCGTAGTCATCGTAGAGTTTGGAGTCTGCGGGAATGTTACCGTAGAGGTAGACTTCTTCACCGCTGTGCCATGCGCCGAGGCGACCGTTGTCCTTAGTGAAATAATACTGGTATGTAGGTGTTCCATTCATCACCGACAGGCGATTATAGCAGTAGTGCGGGTAGTCAAAGAAAATGGCTCCCCAAAGCTCTGCCCAGTTAACCTTGGCCTCGTCATCGGTGGTGGCGGGATAAAGCTTTAATACCTCGTCGGAATACTCTTTAAAGTAATCTCTTACTCTTCCCTCGTAATTCTTAAGGTTGGCATTTGAGAATATCAGGAAAGCATCCGCTTCGTGGCGGTTGTAGCCATGGATGACTTCTTGCTCATTGAACTCGCCTGCCTTGTAATATTCGTAAGGTGTCTTTTCAAGGGCGTAGCCATCGACGGTCATGTGATGCTGAGTATCGGCTTCTCCCACCAGTTTCTCGGCACTGATATTACGAAGGTCGGCTACAGTATCGCAGTTATAGCGTGCTTTAAGCTCTGCGCCGCTCTTTAAAGCTTCATCAAGTACTCTGAAGGAGTGTGTGGGCTCTACGGGTGCTACCGTGGAGCTTTCCATTACGGCTCTTGTGAAGAGGCCCTTGGCAAGGGGCGATACGCATATAGCGCTTACGGATGCTGAGCCTGCTGACTCTCCCGCAAGAGTGATGTTAGTCGGGTCGCCGCCGAAGGCTTCTATGTTGTCGTTAACCCACTTAAGGGCTTTTATCTGGTCAAGAAGACCGTAGTTACCGGTGGTACCGTCGGCTGATTCTGCAATCAGTTCCTCGTCGGCATAGTAGCCGAATACACCGAGGCGGTAGCCCATATTTACTACGATGATGCCTTCACGTGCAAGGCCCTCACCGCTGTAATCCTGATACCAGGGCTGACCGGTCTGGAGAGAGCCTCCGTGTACATATACGACTACAGGGAGCTTGATCTCAGAAGTCGCAGGCTTCCAGACATTAACGTACAAAGAATCCTCGCTCACAGGCGGGATGTAATTATCTTTAAAAGAAATCTTGTAATCGTGGTAACCGATTATCTGCGCAAGCGAATCGTAAATCGGTAAGTGCGTAGGCTGCATGCTCATGGGGGCATACATATCCGCGCGGCGCACACCTTCCCACTTGTCGGGATCCTGCGGCGCTTTCCAGCGAAGCTCACCTACGGGAGGCTTGGCATAAGGGATGCCCGCATATATTTCTACCGCGCCATCCTCGGTCACTACACCCTGAACGGCGCCGTACTGAGTCTCTACAACGCCGGTCTTCACAGGGTCCTTATAATCTACCGCAGGAACAGGCTTAACCTTAGGCCATGATATAGCTACCGCCGCAGCGAAGCTTACTACCCACAGAAGATAAAGAAAAATCTTCGAAAGCAGTTTCTTTTGCTTAAGTCTTGTCTTGTACGCGTAGAAGTAAAAGCCGCTTATCAAAAGCGTCAGCACATATCCTATAATTCTGTTTTTGTTAAGTTCCAAAAAGGCTAGCATCAACAGCAAAGTTACAACAAAGCATATGATGAAGCCCGCCATATTTTTCTTTTTACTCATAGTCATTCCTCACTTGAGTCTGATTATAATAAATTGTGCTTAACCTATTAATATAAAAACCCTAAAGGATTTCTAAAAATTTTGAGAAAAAATAAAAAGGACATGCTATTTGTACCGACCCCCAAAAGCTAGACCAAAATCTAACTTTTGGGAGGTCGGTATTTTTATGGCAAAATATGATTTTGAATTTAAGAAAAAGGTAGTCCTAGCATACCTCAAAGGTGAAGGCGGAAGGAACTTTTTGGCAGAAAAGTATGGTATCGCAAGTTCACAGCATATCATCGAATGGGTTAATAATTACAATAAGTTTGGTGATGATGGTCTGAAACGATTTCGAAAAAAAGAAAGTTATTCTTTCGAGAAGAAGCTTTCTGTTGTAGAGTTATATTTATCAAGTGAAATCTCATATCAGGATTTAGCTCTACAAGAAGGAATCACTAATCCAAGCATGATTGTTAACTGGGTAAAACGCTTTCGTGTAGCAGGTCCTGATGCATTGAGACCTCACAAGAAAGGTCGAAGGAAAACTTTGGAAAAGCCAGAAAAGAAATCTTCTACTCTGCCCATTGAGAGTCCAGTTGATACAAGTGCAGAGCATGTTAAAGAGTTAGAGGATGAGCTGCTGAAGCTAAGAATAGAGAATGCATTTTTAAAAGAACTGAGGAGGCTGCGTTTAGAGGACGAAGCAAAAATGAGAGAACGGCGCGAATCATCAACAGCCTCCGAAGACAGTTCAAACTAAAAGACCTTCTCTCATATACAGGTATGCCAAAGGCAACATTTATGTACTGGCAAAAGAGATTTGACCGGGAGAATCCAGATAAAGTGCTAGAAGAAACGATTCTTGCTATACGCGCGAGTAACAAGGACTATGGTTATCGTAGAGTGGTAGGTGAATTAAATAACCAGGGATACAAGGTCAACAAAAAGAAGGTTCAACGAATTATGCAGAAGCTAGGACTCCAGGTGACATCCTTTACTCGTAAGAGCAGAAAATACAGTTCCTACAAAGGGAAAGTAGGAACCGTTGCTCCTAACAGGATTAAGAGAAGGTTTAATACCCATATACCGCACCAGAAAATAACCACCGATACAACAGAGCTAAAGTACTATGAAGTAGATACAAAAGGTCACATGACCATGCACAAGCTCTATCTGGATCCATTTATGGATATGTGTAATGGAGAAATACTAAGTTTTGGAATAGATAAACATCCATCTGCCAAGAATGTAATGGATGCTCTTGAACAGGCGATAGAAATCACATCAGACTGTCCTTATCGTAGGACCTTCCATTCAGATCAGGGATGGGCTTACCAGATGAAGGCTTATTCCCATCGGCTAAAACAAGAACGCATCTTCCAAAGCATGTCCAGAAAAGGTAACTGCTTAGATAATTCGGTAATGGAAAACTTCTTTGGATTGCTAAAACAAGAAATCTATTATGGTGTGGTTTATTACAGTTACGAAGAATTGAAATCTGAAATAGAACGATATATAAAGTATTATAACGAGCAAAGAATCAAAGAGAAACTAGGATGGATGAGCCCTGTTCAATACAGGCTCCATCTTTTAGCTGCATAAAGAAAACGAGACGACCAAAGTCGTCTCGTAAAAAAGTCTAACTTTGAGGGGTCACCTCACAATGCCTACAGCTTTTTATTGCGTGATATCTTTCACCATCCGAGTATTGCAGATAGTGTTATACTTTTAAATATGCATTCTTGCATTACGAACGATTTATTGTTTTGAAAATATGATTTCCATATCTCCATCCACAAATCCGACACCCACACCATCAAGTTTCAGTAACTTAGCGGCATTTTTCCCATCTTTCAAATAACGAGACAGTTCAGACTCAGCTTTTTCCAAAACATCGCTCCATTCAGCATTTTCCTTCCAAACAAATGGATTATCTCTTGTGCCAAAATCTGTAACTTCATCACAAGCCCAGTCTGAATCTTCGGCGTCAAAGCTACTTGTCCCAACGACTTCCAACGACCACATATCGCCTTCATCATCATAAAGATTAAACGCTATTGCTGTAATCTCTTCCGAAAAATCAACTGCTAATACATCATCCAGCCAATTTGTAATTGTTGTATGTTCATTATTCATCCAGCATTCTGAATCTCTTCCTTGTACCATATGCTTTCTCCAAATCTTCTCTCAAAAAAGGAGCCTTGTTCAACAAAGCTCCCCACTACACTTTTTATTTTCACCACTCCTATGCTTCCTGAACCGGCGAAGCATCCTCTTCCATAGTTTCAAGCAAAAAACTCACCGGTCTGAACCCATCATTGCATGATATCATTGCCGACTTAGGATTTTTCATCCATCCGTCATAGAAATTCTCTCCGCCATGAGCAAGTGTCATAACAAAAGGAGAAACCGTATCCCATGCACTATCGCAGAATCCTGCAGGCTTAGCCCATCCGTTGGCAATAAATGTCTGTCCAACCATCATATTGCAAGCATGTTCTATAGGATTCTCATATTTTTCCATCAGATCTTCATATGTCGTTATCTTCATTACCGTTATTTTTACTTTTTTCATAAGATATAGCTCTATTTATCTTAAGTGTTGGCTTATCACTCCGAGTATCTTCAAGTTTTATATTTTCAAATTCCCTTCACCCAGAACACCGAGAATTGCTCTTTTATTCCTATCATGCAAATATGCATCATTCAACTTGGCTTTTTTATATTGCAAATACATGCCTTCTGTCTGCTCAATAAGCAACTTTTCAAAATATCTTTCCCAACTGAAAAAAAACTGTGATTCTATAAAGTCTTCCGGATGCGCCAGAATATCGTCAACTTTTTTTCCACCAACAATTCCGGATTTAAGAATTATCCACTCAAAAGATTCCGGAAGATACAGCTTTAATTTCGGATTCTTTCTTACCTGCTCGTAAAGCCTGTTCATCTCAGGCCCAATAGCCGCTCCATCCGCAATTACACAGATTTCTTCTCCTTCTTTTTCCTTTACCAGACGAAAAAGGTTAGACTTCCCATCTGCGCTTATACATTTTTTCCCTTTTTCTTCGCAAACAGCTGTAAAAAAATCGCATCCTGATTTTGAATCTTCAGTAATAACTACTTCCGGCTCCACAGGGTTTTCCTGCGTAGTAGAATATATATTATAAAAATCCTGATATATTCTATTTGTGTTCTGATACTTTCCCGAAGCCCTTAGACCATAGATTTCCTCTACACTGTAGGGAAGGCTATACAGATTCTCTCTTGTTATGATCACAAAGTAATTATCTGAACCGCTGACTATATCTGCAAATTCTTTTGTATTTATAAAAGAATTCTCTTCATCAAGAAAAACAATGCTATCATGTGTATTATTCAATATCAAATTCCAGTCAATGCCCGAGATTGTCCTACATGGCACATCACAAATAACTTCAATACCACTTGAAGCACCAAGATTCTGGAACTGCGTAATCATCTCAATAAGCGTAGTCTTACCTGTAGCGCTGTCTCCCTGGATAATAGTTATATTTCTCTTTATCTCAAATTCATAATGAAGTTTATTATTCTGTACAACTACTCTATGTTTTCCACGCATATGCTTTATACGTACTCTCCCGCAACATCTGCTAATTCACACATATTTTTTACCACTATATCAGTGTTAAGAATCTTTATATTAAAATCACCATTACCAAAATCCATGATATGTCGAAGATTGATAGTAAGATCTTTGCTATCAGCTATCTTAAGAATCCACTTTGCACAATTGTTTCCGCATGCTGATGCATTAAAAACTTTCCCGGTCTCATCAAACTTAAAAAGCATAAGCGTCTTAACTCCGCCGGATAAAGCCTTAGGAGGAATAGGTCCCAAAACCGTACTCTGAATAAGATTAGGTCCAACCACCTCTGATTTATCCACATCCTTTATCATTTCAACAGACAAAGGATCTGTTATCCAATTTTCCTCATAGGTATTGTCAAAATATGTAGGCGGATGATAAATAGCATCCTTCATGTCACCAAAATATATACTAAGCATTCAAAGCCCCCAAATTTTTAAAGACATTTTTTATCTGAAAAACATTATAACATAAAAGGCGCGTTACTCAGCACCGGACCAAGTAACGCTCCTCATTTTTATGTTAGTTTAGCAAATAGCACCGCTTCTAAGATTTGATAATCCTCAACTCAAATTTCTCCCCCTCATATACTCGCACAGGATTGCCGCGTACGATTTGTGAATGCTTGCCCCATGCATCATTTTTCTGATTTTCTTTATTTGTTTCATTTATCTGTTTGAGAACTGCTGACAGTTTCTTTAAGGCGTCCTGTTTATTGGCAAACTGTGAGCGCTCCCTTGTTGATGACACTGTGATGCCTGTGGGGATATGGATTACCCGGACTCCCGTCTCGACCTTGTTGACGTTCTGGCCTCCGGGGCCGCCGCTATGGAACTTCTCAATCCTCACCTCGTCTGCAGTAAACTTTTCGCTTATCTCTTCAGGTTCAGGAATGGTACTTACATCGACAAACCAGTTTTTTCTCTTATGCCCCGGTCTGTACTTGCTCTTGCAAATCCACTGCATTGTTCCTTCAAGCCTTGAGAGGTCCTGTTCAGATGAAAAGATAATTGAAAAAAATGTTCCTTCAACCTCTCCTTTAACTGTTGTTACCGTCTCAATATCCGAGAATTCTTTTTTCAAAGCTTTATATATTCCTCCGACAGCAGCCCTGCATTCAACAGGACCCTTTCCGGAGCTTATCTGTAAAATCATTTATGAATTGCCTCCCTTGTAGTTATAAATTGGTCTCAGAACCTTATCTATAGATACGGTGTCCTCCACAGCCTCTTTGATATAATCAATTCCTCTGTAAGCAAATGGCGCTTCATCCAAAGTATCTTTGCCGATACATACGGAATAAATTCCATTCATCGCTGCTTTAAACTCAGATACTGTGTGTACCGCCGCCACTTCTCCTCTTGACAAAATCCTTCCGGAACCGTGCGGCGCAGAATTGTTCCATTCGGCATTGCCTTTACCTTTTCCGAGTATTACTCCGTCTTTCATGTTGATCGGTATAATTACATCCTCATTTTCTGCTGCCGAAATTGCACCTTTTCTAAGAAGCGGTTTTGTGCCGCCAAGGTCAACATAGTTATGACTGCAAGTAAAAAGATCTTTTTCTTTCCACTTCATACCTTTTATGATCTCTGATGCAATTATCCTACGGTTCAAAGCAGCATACTCCTGCACTACCGCAAGGTCATTCAGATAATCTTCCATCAGATTTCCCGAAAGATATGTCATCTCATAAGGAACATCATTCTCTCCCTGTTCCTTTAAGACTTTTCGGCCCGCTGCAATATAATATTCAGCCACTTCTCTGCCAAGATTCCTGCTACCGCTGTGAATGATCAGATATGCATCCTTGTTATCATCCAGATCAAGCTCAATAAAATGATTACCACCGCCAAGTGTACCGATGCTCAAAAGAGCTTTTTCTCTTCTGATGTGCTTACTACAGCGAAGTCTCTCAAATTCAAAGTTTGCGCTACTATGCGCTTTTTTTCTCACTTTAGATCCAACAGGCATGTTATCTCTGATAACCGCATCGAGCTTACGGAAATCATTGCGAATCCTGCCCAGCTTACAGGCAAGCATTCCGCATCCGATATCAATCCCCACAAGCGATGGAAGTATCCTGTCTCCGATTGTCATGGTAAGCCCGATTGGTCCCACTTTTCCGGGATGAACATCCGGCATCACTCTTATTACCGAGCCTTCAGACGCTCTGTTATCACATATCATCTGTATCTGCGAAAGAGCATACTTATCTACTCCTGCTCCCTCAAGTTCCTGTTTGCACATTACCTGTGCTTCTGCATATTTTCCTTTTACGAGTATCAAAATAAAACCTCCGATACATCAGAGGCTACGCTTCTGTCCTACCCTCAAAAAAATCTGTTTGTCCGTGAATAGTCTGATTGAACAATCAGGAAAAAAGACGGCGGACAATCATGCCTCTGTCAATTACGTTATCAGTTTCAAAAATAGTCATGTATCTCATGATCGTCCTCCTTTCTGCTCATAATGAGCACCTTGAAAATTCTTAATTACAACACGAGAAGTATATCACAACATCACGAAAAGTCAAAAAGCTTTCTTTTTCGGTTTCGTGTTTTCTTTAAATAGCGTATAATTATACTGTAAATAGTTAGTTTTTGATGGTAATACCGTCTGTGAGGTCTGACTATGTATTGGCAAAAAATAAACTACTACGGTTTTGAAAAAAATCGCTATGATGATTGCCAAAACCTTATAAATGATACGAATTATACTCATCTGCTGATAATAAACAGCTGGCTTCTTTTGTTGACCATAACTTTCATGGTTCTGTGTCTTTTGAACGAGTTTGGCGTGACACGAAGAAATTTCAACATGTTCTATTCGTTCATGTTCTTGTCTCTGGTCTTTGAAGTCATCCTTATAACGCTCAAAAAAATGTGCATACGCTATACATCTTTCTTTGTTCACGCAAATATCATCATACTTGTTGCTTTCGGAATATACTCATCGGTCGCACAACCCTATCTGGCCGCGACTACATTTCTTGTTATGGTTGTTCTTCTTTCTGTCACATATATAGACACCATGATAAGATTCACTATTCTTCTTATCTTTTACAGCAGCATCTTTTTGTACACTTCATTCAGATTCAAACCCTACTCCCTCGCCGACCTCGATATGTATAACATAATCGTTTACCTTATTCTCTCAATTATTTTTCACTACACTTTCCAGCACAATAAAATGACTCAGTTCTACACACTTCAGAAGAATATTCAGATCCAACGCGATCTTGAGATACGCTCAAGCTTCGATACTTTGACAGACCTTCTAAACAGAGCCCGCTTTTTTGCAATAGCCGACCAGATCATAAAATCTGAAAGTAAGCGTAGTGAATTTATTGCTATAGCCCTGATGGACCTTGATAAGTTCAAAGAAATAAATGACAGACTCGGACATCAGATGGGTGATAAAGCGATCCAAACGGCATCACACATCATAATTGAAGCTCTTAATATCGATATGTTTGAGAAATGGTCTTTTTCAGAAAGAGCCGTGCATGAAAAATTCAGTTTTGCCGGAAGGCTTGGCGGTGACGAGTACATAATGCTCATACGCGGACAAAAAAACATCGAAGCCGTGACATCGCTCTTAAATTCAATCCTTAGCACCCTAAACGCAGTGCATATCGGAGAACTAAGCGGAATCAACGCATCCTTGGGTGTTACCGGCGTATCAGACAATGACCAAGATATGGATTCAATCTACAAACGCGCCGATGAAGCACTTTACAGATCCAAGAAGCAAGGAAGAAACCGAATCACTGTAAGCTGAAGCTTTCCCTTTTTCCATGAGGAGTTCAGATATGATTATTGTTGTAAAATCCCTTATTTTATGCGGAATCATTATAGTTGCATACACCACGCTTGAATGCATATCCTTTTTTGCCTTTCACAGAGACATAATCACTTCGTTTGCAGGCAGGCAAAAAAAGATTCTCTACGCTTCATTCGGTCTCTATATATCAATCTGTCTTTTCTTTATCGTCACACTGGTAATAAGCCGCGACAGCATCTTGAACGGTATCATAGTGATCGCTATATCCATGATACTTTTTCTTTTCACCAATTGGATATTCACCGTCATTACCAGTGTTAAGTCCAAGACAAAAGAAATTGCGGAAAGCCTTATCGGTGTGATCGAAGCGCGCGACACAAACCTTGACGGTCATTCCATACATGTTATGGAGATTGCCATGCTCATTTACGAATACCTTCCGTACAAGTACAAGAAAACAATTCAGCCCGAAAATCTGCGCTACGCCTCTCTTTTTCTTGATGTGGGTAAACTCGGAATTCCAAGCAAAGTCCTGAACAAACCGGGAAAACTTGAAAGCGAAGAATGGGATCTTATAAAGAAACACGCAGACATCGGCGTACAAGTGCTTAAACATATCAGCTCTTTTGACAATATATCCGACTGGATACTGTATCATCACGAACGCATTGACGGAAACGGCTACTACGGACTCAAAGACAAAGAAATCCCGCTTGCATCAAGGATCATAGCCGTTGCCGACACCTATTCCGCAATTGTAATGGTCAGATCCTACAAGCCCTCAAGATCCTACGATGACGCCGTCGGTTCACTGAAAATTGCCGCAGGCTCACAGCTTGATAAAGAACTCGTCAAAATATTCTGCTCAATCCCCCGCGAGAAAGTCGAGGGTTGCACCAAACACGTCAAAGATATGATGGCACTTTTCCTCACAAATGATTTCAGGGAAGACAACCTATAAGGAGACGATAATATGAATCTTGGAAAAAAAATTTTACCACCCATTCTTTTAGCCTTCGCAGTAACATCCTCGGCTTGCGCAGAAACTGCAAGCACTTCAATGATGAACGATGCAATTATCTCCAACAAAGATAAGCCTGTTGTCTGGTTTAACAGACAGCCTTCAAACAGCGAGACCGGTGAACTTGATAATGATGCAATAACTTTCAACAAGCATACCTATTACGTCGGTGCCGACACCGAGCAGGGTGCAGCGCTTCAAGGCGAAATGATCATCAAGTATATATCTGAATGCGATTCTTCGCTCGACAGAAACTGCGACGGCATAATCGGATATGTTCTTGCCATAGGCGATGACGGACACAACAGTTCTGCCTCAAGAACCCGCGCAGAAAGAAAAGCCTGCGGAACTGCCGTAAAAAAGAATGATGTGATAATTTCAGACGCTGTGGAATTAAACCTCGATGGAAGCTCCAATATCGTACAGGACGGCCATGTCACGTTAGAGGGAAAAGATTATATTATTAGAGAACTTGCATCAAAAGAAATGAAATCTCCCGACGGTGCAACCTGGAATGCAGACGCTGCAGCTGTTGCGCTCGATGAATGGGTAAAACAGTTTGGTGACGATATAGATGTTATTATTTCCAGCAACGACGGAATGGGACTTAAAATGTTTGATAACTGGGCACACAGCAACGGTGTTCCCGTATTTGGATATGATGCAAACGGTGATTGCGTAGCTGCAATTAAGGACGGCTTTTGCGGAAGCATCAGCCAACGAGCCGAAGTTCAGGCATATATGACACTTCGAATTATAAGAAACTGCCTTGACGGAGTAGATGCAAATACCGGAATCGCTACAATAGATGAGGCAGGCAACGTGCTTAATGAAGCTGACTTTTACTATGCCGACAGGGAACGCGCCTTTAAAGCACTAAATCTTGCCGTAACAGAAGACAACTATCAGTCTCATCTTGATCCGCGTGCCACTTACGATATGGTATCTCATCAGCTCGATGCCAAAACGCATCCAAGAAAAAAGGTGTGGATCAACATCTACAGCGACAAAGACGATTTTCTCAGCCAGACATACCAGCCACTTCTGCAGCAGTATGCCTACACGCTCAATCTTGATGTTACCATCGTTATCGGAAACGGATATGACGAATCAAGCATCACTTCGCAGCTGCCCAATCCGTCCGAGTATGATGCATATGCGATCAACATGATAAAGACCGATAATGCAAAGATTTACATGGATCTGCTGTCCAAGTAAACAAAAGAGCTTTAATTAAATTTCCGCTTATTTTGATAAAAACTCCAATGCCTTTTCTCTTCCGTGGTCGTAAACACGCTGAAGCTGTGCGGGGTCTTTTTCCACGGGACTTATATTTAAGGGAGCATCCGGACGAATCACCTTGACTTCTCCGGCCAGCTCCTTTTCTCTTATGTAGCGTTTTTCCTCATTGTACATGATGTAGCGCTCTTCCATTGCTTTTATCATGTTCGGATATTTGCGGAGCATAAAGCGTACAGCCTGCATGTAGGACTGCGGCTTCTTTATATAGTCAACGGGCTGGGTTTCTATGACAAGATTATCATTGTAGCCCTTTTCTTCCATGAATTTAAGCGGGATGGAATCTGATATTCCACCGTCAAGGTACTTGCCGCCATCTATCTCGACAGGCCTTGATACAAGCGGCATTGATGCAGACGCCTGAATCCAGACAATATCCTCTTTTCCCCCTGTAAGGCACTTATGATATGCGGGTTTTCCGGTCATTATGTCTGTAACGACGCAGTAAAACTCCATCGGAGAATTTGAAAACGTCTCTATATCCCATTTATCAAGCTTGTACGGAAGCTCATCATAGCAAAACTTAACGTTGTAGATGTCACCTGATGTCAAAAGAGATCTGACGCTGTGATATCTTTTGTCAGCACAATACTTCTTGTTGTATCTAAGCGCTCTTCCGTGCTGCTTTGATTTGATATTACAGCCGAATGTGGCACCTGCGGAAACTCCCACAGCGCCGTCAAACTCAATCCCGTTTTCCATAAAAACATCAAGCACGCCACATGTGAACATGCCTCTCATTGCTCCGCCTTCCAAAACAAGCCCTTTTTTCATCTTATGATAACCTCTCCGCTGCATTCTACCACAGGTGCCTCAGTTATGATCTCGCCGACGGCATCTGCTGTTATTTTACCCGACCTCGGGTTCTTGACCGAATCAATACTTCCTATTATGGTTGCTTCTACATCCGAATATTCAAAAGAAAGATCGCAGCCTTCCATCGTACAATCGATAAGCTTAAGATTTTTGCAATAGCAAAGCGGCTGCGTGCCGATTAACTTACAATTTATAAGTGTCAGCCCTTCCGAATACCACGCAAGATACTCTCCTTTTACAACGCTGTCCCTGACCGTAACATTCTTCGTGTGCCAGAAAGCGTCTTTGGTATCAAAGTTACAATTTGATATTTCCATATTTTCAACATATTGAAAAGAATACTTGCCCTTCATTTCAACATTCTCAAGCCTTAGATTTTTACTGTCAAGAAACAGATACATAGACTCAACTTTTGTATCTTTAAGTGTAATATTGTTGCACTTCCATCCAAACTCTTCGGATACAATCTCACTGTTTTCAACAACGATATCCTCGCACTCTCTAAGTGCCTTGATACCGCCAAGCTTAGAGCCCGTTATCCTGCCGTTTTTGTCATACCAAAGAGCAGCTCTTGTGGTCTCATTCATTGAAGACTTGTCAATCTCAAAGTTCGTCACATGCCAAAGCGGATATCTTAAGGAAAAATCACACTCTTTCACCTTTATATCTCTCGCCTCTTTAAGCGCAGACTCACCGTCTGCAGGCCCTTCAAACCTGCAATTTATAACCTCTGCATCCGTAAGGTTATAAAGAGCTCTCTCTTCGTCAAATTGTTTATTCTCTACTATATTTCTCATATCTACCTCAAACTTGAATTACTTCATATTATATTGTAAACAATGTAAAACTAAATGCAATCACTATTTTTTTGTGAACGTCATATTGGATGTGTAAAAAAGAAAGATAATTTCATAAAATTTTAATAATTTGACAGGCTAAAGTGGCAAATTATCACTATTATTTCAACGTTAAATAGTATATAATGTATTCATTGGATGAAATCTTGTAATAAAACCACAATAGGTTGAGGGGCCTATTAATTTACAGGCAAATCATTCGGTAATTTTATTTCTTATGAGATGAGGAGGGAAAAAAATGAGACGTTCAGCTAAGGCAAAAAGTAACATCAGCCAAAGTTGCATCGATATCATGGCAGATGCGATCAAGGCAAAAGAACAAAATCTTTCCTACGGTAAATTCAAGGCACTTGATATGATGGGTGGCGAAAATGCATCGGACGACGAGTATACTTCGGAGTACACCGTGCACACAACGGAGCTTATCCATAGGAAAGAGAACAACACTGAGAAAAAAGCATTAGCGTTCGTTAAAATCAGGTGATTAGTTCTATTTAAACGATATCCAACACCTTCCAAAAAGCATCGATCTTTTAAAGATTGGTGCTTTATTTTTGCACTTTTATCCTCTCGTCTCCCGCAAGATAAAAAAGAAGTGCCTGCCTTGCGTGCTCTTTATCCGTAGCTTCCACACTCACCGTAAACTGATAGGTGTGCTTTTTGACTTCTTCCGCCTGCACTCTGTTCTCAGCCTCCGAGATTGACTTATCCTTCGTATCTTCGCTCGTCATCTCCATGATATCTTCTATGGCAAATTTCCTAAACATATCACGATGACTGCTGTCTTTCATATACTTTTCTATGAGCATCAGCGTATTCCCGAGGTTCAGATAATCACCATGAAGAAATGCCTCAATATCAAGCACATCGTTCTTTGTCCTATCGACATAATCCTCCCATGTGATCTCCGCTCTCAAAATCTCTCCGTCTTTATCGATATTTTCCTCCTGCCAGTCAAGAACATACCACTTCCAGATCTGAAGCCGCTTTCTGTCCACTTCTTCATCGTTAAGCTCAGCCATCTTCTGGCACGCATGACGTGTGCCCCTTGAAACAAGCGCATCCGTAGTCTTATCAACATCGTAAGTCCTACTGAAAATTTTCTGTTTCTTCTCAGTATTCATGATCGTGAGCTTTAATGAATTATCGGAGACTCTGGTCATGGTAAGGCTGTAATCTCCGTGACGCGCAATAACCACCGGCCTCTCAATAAGTATGGTATCCCTAAACTTTATGAAAGACTTAAGAACATCATCATTTTGAATGTAACGAAAGGTTCTGCTCATCATAATCCTTTCTCAATTCGTGTGTCATCTGATTGTCATCGTGTCAGTTCTATATCTATAAATATTTCAAAGGTACTCTCTCTTAAACTCCTCTATCCTGCACGGATGTCCGAAATAATATCCCATCATATCAGAGATTGGATATTGCTTGGCGATCTTCGCCGTCTCCTCATCCTCTATGCCTGTGAAACAGGTTTTTATATTAAGTCTGTGGGCAAAAGAAGTAACGGCTTCCACCATGTACTTGGTAGTAATGTTATTCTCCATTCCTCCGGTCATTGAAGGAACGAGATTGATAAGGTCTATCGGAAGATGCCTTACAAGATCCATATCCGCAAAGTCAGATGCATCAAGTCCTATCTTAAGACCACATGACTTAAGGAATTCTATCTGGCTCTTTAAATGCTCCATTCCAAGTTGTCTGCTGCTCTTTGTAAGTTCAAGGCACAGTCCCGTTGCAGGATATCCCGTTCTTCTTAAGATCTCCAAAAGAACCGTTCTGAACTCAGATCTTTCAAGCTGCATAAATGCAAGATTTACGCTGAGGTAAAAATCTTTCTGGCTTCTTTTTATTTCAATCGCCTCTCCGAGCGCCGTCTCAAGGATCCAGTTTCCAAGTGCATAGAAAACAGGGTCCTGTTCAAGCCACGGTATGAACTCTGACGGAGAAACCGAGCCGTAAGGTTCTTTCTCCCATCTTACAAACACTTCCATTCCGACAAGCTGGTTGTCCGTCACCGAAAAGATCGGCTGATACTCAAGATAGAATCCGTCATATCCGTTTATAACGCTGTTTCTTACTTCATTTACAAGAGACATGTTGCTCTTGTTTTCCGCCGTATCGTTCTGGAAAACCATTAGATTTCCGTGTTTCTGCGTCTTTGAATAATTAAGCGCATACTTCGCACTCGTATATATCGAATGCTCATCTATATTAAAATCGGTCGCGATTATTATGCCGCCTCCAAGTTCATTGACAATGCGCTTTCCTTCGACCGTTATGCCTTCTCTCGAAAATGTCTTAAGCCTGATAAAAAGTCTTTTCAGCGGCTCAAGATCTATGTTCTCACTTATAAGCGCAAGGATTGTTCCCTCTCCTCTGTATGCCTTTCCAATCGGCGCTCCGTCCGTCGCAAGCTTTGTCGCAAGCGCCCTCAGTACGCTGTTACCCGTCATATAGCCATAACGCCTGTTGACATCACCGAAGTCTATGAAATTGATCATAAGAACGGCATATGTCTTTTTATTATTCTTAAGACTTCTCATGTCGTTCAGCATTTCATACTGGTTGGGCAAAAGAGTTATCGGATCGTTATTGTTTATTATTCCTTTGTTGGTTATTGAACATGCATAAAAAGAGGGCTTTCCGACATAATCTTTTATTACGACACCCCTGCATGAACATGCCACATACTCCCCGTTTTTGTTTCTTGCTCTGTATTCAAAATTCGGATCAAGCTTTACCCCCACAAAAACCTGCTTGAGATACTCGTTGTACTTCTCCCTGTCATCCGGATGGATCTTACTCTCCCACACTGCCGAAGCATTATATATGTATTCACTCGTAAGCCCAAAATAGTCAACCGCGTTCAGTGACCATCTTGAGATATTTTTTGCCATATCATAAACATATACATAGCGGCTTCTCGACGTAACCGCGAATGTATCGAAAATTCTGTTTATTGTATCGTATACTCCTCCTGACATACCGTTTCTGCCCTCTTTCCAAAAATCTTGTATGTGATGGTGCCCCCAAGTCGGAACCTCGTTATAATGATATATGGCACATCTATTAACATTATACCATTTAACCATTCAAAATGAGAAGCACTTCCCCCTTAACATGGAGGCGATGGCGGACATTAATCATTTTCTTTTTTCTAAAATTTGAACGCATTCTACCGGCTCGGCAGGGATTTGTCAACAAGAATGGACCTGTGAAAAATGAGAAATCATTTTTCACAGGTCCTTAGCTATATCTGTTATTCTCTTGCCAAGCTATTACTTAGCCACTATATTAACGATTCTTCCGGGAACATAGATCTCTTTAACTATTGTCTTGCCCTCAAGCTTGTCGGCAATGAGCTCTTTACCCTTTGCGATAACTTCATCCTTCGGATCTTCCTTACCGATATTGAGAGTTGCCTTTACTTTACCGTTGATCTGAACTGCGATCTCAACAGTATTTGTTACTGTCTTGGCTTCATCAAATTCAGGCCAGCTCTGCTGATACAAACGACCCTCACCTCCGATTGTCTGCCAGATTTCCTCTGTGATATGAGGCGCAACAGGATTAAGGAGTGTGATAAGAGTCTTGTACTCACCCTTTGTAACGGCATTCTTCTTGTAGAAGTCATTTATAAGTGCCATCATTGCTGCGATAGCTGTATTGTACTTAAGGTTCTCAAAGTCAAATGATACCTTCTGGATTGTCTGATGCATCTTTGTCTCAAGATCTTTTGAATAGCCCTCTTCATCAGTCATGATATCCTGAAGCTTCCATACTCTGTCAAGGAATCTGCGGCATCCCTTAACTCCGTCCTCTGACCAACTTGCTGCAAGGTCGAATGCTCCGATGAACATCTCATATGTACGAAGTGTATCTGCACCGTAATCTCTTACGATATCGTCAGGGTTAACAACGTTTCCTCTTGACTTACTCATCTTCTCGCCGTTCTCACCAAGGATCATTCCGTGAGAAGTTCTCTTCTGATAAGGCTCGGGAGTATTAACTACGCCCTGATCATAGAGGAATTTATGCCAGAATCTTGAATAAAGAAGGTGAAGTGTTGTATGCTCCATTCCTCCGTTATACCAGTCTACAGGCATCCAGTATTTAAGAGCTTCTTTGCTTGCAAGCTCATTATCGTTTGTAGGATCGCAGTATCTTAAGAAATACCATGAAGATCCTGCCCACTGAGGCATTGTATCTGTCTCTCTCTTAGCCGGTCCGCCGCAGCAAGGACATGTCGTATTTACCCAGTCTGTCATAGCTGCAAGAGGTGACTCACCGTTATCTGTAGGCTCATAGCTCTCTACTTCGGGAAGAAGAAGAGGAAGTTCAGATTCAGGGATAGATACATATCCGCACTTCTCACAATGAACTACGGGGATAGGCTCACCCCAATATCTCTGACGTGAGAATACCCAGTCACGAAGCTTATAATTAACCTTGGCATGACCGATTTTCTTTTCCTCAAGGAACTCGATCATCTTAGCCTTGGCATCTGCTACAGAAAGACCGTTGAGGAATCCCGAATTAACAAGTACTCCTGTTGCAACGTCTGTAAATGCAGCAGCGTTAACATCAACTTCCTCTCCATCCTTTGCAACAACCTGGATGATAGGAAGATTAAATTTCTTTGCAAATTCCCAGTCTCTGTCATCATGCGCAGGAACCGCCATGATAGCACCTGTTCCATAGCTCATGAGTACGTAATCTGAAACCCAGATAGGAATCTCTTTTCCATTAACAGGATTAATGGCAACGATACCGTCAACCTGCACACCTGTCTTATCCTTGGCAAGCTCTGATCGCTCAAAGTCAGACTTCTTGGCAGCTTCCTCACGGTAAGCAAGGATTGCATCAAAGTTTGCAATCTTGTCCTTGTACTTATCAAGATAAGGATGCTCAGGTGAAACTACCATATAAGTAGCTCCAAAGAGTGTATCGCATCTTGTTGTATATACTGTAAGCTTGTCCTCAGTATCCTTAATCGCAAAATCAACCTCGGCACCTGTTGAACGTCCGATCCAGTTCTTCTGTGAAACCTTAACTCTCTCGATATAATCAACAGTATCAAGTCCGTCGATGAGCTTATCTGCATACTCAGTGATCTTGAGCATCCACTCGCTCTTTACCTTACGAACAACGGGTGATCCGCAACGCTCGCAGACACCGTTAACAACTTCTTCGTTTGCAAGACCAACCTTACATGAAGTACACCAGTTGATAGGCATCTCCTTCTTGTAAGCAAGTCCTTCTTCGAAGAGCTTTCTGAAAATCCACTGTGTCCAGTGATAGTACTTAGGATCTGTTGTATTTATCTCTCTGTCCCAGTCAAAAGAGTAGCCGAGTGAATGAAGCTGCTCTTTAAATCTCTTTACGTTATTAGCTGTAACGATTTTGGGATGAATATGATTCTTAATGGCATAATTCTCTGTAGGAAGTCCGAATGCATCCCAGCCCATAGGATATAGTACGTTATATCCCTGCATTCTACGCTTTCTTGCTACAATGTCAAGCGCTGTATAAGGACGCGGATGTCCTACATGAAGTCCCTGTCCCGAAGGATAAGGAAATTCTACAAGCGCATAGTACTTAGGCTTTGTGAAGTCATTTGTCGCAGCAAAAGCCTTCTCGTCGTCCCAGACCTGCTGCCACTTCTTTTCAACTACATGATGATTGTATACTTCTGACATGAGATATTACTCCTCCAATATAACTATTCAAACTATGCTCTTAGCTCAAAATAAAGCATAGACTATCTACAAAATTTTACCACAAGCAAAACGGATGTCAAATAAACGGGGAAAAAATCATGTACCGATTGCTGCGGCGTATATATGCAATTTTTGCTCATGTTGTGCCAAACACTGCAATGAGCCCAGAGCAGTAATCGATCGTGCAAAGGCACTCACGATTACTTGGTCTCATTTACGTGGCACAAAAAGTCGCAAAATATTGCATATATACGCCTCCGCAACCGGTACATGATTTTTTCTTCCTAATTTACTCTATGATGTTCAGCGAAAACATCCCCAATAACAATACAGTCAACGCGGAACAATAACTTCAAAAGTAAGCGGAAGTCCGTTCAGTATCTTGCCGGTAATGCCGATGGAACGGAGTCTTTCGGCTTTTGCAGTGTAGTAATCTTCTTTGTTTTTTAATGAACCTTCAATATGATGTACAAACTCATCATAATACTCGATACGATTATTTTCATAACGGTTCTCATACAAATCCACCTGTTTAGCTTGGAGTACATCTTCAATGTTTTCCGAATCATATTTTTTATAATGAACACATTCTTTTTTATAGTCCGGTTCATCTTCATAATATGAATCCGTTGCATCATAACTACCTATTTCAGAATACATCGAATAATAACCGTACTCCACATTTTCAACGTAATACGGATATTCTTCCTCATTTTGATCATACTCATCCAGCCAGAGAATATGCTCATCTGTATACAGTCCGACCGGATTATAGCGTCTGTCCCACTGATCATGATAGCCAAATATATACTTTCCGTCAGAGTTTATATATCTTACGTCAGTCTTATAGACCTCCGAATCCACATGCTCTTTTCCCCATATCAGGCCATATTCGTTTATCTCGTTATCGTTGCCCTCTCTTTTTGGGAAAGCGTATATAACTTGTAATTTCCCGGCAAGTTCCTTGATCACAAATGTCAATTTCGCGTGAAGTTCTGCAATTGAAAACGGCCCGTCCAGCTCAACAGCCAGTTCTTTTTCACCGTCTGCGCCGCAATCAAGGTACGAATATTTCGCGTTTATATGTATGTCTTCCCTGCTGTCTTTATTTGAATCTTTAAAAAAGGCATCTTTAAACGAATCCACAAGTCCGCTTAATGTGTACTCTTTATCGGTATCTATAAGGGAAATATTTTTATCCGCGTCTAAAAGACACTCGCAATCGTTAAATATGTTTTCCATATAATAATCAAAACTTACCGTGCTCTCTCCATTAAGAAACGTCTCATATACAGCGGTGTCCGGATCTTCTTCCGGTTCTTTTGCAAGTTCTGAAAGAAGCTCCATATAATCCATATCTCCGGCTACCAAGTCAGCGTCATAGCTTTCATATTGCTCAAACCTTGCTTTTACTTCAGATTCAGTAATATTCTCATCAAGTGAAGAGTGGTATTCAATCTTACCACCTCCTTTTCCCTCTTGTGCCAACCTTTCTTCTTCCTCAGAAGGCACACCGTCTCCGTCGAGATCATCATAATTAAAGCCTTTACGGTAACAATCTTCCTCAACTTCTCCGGTTTCAGAAATGGAATAATATATGTCATCGTACATCAATCCTGCGTATTCGGTACAAAAGGTTGAAAAAACTCCTTTTTTCGGAGAATAATAATATCCCTCACACCCATGAATGCCGTAAGGGCCAAAAAAGATTTCTTTTACCTCACCGTTTTTATACGCATAAACACTTTGGTGATATCCGGGAGCGTCAATAGAAAGCTCAGGTATATCATCGTCGTCAGCGTAGATAAGCTTAAACCTTAAGTTCTTAATTTCCGAAAGCTCTTTTTTGGCCAGCTCGGCGTATGCCTTCTTGTAACCTTCATCACCACTGATGGCATTGTTTATCTTATCCATGGCAGATCTGATACTGTCTATCGTAAAATCTGCTCCGATTTTTGCAAGTTCATCTTTATCATAAGATGCAAATTCACAAAGTGTCTCACCGTCAAACATCAGAACCTGTTTGCCTTCATCGGATTCTATTATAAATACCGCATCTTTCCTATTATCGGCATTATAATCATACGAATCCACAGCAAGTACCTTAACTTTGCAGCCGAATCTCGCTATGTTTTTTTTCGCTATGGCATTGATATTGGCAACAAATGATGTCCCATAACAAGGATCACCATAACGAGGATCACCAGCATAAGAGTCCAAATCTAATTCGGAGTACACAACATCAATTGCTATAGGCGTTTCATTTGAATAAACGTCTAATTCGAAAGATTGCTTGTCATAATAACAATTTTTTAGAAACTCATTTGATACCATTACATAGTCGTCACCTACTTTTGTCACAGTAAGAAGTCTATCAGAATGTATTTCTGACAAGCCATCTATTGCCTGAAATCTGAGAACATAGCGATCCTCTGATTTTTTCCCCGATATACACTTGTAAACCATTTTATCCTCAAGGAAATACTCTGAAAAATAAGACTCGTACTTCTTTATATATTTCCAATAAAATTGTTCTATAGCAGGAACCCTATCCAATCCGGAATGTCTTTTAACAAAATCGGCAACATCACTTTTTTTAAAGGAATAACAAGGTCTATAAACCTCATCAATGTCTTTATCTATAATCTTAAGATAATCATCTATCTGTTCTTCACTGCATTTTCCTTTTTGAGCTATTGCCCCTTGTTCTATAATCTCCTTCCAGTCTATCTCTTCCGGCTTGGAAAATGCATATCTCAAAAAACCTTTGTATTCATCTGTGTTAAAAAGCCTCGTAAATCCTGCAAGTTCATCTTCTGTTAATTCAGTTTCTTGTTTTTTCCCCGCATCATCCGATGAACAAGCAGGTAAGGCCAATGTAAGTATCAGCACGGAGAAAGCAAGCTTAATTCTCTTCTTTGACAAAGTCCGACCACTCGCCCTCTTCATCTTTAAACTTGAGCGTATTTCCTTCAATCTTGTATTCATATTCTATTCCGTCTATTTTGTCACCGCCCCCTGCATCGGGATTATTAATCCAACCGGTAACATGGATTTTATTATCGTCATATGTAAATTTGTAATATCCGCCATCGCCGTTGTATTTCAGATCCAGCTCACCGGTATTGTCATCATAAAATTTAATATATGCCTTATACCGATCCACCCAACAATTCAGCTCAGAATACCTATAGCCATCACTCATAGTCCGAGTGTACACCGTAGCTTTCTTTGCAGGCTCCGCAGGATCAACAAACTTTGTGAATTCTACAAATTCATTGCATCTCTTATCAATGATCTCATCAATCTTTTCAAAGGAAACCTCGTTTGAACTGTCTTTGTACGGATCTTGTGTCGAATAATAAAATATATCCTCTTCGGTTTCTTTATCAAATTCACATCTAATGCCGTCAACAATATCAAGTTTATCTCCTGCAAATTTGTAAAAGGTTCCGACAACGCATATAGGGAAAGTTACATTTTCTCCTCCCTGTTCTTTGAAGATTTCTCCGTCTGCGGCAAAAAAGTACCTTTCATCTTTATTAGCTTTTAGCACATGAACCAAATTTCCGTCTTTAAGCGTAAATATGTCATATATGACCGAATCATAGCTTCCAAGCGGAACCTTTGTTCCTGCTATATATGAATTTGCTCCGAGAATGAGCTCTTTTGTACCGTCACCATCCAGATCTTTTGTAAGATAGCCGTAAACATCGTTATCTTCATTATCCTTATAATCTTCACTTGTTTCAGGCACATAAGGTAAAACTGTTTTTTCTGAAAGATCAAGCTCACTTAAGTTTAAATCTCCCTTTTCAAGACCTTCTTTAATCTTGGAGATCAGATCTTCGTACACTCCGTAATCTTCATCACTTGCCGCAGAATTGCTCTGTCCGGCACCGCTTTCATCACTTGCGCCCGCATCGGTCGCTGCCTCTGCAGCATCATCTGCTTCCACAGCCTCTTCTTTATCCAATACATCCCCAATTATCGAGCTTATATCCGATGGCTGACACCCTGTCAGGACAGCACTTAAAAGTAGTAACAATAAACCTCTTTTCCTCATACTTTTCTTTCTCCTTGTTCCTTTATTTCTCCCCTGTTAAATCTTTACATTATGAATGATAGCATATGAAAAAATTCTTATCTGTGAAAAATTTTTGTATAAAAGCGCAAAAAAGATGTAGCCGGAACGATGGCTACATCCTTCAATATTTCACGATACGTATTTCCCGGCCCAGGCTTTAAGCTCGTCCGTGGAAGTTCCTATATTTATCTTTTTTCCTCCGTCAAAACGGATGCGTGTGTAGGTGTTCTGAAGGTCTTTTATACTCTTCTCAATATCGGTTCCGCCTGATGTTGCAAAAAGAACTACATGCTTACCCGCAAAATCATAGGATTCGAGGAAACTGTTTATGATGTGCGGCGCTGTATACCACCAAATGGGAAAACCAAGAAAAATAACATCTGCCGTATCTACGTTTGCAGAATTGTCTGCTATCTCAGGTCGTGAAGCAACGTCCTTCATCTCAATGCTGCTTCGCGAGTTTTCATCCTGCCAGTTAAGATCTTCCGCCGTGTATTTTTCCTTCGGAACAATCTCATAAATATCAGCGTCTGTAACTGCAGCAAGCTCTTTTGCCACTTTTGCGGTTACCCCTCCGGCAGAAAAATAAGCCACCAATACTTTTTTACCCATTGTCTTCCTCCTTGTTGTCAAATCTGTGCAATAACCAGCTTCTGCGGTTCAACATGCCGAGATTCCCCTTTTCTTCCGCGGCATACTATTCCCTCTTCAATTCTTATAATATCCGCATGATTCTTAAGCGCGTCCATTATCTGCCTCACAGCATTCTCATAATCTCTTGCTTCCATAGGGATAACATAGTCATGGTTGAGATGTTCCGTGGAAATAACTGCTGATTTGTACCTTGTGTCATATCTTATTCCACAAAAGGTGCAAACTTCCGTATTCAGTGTTCCGTTGCTGTCACTGCACTGCATCGCAATATACATGTTTTCTCCCTCCAAACATTTCAACCATTCGATAAGGCGCTGCTTACTCTGTCACACGAATATCAATTCGCATATAAACAATTAATTATTCACAATATTATGATAATATATTTTCTGCAATTCTTAAACCCATTAAACATAAAAAAGCGCCGACATACTATGCCGACGCAAAAAAATCAAAAAAGCCCTATAAAACCTAATTGATCAATTATCCTCATTTGCCCATTGATGCGATCAGAGCATCTATCTCTGCCTGACTGAGCATCTTGCCATTATCCGCAGGTAACGGTGCCGCTCCTCCCGCCGATGCCGGTGTCGAAGGATTGAATCCGCCTCCTCCTGCCTGTGAGGATTTACCCATTATACTGGCCAATAAAGCCTGCTGTTCAGCACTAAGTCCGCTTGTATCCATATCCAGACCCTTTTCCCTTCGTATTCTGTAATCCCACATTAAATTAGCACATACTTCCTAGGTTATAGTTATTTTAATCAAAGTGACAAAAAACGTCAAATAACTTTTTTATAAACTACATAATGTACTGTCTTACTTATCTGTTTTCCCTTATCAGTCCGCTTTCATATGCCGCAAGCAGATCTTTAAGATCCTCTATCTGTCTTATCAAAGTTTTCCCGATATCCGTATCTTTTACAAGAATGCGCTTTTTGGTTGTTTCCGTTATCTGAATTGAAGGCGTATTCTCCTGCCCTCTTACAAAAGGCTTATGCGCCGCAAGTGCAAGATGATTGGAGTTGTATATAAGCGTATATCCGGCTATCCCCGTCTGTTCGTGATATGCTTTGGAAAGTCCTCCGTCAATAATATAGAGCTTTCCGTTCGCTTTGACGGGGCTCTCTCCCTTCATGGTCTTAACGGGAACATGACCGTTTATTATGTGCGCCCCCTCGGGATTTAACCCGAATTCCTTAAGGATTTTGTCCGCGTAGAGCTCCTCCGCTGAGAATTTGTAATACGGATTATATTTCTCAACGCACAGTTCCTTGTTATCTTTGAGGAAAAGATGTTCAAACGTAGTTATCTTGTCTTTTCCAAAAAGAGGCGAGTTCGGCCCGCACCACAGATACCACATCAGATCGACCGCATCCTGTTTTTTCTCCCTGTCATCTCTTATATCAAGGAAAAAAGCGTCATGGATCTTGGTATTAAGATAGTCCATAAGTCCCTTACCGCAAAAGCTTCCGTCGGAAGTCGTCATGCAGGCAAAGTTCCCCTCTTCGTCCATCGGAATACAACCGTGATAGAGAAGGTTATTGTTTATCGACCTGTACATCGCGCCGTGAGAATAAAGAAACTGCACATGTTTCCTAAGAAGCTTCGAGTGCATAAAACTAAGTTTCAATGTATGCATCAGTTCCTCTTCTTCGGGCGAAAGCTTGTAAGGTGCCTTTGTGTCGACCGTGGGAAAATTCGTATCGCTCAATTTATATTTTTTTCCCCGAATATCCACTTCTCCGTTTTCAAAATCAATCCTGTCAAGAAGAAGCCGGTCTTCAAGGCCATATTCAGGATGGCGCTTTATAAGACTGCCTTCAAGCTTTAACTGGATGATGCTTATCGCTTTGCACATCTTCGCCGCAAGTTTCGGATTTACTGAATCATACTCAGTCTTATCAAGAAGATGCGGCTGGAAATTCTCACACGGGTCGTCTCCGTAAACTTCGGCTGCAAACATTGAAAGCGGTCTTAGATTTATCCCGTAGCCGTCTTCAAGCGCATCAAAAGAATTATAGCTTGTTCCTATTCGGAGGACATTAGCTATACACGCCGTATTTCCGCATGCGGCGCCCATCCAGTCGATATCATGGTTTCCCCACTGTATGTCGACATCGTGGAAATTCATGATTTCTTCCATTACAAGATCGGGCCTTGGGCCTCGGTCAAAAATGTCCCCTATTATATGAAGAGAATCGATCGTAAGATTCTGGATAAGCTCGCAGAGTGCGATAACAAACTCGTCAGCCGATTCAATCTCGATAATTCCGTTGATGATCTCGTTGTAATAAGCTTTTTTATTAAAATCATTCATATCAAGATGCATAAGCTCATCGATCGCGTACGCGTAGTCTGCCGGCATCTTTTTCCTTACTTTGGATCTTGTATACTTGGAACTTACAACCTTGCATATCGCAATAAGCCTATTAATCGTGATCTTCTGCTCATCGTGAAGCTGCTTGGTCGTTATGTTCTCATCATGTCTCTTTTTTTCAATTGTTTCAGACGGATAATAAATTAGATTCGCAAGCTCAAGCTGATCCTCTTCGGACATCATATTTCCGAAAGTCTCTTCAATCTTGGCTCTTATGATACCTGATGAACTGCGAAGCAGATGCGAAAAACTCTCGTACTCCCCGTGAATATCCGAAAAGAAATATTCCGTCCCCTTTGGGAGCGCGCAGATTGCCCGCAAATTAATAATCTCGGCGCCGGCTTTCCTCGATGTGGGAAACTCTTTGCCGAGAAGTCTTAGATATTCTATATCTCTCATTCTCTCTCCTTTGGATTCATGTGTATAGCGTTCCAATCCACCAATAATTTATCATATTGTATAAAAAGAGAACTTGAGTAGAATCAAGTTTATATTTCTGTCACGTAAGTGCGCTTCTTCATCAAAGCGCCTTTTTCCCCGTTTTGCATATATCTTTCAGGCAACATCTGTCACATTCAGGTCTTCGGGCGATGCAGACAGCCCTGCCGTGTAAAACAAAGCGGTGGCAAAGATCGTTCCCCTCTTCGGGCGGTATGATCTTCCAAAGTTCTTTTTCCACTTTTCCGGGTTCCTTGATGTCATCAACAAGGCCGATAAGATTGGAAAGTCTGATGCAATGCGTATCCGTAACGATCGCAGGCTCACCAAAAACATCACCCATTATGAGATTTGCGCTCTTTCTGCCAACTCCGGGAAGCGCAAGCAGTTCCTTCATATTATTGGGAACATTTCCGCCGTACTTCTCGTTTATGACTTTCATACATGCAGAGATATCTCTTGCTTTGGAATTTCCAAGCCCGCACGGACGCACTATCTTTTCAATCTCTTCTACGGGCGCCTCCGCAAGCGCTTTCACCGACGGATATTTTTCATATAAAATGGGCGTGATCATGTCCACTCTCGCATCCGTACACTGCGCCGCAAGTCGCACGCTGACAAGCAGTTGCCATGCTTTGTCATAAGCAAGAGTACATTTTGCCTCCGGATATTCTTTTTTTAACCTCGAGATCACCTCGAGAGCCAGTTTTTTCTTTGTCATAGTCTACATATTATCATTCTTTTCTTGAATATGATACAGGATTTCTCTTTTTGACTTTTGACATCGATATATTGTATATTATATATTAACATGTAAGAATAATTTTATTTTTTGACAATTAATATTATACATTAAAATTAGTCATAGACTTACAATGCTATCGTATTTACGATGATTTTATATTAAAACCATATACAAACAATTTGGTTAATTATGAACACACTGACCTTTACATAATACAAAAATTGATTATCATAGAGATAGTGGGCTTTTTATACGAACAGTCCGCTTAAATGTTTTTCTGTTCGCTCCGGTACTGCTTGGAGGATGCGAACACGCTTGGATTTATTTAGTTATGAGATTGAACGAATTACTGAAATACAATGATATTGTCATACAGTGTCACGATAACCCGGATGCTGATGCACTGGCATCGGGGTACGCTTTATGGTGGTATTTTAAAAACAACGGGAAAAATGCACGACTCATCTACCGCGGAAAAAATGTTATCACAAAGAGCAATATTACCATTATGCTCGACAAACTCAAGATACCGGTAAGCTATGAGCCTGATTTCCCCGATACTCCGGAGCTTTTGATAACTGTTGACTGCCAATATGGACAAAGAAATATTACCAAAACACCCGCAAAGCACATTGCGATAATAGATCATCATCAGGCAATCGATGAACTTCCCGAATATTCGGAAATAAAGAACGCGATAGGAAGTGCTTCCACGGTTGTATGGGATTTACTCAAAAAGGAAGGCGTAGACGTAAACGATGAGCCTCTCCTTGCAACAGCTCTTTACTACGGTCTGTACACCGATACAAACAAACTCTCCGAAATCTCCCACCCTCTTGATAAGGATATGCAAGACGAGCTTGTTATTAACAGAAGCATAATTGTGGAAATGAGCAACTCGAACATTTCCCTTGATGAGCTCAAGGTGACCGGAAATGCAATAATTAACTATGAGTATTTTGAAAAGAATAAATATATGATAATAAAGTCTGAGCCGTGCGATCCGAACATTCTCGGAGTCATGAGTGATTTTGCGCTTGAAACCGCAGGCGTAAACGTATGTCTCAGCTACTACATCGGGCAAAGCGAAGTAAAATTCTCTGTAAGAAGCTGCATAAAAGAAGTTCATGCCGATGAGCTTGCCGCATTTCTTGCAAAAGGTCTCGGAGGAGGCGGCGGACATATGTACAAGGCCGGCGGAAAGCTCCGTCCCGAGAAACTTATGCATCTTTTCGCGATGCAGACAGATGAACAATATGCCGCATTTTCTGCAAAGATTCTTCATGAGCGCATGGAACAATACTTTGATTCCTACGAGATAATATATGCCAAGGAAATGACGCTTGATACATCAGCGATGAAAAAATATGCCAAGACGACTCAGGAACTTGGCTATGTAAAGCTTGACGACATATTCCCCGACAACACGGAGATAACTGTCAGAACGCTCAAAGGCGATATGGATGTTCTCATAGATACCACAACATACCTGATGATAGGTCTTTTCGGCGAAGTTTATCCCATATCGGAAGAGAAACTAAGAAGTTCCTATAAAACTTTGGACAAGCCGTTCAAAAAGGCCTTTGAATACGCGCCAAGCATCAGAAATACAGCGACAGGTAAAAAGAAAACCGTGATGTCTTTTGCCAAAACAGCAGTCAGCGTAGATGAAGTAAATATATATGCAAAACCTCTTACCAAAAAAGTAAAGCTGTTCACAACATATAATGAAGAACGCTACTATTCAGGCGAGATTGACGACTACATTGCTTTCAGAGAAGACAATCCGCACGATATCTTTATAATAAGAGCCGATAATTTCCCGGTTCTCTACCACGAAATAGACTGATAAAGAGCAGATGAATACCCTTTTTACAAAAAGAGTTTTCATCTGCTCCTTTTATTCCGATACATTGTTCGCGAAATTATTTATCCCAGAAGTTCAAGAAGTTCTTCTCTTGTGAGTGTTGGATTACTCATTGTTCCTGTATCAAGGAGCTTATCTGCAAGCTCTTTTTTACGATTCTGTAAGTTGATTATACGCTCTTCGATAGTATTCTCCATGATAAGGCGGTATACAGTAACGACGTTCTTCTGACCGATCCTGTGAGCTCTGTCAGTCGCCTGATTTTCAACCGCAATATTCCACCAGTGGTCAAAATGAATGACAATATCGGCGCTCGTAAGATTAAGTCCCGTTCCGCCGGCTTTAAGCGAAATGCAAAATACAGAGGTGTCATCTTCCTGGAATGCATCGACGAGCTTGATCCTGTCCTCTTTTTTGGTCGAACCTGTAAGAAGATAGTGTGATATTCCCGCATTTTCAAGCTCTTTTGTTATCCTGTCCAGCATTGACGTAAACTGCGAGAACAAAAGAATCTTGTGTCCGCTCTCAGACGCGCTCTTTATCATCTCGATAAGAAGATCCGTCTTGGCACTTCCGCCCGTGTAGTTTTCATAAACAAGTCCCGGATCGCAGCAAAGCTGACGAAGCCTTGTAAGCTCCGAAAGAATTACTATCCTGTCTTTTCCGTAAGACTCTTCATCCGTTCCCTCAACCATGAGCTTAACCCGCTGAAGATGCGCATCATAAAGCTCTCTCTGAGAACTGTTCATTGGTGCAAAGATATTCTCTTCAAGCTTATCGGGTAGATCCTTTAAGACATCACTCTTGAGCCTTCTGATCACAAAAGGCGCTATCATCTTCCTCAGCATATTCGTCGAAGTCTCATCTCCGTCCGAAACGACGGGAACCTCGATATTGTCATGGAACTGCTTATATCCGAAAAGATATCCCGGCATGCAGAAATCAAATATGCTCCAGAGTTCGCTAAGCCTGTTCTCAATGGGCGTTCCCGTAAGAGCCACTTTAAATGCCGCATTTATGCTCTTTACGGCCTTTGCAATCAAAGTTCCGGGGTTCTTTATAAACTGTGCTTCATCAATAACGCAGCACTCAAAGTTAAGATACTTATATAACTCGATATCTCTTCTCAAAAGATCGTAAGAAGTAATGATAACATCCGTCTCTTCGCTGTCGATTTCCGACGTAACCCTCACTCTGTCAGGCTTTATTCCGGCAGCTATCTCGCAGTTAAGAGCCGGCGTGAACTTCTTGATCTCATGCTGCCAGTTGTAGACAAGCGACGCGGGACAAACGATAAGACTGCACCTGTTCTTTCTGCCCTCTTTTACTGCGCACTCTTTTACGCTCAAAAGATATGCCAAAACCTGAATTGTCTTTCCAAGTCCCATATCATCCGCTAGAATACCGCCAAATCCATTATGTGAAAGCGCTCTGAGCCAGAAATATCCTGTCTTCTGATAGTCCCTCAGAACATCCGTAAGACTGTCGGGGATTACGAAACGCTTATCCGTAGTCGATGCAAATCCCGACACAAAATCTTTGAAGCCCTTGCTTCTTCCGATAGAAGAACCGCCCTCTTCACTATTTTTTTCCGCAAGGTCATTTATGAAAAGAGCTCTGTATCTTTGCACTGACACATGGCCTTCGACAATCTGCTTCGTCGTTATCCCAAGTCCGTCCTTTAGCGCAAACAGCATCTTCGCATCTTCGCTTTCAACGCTCACCACTTCGCCGCTCTTTAATCTGTAATACTTTTTCTTTTTATCATATTGGCTCAGTATCTCACTAAGTTCGTCCGTCGTAAGAGTCTCCGGCACCATCGAAAGCTCCAGAAGGTCTGAAACAACCGAAACGCCAAGATTCACCTTCAGTCTCTTTTCAATCCTTACCGCCTTGATCGCATCCGTTACGAACACATCGCCTATGGTTGAAAGATATCCCATCTTCTCCGCAAGGAAAACATAAAGCTTATCGTCTGTGTATGAATCCGTCGTAAGTACCAGCGCCTTCCTGTCGGAATCAAGCTTGTCAAAATATGGACTGATAAGCTTTGCGGTCCTGTTCTCCAGATAACTGTTTCTTTTCACATCAGTCACAGTCTCATCCGCAAACTTGTCATTGTCCGGAGATTCAAAGATATCGAAGCTCTCTTTCATTCCGTTTCCCGCATCATAAGCCGCTTTTACATTACAGGTTATGCTATTTTCATCCGGCATATCGATGTATATCTCGAACTTCGGTATGTCGGGCGCGTACCTCGAAGGCTCGAAGCCGTCCGAACTCACATTGAAGAACTCATTTATCACAGGGAAAAGACCTTCCGAAAAGAGAGGCAGATCTTTTTCCGCTATAAACAGCTCATTCTCCGTTCTTCTCGCCGCAAGGAACTTAAGAACCGGAATAATCTCCGAGCAGTCGCTTCGGGGAATCATGTGAAGCTTTCTCTTTCTCTCGAAATAAATATTTGAATATCCTTCGAACATGGTAAAAGAGCCGGATTCAAAAACGACTCCGAAATTCTTTTTCTCAATATGAAGGTCAATGTCGGGGAAAACGGGAACTATCTCAAGAAGGCGCTCGTCGCTGTACATTGCCCTAAAATCGGAATTGAGGAAAAAAGTCTCCTTTACCGATTTAAAGAACTCATCGATTTCATTTCCGCAAAGCTCGATGTTTTTGCTGCGACTCTTTGAACGAGAATAAACCTGATAAGGATCTCCCGCCCTTCTTCCTCTGAAATAGTCGAATAAGAAATTTATGATCTTCTGTGAATCCGCAGAAAATGCGGACATATCATGCGTGAATTCAAGATGCTTTCCATAGCTTAAAAAACTCCGCTTTTCTATCGCATCGAGAAATTCAGATATATCTTTGATAACGTAGCTGTGGCCTCCGTTTTCTGACTTTATACCAAAAGATACCACAAGCTTTTCTCTGTTTAATACGGCATGCGGCTCCAAAACCGCAAGTGAAGTGTCTTTGTATAAAAGAGGTGCCTCACTGACGGGAGCATACTCTCTAAGGAGCCTCTTTGTCTCAAATGACGTATAATGAAACTCTTTTGGCGCGTCAGAAACAAACCGCCTTCCCGAGCCGGTTATGTACTCACCTTTTTTAGTTTCGTTCGCTCCATTATTCATTCATGCCTTATTCTTTGAGTGCTGCGACCAAGTCTGTAACGACTTCTTCCATTGTGTTATTTTTTTCATCAATCGTGATATCGGCATATTTCTCGTACAAGACGCTACGCTCATTGTAAAGTGCAATCAGTGATTGTCCGGGTCTCATGACAACCCCGCGCTGTTTTACATCTTTTAAGCGCTTTGTCAGAACGTCCATTCCGACTTTGAGATATACTATCCTGCCGATATTTTTATAATGCTGCATAGCTTCCGTGCCGTAAACAACGCTTCCGCCGGTTGCTATGACAGTTCTTTCCGTCTCGATACCTGAATTAATCCTGTTCTCAATGTCAATAAATCCGTCAACGCCTTCCTGCTCAATTATCTCAGAAAGTCGTCTTCCATCTTTTTTCTGGATAACAATATCTGCGTCGACAAAGTTATATCCCAATATTTTGGCGAGTATTACGCCTACCGTGCTCTTTCCGGATGTAGGCATCCCGACCAAAATAATATTGTCTTTTTTCATAAAAATCCTTTCACACGTCCGCTATCTTTTTCACTTCCTCAAGCGCATTCAAAAAAGCCTGCGCAACTTTGGGATCGAAGTGAGTGCCGGAACTTTCTTTAATTATCTTAATTGCTTCATCAAACGGGAAAGCTTTCTTGTAACTTCTCTCCGAGATAAGCGCATCAAACACATCGGCTACCGCCATGATCCTTGCGGAAAGAGGAATCTCTTCTCCCTTAAGTCCCATGGGATATCCCGTACCGTCCCATCTCTCATGATGGTACATTGCAAGATTCTTGGCTTCTTTCAGATATCCTGCGTCCTGCTCGGGAAGATTGCTCATGACTTTATCAATGATCATAGCACCTTCCTTGGAATGTGTCTTCATAATCGTAAACTCTTCGGGTGTAAGTTTGCCCGGCTTGTTGAGGAAATTATCAGAAATACTGATCTTGCCGACATCGTGAAGCGGAGCCGAATGATACACGTCCGAAACAAACTGCGGTGTCAAAAGATCTGTATAAATGCCCTCTTTTATCATCTCATTCATGATGATCTTGGTATATTCCGCCGTATTCTTAACATGCTCACCCGTGCTCTGATCCCTACTCTCAACGAGATCGGCGAGAGCATAGATGATTGAGTTCTGAAGTGCCGTAATTGTCTCGTTTCTGCTCTTTAGCGCCTGAACAGAAGCAACATGCGCCTCTATCATCTTAAGAAACGCACCGTACATGTTCTCAATCTCATCGCCTGTCCTGATCTTGATCTCATCAAACATCTTGGCAGACTTTTCAAGCTTCTCCTCATCGCCGTCGGAAAACCGCGACGAGGTGAGTGCCATCGTATTTATCGGAAGTATCAGATGGTACTCCGCCATATAGATACCTACACCGAGAATGAATATATATAATCCGATGAAAAGAGAAATCTGCCTTGTAGCAAATTTAAAGACCTCTCTTCCCGTCTCTTCTTCAGAGTACGGCGATATTCCGGAAAGATCGACTCCCGAATAGTTTCCGATCTCACGCGCAATATGGACAGTATTTTTTCCCGTTTGAATGATCGCATCCCTAAACAGCAAGGTACTGATAAAGATAGCGCAAAATGCGACAAGCCCCGTTGCAAGAGTAAGAAGGATAACAACCTTAAATCTAAGCGATATTCGGCGGCTCTTTGCATTTCTCATAGTCTGTACGGTTTCACGCGTAAGTGGCGCCTGATGCCAATATTTCACATTTAATCTGTCACGAACACGGGCAGGAATTATGAATGTGATCAAAAGAGCTATGAGCACGCTTATCATCTTATCCGCAACATCAACTATATAGTCGGCGATAAGCGCAGCCTGAAATGCCGACATCTTACCTGATTCATAAATTATCTTCAAAAAATTTAAGGACGCAGTCTCAGAGCCAAAGCCGTAGATTATACCTGTGAGGATCGCACCGATCACACCTCCGACAAAGCCATATATAAGTACTGCCAGAATAATCTTATAGAAATCTTTGAACCACTTCTTTTCATAAAAGACAGTGGTAAGTATAGCGATAAGAACATTTATCATGCTGTAGGAAATCGCTACGGAATCGGTAAAAATACTGTTTAGGAACGAACTGAAAAAACCGACAAATATGCCGGGAAGAAATCCTCCCAGCATAGATACGGTCATTGTACCTACAGAATCCAGATACAGCGGAATTTCGAAGTGACCGACAAACTTACTTCCACAAATGTTCATCATTATTCCGCCAAATACCATTAATGCAAGATAAACTCCTCTTGTTCCGGAATTATCTTTTCGATCATCAACTATGTTTACCATATCATCCTCGTATAGGTATATTATTAACTAAAAAACGTTTCTATTTATAATTTAGCACATATTTTTTAAACGTGATAGTTCGATCCTTATATTACTTATTGATTATCCTCCAAATCATCCATGTCATCGGAATCAAAACCTATATTCTGCATGCTTACGGTCTTGCGACGGATCCTTGCGGCCTCAGAAGCGTGAAGAAGGAAATCCTTAATCTCGCGTCCGTGCTTGATATTCTTCATAACAATTGTCTTATCCGTAACATCGGAAGTAAAGCATGTGATCGTTGACAACCCAAATAATCTCTGCATGAGCGTTCTTGTTATCTCAACATCAGATACTTTGTACATATAACAGTCGTTTTCGCGCACTGTCAAAAAACCTTTGATGATCGTAAGGTCATTGTCTCTGAGTTCATATTTTGTAAAAGTCCACGGAAGCCCAAAGAGCAAAAGTCTTTGCGTCTCTTTGTAACGAATTTCTCCTTTGGTGCTCATAGACTCTTTATACTGTTCCGGATTTAAGATTTTTGCCATATTCTCTCTCCTTGAATAAATGAAATGTTACCATTTCAATTTACGCTTTTTTTCATTGGAGGTCAAATAGACTCCTCCGAACAAAGAGTTGCTTTGCAACTCTTTGCACACCTGCCTCAAATTTTCATGATACTTGTAACATCCTCAAGTATGCACTCGGGAGTGATTCTGCTCTCCAAAAGCGCATCTTTGGCGCTCATTCCGTCATAGAACTTCTTGATAAAGCCGTAGTTAAGGACTTTTACATCTTTACCGCCAAGATATGACGCAATCTTCTGACCGAAACCACCTTCAAGAATACCGTCCTCAAGCGTAACGATCACATCATGATCGGCACAGAGTTTATCTAACAGTTCTCTGTCGATGCCTGATGCAAATCTCGGATTGATGAGTGTAGCTTTTTTACCTGTCTTTTCCTCTATAAGCTTAGCTGTCTGAACACCTATATTGAAGAAATCACCAAGAGCAAGGATTGCTGTTTTCTCACCTTCTTCGCACACCTGGTACTTGTCTGTCTTATCATAATTACTGTCCACAGGATAGATCATGCTGTTAACTCCGTCGCAGGGAACAGCGATTATAGTCGGATGGTCGCTTTGCTCAATGCTGTACTCAAGCATTGCAAGGAACTCCTCTTTGCTTGTGGGTGAAAGATACGTAACGCCGGGAATGTTAGTGAACATGCCCATCGCTGAAATTCCAATATGTGTTGCATCGCCCATTCCATAAATGGATGTCGAGAAAAGAACTGTTGTAACAGCATTTCTGTTAAGGCTGACATCCTGAGTCATCTGATCGTAGACTCTCTGTGCAAATGTCGCGTTGGTAACAAATACAGGCTTTCCGCCGTTCTTTGCTATTCCCGAGCACATTGCAACAGCCTGTTCTTCGGCAATTCCTACATCTACATAGTTCTTGCCCATCTTATTTCTTACATCCTGTCCAAGTCCAACCGCACCCGGAACTGCTGCCGTAACGCAGACAAGCTTGTCATTATTTCCAATCTTATCAAGCATGTATTTTCCGAAAATTGCCTGATAAGACTCAAAGTTTCCGAAGCTTACGCGCTCACCTGTCTCTCTGTTAAAAGGAATAGCATAGTGCCACTCTTCCTTGTCCTTCTCGGCAGGAGCATAGCCCTTTCCCTTCTGTGTGTGAACATGGACAACTACGGGATGATCGATATCTTTTACTTCCTTAAATGCCTTGATAAGTGTCTCGATGTCATTGCCCTCTTCGACATATTTATAATCAAGTCCCATTGCCTTAAAAAGATTAACTTCGCATGTGCCATTACTCTTTCTAAGCTGTTCAAGATTCTTGTAAAGTCCGCCGTGATTCTCGGCAATAGACTGCTCATTGTCATTTACAACGATTATGAGATTAGAATCCATCTCGCCAGCATAATCGATACCCTCAAGCGCCTCGCCGCCGCTAAGCGATCCGTCACCGATTATTGCAACGACGTTGCCTTTTTTGCCCGAAACATCTCTTCCCTTGGCAAGTCCTGTCGCAAGGCTCACTGAAGTAGATGTATGGCCGATATAGAACATATCATGCTCAGACTCTCTGGGATTGGTAAATCCGCACACATCTCCAAAATGCGCATCATCTGTATATGCAATAGATCTTCCGGTCAACATCTTGTGCGTATAGGTCTGGTGTGCAACGTCAAAAACAAACTGATCCTTAGGCGAATCAAAGACATAGTGAAGCGCGATAGTAAGTTCCACCGCTCCGAAGTTCGGTCCGAAATGTCCTCCGATTTTGGTTGTTCTGTTAAAAAGAGCTTCTCTTACCTCAACTGCAAGCTCTTTAAGTTCATCCTGCGAAAGCTTTTTTACATCCTCAGGTCCTTTTATATTGCTAAGTAACTTATAATCCATAATGTATCCTTTCCGATTGCTTATCTAACAACAATCTCGTGCTTTGACACTTTGTTCATGATAAACCTGTACTGATATCATGAAACGTTATACCGAATTATATTGCACAAAACGCCATATATTCACAGCATTCAGCGCAATTCTGCAATATTATAAGACCTGATTCAAATACTTTCTCACTATTTTTTGTCTTTTATGCTATCAAATTTTGTCCCATCTATTCCAAGTGAAGTTTTATAAAATCCTCAAATCTTGGAAGAATCAAAAACAACGATCCATATTGGCTTGCATTGACTATTCCTTTACGTTTTAGTCTATCTCGATATACAGAAAACTTTGAAGTAGACATTCCCAATGCTTCTCTTATCAAAGTAACATCTGTTTTATGCGACGTAGCCATTTCTCCCAATACTAATTTATCTGTTTCTGATAACTCGCTCCAAATCTTGTTGTACACATATTCATCAAGATATTGGTCATATTCAGGAAGAATGTCCTCCAGACTTTTGTCTTTATTATTCCACATGAGATATCCTAAAAGCTGAAATGCATAAGAATATCCTTTGGTCAGCTTGGCCATTTCTTCTGCTTTCTCTTGTTCACAGGAAAAGACCTGCTTGTACTTAGCTATCATTGCTGTATAATTCAAAGGTTCCAAAACAACCTTTGGCGCTCTGTACAAAAAAGTCAGAGACTTTTCGTTTTGCAAATTATAGATATTCTCGTAAAGCCCTGTCATAAGCAAGTATACCGGATATTCCTTTCTCAGCAGGATCTGGAATGCTGCTGAGAATACTCTGATATTATCGTTTTTTGTCACTTCATCTATGGTTATAAGGATTTTTTTTCCGGATTTCTTAACATGCTCCAGCATCTTGTCAATAGCTATTTCAATATCATTAACCGGAGCGGAATTTTCCAAAGTAACACCTAGCCCCAATGCAGAAAAGTCCAACTTCGCCTTCAAAAACAAGGCATGCAGATCAGGTATTGAATATAACGAAGCTGCAAGCTTATCAAGCATATCCCTTTCCGGATTCAGTTCCACAGATATCCATTGTTTGTCCTGCGTGAGCATAGAGGCTATGGTTGTCATCATAACAGTCTTCCCTGCACCTCTTACTCCTGTTATCATATAAACTTGGCTTGAAGGGTTTTCACCCTTAAAATCGTCTAAAATCTGATTTGTCTGAGTAATTCTTGAAATAAATTCAGATGGTTTTTTCCCAAAAGATAATGTGAAAGGATTCCCCATTTTTATACCTCTTTATATGTGATGATGTCTTTTATATCTTTTTATATCTGTGCTTATACTTTATATCTTTTTATATCTTTAGTCAATTCCGGTACGGCTCGAGATAATTACGTCCTAAGCAAAAACCGCTCCGCTACCGACACTACGGTAACAGAACGGTTCTTTTGATCAGTTGTTATCATAAATATCTTCCGTAAATGTAAGGCTTCCTCTGTAACCCGCATAGGTTCTGTTAAAAATAAGCCTTTCATTTATGGGAAATGCTCCGAGGATGAACTGAATCTCTTTTTCAAGCGCAATTTCTCTCTCGTTGCTACTTCCTACTAGAAGTGTTATCTCTTTTTCCTCCTCACGGATTGCCTTGTTGATCTCGTACTGATCCGTCAGGAAAAGAACTTTCGGAGGCTTTGCATATTCAAGATCCCGAATTTCTTTTTCTATCCTGTCCTTGTCCTCCTGTCTGAAGATTGGCTCGGATACTATCACCAGAACAGGTGTGAAGCTGTAATCATTCGCAAGATATCTTGTGTATCCGACAGCACTGTTTGCATCTGCAACAACAGCAAATCTTTTCCAGCTCACAACTCCGATTGACTGTCCCAGATAGCTGTAGACGTAGTCCTCTTCCGCCTCGATCACATCCTCTACAAGTTTTTCATCAAGATTAAGTGCTTTCTGCACTGCTCTGATAAAATTAGTGGTATCTGTCGCACCGACAAAGAGTCCCGGAATCCTGATACTTGGAACGCCGAATTTCTCCTCATACTTCTTGGCAGGCCCATTGAAGAGCCACGGATTTACAATGATATTGAGCGCCGCACCGGAGCTCTTTTTAATATCTTCAATTCCCTGATGTTTGGTAAAAAAGGTATTAACCTTAAGTCCCAGCTTTGAAAGAATCCTATCGATTTCTTCAAGCGTGCCGCTCCAGAACGGATCGTGGTAGGGCACAATTCCAAAGATATTCACAAGCTTATCGTCCTTTGGAACATCTTTTTCAATAACCTTGTCTAAAAACGTATTCCAGATCACCTCATATCCGAGGTTACTGTCGCCCGCAAATCCTGGCGTATCGATTGAATAGACTTCATGCCCTTCTTCCCTGAATTTACTTGTGACGCTCTCGATATCATCTCCGATAATACCTGCGGTACATCCGGTCAGGACAAAAAAAGCATCGGCATCCATTATGTCAATCGAGCCCTGTATTGTTGTTCTTAATTTATTAACTCCGCCGAATACAACTTCTTTTTCAAGCATGTTACTTGACGGGATTGACACTCCGCTTACAAAGCATGAGTGTTTATGTCCCGACTGTCCCTGATCTGCTGCCGTAGTCTGCATACAGCATCCGGGACCTGAATGTAATATCGGGCAGACTCTGTTTATCGCACCAAGAACGGCGTTGATTCCCGCAAGAACGCATCCGCCCTTAGGATTTTCCATAATATGTGACATTAATCTTCTCCCCCTAAAATATATTTGAACGCATTTTCTTTGTACCATGAATCCTTGTAAGGGAGTTTTACATGCTTTGCAAGTTTCTTGTTAAATCCCGGATTTTCGAGCTGATCCGCGATCTTGTTTCCCAGGAAAAGAAGTCCGTCATAGCCCATCGTAGGTCTTTTTCCGTCAAGAACATGTGTAGTCGGAAGTCCGAGCTTTGCCGCCCATTCGGGAACTCCTATAAATGCATCGGGTTTAAGTTTGTTCAAAAGATTAACCTGCTCAAAAGGCTGCATGTTGGCAATATCAACCACAAAATTCTTGTGAATGTCGTTAAGATACTCTATGTCAACCTGCGCATCGGCGTCATATGTCGGTGTTTCGAGTCCAACAAGTTCCATGCCAAAATCATCTATAAGAGCCGCTGCCGCAAAAGATCTTCCTGTTCCGCCGCAGATAAATACCCTTTTTCCCTTAAGTCTTTCCTTAAGTTCCGCAACAAGCGGTTCTATTCTTTTATGTTCGGAAGCGATGATTTTCTCAACTTCCTCTTCCTTGCCTATAACCTTAGCGATGCCTCTGTACCACTTATCGGTATTTCTTATTCCGATAGGCATTACGGTGTGTGAATAAGGTATCTCGTAGTCTTCCCAGAGAGTCTTCATAAACTCATCCGCAAATACTTTACAGATAGATGTCGAAGCCTCCGCTGCAGGGATTCTTTTTATCTTTTCAAGAGAGCTGTAAAAAGGAATATAGTTGACCTTTGCACCCAAAAGATTTATCATTCGCTCCATTTCTTTCTGATCGGCGAAACTGACTGTCGTAGGGGCAAAAAGATTTATGAGTCCTTTTTCTTTTTCAACTTTCTCTTTTTTCAAAATATATTTATTGATTGAAATAAATGCCGCATCAAACCCGGACGCACAAACTTTGGATTTGAAGCCTTCGCAGTGTATCGGAACCATTATAGTATCAGGATAATCAGTCTGAAGATCCTGTGCTATCGCGTCAATATCGTCTCCAATGATACCTGATGCGCAGGAAGCATATATAAACGCAAGCTTCGGATTGTATCTCTCGACCGCTTTCTGAACAGCCTCTCTAAGCTTCTGCTCACCGCCAAATACTACGCTCTTCTGATCTATATTTGTAACAATAAGTCTGGGATTTTTGACAACCTTGATTCCTCTGTGAATCTGTCCGACGCGGTACATATCTACCGCCATGATCGCACATCCGACACACCCCTGCGGAGAATGTGAGATAAAGACAGAATCCTCCAAAGACATAAGCGCCGCCATACTGTTTATCTGCTGACACTGCAGTCCCTGTGCAAAGCTCCTGTCTGCCCTTTTAAGACATCCCTTTTTATAGTTTTCCGCAACTTCTTTTCCGGTTGTACCAAGATCGTTTATTCTTCCCGGGATGCTCTCCCTGACTCCCGAATACTGTATGTTTGGCATCGTTTTACCTCTCCTGACAGCTGTAACCTTTTTAGAAAAAACCGGAGGCATATCCGTCACACCTCCGGCTTTCCGGTCAGCATCGCATTTCTGTGATGCTCAAATCTTATCATAGTAGATGTTTTGTGAGAATTTGAGAAAACTTATCAGTGCCAATCAGCTTAGGTTATCGCTTAGTGTGATGTCTCGCCGACTTTTGATCAATATTCGCTGTAATCTTCTGCTCAATCTAAGACAAATTTCCTTGACGCGTTGACTAAAGCATTGCTTTCCCTATCTCTTAGTCAATTTTCCTGAAATTTGAAGAAATTTCTTTAAAGTAAAAAGCGACGCAAAAGATGAATTCATCTAATGCGCCGCCTATAAATTTTACAATAATGGCAGTTTATTTTGTAAAATAGGGAGTTCCGCTCTCGCACCATAGGTGCTCGCCGGAACAAAGTAGTACACTAGGCTCGAAAATACCTCGCCAAGTGATTACTTTTATGCATTAACGATTTTTCCGAAGTCAGCCTTAAGGCTTGCTCCGCCGATAAGTCCGCCGTCAATGTTGGGCTTTGAAAGAAGCTCTGCAGCATTTCCTGCATTCATAGATCCGCCGTACTGGATGCGAACCTCATCAGCTGTTGCCTGATCGTAAAGCTTAGCAATAAGCTCACGGATAAGCTTACATACTTCCTCAGCCTGATCTGCTGTAGCTGTCTCGCCTGTTCCGATTGCCCAGATAGGCTCGTAAG
>JAEEGK010000392.1_pt1 | contig 110084 bp, 101 predicted proteins | sample 8958771 | NCBI WGS metagenome assembly JAEEGK01 (sample SAMN16246547, study PRJNA631951) | gut metagenome | biome: gut microbiome; feature: rumen; material: SC-attached | host: Bos | place: Iran: Karaj | collected 2018-10 | reverse complement strand
AAGGAGGTGTAGATCTCGGGGGCTGCTGGACCATTGAATAAGCATTCCAAGGCAAGAAGAGACAGTCGCAGAGCAAATTGGAAGATGACTGCTCCGAACCTTGTAAAGTGCAGCAAGTGCGGCGCATTAATGATGCCTCACAGAGTATGCAAGAACTGCGGTTCTTACAACAAGAAAGAGATCATCGCTCAGGATTGATAAAAATGAAGCAGATTCGTATGAATCTGCTTTAATTTTTTTATGTTCCCGTAAGGATTCCTATAATTCTTTTAATATGTACTTTGCATATTCTTTGAAAAATTCCCTGTTGTCTTTTAATTCCGCATAAAAGATCTTATCCTCATAGCTCTCCTTAAAAAGATGCAGACCGTATCCTCCGAGGCTGTCAACCATTGCGGCGGGGATGGGGATATAGCGCCCGGCCTTTTTTATATAGGCGGTTTCTTTAGTGCATTTCTTTTTGTTGTCTTTTGATAGACCAAAGACCACAGAATTGTGCATGCACATGTCTCTGTCGATAACATAGGTGTAGTTCCTGTAGTCGGGGAAAAAGTATTTCAGGGTTGTTTCCTTTACGGGAATTGAAATTTCACAACCATGAGCGTTGTTGCCGAGGTTCACGCCCGAAAAAGCAAGCTCGAGATCGAGAGGGAAAAGCGGAACATTGTAGCTTAAGATCAACTCAAAAGGGGTTATTTCCGGGGAAACATCCAAATAACCCGAGAGAGCAGCCTGAATGTTGGTTTTAAGGTATATATCGTAAAGCCCTTCTATGTCATCACTGTTATGAAGAAGTATCTCACGAAGAAGAGAGTTTACGCTGTCTTCATCCTCCTTTTTCCCGGTGATGGAGGCAAGGCGAAACCTGCCCAAAAGAGTCGAGTAGAGTTTAATGAGTTCGGCTCCGTCATATTTATCCTCGCGCGCAAAGCCAGCGGCTGCTTCCATTGTTTTTAGTTTTATGTTATCGGTAGGGAAGTACTTTTTGAAATGTAAAAGCTCCTTGTAGAGATCCCTTGTTTTTTCGGGAATGATCTCAAAAGCGATGGAATAATGCTTGAATTTTTTGTTGAGATAGGGAATGTCAAATCCCGCCCCGTTGTAATGAATGAGGGTTTCATCTTCCCTGAGGACGGAAACAAAGGTTTCGAGCATTTCCTTTTCCTCATCGAGACTTTCGCACAGATATTGAGTAAGAACGGTATCATTTCCTTCCTTACGCATCAGTCCGATAAGATATACGTTTGATGTACGGGCGCTTAAACCGGTGGTTTCTATATCGAAAAAAGCCGGACCCCCGTCGAGGACAGCTTTTTCTATGGTTTTAATGATCTTCATGTCGGGTCCTTTCTTAATTTTGACTACTTTAAATATATAGCACACTTTTAAATTTTTGTCTTTAAATTTAGCACATCTTTTGATATTATAAAGTAACGGTTATTTATTTTTTCTTAAATTTGGGATATGTGAAAAGTGATCGGACCGCTTCGGACGAGATCGAATACGGGCGGTTTTTTGGGGGCTATGGAGCAATACTGTAAAAAAATTTAAATCTGGGGGCTTTTTTAATGTTTGGATTATCTTTGTTTGGTATTGATTTTTTCAATGTGTTTTATTGCTTCTTTATATATTGTTTCGTAGGCTGGATATGGGAATGCTGCTATTGCTCGGTGGTTGAAGGAAAACTCATTAACCGCGGCTTTCTTAACGGACCCGTGATACCCATATACGGCTGCGCCGCAACCGGTATGCTTTTGGTTTTCTTTAATCCGGGCATGAAGGAGATCGTTGACGATTCTTCTTTTAAAAGCTATGTTATCATTTTTTTACTGGGCATGTTTGTGGCTTCTGCTTTTGAGTATTTTACAAGCTGGATCATGGAAGTGCTGTTTCATGCCAAATGGTGGGATTATTCCCATATACCGTTAAACATCAGAGGAAGAATATGTTTTCCCGTTGCTTGTTTCTGGGGGTTGATGGCTATTGTACTGACCAGGTTTTTACATCCTCTTGTGATCTCTTTTATCGAAAGATTTCCCAGAGTTTTTTTTGAACGTATAGGCTATGTGATCCTCATCCTGTTCATAGGCGATCTGGTATCTACCATCGTGGCTACGGTAAAGATCGAACAGAAGATCACGCTCATTACAAAGATTAAAGGGGAACTGTCCAACATTGCAACAGGTATCAGAAATGCAGAAGTTTCGGGTAAGAACGAGTTTAAGAAGAGATACGGTGAAACTGCGCTCGGTGATGTTATAGAGCATTTTATGGACAGAGTGGATGCGTCCATTGCATTTACCATGCAGGGGTATGATGAACGAAAAGAGGAAATGGACAAAAAGATCGAAGGCAGCATAGGGGTCATAGACAGGATGCTCGCTGCCAACAAGATACGTATCAACAAGGCAGCTGAATTTGGAAAAACAAAAGTAGATCAGCTTACGGATCTTTTGAGACAGGGCTTGTCCAAGATAGCCTCCGGCTTCAAGGGCTATCTCCAATATACAGCAAAGCGTATTTCTGAGGCCTTTCCTTATATGAAATGGGATGGAGACAGAGAGGAAACCGTATCCGAACTAAAAGAAGAATTCGGATATAAAGAGAATAACAATATAATAAAACGTATTAAGCAAAGGAAAGAACGTAAGAATGGTTAAGGCGTGTGTTTGCAGATATTGCGGTAAGGTTTTTACTTCATGGAAGGAAAGAACCTGCTGTAATGAGTGCGTTAAAATCGAAGAAGAGGAATTTGAAAGGATAGAGAATTATCTTAAGCGTTATCCCAACAGCAATGCCATACAGATTGCGGAGGGGCTTGACATTTCTCCTTTTGAGATTGTGCGTTTCATCGACGAAGGAAGATTGTTTGTAAAAAAAGGTGAATTTAAGAGTATTGGCGGTGGCAAAAAATGATCGCTTATGTCGAAGGAAGAGTATCAAAAATATATGATGACTCCGTTGTTGTCGTTACGGCATCAGGCATAGGTTTTCAGGTCTATGTTCCGACCACCGTTTTAAGAGAAGCAGGGCATGTGGGAAGCGAGATCTTCCTGAACACCTATATGCAGGTCAGAGAAGACGGAATGTTTCTTTACGGTTTTATCGAAGATGAAGAACTTGAAATGTTCAAAGATCTGATCACCGTCAGCGGAGTGGGACCTAAGGCGGCACTTTCCGTTCTTTCGGCTCTGAGCCCCAAGGATGTGGTAATGGCGGTTCTTTCCGGAGATATTAAGACGCTGACCATGGCTCAGGGAGTCGGCAAAAAGATGGCCGAGAAAATAGTGCTTTTCCTTAAGGATAAAGCTGAAAAAGCATCCGAAGGTTTGGACTCCGGTTACGGCTTCGGAAATGAAAACGCGGAAAAGGGTAACAGAGATGCGATAATGGAAGCAGCGCAGGCCCTGAATTCCCTCGGCTTCAGTATGACCGAAGCCATGAAGACGGTTAATTCGGTAAATGCGGGAGAAGATGCGACTGCGGAAGAGATCATTAAACTTGCGTTGAAGAAGATTTAATATATGGGTGGTAAAAGACTTATCTCAACAGAGATCACAGAAGAAGATATTAAGACCGAAGGCAGCCTTAGACCAAAGAAGCTCAAGGAATACATTGGACAGGCCAAGGCAAAGGAAAACCTTAAGGTTTATATGGAAGCGGCAAAGTCCAGAAACGAGACGCTGGATCATGTCCTTTTTTTCGGACCTCCCGGACTCGGAAAGACAACACTTGCAGGCATTATTGCCAATGAAATGGGTGTTAATTTTAAGGTTACGGCAGGCCCCGCCATTGAAAAGCCCGGAGATATGGCTGCCATCCTTAACAACCTTCAGGAGGGCGATGTGCTTTTCATCGACGAGATACACAGGCTGAATCGCCAGGTGGAAGAATTGCTTTATCCTGCCATGGAGGACTTTGTTATAGACATTATCATCGGTAAAGGCGCGGGGGCTAAATCCATACGGCTGGATCTGCCCAAATTTACGCTGGTGGGAGCAACCACGAGAGCGGGCATGCTGACAGCACCCTTGCGTGACAGGTTTGGCATCATTAACCGCCTGGAGTATTACACCCGTGAGGAACTGACGGAAATTGTCATGAGAAGTGCGGAGGTTCTCGGAGTAGCCATAGAGCCTGCTGCGGCAGGGGAGATCGCCGGCAGATCCAGAGGAACTCCGAGACTAGCAAACCGGCTTTTGAAACGTGTCAGGGATTTTGCTCAGATCAAATACGGCAATGAGATCACTTGCGATGCGGCTCAAAAAGCATTGGATTTTCTTGAAGTCGATAATTTCGGCCTCGATAATACCGACAGAGCTATTCTTAAATGCATGACCGTGAATTTCGGCGGAAGACCCGTCGGTATTGAAGCGATAGCAACAACCATAGGAGAAGACCCGGGAACCCTTGAAGAAGTTTATGAGCCCTTCCTGGTTCAAAACGGTTTTATATTAAGAACTCCCAGAGGTCGTGTTCCGAGCAGGGAGGCATATAAACACTTGGGACTCAGCATGCCTGAAGAGTAGAAAGTATTGGAGTGAGATATGAACAAAAAGAATGACGCACAGGTTATAATTAACGGGAAAAATTATAATATTGCCGGTTATGAAAATGTTGAATATCTTCACAAGATTGCCGACTACATCAACAATAAACAGGCGGCTTTAAAAGGCGTAAACGGAAATAACATTATCAATGATTCCGAGAGAAACATCCTTATCATGATAAACATAGCTGATGATTATCTGAAGCTTAAGGCGTTGGAAGAGGAAAACTCAGCCAATTTCGTGGATCATAAAAAAGAAGTGGAGAATCTTCAAAACACGATCTCGGAGTATCGCAACAAGCTTGAAGAAACAGAGAAGGAAAACAGACTTTTAAGAAAAGACAATCTTGAACTTCAGAGAAAGGTGATCAGGTTCGAAACCGAAATGAAAGATATTTGATCACATTGGGCAAGCAAGTTTTTAAGAAGGTAACAAAAATGAAAAAGATCGAAATTCTTGCACCCGCGGGCTCAATAGCTTCCCTTAAAGGAGCGGTTGCGGCAGGAGCGGATGCGGTGTATATCGGTGGCGGAAAATTCGGGGCAAGGGCATATGCCGACAATCCCGAGGAGGAGGAACTTCTTTCTGCCATCGATTTTATTCATTTAAACGGAAAAAAGATTTATCTGACCGTGAATACTCTTTTAAAGGAAAAAGAACTCAGGGGCAGTCTTTTTGATTACCTGAAAAGCTATTATGAACGGGGACTGGATGCAGTCATAGTTCAGGACTTCGGAGTTCTGTCTTTTATAAAACGAAACTTTCCGGAGCTTCCGATCCATGCCAGCACTCAGATGACTGTATGCAGCGGGAAGGGAGCAAAGCTGCTTGAGGACATCGGCGGGGTTACAAGAGTTGTGCCTGCTCGTGAATTGTCGATCTCGGAGATCAGACAATTAAGAGGTGAGACAAAGCTTGAGCTTGAATGCTTCGTGCACGGTGCGCTTTGCTATTCCTATTCCGGTCAGTGCCTTTTGAGCAGTATGATAGGCGGAAGGAGCGGTAATCGCGGAAGATGCGCTCAGCCCTGCAGACAGCGCTACGAGCTGCTTGAAAACGACAGGACCGTCAAAGAAGGCTGTCTGTTGAGTCTAAAGGACATATGCACGCTGGAAAACATTCCCGACCTGATAGATGCGGGCATAGATTCCTTCAAGATCGAGGGAAGGATGAAAAAGCCGGAATATACTGCGGGGATCACCTCTGCCTATGCCTTTCTGACAAGGAAATACGAGGAGCTTGGGAGAGAGGGTTTCGAACGCTTTGTAAAGGACAATCCCACAGCCGTTACCGAGAGAGTGAGAGAGGTTTCCGAGATCTATAATCGCGGCGGCTTTACAAAAGGATATTACTTTAGTTATCACGGACCGGTAATGATGACGCCCGACAGAGCAAATCATTCGGGAGTGCAGGTGGGAAAGGTCTCCGATGTATCGGGCAGACATGTGACCATCAGGCCGGAAACAGAACTTGAAGCGGGAGACGTACTGGAGATACGCGGTAGGGAAAGTTTTGAGTTTACCGTGGGGGCAGCGGGACTGGAGAGACTTGCGGAAGGAAAATCCGGATTATATGACATTAATGTCCCTCCAAACTTCAAAACATCAAAAGGTACCCCTGTTTTCAGGACAAAGAACAAAAGTCTTCTTGACAGGATAGATGAGGAGTTCCTTAAAAAAGACAAAAGATCCTCCTGCATCGGTTTATTTAAGGCAAAGGCGGGAGAAAAAGTCTGTCTTTCGGTTTCTCTTTTCGGCCGGAGCTTTACCGCTCAGGGTGATGTGGTAGAGGAAGCAAAGTCACGTCCGATGACGGCGGAAGATATAAAGACTGTATTAAACAAGACCGGAGAAAGCGATTTTATTTTTGATGAGCTTCGGGCAGAGGTTACGGGAAATGTTTTTCTTCCCGTGGGAAAGATCAAGGAACTGAGAAAAAATGCCTTTGCCGGTCTTAAGAAGATCATACTTGAAGGTGTTTTTAGAAAAGCCGTAACCGAAAGACCTTTTGAAGGCTGCGGGTTCAGGGAAACAAAGCTCAAAAAACCGAAGACCGTATGCAAGGTTTCCGAAAGGGAGCAGTTGGAAGAGGTTTTGAAATTCGATCTTGTAAATACCGTTTTTCTGGATCTTCAGGAGGAAGGGATCAAGGCTCAGCTCGAATGCGCAAAACAGGCGATGAATACCGGAAAAGAGGTCTATCTGTGTCTGCCTCCGATCTTTAGAAAAAAGGAAGCGGAAAGATATGAAAGAGAGCTTGATCTCACGATCCCGGACGGGATTGTGATCAATTCCCTTGATGAACTTGAATTTGTTAAGGAGCTCGATCCGAACTGCAAAGTCATATGCTCCGATGCGCTTTATACGATGAACGATGAGGCGTTGGCTTTTTTGAACGGGCTGATAGGAGCCGAAAGCTATACGGCGTCTTTGGAACTCAATCTGAGCGAACTAAAGGACCTTGATGCGAGCACCAGAAATCTCATTGTTTACGGCAGAACGCCCGTAATGTACAGTGCACAATGCCTGAGGGACAATTTCCTTGTGTGTCTCAAGAAGACCCGTGGAGAAAAGAAGACATTGGGGCTTAAGGACAAGACGGGAGTGATCTTTCCCGTAAAGACACTTTGTCCTTCCTGTCTTAACGTGATCTACAATTCCTCGATCTATTCTCTGATAGGGATGAGAGAGCTTGAGGAAACGGCAGGTTTTTGTTCAAACATCCTTTCCTTTACCACGGAAACACGGGAGGAAACGGCGGCTGTTTTACGTGCATATCGTGACAATACGGCTTTAAAAGGCAATTATACCCGCGGTCATATGAGACGCGGAGTGGAATAAAAATACTCCGGGATCGAAGAGCCATAAAGACTCATCGTTTCCGGAGTTTTTTGTTAAGGTTTAAGTAATCGTGAGGTTTAATTACTTGGTGATGTCAAGGATCGTGTTAACGTTCTCGGAGCCCATGTAGGTTTCGGGAAGCTGACCGTTCCACTGAAGGATGTAATTGTACTTGAGAAGTTCTTCGGTAAGAGAAGATGCGAGAGCCTTGTTCTTTGCGGCTTCCTTCTGACCTGCATATTCTGCTGCGTCTGCCTGGATCTTGGAAACCTCAAGATCAGCGTTGGCCTGGATCTTTGCAACTTCTGCTGCGGATTCGGCTTCTGTTCTTGCAACCTTGGCTGCGGACTGTGCAGCTGCCTCGTTACGCTTCAGCTCTTCTTCCTTTTCCATTGTCTCTCTTTCCTGCTCGGTCTTGGCTTTGATCTTGTTCTGCTCAGCAACCTGCTTTGCTTCAACGGCTGTTGTGAATTCGTCGGTGAAGTCAAGGTTTTCGACTGCCGTACCCATTACTACTATATTGTAGGAAGCAAGGCTTTCGGTAAGAAGGGCTTCGATCTTGTCACCGAGTTCAGCACGCTTTGAGACAAGGTTTTCAGCGTTGTACTGTGCGGTGATGGTTTTAACCGCATCCTCGATCTTAGGCTCAACGATGGTTGCGGGGTAGTTTACGCCGACTGTTTTATAAAGCTTCTGAGCCTGTGAACTCTCAATACGATAGTTTAAGGTGTATTTAAGAGTAACTTCCTGAATGTCCGATGAGAAAGCTTCCATGTCTTTGGTGAGCTTCTGTACACGGTTATCCATGTTTACGACTTCCTGCCAGGGAAGGATGAAATGAACACCTGCTTCGTATGTGGTGTCCTCTACTTTACCGAAGGTGGTGAGGATACCGGTGTGTCCTGTGGGAACTGTTGCAAAACAACTTATTACGATGATCACGATACCGAGTACACATCCCACAGCAGCCGTAATCTTACCTGCAACGGCAGCTCTGCTGTGCTTTAAAGCAATTGCAGAAATAATACCTAAAACAATTACAATAATACCAAAAACAAATGAACCCATTTTTAATCTCCTTTTTTGATCTTGGGGTTTAAATCCCGCATTTGTATTAGATTATAAAGCCTTGGATGGGCTTTGTAAACCAAAGAAACAATAAAATAAAGATGTGTAATACGCGGTTTTCGAAAACTTACAAAGGATCCGAACGAAAAAAGTTTTTGGTTGCATGGGAGTTATAAATGATGTATACTCATTTCAGTTTAAGTTTTAACACACCTACGGAGGCATTGCGATGGTTGAGGCAACAAGCTGTGGCGGTGTTGTTATTTTTAGAGGAAAGATACTTCTTCTGTACAAGAATTATAAAAACAAGTATGAAGGGTGGGTTCTGCCCAAAGGAACCGTCGAACCCGGAGAAGAGCATGAACAGACAGCTTTGCGAGAGGTTAAGGAAGAGACGGGAGCCGACGGAACGATAATCAAGTATGTCGGAAAAAGTTCATATACGTTTTCAACTCAGCAGAATACGGTATCAAAGGATGTTCATTGGTATTTGATGGCGTCCGAAAGCTACTATAGCAAACCGCAGAGAGAGGAGTATTTCATGGATTCCGGTTATTACAAATACCATGAAGCATTACATCTCCTCAAATTTGCCAATGAGAAACAGATCCTTGAGAGAGCCTATGCAGAATACATAGATCTTAAGAAAAAGGGTTTGTGGGGCAAAAGAGAAGCATAAGAAAAATCCCGCTTAAAAACGGGATTTTTTTATTATTGATCCTTATTGAGCTTATGTCTGGGATTTTCTTTAACCACCTTGGCGGCTTTTGTAAGCTCCGACATGACGGTTGTTTCAAATTGATAGTCAAATTCGCAGAGCTTCGTCATCAATTCGCCCTCGGAGGAAACAACATATCTCGGTTTTAATCTGTTCAGTGCATAAGATATCGTATCGAGACGACATTGATCACATTTACAACAATCGAGAGTAGGGGCAATCTCATTGTAAACAAGCATAACATAATCTTCTGTTAAATTCCTTAATACGATCTCCATGCTAATTGCCCTCCTTTAAGTAATCATAAAAAAAAAGAGCACCAATGTCAAGATAAAAATAAATGCTGGTGGCGGGACTTGAACCCGCACGAGGTTGCCCCCGACAGATTTTGAGTCTGTTGCGTCTGCCATTCCGCCACACCAGCAACGGTCGTATATTACCACAAACCTATTTGAATTTCAACTGCTTTTTATCATTTTTCCTTGCATTTGTTCAGGGCAAATTTTATAATCAATACTATGAAAATGAACATATTAAAAAAGAGAACAGAGAAGGAAGCGGAAATGGACTGCAGAGAGGCTCAGAAACTCTTCAAGGACTTCATTATCCGGAAAATTCCTTTTGAAAAAAGGCTTGCTTTTGTAAAACATATGAGAAAATGCGTCAATTGCATGGAAGAACTCAGGGCCTACTATATGTTTTATTCCACCGCCCGCTATCTGAGCCCGGATGAGAGCATCGAAATGCCTCAAAACGTTGAGGTGTATCTGAAAGAGGCGGAGAATGAGGCTTTGTATCTGAAAAAACGGAATCGTAACCTTACGGTGGCGGTCATTGCTTTCGGACTCGGCGTACTGATCCTGACACTCGTGGTTTTACAGGAAAGCCTGTTTTAATATGCTTTAAGTTACAAATAAAAGGGAGACAACCTATGAAAAAGATAGTTTTGATAGACGGAAACAGCATTTTATGCAGGGCTTATTTCGGCATTTCGGACCTTACAACCTCAAAAGGGGTGCATACAAACGGGCTCAAGGGATTTTTGAGCATACTTTTGAAATTGCTGGACGAAGAAAAGCCCGATTATCTGGCGGTGGCTTTCGACGTTTACGAGCCCACCTTCAGGCATTTGAAATTCAAAGAATATAAAGCACAGAGAAAACCTATGGAAGAAGCGTTGATCTCTCAGTTTCCGATCCTCCACGATCTGCTTCGCGCCATGGGCATTTTTGTTATGGAAAAAGGCGGCTATGAAGCGGACGATATGATCGGAACCGCCGCAACCGTATGCTCGGGGAAAGGAATAGACGTTACCGTTGTTTCCGGCGATAAGGATCTTTTGCAGCTGGCTTCCGACAGGATAAAGATCAGGATACCCATTACCACAAGAGGCACCACGGTCATCAAGGATTACAACAACGCTGAATTTGCTGCGGAATTCGGTCTTGAAAAGCCGGAAATGATCATAGATCTGAAAGCTTTGATGGGAGATTCTTCCGACAATTACAAGGGAGTGGAAGGCATAGGCAAAGTGGGCGCAACCAAGCTCTTGCAGGAATTCGGATCTCTTGACGGTATATATGCGAATATTGACAAGGTAAAAGGAGCCAATCATGATAAACTCGTGAAAGGCAAGGAGGATGCTTATTTTTGCAAATGGCTTGCTACCATCAAAACGGATTGTGATTTTGAACTCGATCTTGAAAAACTGAAAATGAAGGACATTTTTACTCCCGAAGCCTATGCTATGTGCAAGGAACTGGAGTTTAAGTCTCTGCTCGGGAAATTTTCCGCGGAGGCAAGGGAGGAGATCACAAACAGCAATAATGTTGAGGAAGAAGTTCCCGAACCCGATACTTTGATCGTGAGAAACGCATCCGAATTTGCCGGTGCATTTAAAGCATTGTGCGGCGAAAAGGGTGAATGGGCGGGAATATCCTTTGCAGCCTGCAAAGAGACCGACGGCTTTTCGCAAGAGATCGTTGCCATGGCGGTTGAATGCGGAACGAAGTCCTATTGCTTTCTTACAGAAAGTAAAAATGAGGAAAGCCTGCTGATCTCGGGAGTCGAAGAACTTGTAAACAGCGGCAAACGACCTGTATTTTGCGACATCAAAGAGGTTTCCGAAAAGTTTTCTTCCATGAAGGAGAGGATCGCTGATCTGGCTATTGCATGTTATCTTCTTTATCCCGGAAAGAACACCTATACAGAGTGCGATATTGTGAGAGATATTACGGGCAGGGCTTTACCTGAAGTAAAAGAGGTGTTCGGCAAGCTCAGTCTTGCGGAGGCTGTGCTGGATAACAGCATTACGGGAGAGACTTCACAAAAGGCGGCAGAGCTGCTCGGACACTATGCCCACGGACTTTTGTGCGCAGCTCCCAAGGCGATGGTACAGCTTAAGGAAAAGGATATGCTTGAGCTCTTTAACGATGTGGAGATGCCGCTTCTTTTTGACCTTCGCGAAATGGAAACAGCGGGCATAGCAATAGACAGAAAAGCACTTTTGGATTACGGAAGCTATCTGAACCGGGAGATCGAAAAGGAAGAAAAGAAGATATATGAAACCGCCGGCTGCGAATTTAACATTAATTCTCCCAAGCAGCTGGGTGAGGTACTGTTCGAAAAACTGAAGCTCCCCGGCGGGAAAAAGACCAAGAGCGGCTATTCGACCGCTGCTGATGTGTTGGAAAAGCTGCGTATTGAAGACCCGATCGCGGACATGATCCTTAAATACAGGGAGCTCACAAAACTCAAAGGAACCTATGCCGACGGAATGGTCGGTTACATCTGCCCCGACGGCAGGATACACACCAAGTTCAATCAGACCGTGACCATGACGGGAAGACTCAGCAGTGCGGATCCCAATCTGCAGAACATCCCCATACGAAGGGAATCGGGACGAGAGATCAGAAAGATGTTTGTTCCGGGTGAAGGCTGCTGCTTCGTTGATGCGGACTATTCCCAGATCGAACTGCGCTTGCTTGCGCATATGTCCGGTGACGAAAGCCTGATAGAAGCATACAGCGAAGGAAAGGACATTCACAGGATCACAGCCGCCAAGGTGTTCGGAATTGACCCTGCGGAGGTCACCAAGGAAATGAGAAGCAATGCAAAGGCTGTAAACTTCGGTATCATATACGGAATGAGTTCGTTCGGACTCGGACAGGAGATCAATGTTTCCAGAAAGGAAGCGGACGGTTACATAAAGCAGTATTTTGCTACTTATCCGGCAATAAAGGATTATCTGGATTCACTTGTGGCCTTTGCCAAAAAGAACGGCTATGCGATCACCATGTTCAAACGAAGAAGGCCCGTTCCCGACCTGAACGCTTCGAATTTCATGGTCCGTCAGGCCGGAGAAAGGATCGCCATGAATTCCCCCATCCAGGGCACTGCCGCGGATATTATGAAGATCGCCCTGATCAATGTGAACAGGACATTGAAAAAGAAGGCTCTTAAGGCAAGGATCCTTCTTCAGGTACATGACGAACTGCTTTTGGAGGTTCCTTTCGAGGAAACCGAAGAGGTGAAGAAGATCGTGGCGGAAGAGATGATGAAGGCGGCCGATCTGAAGGTAAAACTGGAAGTGTCCGTAGCTTCGGGAAGTGATTGGGAAGCGGCTCATTAATATGAAGAGAAAGTATGAAAACAAATTGATAATAGGAATTACCGGAGGCGCAGGAAGCGGAAAGTCTTCCGTGGCGGATTATCTTATCGAAAAGTATGATGCGGATTTCATTCATTGCGATGTCATCGCTCATGAACTCATGGAGCCCGGGGGACTGACCTACGGCCCTCTGCTTGAGGAGTACGGCAGGGGCATTCTTTGTGATGACAGCGACCGCATTTCCAGAGCCAAACTCACCCTTGCGGTAAGCAGAGCGGAAAAAGGCTTCGAGCGCCTTAACGAACTGACACATCCCATAGTTTCCGAAGAGGTTGTCAGAAGAATGAAGAATTCCGATCACAGGCTGGTTTTGGTGGAAGCGGCATTGCTGATCGAGTCAGGCATAGGAAAGCTCTGCGATGAGGTCTGGTTCGTATATGCCCGTAAGGATGAGAGGATCATGCGCATCAAAGCCTCCAGGGACTGGAGTGACGAAAAGATCAAAAGTATCATGGATAATCAGCTTTCTGATGAAGAATTCAGGCAAAAGTCGGACTTCGTTATCGAAAATCACAATGGGTCAGACAGCTGGAAGAAAGAAGCGGACGAGAGAATAATGTTTCTTGACGCAGATAGATAAAATTGATAGAATTATTGTTTAGATTTTAACGGAGGAAAGTCACAGATGGGTAAAGCGGATCAATATGTTTTCGGTCTTGACATCGGCACAAGAAGTGTTGTCGGAACGGTCGGATACAAAAAGAATGCTAATGATTTTACTGTTGTTGCACAGGAAGTTAAAATGCATGATACCCGTGCCATGCTGGACGGACAGATCCATGACATAGGCAAGGTTGCGGAGACCATAAAAACTGTAAAGCGCAGTCTTGAAAAACAGCTGGGAGGTACAAAGCTTACGGATGTGTGCATAGCAGCCGCGGGCCGTGTACTTAAAACCGTCACGGTACGTGTGGATGAGACTTTCCCCGAAGAGATCACGGTTAAGGACGTGAACATCCGTGAAATGGAACTCATGGGCGTTGAGAAGGCCTATGCGGCAATTAAAGCCGGGGCAAGGGAAGAAAACATTAATTACTACTGCGTTGCCTATACGGTAGTGCATTATTATCTGAATGATTTCCAGATGTCCAGCCTGACCGATCACAAGGCGTCAAAGATCGGAGCGGATGTGCTGGCCACCTTCCTTCCCGATGAGGTCATAGAAGGACTGTATACAACCGTTGAAAAGGCCGGACTTAAGGTCAACAATCTTACCCTTGAGCCTATTGCCGCCATTTTGGTTGCCATTCCCGAGAAATATCGTCTTTTGAACATTGCTTTGGTCGATGTGGGTGCGGGAACCAGCGATATATGTATTACCAAGGACGGCAGCATTACGGCCTACGGAATGATCCCCATGGCGGGGGATGCTTTGACGGAGGTGGTTGCCGCCAATCATCTGGTTGAGTTTAATACGGCCGAAGCCATTAAACTTTCCGCCTGCACAAGAAAAAAAACCATTCCTTACACGGATATCATGGGGTTAAAACAAAAGACAACGCCTGCGGAGGTCAATTCCGAGCTTAAGAGCAAGGTGGATGAAATGGCCAAGCTCATAGGAGAAAGGATCATCGATGTAAACGGCGGAAAGAGCGTTTCCGCATGCTTTGTTGTGGGCGGCGGCGGAAAGATCGCAGGCTTTACCGAAGCACTGGCAAAAGCTCTGAAGCTTCCCAAGGAAAGAGTGGCTTTGAGAGGAGAAGAGGTTCTTTCTTTCGTGGAATCAGTAAACGGAGATTTTAGGCCCGATCCCATGTTTGTCACTCCCATAGGCATATGCCTTAATTACTATGAAAAGAAGAACAATTTTGTTTATGCGTCGCTTAACGGAGATTCCGTGAAGCTGTACGACAACAACAAATTGACAGTTATAGATGTGGCGATCGCAGCGGGTTATCCGAACGAGAACCTTTTCCCAAAGAGAGGAAAAGCTCTGGAGTTCACGCTGAACGGTCAGGCTCGCCTGGTCAGAGGAGAACTCGGGGAAGCCGCAGTTATCACGGTTAACGGAAAGCCTGCTTCGGTGAACACTCCGATAGAGCCTAATGCGGACATTACTATTGTAGAATCTACGGTAGGAGCCGATGGAACAAAGGATGTGGAGAGACTTCCTGAGTTCAAGAGCGAGATCACCTTTAACGTGAACGGTAAGGACGTTACCTTCCCCAAGTTCATGTCAGCCAACGGGGAACTGGTTTCCGGCTACTACAGCATAAAGCAGGGCGACAAGATCGAAACCCTGAATTACTACACCCTTGCGCAGATACTTGAAGTGCTGGGCATAGAGTACAAGGAAGGCATATACGTAAACAACGAGATCGCAAACAAGGAGACCAGGGTTTACGAGAATTTCAAGGTGGAACTGGACAGAAAGCCTGTTGCCGAGCCGTCCTTAAGCGAAAAAGTTGAAGAGCTCAAGGAAGCGGCAAAGGAAGAGGCAAAGGAAGAGGTCAAAGAGACTCCCGTGAAAGCTCAAAAGCCTGTCGGAAATTCTGTTACCGTGATCTTCAACGGAGTTCCTCTGACCCTTAAGGGCAAGAGCGAATACAGGTTCGTGGATGCCTCCGATGCGAGCGGTTTTGACATTCACAAGCCGCAGGGGAACAATCTTGAGATAAAGATCAACAAAGTCAAGGGCGACTTTATAGATTTAATAAAGGACGGAGACTCACTGGAGTTACATTGGATATAATGAAGATTTGCAGCCTTTCAAGCGGAAGCAGCGGAAATTGTATTTTCGTTTCTTCGGGATTGACTAAAATACTGGTGGATGCGGGGGCAAGCGGAGTCAAGATCGAGCAGGAGCTTGCGGCCATAGGCGAGAGCATAGATTCCATAGACGCGCTTCTGATCACCCACGAACACACCGATCACATTAAAAGCATGGGGGTTTTGGCCAGAAAACATGCAATCTCCATATATGGAACAAGAGGAACTTTGGAAGCTGCTCTGAACGGCAGATACTCAGTCGGGAAGATCAGTCCTCTTTTACTTAACTATATATTTTCGGATAATTCTTTTATGGTAGGGGACATTCTGGTCTCTCCGTTTTCGGTTTCGCACGATGCCGCAGATCCTGTGGCTTATTGCTTCGAGTCCGGAGGGAAAAAGATCGGAACGGCAACAGACCTCGGATACTTTGACGATCGTATCGTAGAGAAACTGTTGAATTCGGACATCCTTTATCTGGAATCGAATCATGATATACATATGCTTGAGGCCGGAAGCTATCCCTATGCCCTCAAGGAAAGAGTCAAGGGCGAGAAAGGGCATCTGTCCAATGACAGTTGCGCAGAGCTGGTCACAAGACTTTGTCATGAGTCGGTCAATCACGTCTCTCATGTTATCCTGGCTCATCTCAGCGAGGAAAACAATTTCCCGGAGCTGGCTTTTGAAACGGTCAATTCCGAGATAAAGATCAGGCTTGAGGATAATGAACGACCTGAGCTGCATGTTGCACCGAGATATGTTCATTCATTCATAGCGGAAACGCTTTAATACGTAAGTTCTTTTTTAATATATCATGCTTTGCACATATGCAAGGTTTACCGGAAAGGGGAAAAAAGATGAAAAGGGCAGTAATTACCGTAGTCGGAAAAGATTGTGTGGGTATTATCGCAAAGACCTGTACCTATCTCGCGGAAAACGGGATCAACATTTTGGACATTTCGCAGACAATAGTCAAGGAATTTTTCAACATGATGATGATCGTGGACGTTACCGACATTGATAAGGATTTTCTTGTGGTTGCCAACGAACTCGAGGAGCTCGGAAAAAAGATCGGCGTATCCATCAAGATCCAGCGTGAAGACATTTTTGACATGATGCACAGAATATAGGAGAGTAGTGATGATTAATCGTTCCGAAGTAATGGAAACCAACAAAATGATCACCGATTCCAAGCTTGATGTCAGAACCATCACTCTTGGCATCAGCCTTCTTTCATGTGTGGATTCCGATCTTAAGACCTGCTGCGACAAGATCTACAACAAGATCACATCGTTTGCGGGAAAGCTCGTGGAAACGGGCGAAGCAATTGAAAAGGAGTATCAGATCCCCATTGTCAACAAAAGAATATCCGTTACACCCATAGCATTGGTGGGCGGTGCCTGCTGCAAATCCCCCGAGGATTTCATAGAGATTGCAAAAACTCTGGATAAGGCGGCAAAAAAAGTCGGAGTTAATTTCCTCGGAGGGTATTCTGCACTTGTAAGCAAGGGGATGACAGAGGCGGACAGGAATCTGATCCTTTCCATACCCGAAGCACTTAGATGTACCGATATCGTATGCAGCTCCGTAAACGTGGGCTCCACCAAGACGGGGATCAATATGGACGCTGTACGTTTGTTGGGAAGTGTTATCCGTGAAACGGCGGAAAAGACCAGGGACAATTCCTGCATAGGATGCGCAAAGCTGGTTGTATTCTGCAACGCACCCGATGATAATCCTTTTATGGCGGGAGCTTTTCACGGTGTTACCGAAAGCGATGCGGTCATAAATGTCGGAGTCAGCGGTCCCGGCGTTGTAAAGACAGCACTTGAAGCTGTCAGAGGCGAGAGTTTTGAGGTTCTTTGCGAGACCATCAAGAAAACAGCGTTCAAGATCACGCGTGTGGGTCAGCTGGTTGCGAAGGAAGCTTCCGAAATGCTCGGAGTTCCTTTCGGTATTGTTGACCTTTCCCTTGCTCCGACGCCTGCAGTGGGAGATTCGGTAGCAGACATATTAAAAGAGATCGGACTTGAGCATCCCGGAGCACCGGGCACCACGGCTGCTCTTGCGATCCTTAACGATCAGGTCAAAAAGGGCGGGGTCATGGCTTCTTCTTATGTCGGCGGACTTTCGGGAGCTTTTATTCCCGTAAGTGAAGACAGAGGAATGATCGAAGCCGTAGAACAGGGCGCTTTGACGATCGAAAAGCTTGAGGCTATGACCTGCGTATGCTCGGTTGGCCTTGACATGATCGCTGTTCCGGGAGACACTCCGGCAACTACGATCTCCGGAATAATTGCCGATGAAATGGCCATAGGCATGATAAATCAAAAGACTACAGCTGTAAGGCTCATTCCCGTCATCGGAAAGAAAACAGGTGAGAACGTCGAATTCGGCGGACTTTTGGGCTATGCTCCCATTATGCCCGTCAACGGTTTTGATTGCTCGGCTTTTGTAAACAGGACAGGAAGAATACCGGCTCCAATCCATTCTTTTAAAAACTGAAAGGCATATAAATGCAATACGTTACTGAAAAATACGATTACAAGAACATTTTTTTCTATTTTGAACAGCTTACAAAGATCCCGCACGGATCGGGAAATGTGGATGCGATCTCAAATTATCTCCTGAGCTTTGCAAAGGAGCACAATGCTGAATGCAGACAGGACGAAAAGAAGAACGTTGTTGTTTTTCTTCCCGCCACGGAAGGTTTTGAGGACAGAAAGACCGTTATGCTGCAGGGACATATGGACATGGTCTGCGAAAAGGATCTGGATTGTCCCCACGATTTCACCAAGGATCCCCTGGAGTTGTATATCGAGGACGGAAAATTAAGGGCATCGGGAACGACTCTCGGAGGAGATGACGGGATCGCCATTGCATATATGATGGCGCTCATTGCCGACAAAGATGCGAAGCATCCCGCAATGGAACTGCTCATGACAACCGACGAAGAAACCGGTATGTACGGAGCACAAGCTCTTGATACTTCTGATCTGAAGGGATCATACCTCATAAACGTGGACTCGGAGGAGGAAGGAAGGTGCTTCTGCGGTTGCGCGGGAGGTCTCAGACAGAATTGTGTGCTTGACATTCAAAGAGAAGAAGCAACGGGAATTATCGTAGAGATCAAGATCATAGGATTGACCGGTGGACATTCGGGAGTAGAGATAGACAAAAACAGGACCAATGCCAACAAGCTTATGGCAAGATTGCTCTTTGAAATGAGAAAGCCGGTAGATTACAGTCTTGCGGCATTCAGAGGCGGAAAGCTCGACAATGCGATCCCAAGAGAATGTATAGCAACTATAGTTGTAAAGAATTTTAATCTTCAAAGCTTCAGAAACAATGTGGGGGCTTTGGTTACAAAGTATAAGAGCGAGCTGATGAATTCGGAGCCAAATGTGGAATTTGAATTCGGTATCGTTCCCGAGACCAAGACCGTAAGTGGTTTGACGGGTAATTCCTTCGGAAGTTTCCTTTATTTCCTGATACAGGCACCCAACGGTATACAGCGTATGAGTTCTGCGATCCCGGGTCTTGTTGAAAGTTCGCTGAACATGGGAATAGTTTTTACGGAAGAACAAAAGGCGGTCATAAGGTTTTCGCTCAGAAGCTCGGTTACAAGCTACAAGCAATTTATGAGCTCCAAGCTTGACTATCTTATTTCGATACTTGGCGGAGAATCCTCAACGGAAGGTGAGTATCCCGCGTGGGAATATAAAAGCGAATCCGACCTCAGAGAGGCATTTAAGGCGCTTTATGAGGAAGAGTACGGCAAGGAACCGGTGTTTGAGGTTATGCATGCGGGACTTGAATGCGGACTTTTGTTTGACAAATGCCCCGGACTTGATATAATCTCTATTGGACCCAATATGAAAGATGTTCACAGTCCAAACGAGAGTCTTGAACTCGAATCTGCCGTCAGGGTTTACAAGTTTCTTGAAAAACTCATATGCAGGCTTAAATAAATTTATGCGGAGATAGGATCAATGGATTCCTTTGTAGACAACAAAATTAAAGACGAGAATATATTCAACGACGAAGAGATCAATGAAAATACGGACACTACGGAAGAAGCGGATCTTACGGAAGAGATCGATGCTTATGACTTAGAGGAAGCCTCGGATGAAACAGACGAGGACCTTTTTGATGCGGAGGATCCCGAGGAATCTTTTGCAGTCAGCGAAATGGTGAAAAACATCGCATCCGGGGAAAACAAGAGCAAAAAGTCCGAGGATGATAAGGATGAAGAGGAATGGGTCGTTTCGGAATCCAATTTCTTCACAAAGCTTGCCGCTTCCGTCGGCGCTGCTGTTTCCAAGTTAAAGAACCTTAAAAACAAAAAGAAAGAAAAAGACAACATTAAAAAGAGTGATGAGTCTTCGGATGACGAAGAGGCCATTACCATAATAGAATCTCTTTCCGAAAACGGATCGAAAAGCGCTATGGATCGTTTTGAAACTGTGGGAGCTCAAAACGGTGAAACTCCCGTTTATGATGATGAGGAAGATGAAAAGCCCGATATTGCATCCGAATTTGTCGAAAGCTTTAACGAAGAAGCCGAAAACCGGGAAGATCAGTCTGACGAGATGAAGGCGGAGGCTCCCGAAGCGGTCATTGAGGAGAAGATTCCCGAAGAGGAGATCCCTGCGGATGAAGTACCTGCGGACGAGACTCCCGCAGATGAGTCGCCGGCAGAAGAAACGCCGACAGAAGAAATGCCGGCAGAGGAAGCACCCGAGGAAGAGTACAGTATCGAGGATTATGTTGCCGAAAAAGAAAAGCAGGCTGCCGAAGCTGCAGTAAAGGCTGAGGCGGATGAAAAAAGACGCGAAGAGATCAAGGAAATGCGCTTTGCCGTTGAAGACAGAATGTTCATCGGTGAAACGGATGAAGAAAAAGAAGCACGTCATAAAAGAGCTGCGGAAATTGCAGAACTTCCGGTTATCGATCTTTCCGATCTTGATCTGTTCGGAGATGAAGAAGTCAGCGAAAACGAGAATCCGGAGGCTGTGATCAATGAAATAGACGAGCATCTTGCTCAGGTTGTGAATATTGAACTTGAGAAAAAGAAGAGAAAATGGCCCAAGGTTGTTGCGGCTGTATTCGGAGTGATCATTTTCCTGGGGCTGTTCCTTACGTGTACTACACCCGGACAAAAGGTTACTTCCAGGATCATTGCAAGGATCATATTCTCTAAGATAAATACGGTTGATATTGAGCCCGTCAATACTCCGGGTGGAGATGCTGTTGCAAAGCTTACAGACACTCCGGCTCCTAAAGCTACAGCTGCACCCGCGACAACTTCAACGCCGAATGAGACACCTGTACTTACACCTACACCCGAACCTACTCCTGTAGAATATACGGGACCTCAGTTCAAGAAAGATGATTCGGTCATCAACATTCTGCTTATAGGTGTCGAGAACCACGCCAAACAGCTGAACGGCAGATCCGATTCTATGATGATCGGCTCCTTTGACAAGGACGGAGGAGAGATAAAGCTGGTTTCCCTCATGAGAGATCTCTATGTCAAGATCCCCGGTCAGGAGGAAGATGACAGATTAAATGCAGCCTATGCCTTCGGAGGAGCACCTCTTCTCATGGAGACCTTAAAGCTGAACTTCGGTCTTGAATGCGACGGCTATGTTATCGTTAACTATGAAGGCTTTGAAAGCATCATCGATTATGTGGGCGGTGTTGAGATCGACCTTACAAAGGCCGAGGCCGACTACCTGAACAGTACCAATTACATTTCCGATAAGTCTCAGAGAAATGTTGTTGAGGGAACTCAGGTACTCACAGGAAATCAGGCACTGGGTTATTGTCGTGTACGTGAGATCGAAACCTCCAACGGACTCGGAACGGATTTCGGAAGAACCTATCGTCAAAGAGTCGTATTGGGTAAGGTGTTCAATAAATACAAGAGTGCAAACATTACGACATTGTTCAAAGCCCTTATGGACTGCCTTAAATTTGTGACCTGTCCCGCGGGACTTGAAACGATCGCCGCAGACTGCATGCAGATCGCCATCGAGAAGCAGATGTTTGACCTTGGAACCTACAGAGTTCCGTTCAGCGGACAATATGAAGAAAAGAAGATCTCCGGCAAATGGGTTCTTGTATGGAACGAAGAGAACATATATAAGCTTCACGAGATACTTTACGGAACAAGAGAATAGAAATTGAGCCTTAAGACCGAAAGGTTTTGAGGCTTTTTTTGTGGGAGGGGGGGATGTTACTGTTCACGCCATGGTCAAACAAAGTTTGACCATGGTATTCTGCGAAGCAGAATATGCCGATAACAAGCCGTTTTTTTGAAAATATGTTTTCAAAAAACGGCTTATCATCGGCACATCTGTGAACAGTAACATTTATAAACAGTGGCATATCTGATCATTGACATATAAAAACAATAACATATCAAAACTGTAATACATCTTAACAATAAGCGCTATGGACCGCATAAAAAAATTTACATAAAATTTCTTGCAATTATCCGAGACAGTAGTATAATAAAACAGATTATGCGAAAAGGAGAAAATATTAATGAGTTACAAGACTTTTACAATGGAGCTTGCTGGAAGAACTCTGTCAGTTGACGTCGGTAGAGTTGCCGCACAGGCAAACGGCGCAGCATTTATGCATTATGGCGATACCACCGTGCTTTCAACGGCTACGGCATCGGAAAAACCCAGAGACGGTATTGATTTCTTTCCTCTTTCTGTAGAGTATGAAGAGAAGTTATATGCTGTCGGAAAAATCCCCGGAGGATTTACAAGACGTGAAGGAAAGCCTTCTGAGAACGCGATCCTTACAAGCCGTGTTATCGACCGTCCCATGAGACCTCTTTTCCCTAAGGATTATCGTAATGATGTAACACTTAATAATATGGTAATGTCGGTTGATCCCGAGTGCAGCCCCGAGCTTACGGCTATGCTTGGTTCAGCCATTGCGGTAGCTATTTCCGATATTCCGTTTGACGGCCCTTGCGCAACTACACAGGTTGGCCTTATCAACGGAGAATTTGTTATTAATCCCAATTCGACTCAGACGGCTGTTTCCGATCTTAAGCTGACGGTTGCCTCCACAAGAGACAAGGTCATCATGATCGAAGCAGGAGCGAATGAAGTCCCCGAAGCAAAGATGATCGAAGCCATCTACAAGGCTGATGAAGTTAACAAGCAGGTTATTGCTTTCATCGACAAGATAGTTGCCGAGGTTGGTAAGCCCAAGCATGAATATACCAGCTGTGCGATCCCCGAGGAGCTTTTTGCGGCAATCAAGGAACAGGTTCCTCCCGCTGAGATGGAAGTGGTTATGTTTGCACCCGAGAAGCAGGTTCGTGAGGAGAGGATCAGAAACCTCAAGGACAAGCTTGCGGAAGTATTTGCGGACAAGGAAGATTGGCTTCCTCTTATCGATGAAGCGGTTTACCAGTATGAGAAGAAGACGGTTCGTAAGATGATCTTAAAGGATCACAAGCGTCCCGACGGAAGAGAGATCACCCAGATCCGTCCTTTGGCTGCCGAGGTTGACATTATTCCCAGAGTTCACGGTTCTGCCATGTTCACCAGAGGCCAGACACAGATCTGCAATGTTACCACACTTGCACCTCTTGCCGAAGCACAGAAGCTTGACGGTCTTGACGAAAACGAGACCTGCAAGCGCTATATGCATCAGTACAATTTCCCTGCTTATTCAGTTGGAGAGACCAAGGTTTCAAGAGGACCCGGACGTCGTGAGATCGGTCACGGAGCACTTGCCGAAAGAGCTCTTATTCCCGTTCTTCCTTCGGAAGAGGAATTCCCTTATGCTATCCGTACCGTATCCGAAACCTTCGAATCAAACGGTTCCACATCCATGGCTTCTACCTGTGCTTCCTGCATGTCCCTTATGGCTGCGGGCGTACCCATCAAGAAGATGGTTGCAGGCATTTCCTGCGGTCTCGTAACAGGTGAGACCGATGATGATTATATCCTTCTTACCGATATTCAGGGACTTGAGGATTTCTTCGGAGATATGGACTTCAAGGTTACAGGTACAGACGCAGGTATCACAGCTATCCAGATGGATATCAAGATCCACGGACTTACCCGTTCCATCGTTGAAGGCGCTATCGCACGTTGCCGTGAAGCAAGAATGTACATCATGGAAAACTGCATGAAGAAGGCAATTTCAGAGCCCAGACCCGAAGTTTCCGAATATGCACCCAAGATCATTCAGATCCAGATCGATCCCGCAAAGATCGGTGAGGTTGTCGGACAGCGTGGAAAGACCATCAACGCGATCATTGAGCAGACAGGCGTTAAGATCGATATAACGGATGACGGTGCTGTTTCCGTTTGCGGTACAGACCTTGAGAAGATGAACGAAGCGATCCGTATCATCAACATCATCGTTACCGATTTCGAAGCAGGTCAGGTTCTTGAAGGAAAGGTTGTTTCCATTAAGGAATTCGGTGCTTTCCTTGAGTTTGCACCCGGTAAGGAAGCAATGGTTCACATTTCAAAGATCGCCAAGGAAAGAATTGACAGAGTTGAGGATGTTCTTACTCTCGGCGATAAGGTTAAGGCAGTTTGTCTCGGCAAGGACAAGATGGGAAGAGTAAGCTTCTCCATCAAGGATGTTAAGTAAAATGTATTACGATACCAAAATCGGATAAGTATATTTATTTATAAGTGAGGCTGTATAATTACAGCCTCATTTTATATTTGATTTTTTATCAAGATATAGTATAATCGAAGTAATTGTATAACAAGATGTCAGCGCTTTTTGGATAGAGGTGACGGGCTGACGGGTTATCATTTATCAGATATTGAAAAGGATATTAATGATGTCGGATACAAAAGAGAAGACAACAACTGAAAAAAACAATCAAAAAAACAGTAAAAAGAAGGATGCTCCAAAGGCAAAAAGAATGACCAAAGCCGAGAAAGCCGCTTTGGAAAGGGAGCAGGCAAGATTAGCCGCCGAAAAAGAAGAGAGGGCCAAAGAAAGAAGGGCAATCAAGGATGAACTTACCATCATCGTTACCATAGCTATCGCGGTCCTGCTTGTACTCAGCAATTTCAAGCTCAGCGGCATTGCGGGAGAATATGTAAAAAATGTTCTTTTCGGACTCTTCGGTTTTCTTGCTTACACGGTACCGGTCCTTTTGGTATTGCTTGTGTGCTTTTTTGTGGCTAACAAAAAGAGAGGCTTAAGATTTATATTCAAAACCATAGCCTCGTTTTTGATCTTTGTTTTTATGGCGGCTTTGTTCCATCTTGCTTTCGGCAAACTTTCGGAGGATATGACAGCGAAGGATTTCTATGATTATTCCAGCACCTACAAGATAGGCGGAGGTATGCTGGGTGGCATGATATGCAAGATGCTGGTCCGCTGGTTTGACGTTATCGGTTCATGTATCATCCTTGCGACTCTGGCGATCATATGCCTGTTTTTCTTAAGCGGAAGGGCTCTTCTTAAGGCATTCTCGGACAGTGTTAAGGAACGTAACGCCAGAAAAATGGAGAAACGCAGAGAGATCAATGAACTTTACGATGAGTATCTGACTACGGAAGAGGCGGAGGAGTATCTTGAGAGCAAGAAAACTTCCATCGAAAGCATGCTTCCCGGGAATCATGAGGCAGAGGGATCCGCAGATCCCGAATACGATACTGAGGAAGAGGTGCTTCGCAGCCTTTCCGACAGCGGAGTGAAGCTTCCCGTGGATTATCCTGAGGAAACACAGGAAGAGATCGAAGAAAGAGAATTCGAAGAAAGCCTTAAGAAAAAACATTGGCTCGGGCGCAAAGAAAAGAAGGGTAAGCCCAATTTCTTCGGAGGCAGCACAGAGACAAAGCCTTTTGCAATTCCCGAAGAGGAAAACACGGAGCGGACGGAAGCTTTCGCCGAAGAACTCTCCAAAGTGCCCGCCGAAGCATCGGACACTTCGATCCCTCAGACGACCGAAGGGGAAAAGAGTTCGGAAAGCATATACGAAGAGGAGCTTAATAAGAAATTCTTCGGTAAAAAGGAGCCCAAGGCAGAAAACGATGATGACAATATAGCCGTCAGCATCTTCAAGCCTCGTGCGGAAGTCAGGGAATATGTTACGGACGGCGAAGAGGATATTGTCGATCGGTTTGAAAGAGAACAAAGAGAAGAGAAGGAAGAGGAAGCAAAGAAGGAAATGAGCTTCTCCGAAACCTCTTTAAGAGATAAGGAATTCTCCTATGACAAGGAGGAGATCGCAAAGACCATGGACAGCGTTCCTTATGCATTAAGCGGGGCTGCAAACAGGCCTTTGCAATACAGGAAGCCTGTCCGTGAGGAAGAGAAGAACGAAGCGCCCGTTGATGAGGAGCCTTTGTTTGAGGATTATGCCGCGGAAGACACTTCGGAAGACATTTCTGAAGAACCGCTGTTTAAAGAAGAACCCAAGAGTAATCTGAATCCCCTCGGCTATGACCCTCACATCTTCGATCCCGTTGACGATACCGAGGATGTTGCGGAAGAACCCGTTCATAAGGAATATGTTTTCCCGCCCATTGAATTGTTGGACGCTCCCGTTCGCAGGGAAAATGAAGACAACAGCGCTGAACTTGCGGAAACGGCGGAAAAACTGCAAAGAACGCTTGACAGCTTTGGTGTAAAGGTTACCATAAGCAACGTTCAAAGAGGACCTTCCGTTACCAGATATGAGATACAGCCTGAGGTTGGTGTCAAGGTTTCAAGGATCACCAATCTTGCGGACGACATAAAGCTTAATCTTGCAGCAGCAGACATTCGTATAGAAGCTCCCATTCCGGGAAAAGCAGCGGTGGGCATAGAGGTTCCGAACCGCGAGAATACAATGGTCACTCTTCGTGAATTGGTGGAGAGCGATGAATTTGCCAATGCGAGAGGAAAGATCCCCTTCACTGTCGGAAAGAGCATCGACGGGGCAAATATCATCGGTGATATAGCGAAGATGCCGCATCTCATGATCGCAGGCTCCACAGGTTCGGGTAAATCGGTATGTATCAACACCATCATCATGAGCATTCTCTATGAGTTTAAGCCCGAGGATGTAAAACTCATCATGATAGACCCCAAAGTGGTTGAATTATCCGTTTATAACGGAATCCCTCATCTTTTGATCCCTGTAGTCACCGATCCCAAAAAGGCGGCTGCGGCTCTGAACTGGGCTTGCGTTGAAATGGATGAAAGATACAAGAAGTTTGCCGAACTCTCGGTAAGAGACCTTAAGGGCTACAACGAAAGAGTCAAGGCGGAGGCGGAAAGAGGAAATGTGGATGAAAACTATCCTTTGCTTCCGCAGATGGTCATCATTGTCGACGAGCTGGCAGACCTCATGATGGTTGCATCAAACGAAGTTGAAGATTCAATATGCCGTCTTGCTCAAAAAGCAAGAGCCTGCGGCATGCATTTGATAATAGCTACTCAGAGACCTTCCGTAAATGTCATTACAGGTCTTATTAAAGCAAACATTCCTTCGAGGATCGCATTTGCGGTCTCTTCGGGAGTGGATTCCAGAACCATCCTTGATAACGTCGGAGCAGAAAAGCTTCTCGGTAAGGGTGATATGCTTTATTATCCCACGGGCATGTCGAAGCCGGTGAGGATCCAAGGTTGTTTCGTATCCGACAAGGAGGTAAATTCCGTTGTTGAGTTCATCACAAAGGAAAACGATCCCGCGGTTTACAATGAAGCCATAAATGATAAGATTGCCCGCTCAAACGATGACGGAAAGGCAAATGAAGGAAAAGGACTCGCTCAGAACGATGACGGGCGGGATGAGTACTTTGAGGATGCAGGAAGACTGATCATTGAAAAAGAGAAGGCTTCCATAGGCATGCTTCAGAGAGCCTACAAGATCGGTTTCAACAGAGCGGCCCGTATCATGGATCAACTGGCGGACGCGGGAGTGGTTTCCGAGGAGGACGGAAACAAACCGAGACAGATTCTCATGTCTTCTGCGGATTACGAAAATATGCTCCAAAACGAACAATAAATTATTAACGCAGTAGGAAGGAAACCATTATGAAATCCGACATCCAGATCGCTCAGGAAGCTTCCATGCTTCCAATCACCGAAGTTGCAAAGAAACTTGACCTTGATACCGATGAACTTGAACTCTACGGTAAATACAAGGCAAAGCTTTCGGAAAACCTTATCAATTCTCTTGCCTCCAAGCCCAACGGCAAGCTGGTGCTTGTTACGGCGGTGAATCCCACACCGGCGGGAGAAGGAAAGACAACGACTACGGTCGGCATAGGAGAAGCATTCGGAAGGCTTAACAAAAAGGCGGTTATAGCTCTTCGCGAGCCTTCTCTCGGACCCTGCTTCGGCATTAAGGGAGGAGCAGCCGGCGGCGGATATGCCCAGGTTGTTCCCATGGAGGATCTTAACCTCCATTTTACAGGGGATTTTCATGCCATCACTTCTGCAAACAACTTGCTTGCAGCAATGCTGGATAACCACATCTTCCAAGGCAATAAGCTGGGGATCGATCCGAAGCAGGTGGTTTGGAAGCGCTGTGAAGACATGAACGACAGAGCACTGAGAAATTGCATCGTCGGACTCGGCAAGAAGTCAGACGGAGTTGTGAGAGAAGATCATTTCATAATCACGGTTGCTTCCGAGATCATGGCTATCCTTTGTCTTTCAGATGATATGGAAGACCTTAAAAAGAGACTTGGCCGGATCATAGTTGCATATAAATATGACGGCAGCCCCGTTACGGCAGCCGATCTTAACGCGGTAGGCTCCATGGCTGCACTTTTGAAGGATGCCATGCAACCCAACCTTATCCAGACCCTTGAACATACGCCCGCAATCGTACATGGCGGTCCTTTTGCAAACATTGCTCACGGATGCAACTCCGTCAGAGCTACCAAGACCGCATTGAAGCTGGCGGATTATGTTATTACCGAGGCAGGCTTCGGCGCAGATCTGGGCGCTGAGAAGTTCTTTGACATCAAATGCCGCATGGCGGGACTTAAACCCGATGCGGTCGTTCTTGTGGCTACTGTCCGTGCGATCAAGTACAACGGAGGCGTAGAAAAGACAGAACTCGGAACAGAGAATCTTGAGGCGTTGAAGAAGGGTATAGCAAACCTTGAAAAGCACATCGAGAACCTTCAGAAATACAATGTTCCTGTAATCGTTACTCTCAACCGTTTCCTTTCGGATACTGATGCAGAGCTTGCTTTTGTTGAAAAATTCTGCCGCGACAGAAACTGCGATTTCGCGCTTTCCGAAGTGTGGGAAAAGGGTGGAGAAGGCGGTATCGCGCTTGCAGAGAGGATCCTTGACACTCTTGAGAACAAAAAGAGTAATTTCAAGCCTCTCTATGAAGACGATCTCACCCTTTGCCAAAAGATCGAAAAGGTCTGCAAGGAGATCTACGGCGCTGAGAATGTTACTTATGACGCAGGAGCTTTAAAAGAGATCAAAAAGATAGAAGACATGGGCTACGGAAAATGCCCTGTATGCCTTGCAAAGAATCAATATTCCCTTTCCGACGATCCCAAGAAGCTGGGACGTCCCACAGGTTTTACCGTTAATATCCGCGAGGCATATATGAGCGCGGGTGCAGGTTTCCTGGTTGCGATCACCGGAACGATGATGACTATGCCCGGACTTCCCAAAGTGCCTGCCGCTGAAGGAATAGATGTAATAGACGGTAAGATCAGAGGCTTGTTCTAAGTCTTGCCCGCATCGGAGGAAGACATGCTTCAATTTGGTATCAGGGGGCATGATATGCCCAAGGCACCCGTTGAAAAATGGGTGGAAAACATACATACAGCCGGCTTTTGCTGCACACAGCTGGCTTTATCCAAGGCTTTTTCTTCTTTTAACACGGAACCGGGTGCGATGACAAGCGGAATGGCTATGTATCTGAGAGATCTTTTTGCAAGGAATGATGTCAGAGTTGCAGTTCTGGGGTGTTATCACAATCTGGCCACACCGGACTCAGAGCAGTTAAAAGTGACACAGGATATATACAAGACGCACATTCGCTTTGCGTCTCTGTTGGGATGCGGAATGGTCGGAACGGAAACGGGAGCCGTTAACACCGAATACAAGCCCTGTCCGGAAAACCATACGGATAAAGCATTGGCGGTGTTTGTTAAAGGACTTGAGCCGATTATTGAATATGCCGAAAAAATGGGCGTTTGCGTGGGTGTTGAACCGGTATGGAAGCACATCATGAACACACCCGAAAGGACCGCAAAAGTGATCGATCACTTCCGGTCTCCGAATCTGAGGGTGATCCTTGACCCCGTTAACATGTTGAACGCAGAGAATGAATGTCATGCCAATGAGATAGTGGATGAAATGTTCGATACACTCGGAGACGAGATCGACGTGATACATCTTAAGGATTACATCGTAAAGGACGGTAATCTCGTCACGAGACCCGTTACACTCGGAGAGGGGCGTTTCGATTTTTCGCACCTCTTCGGTATCATCAAAAAGAGGAAGCCTTTTATCGATGTCCTGCTGGAAGACAGCCTTCCCGAGAATGTGGAGGCCTCCAAGGCATATGTCAAAAAATGCTACGAAGAAGCTTGACCATCCTTGAAAAAAAGCTGCAAACAGGTAAAAAACAGAAAAAAATAGTGTTAAAATCTCTAAAATTAGGTTGATTTATTGTATTGGATTTTGTACAATTATACAAGATATTGTATTTACAGGTTATATTTTTCATAGAAAAGAAAGGGTTCGTATATGAAATGTCCTTATTGCAATAAAGAAAATACAAGAGTAATTGATTCAAGACCCGCAGAAGATGGATTAAGCATACGCAGAAGACGTGAATGCGATGAGTGCGGTAAAAGATTCACCACCTATGAGAAGATTGAAACGATCCCGCTTGTTGTCATCAAGAAGGACAATACAAGAGAACCCTACGATCGTGAAAAAATCGCCTCCGGTGTTTTCAGATCCTGCCACAAGCGTCCGATCTCCGTTGCGCAGATCAATGAACTGGTGGATGAGATCGAAACTGCGATCTACAACCGTGAGGATAAGGAGATACCGAGTACGGTCATCGGTGAAATGGTAATGGACAAGCTTCGCGACATGGATCCTGTCGCCTATGTAAGATTTGCGTCCGTATACAGAGAATTTAAAGATGTAAGCACTTTCATGGATGAACTGAAAAAGATACTTGAAGTAAAATAACTTTCAAAACCTCTTGACGTAAGTCGGGAGGTTTTGGTATATTTAACGCGCACTTGATCCTTTGCCCCCGGAAGAGTAAAGAGGTTAATGTGTTCTGTAAATGTTTTTCTGCTGCCGTTTCAGGTATAAACGGCATTCTTGTAACAGTTGAGGTTGACATCCGTAACGGATTGCCCTGCTTTCAGATGGTCGGAGGCATAGCGGGCAATGTGAAGGAAGCAAAGGACAGAGTTAAGATCGCCCTTGAAAATTCGGGGTTTCTGCTCCCGCCCAAGCACATCACCGTTAATATGTCACCCGCGGAAGTTAAAAAAGAAGGAACTTCCTTCGATCTTCCTGTTGCCACGGCTCTTCTTGCCGCATTCGGCTATATTCCCGAAAAGTATTTGAACAGGTATTTAATAGTGGGAGAACTGTCTTTGGACGGAAAGGTCAATAAGACAAACAGTCTTTTACCCATGATCTTTGTTGCAAAAGAAAAGGGACTTAAGATCATATGCTCCGAGGAGAACCTTAAGGATATCGGCTGGTCCGACGGTGTTTTGATGAGAGGGATACGTGATGTGGAGGAGCTTGCGGACATTCTTTCCGATTCCGACGCGGAAAGAGATTTTAGTCCCATATCGGACAGAACCCCCTATTTTGACTGCTCTGATCTCCAACATCCTTTCCGAGGGATCTATGCGGACAAAAGTATCAGGAGAGCCTTGATCCTGGCGGCTTGCGGCGGACATAACATCTTTATGGCCGGTAATTCGGAAAAGGAAAAGAAAAAACTCGCTTCGGCTTTTGTGAAGTTGTTGCCCAAGCCCGACAACGGCGAATTGATCGAAATGCTTAAGATGAATTCCGTTCTTGGCTACGACTATTCCGAGATCTTAAAAAGGAAATGTGTTTATTTAAATGCCGCCATACAGCCGGAGACAAAAGATTTTTATTCGGCTCATATGGGAGTGATCTTTGTTGAAAACATCAATTTCTCAAAGGCTCCTTTTGTTTCGGAGTTCGGAGATTTCTTCCGCAGATCCCCTTCTTCCGCCGACAATTCGAAAAGACTTCCCTGCAGTTTTAATTTCATCGCCTCAGGAACCCTGTGCCAATGCGGTTTTTTCCCTGACAGAGAAAAGTGCACCTGCACTCTGAAACAGATCGCAAAACTGACATCCCTTACTGAAGGCTTTTTCAGCGAAGAAACAGATGTATTTGTTCATGTTCCCGAACCGGGTTTCAGAAGAATGGGCGTTTGTGAAGAAGAGGAGAAGGATCTTGACATTAAGATCTTGAGGGCCAGGGAAAAACAGTACAAGAGATTTGGCGGAGAGAAAAGACTGAATGCTTCGATGACGGATGAGGAAACGGAAGAATTCTGCCGTCTTTCTCATGTATGCGAAAGAGAAGCCGCGGCTCTGTTAACGGACAGCTTTACCGTTTCGGATTATCTGAAACTGCTCAGAACGGCACGGACGGCAGCTGATTATGAAGGCAGGGAAGACATTGCTCCCGAGGATCTCAGGGAAGCTTATTTTTTAACAAAAAGAGGAAGATGCAGTGAACAAAAAAATAATCTACCACTGGCTTAATTCGATCAATGGACTTACCGCGGAAGAAAAAACAAGGCTTTTGTCGGAAATGTCCGCAGAAGAATTGTGGAATAAAACCTGCGATAATGACGCCTTTAAGACAGAATGCATCAAAACCTATGAAACGGCGGTTAAAAGGGGCATAGAGATACTATGCCCTGAGGATGTGGGCTATCCCGAGGAATTAAAGCAGCTGTATGCACCGCCCGTATGTCTTTATTATCTCGGGAAAATGCCGGAAAGGGAAAGGATCAGAGTGGCGGTGGTGGGAGCGAGAAACTGCACGGACTACGGCGTCAGAATGGCGGAATACTTTGCAAAAGGTCTTGCAAAACACGGAATTGACGTGATCTCGGGTATGGCTGCGGGAATAGACGGAGTCGCTCAACGGGCGGTTCTGGATAACGGAGGTACAAGCTATGCGGTTCTCGGTAGCGGGGTTGACATCGTTTATCCGGGGGTGAACAGAGATATCTACGAAAGGCTTAAGAAAAACGGAGGCCTGCTTTCCGAGATCCCGCCCGGCGGAGCTCCGAGAGCGGCAAATTTTCCGGCAAGAAACAGGATTCTGGCGGGGCTTTCGGATGCGGTGCTGGTCATAGAAGCAGCCTTTCGTTCCGGTTCTTTGATAACGGTGAATTACGGCCTGGAATTGGGGAAAGAGATCATGGCGGTTCCGGGAAGGATAGATGATGTGATGTCTGCAGGATGCTTGGATGTGATCAAGTCGGGAGCGACTCCCGTTACTTCCGTTAACGATGTGCTTTATGTGCTTTCTACAATAAAAAGAACAAAACAAAAATGTGAATAAGATAATGTTTGCAAAATCAGTGTTTAGCAGGATTATTGTGTGTCAAAGAAAAAATGGGAATAAAATTTTTATTTGACAAATCCAATTTTCTGTTATATTTTACCATTTGCTGTGTTAAACACAGACAAATTTACATTAACGGAGCTATGATATGCCTAAACATCTTGTTATAGTGGAATCACCCGCTAAGGCTAAAACAATCAAGAAATATCTCGGCGCAAATTATGAAGTCATTGCCTCCAACGGTCATGTGAGGGATCTTCCCAAAAGCCGTATGGGCATCGATGTGGAGCATGATTTTGAACCGGTATATATCACGATCAGAGGAAAGGGAGACATCCTGGCCAAACTTCGCAGGGAAGTTAAGAAGTCGGACAAGGTTTATCTCGCAACCGACCCGGATCGTGAAGGAGAAGCGATTTCATGGCATCTTGCAAATGCATTAAAGCTTGATCCCAAGCATTATTGCAGAATTACATTTAACGAGATCACCAAGAATGCAGTTAAGAATTCCATAAAAGCAGCCAGAAACATAGATATGAAGCTCGTTGACGCACAGCAGGCAAGACGTGTGCTTGACCGTGTTGTGGGCTACGAGATATCGCCACTGTTATGGGAAAAGATCAAAAGAGGACTGAGTGCCGGAAGAGTACAATCGTCCACTTTAAGACTGATATGCGACAGAGAAAACGAGATAAATTCGTTTGTCGCGAAGGAATATTGGGATGTTACGGTTTCACTTACATCCCCCGACGTAAAGAAGCCTTTTGAAGCAAAGCTTACGGGCATAGGAGATGAAAAGGCCGAGATCGGTTGTAAAGAAGAGGTGGATAAGATCTTAAGCGACTTAAAGGGAAAGAAATTTAAGTTCTCCGAGATCAAATTCTCCAAACGTCAAAAGAAGGCACCTTTGCCTTTTACCACAAGTACGCTTCAGCAGGAAGCATCCAAGCAGTTGAACTTTTCAACACAGAAAACCATGAAAACGGCACAGCAGCTGTATGAAGGCGTTGATGTCAAGGGACACGGGACCATAGGTCTCATCACCTATCTGCGTACCGACTCCACAAGGATCTCCGCGGAAGCGGAAAGTGCGGTCAAGGATTATATCACCGGAGCTTTCGGAGCCGAGTTCTACTCGGAACACAATACAAAGGATGCCTCCAACAAAAAGATCCAGGACGCTCATGAAGCGATCCGTCCGACCTATTGCGACCTTTCACCCGCGGAGGTAAAGGACAGTCTTCCAAGGGATGCTTTCAGACTTTATCAGCTGATCTGGAAAAGATTTATTGCCAGCCGTATGCCTTCTGCTGAATACAACAGCGTCAATGTAAAAATGAAGTGCGGTGATTACAGGTTCAGCGCGGTTTCCACCACCCTTGCGAGCGCAGGCTTTATGAACGTATATTCCGATCGCGACGAAGATGTGGACAAGAACGGAGCGGCATTGGACAAACTGAACGAAAAGTCCGTTATCAAAGCGGGCGAGATCGTTCCGAATCAGCACTTTACAACACCCGCTCCTCATTTTACCGAAGCATCGCTGGTTAAAACTATGGAGGAACTCGGCATCGGAAGACCCAGTACCTATTCACCCACCATCACAACACTTCTTGCCAGACATTACGTAACAAAAGAAAACAAAAACATATATGTTACGGAACTTGGCGAAGCTGTTAATGATATTATGATCAAGGCCTTTCCTTCGATCGTGGATCTCAATTTTACGGCCACAATGGAAACATTGCTGGACGGTGTTGCGGAGGGCAGCGTGCAGTGGAAGACCATAATAAGGGAGTTCTATCCCGACCTTGAACGCGCTGTCAATGAGGCAAAGGAAGCTCTTGCCGATATTAAGATCGAAGATGAAAAAACCGATGTTATCTGCGATCTGTGCGGAAGAAACATGGTCATCAAGTACGGCCCTCACGGAAAATTCCTTGCCTGCCCGGGATTTCCTGAGTGCAGAAACACCAAACCTTATCTGCAGAAGACGGGAGTTAAATGCCCTCAATGCGGCAAGGAGATAGTTATCTGCAAAACAAAAAAAGGCAGACGTTACTATGGTTGCGAAGGTTATCCGGAATGCAACTATATGGCTTGGCAGCTCCCGAAAGGGGAAAACGGAGAGCAGACACAGGCCGAAAATAAGTAAAATTGCCTTGAGTAAATTTGATAAAAACATAAGAATTTTTTGAATTTTGTGTTAAATTTATTTCATACTCTTGCAATTTTGAAAATTGAATGGTAATATCATTCGTGCAAGTTATTTTTATCGTTAATTGGTTTAAAGGAGGCTTAATTTCTATGGGAGTACAACTCTTAGACAAAACGAGGAAGATTGGTAACCTGTTGCATAACAACAGTTCCAACAAAGTCATTTTCAGTGACATCTGCCTTGTTTTGAGTGACATTCTTGAATCCAACATCCTTATCATCAGCAAAAAGGGTAAGGTTCTTGGAGCAAAAAACAGAATGGACATCGAAATCATCACAGAACTTCTCGGAAACAGTGTGGGCAAGTTCATAGACAGAGACTTGAACGAGAGATTCCTGAACATTCTCTCCACAAAGGAGAATGTAAATCTTACCACACTCGGTTTTGAATCCGACGGCATTGAGGACTATGAAGCTATCATCGTTCCCGTTGTGATCTCGGATGAAAGGCTCGGTACCACCTTCATCTACAAGAAGAAGAGCAATTATTCACTGGATGACATCATCCTCAGTGAGTACGGTTCAACTGTTGTGGGACTTGAAATGATGCGTTCCGTTAATGAGGAGCAGGTTGAGGAATATCGTAAGGTTCAGGTCGTTAAATCTGCTATCGGAACACTTTCATATTCGGAACTTGAAGCTATCACACACATCTTCGGTGAACTTGAGGGAGCTGAAGGTACATTGGTTGCAAGCAAGATCGCCGATCGTGTCGGCATTACAAGATCGGTCATCGTAAATGCATTAAGAAAGTTTGAAAGTGCCGGCGTTATCGAATCAAGATCTTCGGGTATGAAGGGGACATACATCAAGGTTTTGAACGATTATGTATTTGATGAACTCGGCATCGACAAAAAGAAGTCAAAGCAGGAAACAGCTTAAATTTAATATCGTATTGCATGGAAGATTTTAACAAAAGGACTTGTAACAAAGTCCTTTTTTGTTTTTTGTTAAAAGTTAGGCATATATATCGACAAGTATTAACACAAGATTTAGTATTGTCGAAAAAAATACTTGAATACATCTTGTGTTTTTCCTGAAATACGTTATAATATTACAAGGAATTTTTCTGCGTTCAAAGCATGCAAGGATGCGCTTTGCGACATTATGCCGGAGGCAGGGAAGGAGAAAACGTGATTACTTCTGATGCTTACAACTACATAAACATCCTTAACAAGGCGGCATCCGCCAGTTGGACAAAGAACGGGATCATTGCCAACAATATTGCAAATGTCGATACTCCAAACTTTAAAAGATCGGATCTGAATTTTGAGAACGTTCTTAAGGAGGCAATGACTCAGACGGGCACTGATAATTTGGATAAAAAGGTCGGAAATATAGGGTTATCATCTCTGAAGCCCTCGGTATATACTGATTATCAGGAACTCAGTTATCGCTATGACGGCAATAACGTTGACATCGATACGGAAAATGCTTATCTTGCGGATAACCAGATCAAGTATTATGCCTACATAAATGCGATCAATCAGGAATTTGACCGTTTAAAGATGGTACTTCAGCGCTAAATATAGCCGAGACACGAAGATAAGGAGGTAGAAGCATGTCTGTTATGTCTACATTGAACGTATCTGCCAGCGGAATGACTGCGCAGCGTACCAGAATGGATATCATTGCCCAGAACCTTGCAAACGTAAATACAACAAGGACGGACAACAATGGCCCGTACAGACGTCAGACCGTTGTGTTTGAAGAAAGATCCAATGACAACACAAACTTTCAAAAGGCATTGGATTCCGCTCAGACAGGCGTTAAATACAAAAAGAACGTGGGGAACGGCGTAAAGATCACACATATTGTGGAAGACCACGTTACAGCAATGAAAAAGGTTTACGATCCTTCTCATCCCGATGCGGATGAAGAAGGCTATGTTACATATCCCAACGTAGATACGGTTACCGAAATGACGAACCTTATAGACGCTAACCGTTCTTACGAAGCAAACGTTACTGCATTTAATGCTACCAAATCCATGCTTATGAAAGCTATGGATATAGGTACGTGACGGAGGTAATTTATGGCTATCGATCTTTCTTCCGTAGGAAGAAGCATATCACCTATAGCATCCGTCGGAAATGTTCTTAACGGAACGACCAAGGTCAAGGATACGGATAAAAAAACAGGAATTACGGGGTTTGAAAAGATCCTTGATTCCGCAAAGGGTATGCTGATGGAAACAGAAGCATATACAAATGCCGCGGAAGAGGCTGAGATGTCTTATATGCTCGGCTTAAACGACAATTTGTCCGATCTGCTTGTGGCACAGACAAAAGCCAGCGTGTCCCTGCAATATACAGTGGCAGTCAGAAATGCGGTAGTGGATGCATATAAAGAGATAATGGCTTTACAATTCTGATTATTATGTAGACAGAGGTTGCTTATATGCCCGAACAATTAAAAAATCTTCAAAAAAAAGCTTTGGAATATTGGAATAAGCTGACCACCAAACAAAAATCCATAACCATCGGTATTTTTGCGGGGGTTGTTCTTTTCATTGCAGTGTTCGCTTTCCTTCTCGGAAGAACACATTATACAGAGCTTTATACATTTGGCAGTACGGAAACCGCAAGCCGGGCGGTTTCGACCTTGAAAGAGGCGGGCTATGCATCCAAACTGGATTCCGACAGGGCTACGGTCCTCGTGGACAGAGATTATTATGTTGAGGCCGTGACCACTATTTACTCGGCGGATATCGGAGGCGAAGAGTTTCCGATAGACAAGCTTCTTGCCAATGATCTGACCACGACCAACGGTGAGAGACTTACCAAGAACTTTTTATGGAGCGAATCGAAGATGAAGAACTCCATCATGCTGATAGACGGCATTACGGATGTTTCCATCAACTATCTGCCCAAAGATACGAGCAATTCCGTTCTTGCGGCCAATCAATCCGTTTCCGCAGCCGTAAAGATCACATATGATTCAACCTTTAACAAAAAATATGTGGCCGGTATCGCAGCAATAGTTGCCAAGGGACTCGGAAACAAGAACACCGACGACGTTACGATAGTCGATCACAAGGGAGAAGTCCTTTTTGACGGTGCCAATGTTGATGTTGAAGCAATGGACATCACGGACAAGGAATCCTTTAAGAACAGGCTTCAAAGAGAGTACGTGGAACTGGTTACCGGCGCGTTGCTTATGAACGGTTTCTCGAAGGTTGAGGTCAATATAGTACCGAATCTCAACTGGGACAAGATAAGTAAGCACGTGGAAGAGTATCTTCCTCTTCCCGGTGAGGACAGAGGTGTCCTGTACGAGTTCCATGAGAGAAACACCGAAAACACAAATACCACAGAAGGCGGAGTTCCCGGAACGGACGAGAACGACGAAACGGATTTCATGCTGCAGACCGGTGAAAGCGGTAATTCCTCGACACAGCAGGAGGATTCCTACTACAAGCCCAGCGTTGAGATCACCGATACCATATACGATACCGGAAAACTTTCAGACACTCAGACCATAGCGGTCACGGCAGTCAGAGTGATAAAGCGTACAAAATCCGAATTGGAGCTCCTTGGTGAGATCAATGAGGAAATGAGTTACGAAAGATATATCCTCGATCATTCGGAACAGGTGCTTACGGCAACTCCCGATGCGCTTGTAAAAGTAGTTTCCTTTGCTACGGGAATTCCCGAAGACAATGTTACACTGCTGACCTATGACGCCTACATGTTCATAGACGATCAGGCGAGAGAAATTGATGTAACAATGATCGTTCAGATCGCACTTGCGGTATTGCTGCTTGTGATATTGCTGATCGTAATTCTCAGAGGAATGAGACCTGTGGAGATCACGGAGGTTGAACCCGAATTGTCCATTGAACAGCTTCTTGCCACAACCAAGGAAAATCAGAGCCTTGAGGATGTAGAGTTCAGCGAGGAGTCGGAGACAAGAAAGATGATCGAGAAATTCTTCGACGAGAATCCCGAAGCAGTTGCTGCTTTGTTGCGTAACTGGCTGAATGAAGACTGGATGTAAAATACTTTAACATATACTAAATGACTACGGAAAGGCATTTTTATGGCATCATCATCACCTAAGATAAGTGAATTGACCGGTTTGCAAAAAGCAGCCATTCTCCTGATCACGTTGGGACCGGACAAATCCGCCAATGTTTTCAAGTTCCTCAAGGAAGAAGAGATTGAGCAGCTTACCCTTGAAATTGCAAACACGAGAAGCATCAACCAGTCTTTGAAAGAGGAAGTGCTTGATGAATTCTATGAAGTATGTCTTGCCCAGCAATACATTTCGGAGGGCGGTATCGATTATGCAAAGAGCCTTCTCGAAAAAGCTCTCGGCGGAGACAAGGCTGTGGAGGTTATCGGAAAACTTACCGCGAGCCTTCAGGTTCGTCCTTTCGAGTTTGTAAGAAAAACGGATGCCACTCAGCTCCTGAACTTCATTCAGGACGAGCATCCTCAGACCATTGCATTGATACTTTCTTATCTGTCGACCTCTCAGGCTGCTGCCATCGTAGCGGCTCTGCCTCAGGACAAGCAGCCTGATGTTGCAAAGAGGATCGCGCAGATGGACAGAACATCACCTGATGTTATCAAAGAGGTTGAAAACGTTTTGGAAAAGAAGCTTGCTAACCTTGTTAACCAGGATTTCACCATCGCCGGTGGTGTGGATGCTGTCGTAGACATCCTGAACACCGTAGACCGCGGTACAGAAAAGCATATTATGGAAACCCTCGAGATCGACGAGCCCGAACTTGCCGACGAGATCAGAAAGAAGATGTTCGTATTCGAAGACATCCTTACTCTCGACGATCGTTCCATTCAGCGTGTGCTGCATGAGGTTGATAACAACGAGATCGCTGTCGCTCTTAAGAACGCAAACGAAGACGTTCAGGCGGCCATCTTTAATAACATGTCTAAACGTCTTGCCACTATGATCAAGGAAGATATGGAATTCATGGGACCTGTCCGCATGAAGGACGTTGAAGAAGCACAGCAGAAGATAGTTAACATTATCAGAAAGCTTGAAGATTCCGGAGAGATCATCATAGCAAGAGGCGGAGGTGACGAGCTCGTTGTCTAATAATATGATTAAGGGATATTCCATATCCTATGACACCAAGGCTATTAAAAAGCTTGACTTCTCCAAGATGGAAGAAAAGATCAGTGCGGATGCCAAAGAGATCTGGCATCGGCAGTATCCGGATGAAGCTTTCCCCGGAGAAGACGGTTTTAAGGCGGGCATAGACGCTGAAGAGATCGAAGAAGTCGGCGATGACAAGAAAATAATGACCGCTGAAGAGATTGAGGAATTTAAGGAAAAGATCCGTGCAGAGGTTACGGAGAGTATCAGAAATGAGACCGAGGTGGCACTCAGAGCCGAAATGGATGCCAAAGCCGAGGAGATCATCAATATAGCCAACGGTAAAGCGGAAAGCATCATAGCGGAAGCTATAGAAAAAGGAAATTCCTTAGGGGAAGCCGCAAAGACGGGGATCATCAGTCTTGCATCCTCCAGCGGATATGAAGATGGCATGAAAAGGGCCAACGAGGAAAAAGAGGCAGCTCTTGCAGCCATCGAAAAAGAACGGAAAGAGTTAAGGGAAGATTATGAAAGGCAGGTTTCTGAACTTGAACCTGCTTTTGTTGAAATCTTAAAGAAGTATGTGAGAAAGATCACGGGCATAGCCTATGACAACCATACGGAAGTTATCGAGTATCTGATAGATTCCGCTCTTAATCATTTTCCGAGAGATAATTCCTTTGATGTAAAGCTTTGTAAGGAAGATTATGACAGGATCTCTCCGAATATCGGAGAGATCATCGAAAGATACAAAGGAAGTATGAGTCTGAATTTCGTGGCGGTTTCCGACTTGAAAAAAGGCCAGATCAGACTTGAAAACGGGGAAAAAGTCGTTAACTGCGGCCTTGGTGTTTCGACCGAAGGGCTTATAGATGCACTTGATATGCTTAAAGAAAGTGACGAAAGCTGACAATAGCTTTGATTTGGCCGATGGACAAACGTAAATATCTTGATTTGCTTAATGAAAATTTCATACAGACCTATGGCAAGGTTGTTAAAGTTGTTGGACTTACCGTAGAATCTACAGGAGTAGAAGCTAAGATCAATGATACATGTAACATTATCCTTAAGGATTCCGGAAAAAGAGTTCTTTGCGAGGTTGTAGGCTTCAGGGATGAAAGGCTTTTGTTAATGCCCTATGAAGATGTGGGGGGCGTTTCCATCGGAGATCGGGTGGAAGCCTGCGGTTCGGGGTATGGTGTGCCTGTAGGTAAGAATTTTCTCGGATTGGTACTTGACGGTCTCGGGAGACCTATGGACGGATCCTTTATTGAACCTGAAGCTTTTTATAACTCCGAAGCAATGCCGCCTAATCCCATGGAGCGCGTGATGATAGATAAGGCCCTTACTCTGGGAGTCAAAGCCGTAGACGGTTTGATAACCCTCGGCAAAGGACAAAGGATCGGTATATTTGCCGGCTCAGGTGTCGGAAAGAGCACACTGATGGGTATGTTTGCGAGAAATACAAGAGCGGATATCAATGTCATTGCTCTTATCGGTGAACGTGGCCGTGAGGTTAAGGAATTTATTGAAAGAGATCTGGGAGAAGAAGGCCGGAAACGTTCCGTGATAGTTTGCGCCACAAGCGATCAGCCGGCGCTGCTCAGAAAAAAGGCAGCCAAGACAGCCACAGCCATAGCCGAATACTTCCGTGATATGGGAATGGATGTTCTTTTGATGATGGACAGTCTTACACGTTTTTCCATGGCGCAGAGAGAGATAGGACTTGCTTCGGGAGAGCCTCCCGTTTCAAGAGGCTATCCGCCCAGTGTTTACGGCGAGATGCCCAAACTTCTTGAAAGGGCCGGAAGAACCGCAAAGGGTTCTATCACGGGCATATACACCGTACTCGTTGACGGCGATGATATGAATGAACCCATTGCCGATACGGCAAGAGGCATTCTTGACGGACATATCGTTCTTTCAAGAAAGCTTGCTCACAAGAACCATTATCCGGCCATCGATGTGTTACAGAGCATTTCCCGTGTAATGTCATCTATAGTCGGGGCAGATCATAAAACAGCAGCAAACACTTTGAAAAATGTACTTGCGACATACACGGAATCAGAAGATCTGATAAATATCGGAGCTTACAAGGCGGGCTCAAACAAAGAGATAGATTATGCTATACAGAAGATAGATGAAGTGAACGGGTTTCTTATGCAGCAGACCGATGAAAAGTTTACTCTCGAAGAGACGGTGGAACTCATGAAGGGAATTTTCAATGGCTAAATTCATCTTTAAACTCCAGGGGATCCTGAATATCAAGGAAAAGCTGGAGGAGCAGGAGAAAATAGCATATGGTAATGCGAGGATCAGACTTACGGAAGAAGAGGAAAAGCTGGAACGGCTTTTTGCGAAAAGGTCCGATCTTGTCGAAGAGAAACGTGTACAGATGTCTTCTCTGATCAAGGCACGGGATCTCAATCTGACCGAAAATGCCATCAGAGCCACGGATCTTTCGATAGAGGATCAAACGAAAGCGGTCAAAAAAGCCCAAAAGGCGCTTGAAGCAGCAAGACTAAAGCTCGAAGAGGCAATTAAAGAACGTAAGATCTACGAAAAGCTGAGAGAGAATGCCTTTACGGAATTTCTGGCAGAGACCGAACATGCCGAACAAATGGAGATTAATGAATTGGTTTCATACAGACACGGAAGAGCAGGTGCCTGAAAACCAACGATCGGAGTAATTTATGGCTAAAAAGAAGAACAACCAAAATGATCTCGAAAACAAAAATAAGGACAGTTTCGGAACAAAGCTGGCTACCTTGATCATTATTATGATCATCACGCTCATCTGGTTTGCGATCGTTGCACTGCTTATCAGAACGGATGTGGGCGGTTTGGGCACAAGACTCAGACCTTATCTCGAAGAAGTTCCCGTTGTAAGACTTGTTTTGCCTCCTTTGACCGATGAAGAGATCGCTTACAGGGAACGTTATCCTTACAAAAATATGAAAGAAGCCATCGAGCGTATTAATTATCTGGAAGAACTTGTCGATAAATATTCTGAGGAAAATGACGATTACGCTGAGCGTATAGCCGAACTTCAGGAAGAAAATGCACTTCTCAAGCACTACGAGGCTGAGTTTGAGGCTTATCTCGAAAACAAGGAAGCTTTCGACAGACAGATCGTATACGGCGACAATGTTCCGAATCCCGAAACGTTCATCAAATGGTATGAGTCCATGTATCCCGAAAATGCCGCAAAGATCTTTGAAGAACTTACGGCAAGGAAGGAACAGTCGGAGGCGGTTAAGGAGATCGCAAACGTTGTTGAGAAGATGGATACCAAGCAGGCAGCTCATCTGCTTGAGCAGTATACGAGCGACCTTGATTTCATTTGCAGAATACTGGAGTGTTTATACATAAAGAAGCCCAAACAGGTTTCCGAATTACTCGATCAGATGACAAAGGATGATGAGCTTTTCGCATCCAGAGTTGCAAATCATTGGGAAAAATGGAAACAGGGACTGTGATCCCTTTGGCTTAAACGTCATTAGCCTTAACAAGGCTGATAAAATTGAAGGATGGAACCTCTTTTTGATCAGACCGTATCTTTTTGAAAGGAGGATTTAAAATGCTGGTACAAAATGTACAGACGAGTTCTCTGTTTGCGTCCGGCATTTTTTCCGTTTCAGGGGAAAAAATGACCGCTAAGGCAGACAAAAGTTCGGCATTTTCTTCGTTGTTCGACGGAATGACCAAGATGAATGTCAAGGATTCCGGACAGATCGTAAATGATACAAACACCGATCCCTTACAGAACGGCAAGGCGGCCCCGGAAGCTCAGACAGACGGAAAAGCAAACCTTAAACAGGCCATGAAGAACGTTAAGGGCAAAGAAAACACCGAAAAGCCTGACGGAAACGTTAATGCGGCAGAGAACACAGGAGAGATCGATGAAGCCGAATTTGAAAAAGTCAGCTCATGTCTTGTGAGTATCGTGGTTACTGTGGTTGAATTTTTCAACATCACACCCGAGGAATTACAGGGAAAGCTTGACAGCATCGGCATGAACGCGATCGATCTTTCAGATCCCGATTCACTTAAACAGTTGTTTGTTTCCCTTGATTGCGGCAATGATGTTTCCATGCTGCTGACAGATCAAAATCTTCTCAATTCCTTTGAGGATCTTATGGGAAAGGTAAACGATCTTTTGGAGGAGTTCGGCGCAAGTCATGAAATGATCTCTGAAGTGATCACGGAATGCTTTGGCTCGGAAAACAATTTTAAGATCGATCTTCTCGGTAAAGACAAAGCTGACGAGCTTAAAGCCGAGGAAGAAAACAAAGTGTTGACGGAAGTTTCCGAGGTGGCTGTCGGCGCACCGATCGATAAGAACGGAGAGGAGAAAAACTTTAAGCTCGAATTCAACAAGGAAGACAAGGGCACTGAGAACACTTCTTCCGACAGGAAAAAGAACACGGCTACGATTTCCGAAAACGATCAGGCAGAAAAGTTCATCAACAATATGATCGAAAAATTCCGCCAGAACGTAAGTGAGGTCACAGGCATAGACAAAGCGGTCAGCAACCTTAGAAGTATTGCGGATCAGATCCTAAATCAGATCAAGGTCAATCTTACGGCTGACGTGACCAGTCTCGAGATCAGACTTACACCCGAACATTTGGGAAAGGTCAGTGTTCAGATCCAGGAAAATGACGGCGTGATCACAGCCAAGTTCCACACTGAGAACCAGATCTCAAAGGAAGCTATAGAGAGCAATCTCATCCAGTTCAAAGAAACACTCAGAGAGCAGGGAATTAAAGTTGATTCCGTAGAGGTTTCCGTATCGGATTTTTCATTTGGAAAAGACAAAGGTTCCGAGAATAATGCTGCCGATCAGAACGGCGAAAAAAACAAGAGGCATTTTACTATTGATGAGATCAATGCCCGAGTTGACGGAACAGATCTCAAGGAACAGAGTTATATTGACGACGGCATCAGCACTGTAAGCTACGTGGCCTGACGGAGGATGATCATGGCAGACGATTTATTGATTCAAAAAGTTGTAGACGGTAAGATCAACAAGACTGCAACTAAAACAACAAAAGAAGAGACTGAAACAAGAGGCACTTCCAATCTCGGAAAAGATGCATTCCTTCAGCTGCTTGTTGCGGAAATGCAGAATCAGGATCCGCTTGAACCGTCCACCAATACCGAATGGATTTCACAATTGGCTACCTTCAGTCAGCTTGAAGAACTGCAATCACTTTCATCGACCACCGAGAATACTCAGATCTTTTCTCTTGTCGGGAAACAGGTCGTGGTTACAGGAGAAAGCCCCGCAGGCGGCAAGATCACAAAATCCGGTATCGTGGATTATGTTACCTACAACGGCGGTGAAGCAAAGTTCAGTATCGACGGTAATCTTTACACCATGGAAAATCTTACCTCCATTGTCGGCGAAAACTATTATTACGAGAAAAATAAGCCTTCACTGGTTAAGAAGGGGGAGAATTTCACCTTTGACGGTGATGCACCTCAGGATATTCAATTTGAGGTCAATATGGGTACCGACGTTGCAGCCGCGGAGAATGTAGCACTGATGATCGGAAATACCGTTTTACCTTCGGACTGCGTTGTGGTTAACAACAATACGGTAACGGTTAAGGCAGACCTGCTTCAGGAACTTGCTGCAGGCGTATATGCCATCGACGTGGTTTTTGATGACAAGAATTTTACAACGGTCAAGGATGCGTTGAACCTCACGGTTTTTAATCCTCATCCCACAACAGACGGGGAAAAGGAGGAAGGCTGATATGGCACTTAACAATCTGAATTTTAACAACAATTATTCCATTCAACAGATGCAGGATATTCTTGCCGCCAATCAAAAGAATGCGAACGGCGCAAAGAATAATGCACCTTTGGGAACGTCCTTTGAAGAGATCCTTGCGAAACAAAAGCAGCAGGCTTCGGGCTTAAAATTTTCAAAGCATGCCTCCGAAAGACTTGAAGACAGAGACATAGACATGACGGACGAACAGCTTGAAAGGCTTGAGACGGGAGCAAAAAAAGCGGGACTTAAAGGGATTAACGAATCTCTTGTTATGGTTGATGGTATGGCATTTATCGTTAACATCAAGAACAATACGGTCATTACGGCTGTTACCGGAGACGATGAAATGGTATTTTCCAACATTGACGGTGCTGTAATTGCATAAATTTTGCCGAGAGATTAAAGAGTGGCAGTATTTGTGCCGATAAACTATTACAAGAGACAAAAAAAAGTCGCCGGACCGACAGGAGGCGACAGTTTCCCCGACCGACAGAAGGGAAACAAAAACTCAGGAGGTCTATTTACTATGATGAGATCATTGTATTCCGGTGTTTCCGGACTGAAAGTCCATCAAACAAAGATGGACGTTATCGGTAATAACATCTCTAACGTAAATACGGTTGGATTCAAGGCCAGCAGTGTAACGTTTTCAGATGTTCTTTACCAGAAAACATCATCCGCAACGGGACCCAATGCGGAAGCAGGTTCTGCAGGTCAGAACTCCATGCAGATCGGTCTCGGTTCTACAGTATCGTCGGTAATGACGTCTGTAAGCATCAACGGCGGATCACAGAGAACAGATAATCCTTTCGATCTTATGATCGAAGGTGACGGCTTCTTCGTTGTTAACAACGGAGGCGGAAACCTCTTTACAAAAGCGGGTTCCTTTACGGTAGATGCGGCAGGTACTCTTTGCAACGCTGACGGCTATGCGGTTATGGGATGGCAGGTTGATCCCAATAACGAAACAACCACGGTTGCGGATACGGTAAGCCCTTTAAGGATAATGGCTCCCGAAAACATGTACTCCGCACCCGAAGCAACTGAAGCTGTTTATTTTTCGGGTAACATCGACAGTGCTGATACCGCCTTTGATTCAACGACCGGTAAGCTTACCGCATTTTCCTTCTTTGATAAACTCGGAAGAAGCTATACGGTAAACCTGAGACTGAATCAGGCTGATGACAATCAGACTTTATATAATGTTTCCGTTACGGACATTGTTGATTCCACGGGACAGAGCATTCTTTCAACCTATGATTCGACAAACAACACTTATGTTGCCAACGCGGGCCTTTCGCTCACGGTAGGCGGACAGCAGTATACCTTTGATGTAAATCAGGATACGGGTGCCATTACAAGTACGAACAATTTCCTGCTTAAGTTTGACGGTTCATCCGGTAAGTTTTCATATGTAAACTTTGATGAAAACGTCGATCTTGATGCAAATGAATATCCTTCGATCAATTTCTCTCTTGCAACAACGGACACTGCCGGGGATCCTTTCCCTGCAGGCGGTATCGATGTGGATTTCTCTTCATTGACCATGTTCGCAAACAGCGGTTCAACATCCATTGCCTATACCAAGGGTGCGCTGGACGGAACAAAAGCAGGTCGTACCTCCGGAAACATGACCGGATGTTCCGTTGACGGAAACGGTCTGATCTACGGCGTATATGACAATGGTGTATCAAGACTTCTCGGACAGGTTGTCGTTGCTCAGTTTGCAAACGCAGCAGGTCTTGAAGCGGTAGGCGGAAGCCTTTTTGCAACCACACAGAACTCCGGCGAATTTGACGGCATCGGAAAGACTGTTGCGGAAGCGGGCGGAAGCTTCAGCACGGGCGTACTTGAAATGTCCAACGTAGATCTTGCAACCGAATTCACCAATATGATCACTACACAGCGTGGTTTCCAGGCCAACTCAAGGATCATCACGACTTCTGACACGCTGCTTGAAGAACTTATCAATCTCAAGAGATGATCTTAAATACAAAAATTAATGGGGCGGCATATACTATGCCGCCTTGTTAGGATATGGAGGAGCCCATGATAGAACTGACAAGATTAAACGATCGAAAGTTTACGCTTAATTCCGATCTTATCGAAACTGTTGAAGAGGTTCCGGATACATCCATAACCTTGACCAACGGAAAAAAAATCATGGTCAAAGAAAGCAGACTTGAAATCAAAAAACTTGTCATGGATTTCAAGAAAGAAATTTTCGGACAAAACAATATGTAGTATTTTTTGAAAAAAATCTCTGTTACATCTTGTGGTTTCACCTGATATTTAGTATAATCAAGTGAGGTAGTGACTCTCGGAAGAAAGGTTTGGTGTGAGTTTTGGATATAGCTTCGATTCTCGGATTGGTACTAGCAATCCTGTTCGTATTGATATCAATTTCATTGGGCGATGCAGGCGTGGCCAGTATATTTGCCTTTCTTGATGCGCCGTCCGCAATGATCACCTTCGGCGGAGCTTTTGCCGTTTCGCTTGTAATGTCTTCCGATATTAAGGGATTTATCAATGGTCTCAAATCCATAAAGCTGATCTTAAAACCTGTTAATTACAACGAAGAGGAGATCATAAAGCAGATCATAGATCTTTCTAACGTTGCCCGTAAAGAAGGATTGCTTGCGCTGGAAGAAGCGGCAAACAATTCCATCGAAGATGAATTTATTAAAAAAGGAATTCTTCTTATCGTTGACGGTACCGATCCGGAGTTTGTTCGAAGCATTCTTGAAACGGAACTGATGTGTATAGGAGACCGTCACAAGACCAACATAGGTTTCTGGGAAAACCTTGCCAGCATGGGTCCTGCTTGGGGAATGATCGGTACTCTTGTAGGACTTATCAACATGCTTGGTAACCTTGAAGATATCAATTCGGTCGGACCGAACATGGCTATCGCACTTGTTACCACATTCTACGGTTCAATACTTGCCAACTGGCTGTGTATTCCCGTATCGACCAAACTTAAATCCAATGACGTAGCCGAGATCATGGCTAAGAATATAGTTGTGGAAGGGCTTCTTTCGATCCAGGCAGGTGAAAACCCCAGGATCATAGAAGAAAAACTCAAATCCTTTATTTCACCTGAACGAAGACAAGCAATGTCAGGTAATGAAGGCGGAGAGGAAGGCGGTGAATAGCTTTGAAGAAAAAACCGGAAGACCCGCCGAAAGGTTCACCCGCTTGGATGGCGACCTTTTCGGACTTAATGAATCTTCTTCTTTGTTTCTTCGTTTTGCTTTTCTCAATGTCCTCTGTTGACGAAAGTAAAGCTGAAGCCATGCTTAAGTCGCTTCAGGACACGTTCTCGATCTTTAAAGGCGGCGGTTCATCTTTTGAGGATGGCATTTTGATATCCAGCGGAGCCACACAGCTCAGTAATCTGGATGAATACTTCAACACCACCGGTAAAACCGACGACGGTCAATCCGTTGATAATGTTGATGACAATGAAGCCGGCGCGGAAAATCCCGGTGACGGTGACAACAACAGTCAAAAAGGAGAACAGTCCGACAACCTTGAGAAACAAGGCGAGGACAGCGATCATGTACCGAGCAGTGAGAATCCCGATCAGGGGTCTGCCGGTCTCGATTCCGATCAGAACGCAGGAGAGCAAATGACTGCAGAACAGCTTGCAGCTCTTGCAAAAGAAAAGGAAAGAGAAGCCAACAAAGCGGAATCCGAGGTTATGTATCAGGATATAGTAGGACTTTTGGATAAAAGCAAGATATCCGATGACATAGACATAGCTATCGATAAAGAAACTTATGAATATGTTCAGATCGAAGTAAGCGGTTCGCTGCTTTTCGACACGGGGCAGTACAAGATCAAAGACGAGGCGTTGCCTGTTCTTTCGAGACTCGGAAATATTTTAAGACAATATAAAGGCTATAAGATAGAAGTTATAGGACATACGGACAACACCTATTCGGACATCAATGAATTGGGCAATAACGACGCTCTTTCGGCTTTCAGAGCCATTGAGGTTGCCGAATATCTTGCCGAATACAAGGGACTTGGATGGAGCAATGTTTTTTATTCGGGCCGCGGCAACCATGAACCGGTTGCGGACAATTCCACTCCCGAAGGAAGAGCGAAGAACAGAAGAGTTGAGATCCGTTTGTATAATAAAAGAAGTTCAAATTAATTTTCGGAGGCAACATGAAAAAGAACATACTTGCAATAGCTATTCTTGCAGCGGTAATTGCCAACATAATACTTTCAGCGATTATTCTTTTCTCGGTGGTTCCGGCTGCCAACAATGCAAACAAGCTGGTTGAAAGAATATGCACGGTGATAAATCTTGAGCTGGAGAATCCGGATGCAACATCTTACGCAAAGGTTCCCATTGCTTCCAGAAAGCCTTTTGTCATCGGTAACGGACTTACGATCAATCTGAAGAGAGACGAGGGTGAATCCAAGAGCAGATATGCTCTTCTTACCTGGACATTGTACCTGAATTCCGATGCAGATGATTTCAAAGAAGTAACGGCGGTTATTGAGGATCATCACGCAGTTCTTAACGAGTACATGATGAATCTTATTAAGCAATACACTGCAAAGGAACTTTCGGATCATGAAGCTGAGATCAAGGGACAGATGCTTTCATATTGCAGAACCTATTTCAGGACTTCCGATGATATGAACGGGAGCGATCTTGTTGTCGACCTGACAATGAACCTTACCGTTCAATACTAAAATGTCTGTTTGAAGTAAGGAACATTGTTAGAAATAACCTATCAGAAAAGGGATGAAATATGGGAGACGTACTTTCCCAAAAAGAAATAGATGACCTGCTGAAAGCCTTTTCGACAGGTGAGATTGATGCCGAAGAATTTAAGGAAACGAAGGATGTTGTCGTAAAGAATTACGATTTCACCAGACCTTCCAAATTCTCTAAGGAGCACTTAAGAACGCTCGAGATCATTTTTGAGCACTTCGGACGTCTTCTTTCTACGCATTTTCCGGCATATCTGCGTACAAATGCCCAGATAGAAGTGGTAAACTCTGAAGCTATCATTTATGCCGAGTTTACAAATGCTCTTTCCAATCCGGTTTTGCTGGGAATGATCGATTTTGATCCTCTTGAAGGAAGCATCATCATTGAACTGTCAGAGAACATCGGTTTTGCTGTTGTTGACAGAATGCTGGGCGGTGCCGGACTTCCTTTGGAAAAAAGCAGAAACTTTACCGAGATCGAGATCACGATCCTTGAGCGCATTTTTGTTATGATAACCAATCAGCTGGCTGAACCCTGGAGCAATGTTGTGGAGTTGTTTCCGCAGTTCACCAGAATAGAAACGAACTCTCAATTTGCTCAATTTATCAGTCCCAACGAGATGATCGCTCTTATCACAATGAGCATCAAGATAGGTACTGTTGAAGGCTTAATGAATGTCTGCATTCCCTATTCGGTTATCGAATCGGTTATTGATAAATTGAATACCAAATATTGGTATTCGACCATGCAGGAAAAGAACGACGAGATCTACAGAAGCTTTATCGAATCAGCTATCTCGAGAGCTCGCGTCCCGGTTAAGGCTGTCCTTGGCAGAAGTGTGATTTCTGTCAATGATTATATAAATATGGCCAAAGGTGATATTATTAAACTTGATAAAAAGGTATCCGATGAATTGGATATTTACGTCGGCAACATTTACAAATTCACGGCGCTCGCAGGTGAATCGTCAGATTCGTATGCTATCAAAATTGCTTCTGTTATCAGGGAGGAATAGATTATGGATGGATTATTGTCACAGGAAGAAATAAACGCTTTATTTAACAGCGTAGATGATGATACAACCGAAAATACCTCGACGGCCGCTTCCGCCGCATCCGAAGGAGATACGCTTTCGAATGAAGAAAAGGATGCGATCGGAGAGATCTCAAACATTTCGATGGGAAGTTCCGCAACTACACTTGCGGCTCTTGTAAATCAGAAGGTTGATATCTCGACTCCCTCAGTATCGATTGTAAACTGGCAGCAGCTGGTCAGTTCATACGACAAACCCTGCATATTCATTCAGATCCTTTACAAAGAAGGACTTGACGGAAACAATATCCTTATCCTCAAGGAAAATGATGTTAAAGTCATTGCGGATCTGATGATGGGCGGTGATGGAACAAATACCGCAGGAGACTTGTCGGATCTTCACTTAAGTGCCATCAGCGAAGCAATGAATCAGATGATGGGATCCGCATCGACCTCAATTTCTTCAATGATCGAGGCAAAGGTGGATATTACACCGCCCAATGCTTCGGTAATTGATATGACAAATGTGGATGATGCCGGAAAGATCGCTTCTTTCCTTACTTCTGATTTTGTTAAGGTATCCTTTAAGATGACGGTCGGCGATCTGGTCGACAGTGAACTTATGCAGCTTTATCCCATAGAATTTGCACGCAGCCTTTACCGCAAGTTCGTCGGCGGCGATGAGCCCGAGGCAGCTCCAGAGCCTGCACCTCAGGCTGCTCCTCAGCCGACTCCTCAGGCTGCTTCAGCTCCCAACCAGGGTATGATGGGACAGCAGGGTATGATGCCCAATATGAACATGGGCTATGGTATGGGTATGATGCCGCAGCAGATGCAAATGCCTCAGATGGGATTTGCAATGCCACCTCAGCAGGAAGTAAACGTTTCTCCTGCTCAGTTCCAGCCCTTTATGCAGGTACAGTCTCCGTTGCTTCAGACAGAGAACATCGATCTGCTGCTGGATGTTCCGCTGGAGGTCTCCGTTGAACTCGGAAGAACCAGCAGAACGATCAAAGAGATCCTTGATTTTGCACCCGGTACCGTTGTCGAACTTAACCGTCTTGCAGGTGAACCCATAGACGTTCTTGTAAACGGCAAATACGTTGCAAAAGGTGAAGTTGTGGTGATCGGAGAATCCTTTGGCATAAGGATCACTGAAGTTATTAAGTAAAAAAAGCATAAAGTAGCACATTTGATTATCTTTTGTTGGAGTTTTATGTTATAATGAAGTAACATAATATTTTCAAACAATATTGAGATAGGAGTGAAGATTATGGCTAAGAGTATTTTGATTTGCGACGATGCGGCATTTATGAGAATGATGATTAAAGACATCCTTACAAAGAATGGCTATGATATTGCCGGCGAAGCTGAAAATGGTGCCGTTGCAGTAGACAAGTATTCCGAAACAAAACCTGATCTTGTAATGATGGATATCACAATGCCCGAGAAAGACGGAATTCAGGCTTTGAAGGAAATCCGTGCAAAGGATGGAGCGTCAAACATCATCATGTGTTCCGCAATGGGGCAGCAGGCGATGGTTATCGAGTCCATTCAGGCCGGTGCAAAGGATTTCATTGTTAAACCTTTCCAGGCTGACAGAGTTCTTGAGGCAGTTAGAAAAGTTATCGGTTAATTATGCTGACGTTTTGTTCTTTTGTGGTTTTATCAGCAGGAAAAACTTCCGGTATCAAATCCTCAAGAGAAAACCTGCTTGAATTCTTAGGTATCATATTAATTTTCATTATTGTCCTTGTTGCGTGCTGGGCCACTACGAGGTTTGTTGCCTCGAAACAGTTGTCCGGGAAGAACACGGGCAATTTTGAAGTTGTGGAAACGTACTGTATCGCTAAAGATCGTTTCCTTCAATTGGTACGCATAGGAACAAGATATTATGCCATAGCTGTCGGCAAAGACAGCATTAATGTTATTAGCGAATTACCCAAGGAAGAATTGATCTTTGAAAAGAAAGCTCAAGGATTGACCGCAAACGGTTTTTCTAATGTACTTGCCGCTTTCCTTAAAAAGAAAGGGGACAATACCGATTCTTTTGAGGGTGATGATAAAACTGACAAATAAACGACTAATCAATTTATAAGGTTATTGGGTTATGATGAAGTGCTTAAAAAATTACAAAAAGATCCTCTTTTTTGTGATTTTTGGTATAGTCCTTACAATAACCTCTGTTTTCGTTTCCAAAACTCAGAAGGTCTATGCCGCACCGGTTACGGAAGCCGATAATACGGAAGAGGAAGAAAACACAGATGGTTCGGGTATTAACATAAACGGAAGACTCGGAGATCTGGGAATATCAATTACAACAAATAACGATGAAAGTGACGCAAATAACGGTCTTTCAACCACTTTGAGAATACTTATTCTCCTGACCGTTATATCCCTTGCTCCGTCCATTCTTATAATGGTCACGAGTTTTATGCGCATTCTCATCGTTTTTCATTTTGTAAGAAGCGCATTGGGACTTCAGACCACACCTCCCAATCAGGTACTCATCGGATTGGCGCTTTTCCTGACCTTCTTCATTATGGAGCCTGTTTTCTCACAGATCAATACAGAGGCGATTCAGCCGCTGGAAGCTAACGAGATCACCTATGAACAGGCCTTGGAAAAAGGCATGGAGCCACTCAGAGAGTTTATGTTCGGTCAGATCAGGAACGAAAAGGATCTGTCTCTGTTCTGCAATCTGGCGGGAATAGAAACCGTCAACAGTCTTGACGACATTCCCACCTATGTGCTCATTCCTTCCTTTATCATAAGTGAGTTAAGAGTCGCCTTTTATATGGGCTTTATAATATTTATCCCGTTCCTTGTCATAGACATGGTTGTTTCCGCAACACTCATGTCTATGGGTATGATGATGTTGCCGCCCACAACGATCTCTACGCCGTTTAAGATACTTTTGTTTATAGTCGTAGACGGATGGTCTCTTGTTATAGAACAGCTTGTCATGACCTTCTATTAGCGGGAGGTGCGTATGGCAACCTTTACGCTTGAAAACTTAGAAGTATTTTTGGCAATCCTTACAAGAGTCAGCGGATTTGTTTTTACAGCTCCTTTTTTCTCACTGAGGAATGTTCCTCAAAGAGCGAAGGTACTGCTGGCAGTGGCTGTATCCGTCATAGTTTTTACCGTGTCGGATGTAACAACTTTATATTATACGGGTGTGATCGGATATGCCGTGATACTGATCAAAGAAGCAATATGCGGCATGATACTCGGACTTTTTGCGACTCTGGCCTACAATATACTTTCCATGGCGGGGAATATGATGGATATGCAGATAGGGTTTTCGAACATTCAGGAATTCGATCCCACAAGCAACATGAACATTACCATCAGCAGTACTTTTTTCGGATATGCCGTTACGCTCATGCTGGTGGTTACGGACATGCATCTGTTCATACTCAAAGCTGCCATAGATTCTTTTGAGGTTGTTCCCGTGTCCGGCATGAACCTGAGCGGGAATATTTATGTATCATTTGCGCAGTTTATTCTTGATTACATGATCATTGCATTCAGAATAACCTTACCGATCTTTGCTTCGATACTTATTGTAAATACAATACTTGCGATACTGGCCAAAGTTGCTCCGCAGATGAACATGTTTGTGGTGGGCTTTCAGATCAAGATATTCGTGGGTCTCACAGTGCTCATTATCATCATGATGTTTTTACCGAGCATTTCGGATATGATATTCAATAAAATGATCTATTATATCAGAGATGCCTTACCATATATGACAGGGGGAGGTGCCGAATGAACGAACAATTGCTTATAGACATATTTTCACAGGCTCTTGTGTTGGTTCTTAAGGTAGCTGCGCCTTTACTGTTGGTTTCACTGGCCATCGGTTTGATCATAAGCCTGTTTCAAACCCTGACTTCAATACAGGAATCAACACTCACTTTTGTACCCAAGCTCATAGGTGTGTTCATTGTTCTTATGCTGGCGGGGGCGTGGATATTGAAGAGTCTGGAAGAATTCACGCGTGAAATGTTTATTTTCTCGAATTATGTCGGATAGTTTATGATACAGGAAGAACTTTTAAAGCCGAATAATCAGATGTTTATTTTGAGAATGGATCTTCAGTTCTTCGCCGAAGAAGGCGGAGGAGAAAAGACCGAGGAGCCTACGGCCAAAAGACTGGAAGATGCCAGAAAAGAAGGACAGGTCGGCAAAAGCCAGGAGCTGGTCACGGCGGGAATGCTGTTTGCTTTATTCGTTTCGATCAAGCTGTTCGGCACTTACATTGCCGACAATATGCTGAAGACCTTTCCGGAAATATACGGCTCCATGCATGCATATGTTACGGATATGCCCTCCAACGGCTATATGGTTTCGCTGGTCAGGACCGGGCTTCTAAGAACACTTATAACGTGCCTGCCCATATTCGTATTGGCGTATTTCATGGCGCTCGGTGTCAACCTGATGCAGGTCAAGTGGAAGGTCACTGCGAAGCCTTTAAAACCCAAGCTCAGTAAGATCAGTCCTTTAAAGGGAATGAAGAGAATGTTCTCGCTTGAGAAACTCTTCGATCTTGTGAAGGCGATCTTAAAGATAATATTTATATTTTACATTGCTTACAGCGGCATCATCAAAGATGTCGACAAATTAAAGATAGTTTATCAGCTCGAATTGTGGCCCGCTGTCATATATATATGCAACATGGTCCTCGATATCGGACTGAAGATCGCTTTCTTTTATTTGATCATAGGCTTTGCGGATTTCATTTTCCACAAATGGAAGTTCAACAAAGACATGAAGATGTCCAAACAGGAAGTTAAGGACGAGTTCAAGCAGCAGGAAGGCGATCCCCAGGTTAAGGGACGTATTAAGAGCAAGATGCGTGAAGCGTCCCAGAGAAGAATGATGCAAAAAGTTCCGGATGCGGATGTAGTCATCACGAACCCTACTCATTTTGCATGCGCGATCAAGTATGACAAGGAAGTTTCCGAAGCCCCTGTACTTGTGGCAAAGGGTGCGGATTACCTTGCACAGAAGATCAAGGATACGGCAAATGAAAACAAGGTTCCCATCGTTGAAAACAAAGCACTTGCCAGAATGCTTTACTACAACGTGGATCTGGATTCGGAGATTCCGGAAGAACTGTATCAGTTGACGGCGGAAGTGCTGGCATATGTATACAGTTTAAAGAATAAACAATGATATATTAAGGTGAAAGGCTTGCACATCGAATGAAGAAAAATGATATATTTGTCGGAATCTATATATTGTGTGCAATTCTTTTCCTCATCGTGCCGTTGCCGACGGGGCTGCTTGACGTGCTCATGGCCTTCAACATCGGTATAGCCTTTATCATCCTGTTTACTGCGATGTTTTCCACCGATGTTCTGCAGATGTCCTCATTCCCGACAATGCTGTTGTTTACCACCATATTCCGTATCTCTCTGAACGTTTCTTCGACAAGAAACATTTTAAGCAAAGGATATGCGGGGCAGGTTGTCGAAGCCTTCGGTCAATTCGTCGGAGGAGGACAGATCGTTATCGGAGCCATCGTATTCATAATCCTGATCATTGTGCAGTTCATGGTCATCAACAAAGGTTCCGAAAGAGTGGCGGAAGTATCTGCAAGATTCACCCTTGATGCAATGCCCGGTAAACAGATGGCCATTGACGCAGATCTCAATACCGGAGCGATCACGGATAAGGAAGCACAGGCCAGACGTAAGAAGATCCAGGATGAATCCTCCTTCTTCGGAGCCATGGACGGTGCTACGAAGTACGTAAAAGGAGATGCCACAGCCGGACTTTTGATCACCATCATCAACATGGTGGGTGGTCTTATCACGGGTATGCTTTTCCTGAACATGGACGCTACCACGGCTCTTAACAACTATGCATTGCTTACCATAGGTGACGGTCTTGTTTCACAGATCCCGTCCCTTATCATATCCCTTTCAACCGGTATTGTGGTCACGAAGGTATCTTCCGAAACGGACACGGGCGATATGCTTGTCGGACAGCTGTTTTCGATCCCGAAGGTTCTCTACATCGTAGGCGGAGCGATGACGGTTTTGGGCATATTCACAAAACTGCCCACCCTTGTATTCGCAATGTACGGTATTGTTTTTATCCTCGTTGCGCGCAGCATTCAGAGTAAGCTCGAGGTTGCCAAGGTCGAGAATGAAGTTTCGGAGGTGGAAACCGGTGCGGAGGAGATACGAAAGCCCGAAAATGTTGTTCAGCTTTTGAATGTTGATTCCATTGAACTGGAATTCGGTTACGGTATCATTCCACTGGCTGATGCCAACCAGGGCGGAGACCTGCTTGACCGAGTTGTATTGATCAGAAGACAGATCGCGTTGGAATACGGCTGTGTTGTTCCCACCATCAGAATGCGTGATAACATTCAGCTGAATCCCAATCAATATATTATAAAGATAAAAGGCATACAGGTTTCGGATGGCGAAATATTGTTTGACCACTATATGGCAATGAATCCCGGATATGTTGAGGAAGAGATCACGGGTATTCCTACGTTCGAGCCTTCTTTCCATCTGCCGGCCATATGGATCACGGAAAGCCAGAGAGAAAGGGCGGAATCCTTCGGTTATACCGTCGTGGATCCTCCCTCGATCATTGCAACGCATCTTACGGAGGTTATCAAGCAGCATCTTGATGAACTGCTTACGAGACAGGATGTTCAAAATCTTGTCAACAATCTTCAGGAAAACAATGCCACCGTGGTTACGGAACTCATTCCGAAGCTCATGGGCATAGGCGAAGTGCAGAAGGTTTTACAGAACCTCTTAAGAGAAGGTATTTCCATACGAGATCTTGTGACTATATTCGAAACACTTGCCGATTATTCGGCGACTACGAGAGATACGGATGTTTTGACGGAATATGTTCGTCAAAGCCCGAGTATAAAGCGATTCATTTCCATGAAATATTTTCCTGCGAACACCCAGACCAACGTGGTGACTTTGGATCCGAAGATCGAGCAGGAGATAATGAACTCCGTAAAGCAGACGGAGCAGGGATCTTATATAGCCATAGATCCGGAAAAGAATCAAAGGATCATGAAATCCGTCAGGGAAGAAGTGGAAAAACTCGAAAACCTCGGCGGAAATCCGATCATTATCACATCGCCGATCGTGCGTATGTATTTTAAACGAATGACAAAGGATTATTTCAATGATCTGATAGTAATATCTTATAATGAAATAGAATCCAATGTAGAAATTCAATCTGTAGGGATGGTGACTATCTGAAATGCTGATCAAAAAGTATGAAGCGCCTACCGAGCAGGAGGCTTTGGAAAAAGCAAAGGCTGAGCTCGGAAAGGACGTTATAATCACACATATCACGACGATCAAGCCGAAGGGGGTCTTTAAGATCTTTAAAAGGCCTTTGGTCGAGGTGACGGCTTCGGTTGAGACCGAGACGGATTTCCAGAAGAAGAATCTTAACACAGCCGTTCGGGCCAACGTAAACAACTATGCAAAAACCGCCAATGATTTTGCAAAGCTTGCGAAGCCCAACACCTTTGATGCCGTGCTTCCGAAGGAGGAGGACAAGTCCTTCCCGATCGAACATGTTCTTGACAGTCTGCAGAACATTCTCGACAAGCAGGTGAAGGAAACGCCCGTTCAAGAAGCTACTACAAGAGTAGAACCTCAGGAAACGCCGGACAGCCCTTCAATGACCTGCATTAAGATGATATACAACAAGCTTCTTTCCAATGAGGTTGAAGAGGTGTTTGCAAATAAATTGATATCGGAGATCGAATCCGTTATCAAACCCGATTCGGATGTAAAGAGCGTTCTTTCAAACATCTATCAAAAGCTGGTGCTTAAGCTTGGGCAGACTCAGACCATCAAGATCACGGAAGGAAAGACAAGGTTCATTTTCTTTATCGGACCGACCGGAGTCGGAAAAACGACCACAATAGCAAAGCTGGCTTCAAGTCTTAAACTGGGTCTCAAAGCCAAGGTTGCTCTCTTTACCGCCGACACTTACAGACTCGCGGCCATAGATCAGCTGAGAAGCTATGCTTCGATCCTCAACATACCGCTCAAGGTCATTTATTCCGAGACCGAAATGAAGGAAGCTATGGAAGACTTTTCGGGTTACGATGCCGTATTGATCGATACGGCGGGCAGGACTTTGAAAAACAAGGAACAGAGAGATGACATAGAGAAACTCATCTTCTCGGTTCCGGAGGAAAAGCGCGATGTTTACCTCGTGCTTTCTGCAACTACAAAATACAAGGATCTCGTTACCATTACGGAAGGGTATTCGGAGATATCCTCTTACAATCTGATCTTCACCAAACTGGACGAAACGGATTGCATAGGAAACATACTAAACGTGCGAATGCTGACGGATGCGCCTCTTTCTTATTCGACTAACGGACAAAACGTGCCGGACGACATCAGTAGAATCAATCCTCAGAGTATTGCAAAGCAGTTACTGGGAGGTGTTGAATGATGGATCAGGCAACCAGTTTAAGAAATATGGTTTCGGAAACCAACGAGAAACCATCGGCCCGCGTGATCACCGTTACAAGCGGAAAGGGCGGAGTCGGTAAATCCAGCATATCTTTGAACCTTGCAATCTGTCTCAGCAGAATGGGACAAAGGGTCGTGCTTCTCGATGCGGATTTTGGTCTTGCAAACATAGAAGTAATGCTCGGAGTCAGACCACGTGCAAATCTTGCGGATCTGATGTTCAGAGGGCGCGATCTTAAGGACATCATCATTGACGGACCGGAAGGTATTAAATTCATATCGGGAGGCTCGGGTATCCAGGAATTGGCAAGAATGAACAGGGAACAGTGCATGTACCTTACCAAAAAGCTTGTGGAACTGGATGAGCTTGCAGATGTCATCGTTATAGATACGGGAGCGGGCATATCGGACAGCGTTCTTGAGTTCGTTGCTTCTTCCAACGAGGTGCTGCTGGTGGCTACACCGGAACCCACATCTATCACGGATGCATATGCTTTGCTAAAAGCATTGAACAGGAAATCGGAATTTTCGAAGAGCAGTACAACGATAAAAATGGTTGCCAACAGAGTCAGAAATGACGATGAAGGCAGAAACGTTCTTTATGAAAACATGAAGAATGTGGTTAACAGGTTTTTGAACATATCTCTTGAATACCTGGGGGCGATACCTCAGGACGATCAGGTTTCCAAAGCGGTAATGAAACAGATGCCGGTTACAATGAGCGCTCCGAACTCCGGTGCTTCCAAAGCCATTGAAGCGATGGCAAAAGCACTGATCGATGGGGAAGAGGTCAACAATGCGACTCCTGAAGAAAGGGGAATAACATTGCTTTTCTCAAACCTCATCAGAAATAAATTCAAAAAGAAACAATAAAGGCTAAATCTTTATAATGGAGGTTTAAATGCCCAAATTTGCTCTTGAGGTCGGAAACAAAATAACATTGAGGCTCATTAAGCGGGGAAATGTATTTTCAACCAAGCCCGTTGATGACACAAGTTATAACAGTTCGCTTTTGCACATTAATTCGGAGAATGAGTTGCTCATTTCTGTTCCTTTGGTTGGCGGCTCATTGCTTTCCATGGGGCAAAACGATATTTATTTTATCAGGTTTTTCACCAGGAACGGACTTTATCAGTCCAAATGCTACGTCAGCGGAAAAGGACTGGAGGGGCATATAGCCTATGTAAAGGTTAAACTCATTGCTAACCTTGAGAGACATCAAAGACGTGAATACTACAGACTTGAGTGCAGGATAAATCTTACATGGGCCAAACTTAACGAAGTTCAGGCAAAGCTGTATGAGGATCTGAAGAACGCGGTTACGGATGCGAGAAAAAGACTGATTAAAGAGCAGATAAAGATGGAAGATATTGCTTTTTCCAAGGCTCTGATGATGGATATCAGCGGAGGAGGCATGAAATTCTATGCTACCGAAGCTTTGGAAAAAGACGATGTCCTTGTTTTACAGCCCAACATACCGGAATTAAGCAATGCGATTCCCTATCTGATGGGCAAAGTAGTACTTTCCAGACCGCTTGAAAACAAGATTTCCTCATATGAAAATAAAATTAAGTTTATAAACATTTCAAATGAAGAACGTGAAAAAATCATAACTTACATATTTGCGGTTGAACGTGAAAAAATGCGTACAGATTAGTAAACACAGGCATTTCAGACTTCTTAAGGAGTGGTGAGTACAGAGAATGGAAAAAAAGCGAATACTGATAGTAGATGACTCTGCACTCATGAGAAGGATGGAATCTGATATAATTAACTCCGACAACAGGTTTTGCGTAGTCGGAACTTGCACCAACGGTCTCGATGCATTCGACAGAGTCGTCAAGTCACCGCATGATTACGATCTTATCATCTGCGACATTAACCTTCCCAAGATGACGGGCCTTGAATTTCTTGCGGCCCTCGGGAAAGAAAGACTCAGTGTTAAAGTCATAATCATCAGTGCACTTACTTCAATAGACAGCAAAGAGACTATTCAAGCACTTCAGTTGGGAGCTTTTGATTGTATCAAAAAACCCGAAAGCTTTGCTGAAGTCATGGGCGATGTTTTCAAGAAAGCAGTTCTTGATAAGGTTGCCTTAGCTACCGGTATCGAAGGTCATTTTACCGGTGAACAGGAGATCCCTTCCCTTAAGCGTTCGGAACATGAATCCGGATTTACTTTCGAGCACAAAGATGAAAAGCGGGAGGGAGAGGAACACGTGGTTTCTCCCATGAATCCGCGTGAGATCCTTGCCAACATCACCGCAAAAAAGAAACCTCACAGACCGATGCCCGGTTCAGCAAAAAAACTTGTGCTTATTGCATCTTCCACAGGCGGACCCAAAGCTTTACAGGAAGTGATCCCCTACCTGCCTCAGAATATCAATGCACCCGTTTTGATCGTTCAGCATATGGCTGAAGGCTTTACGGGCTCTCTGGCAAACAGGCTTGACCAGGAGAGCAAGATACATGTTGTCGAAGCCTCTGACGGCACAAAGATAGCAAAAGGGATTGTCTATATCGCTAAAGGCGGATCGCAGATGCGACTCAGAAAAACAGGCCCGGATTATAAGATAGAACTTAATTCGGAAGAGCCGGCAAGAAATGCGTTAAAGCCGTGTGCGGACATTCTTTTTGAATCGATAGCCGGTATGGATTTCGACGAGATCATATGCTGCGTTATGACGGGTATGGGCGGCGATGGCACGATGGGCATAAATGCTTTGGCCGAAAAAAATAATATTTACGTAATTGCTCAGGATGAACCCACTTCCACGGTCTATGGTATGCCGAAGGTCATTTTCGATTCGGGACTTACGGACATAGTGAGACCGCTTGGACAACTTGCACAGGAAATTATTAAAAGTACGGGGGTACAAGATCATGGATGTTAGTCAATATCTCGAAATTTTTATCGACGAAACCAAAGAACACCTTCAAAGCCTGAACGAGCAGCTGCTTGTTCTCGAAAAAGAGCCGGAAAACGCTGATACCATCAACGAGATTTTCCGTGCCGCACATTCCTTAAAGGGCATGGCAGGAACCATGGGTTACAAGACCATGCAGGAACTTACTCACAAGTGGGAAGACGTATTCTCCGAAGTAAGAAACGGAAAGATGAAAGTTACTCCCGACCTTGTCGATGTTCTTTTCAAAGGACTGGATAAACTTGAAACCATTCTTGACAACATCATTAATGCCGGCAATGAAGGTGATGATAAGTGCGAAGATATCATCGGTCAGTTGATAGGCTTTGTTCAGAATGGCGGAAGCGCACCTGCAGCCGCACCCGCTTCCAAGAAGAAATCAGTTTCAAAGGCAGCAGCATCCGCAGCACCTGCAGCAGCGGCAGCTGAAGCAACTGCAACGGGAGAAGCTTCCAAAGAAAAATTCAGACAGTTTAAATATGCGGATTTCGAACAGCATGCGATCAACAAAGCTCTTGAAGAGGGCACAAATGCTTTCGGAGTTACCGTCTATATTCAGGAGTCCTGCCTTCTGAAGGCAGCAAGAGCTTTCATGGTATTCAAAAAGCTGGAAGAACTCGGAACCATCGCAAAGTCCGAGCCTGCTGTTCAGGATATCGAAGATGAAAGGTTCGATCTCGATTTCTCAATGGTATTCCTTACAAAGGAAAGCGCAGAAAAGGTTAAACAGGCTATTATGAACGTATCCGAAATTGATTCCGCATACGTATCGCTTCTTACCAAAGAAGCGGTTGACGCCGCTACGATCAAGGATGAGAATGCTCAGAGCACAGCAAGCTCCGATTCTTCTTCCGCAGCTGCAGAGACAAAGGCTGCTACTGCACCTACGGCTTCCGCAACGGCAGGAAAGCCCGTTGTCAATCGTTCGGTTCGTGTTGATATCGAAAAGCTTGATGATCTGATGAACCTTGTTTCCGAGCTGATCATCGCAAAGAACGGTCTTGTTTCTCTCAATGCTCAGCAGGATGAAGTAAATCATTCCGGAACAGGCATAGGACCTCAGATCGAATACCTTGAGAGGATCACAACAAACCTTCATCAGTCCGTTATGAAGGTTCGAATGGTTCCTTTGGAGAGCGTATTTAACCGCTTCCCTCGTATGATCAGAGATGTCAGCAAGTCTTTGAATAAGAAGATCAATCTCATTATCAGCGGTGAAGAGACAGAACTTGACCGTACCGTTATCGATGAGATCGGAGATCCTCTTACTCACTTGCTCAGAAATGCGGCAGACCACGGTATCGAAACTGCCGAGGAAAGAGCAAAGACAAATAAACCCGAAGTCGGAACGATCAACCTTAACGCTTATCAGGAAGGCAACAACGTTGTCATTGAGGTTAAGGATGACGGTAAGGGCATAGATGTAGAAAAGGTTAGAAAAAAGGCTATTGATAAGGGTACGATCACCAAGGAACAGGCTGAAGTAATGTCTGACAAAGAGATCATCGATCTTCTTTTCAGACCCAGCTTCTCCACAGCAGAAAAGGTTTCCGAACTTTCGGGACGTGGCGTAGGACTTGATGTTGTTAAGACCAACATCGAGAAACTCGGTGGTGATGTTGAAGTTCACACCGTACTCGGCGGCGGAAGCAACTTTATTGTCAGACTTCCTCTTACACTTGCCATTATTCAGTCCCTCATGGTCGAGATCGGAACAGAGAAATATGCAATTCCTCTCGGAAGCATTCAGACCATCGAAGATATCCCCGTATCGGATATCAAATATGTACAGTCCAAAGAAGTTATTCACCTTCGCGGTTCTGTTATCCCGATCATTCGTCTTAACCAGATACTCGATATCGAGTCCACAAAGGGTGCGGATGAAAATCTTACGGTTGTTATCGTATCCAAGGGTGACAAACTTGCAGGCTTCGTAGTTGACAACCTCATCGGACAGCAGGAGATCGTTATCAAGTCTATCGGTAAATATATTGACAGCCCGAAGATGATCAGCGGTGCCACAATCCTCGGCGACGGCGAAGTTGCATTGATTCTCGATGTAAATACATTGGTTTAAGGAGGGATGAGTTATGGCAGCAGCAGTAACGACAGGCAACAGCGTTGAATCCAAACAGTATATTGTGGTTGTTCTCGGGAGCGAGCATTACGGAGTTGATATCAACTATATCGATAATATCGTGAGAATGCAGTCCATTACAAGAGTTCCCAAGACACAGCATTATTTTGAAGGTGTCATCAACTTAAGAGGTGAAGTTATTCCGGTAATGAGTCTCAGAAAGCGTTTCGGACTCGAAGACGACGAAGTGACCGGAAAGACAAGAATACTCATTCTTAAGCCTGAAGCACAAGGCTCCGTGGGAGTTATTGTTGATTCGGTCAAAGAAGTATTGACACTTGACAATGAAAACATCGACAAGCCCAGCGCGAAGGGTGCGGACGATGACAAGCCCAACTTCCTTACAGGTGTCGGAAAGAACGGCGACGAGTTGGTTTCTATCCTTAACATCATGGAAGTTATCCAGGATAAAGAGGAAGAAGAATAATAAATAGAGGATTTCTCCTGTCGGACATTCGTCCGGCAGGAGATAGCTTTAACAGGGTCTCCGTAAACAGAGGCCGTATTGTTGTTTTATGAGGATTATTATTTTGAGGTATTCGATCCCTACCTTTACAGGTAAGATTGCGGAGGTTATTTATGGCTGAAGAACAAATGCTGACTGATATGCAATTTGATGTTTTGAGAGAAATCGGAAATATTGGTTCGGGACATGCGGCTACGGCACTTGCCAAAATGCTTAACATGAAGATCGATATCAAGGTTCCTCAGGCGGTTGTTTGCGATTTCAATTACCTCGTTCAAATGGTCGGCGGAGAAGAGCGCCTTGTTATCGGCATTCTTCTTCAATTATCCGATGATGTTGACGGAATGATGATGTTCATCATGGATCTTCCTTCGGCCTATGCGCTCCTCAGAAAGCTGATGTTCAGCGATCTTAAAGAAGAGGATTCACTCGGAGAAATGCATATGTCTGCTTTACAGGAGATCGGTAACATCATTACCGGAGCATATCTTTCTTCGCTTTCCGATCTTACGTCACTAAAGATCAATGCCAGCATACCTTATCTGTCGATCGATATGGCAGCTGCGATCCTTTCCGTACCCGCCATTGAGTTTGGTAAACTCGGAGACAAGGCTGTTATGATAGAGACTGAATTCGATCTTGATGAAACTCAGGAATTGAACGGTTATTTCCTTTTGATCCCGACTATGGATTCTTATTCGAGAATTATGTCTTCACTTGGAATACAATAATTTAACGGAGAGCATATGGGAAAAATGATAAAAATAGGCATGGCCGATCTGTCGGTATGCCTCCCGCCGGACAATATCACGACGCTCGGACTCGGATCCTGCATCGGGTGTGTTCTTTACGATCCTGTAAGTAAGATCAGCGGCATGGTTCACATCATGTTGCCCGACAGCACCAAAATAAGAAATAATGAGAATATAGCCAAATTCGCCGATACAGGTGTTCAGGCTTTATATGACAAGGTGATCGCCGCAGGCGCAAACAAAAGCCGTTTGATCGCCAAGATAGCCGGCGGTGCACAGATGTTTGCGTTCAAGACAGACAATGAAATGCTCAAGGTCGGTGAACGTAATGCGGAGGGTGTCATTAAAAAACTGAACGATCTTAAGATACCCTTAAAAGCGCAGGATACCGGAGGGCATTTGGGTAGAACCATCGAATTCTATCCCGAAACCGGAGATCTTTTGATCAAATCGGTCGGAGTTACACCTTATACTATTTAGGAAGTGGCTATGAAAAAGAAATCCATTGCATTTATTATAATGCTTCTCGCAGGAACTGTTATTGCGTTTACATGTCTGCTCAACAAGATACCGCTTACCACATCTTTTCTGTATATAGCGGCTTCATTATTATTTTTTTACATATTGGGCTTGATTATTAACGGAATAATCACTAAAATGAATACAGAGGCGGAAGCACGCGCCAAAGAATTGAAGAAAATGCAAAAAGAGGCTGAGGAAAAAGCTAAAGAGGAAGCTGAAGCCCGGGCCGAAGAAAAGGAAAATACGCCGGAGGAGGAAGAGACTCCGGCTGAGGAACAATCCGAAGCATAAATAAAATTGGGGAATAGCATATGGGAGCTGAAGATAAGGAAAAGTTGTGGATGGAATATTCCAAAACTCCGTCCCAAGCCTTACGTGAAAAATTAATATTATCATATGCCAATCTGGTTAAGATAGTTGCCGGCAAACTCAGTATTTATCTCGGCTATGCGGTAGAGTACGATGACCTTGTGAGTTACGGTACATTCGGACTGATCGATGCGATAGATAAATTTGACTACGGTAAAGGAGTTAAATTTGAAACTTATGCGTCCTTGAGGATCAGAGGGGCAATATTGGACCAGATCAGAAAAATGGACTGGTTGCCTCGCAGTGTGCGGCAGAAACAGAAACAGATAGATGCCGCTTATGCCAAGATCGAAAATGAAACCGGCAGACCTGCTACAGACGATGAGATTGCCAAGTGTTTGGAAATCTCTACCGATGAATTGGACAGATGGCAAGCGCAGACCAAGGCATCCGGTCTTGTTTCGCTTGATGAATATATGGAGGAGGGGAGCGAGTCCGGAATTTCCGGTGTTATAGGCGGAAATTACGAGGGCTACGAACCCGGAGCTTCCATGGACAAGGAAGCTATGAAGGCAGCAATAGTTTCTGCTTTGGAGGAATTAACAGACAAGGAAAAACAAGTTATTCTTCTGTATTATTACGAGGAGATGACCTTAAAGGAAATCAGTCTTGTGCTTGAGGTATCCGAATCGAGAGTTTCGCAGCTTCACACCAAGGCGATACAAAAGCTCAGGATTAAGCTTGGCGGTAATATAGAATTGTTTTTCTGATGATTATGAAGATTAACCCGTATTGGAGGGCCGAATGGCTAAGAATGCTTTTTTCAGACTAACCGTTAAATCCGGAGGCACGTATTTGACCCTGTATCCTGCCATAGAGGGCGGGAACTCAAATATTCTTTCTTCCGATGTTATCCTTTATTTGGACAAGATGCTTAAATTTCCCTATGACAAAGCTCTGGTTTCGGAATTACTTGCAAAACCGATCACGGGACTTAAGGAAATGCAGTTGACTCCCGAGCAGATCAAGCCTCTGGATGAAACTGCTTTGGTAGAAGTTACTCCCGATAAATTTGCCGCTTATGCGATCTTTTATCCTTCTATGGAAGGCGGAAAAGCACTTACGCATGATTCTATCGTTCAGGAATTGATCAAGGCCGGTGTAAAATACGGCGTTGACAACGATATGATCGACAATTTCCTCGGAAACAGAGTTTATCTTCAGAGATATCTTCTTGCATCCGCAACCATGCAGGTAGAGGGTAGCGAAGCGGAGATCAAGTATTTTTTCAATACCGATCTTACAATGAAACCCAAGATGAATGAAGACGGAAGTGTTGACTTCCATCATTTGGATATGATTAGTCCCGTAACACAGGGACAGCTTTTGGCTGAGCTGAAACCCGCCGACCTCGGTAAACCGGGCATAGATGTCTGCGGCAAGCTTTTAAAGCAGACAAAGGTTCGTACAAGGATACTTCGTGTGGGTAAAAACATCAAGCTTTCCGAGGACGGACTCAGAGCTTATTCGGAGATCAACGGACATGCTTCCCTTGAAGGAGACATGATCTTTGTTTCAAATACTTATGAAGTTCCCGCTAACGTGGATGCCTCGACAGGTGACATTGACTATGAAGGCGATGTTGTCGTAAAAGGAAATGTTAATACGGGTTATTCCGTTACGGCCAAGGGTGACATTATTGTCGAGGGCGTCGTGGAAGGTGCATTTTTAAATGCCGGAGGAAATATTGTCCTTAAACGTGGTATTTCCGGTATGGAAAAAGGAACGATCAAAGCAGGCGGAAATGTCATTTCCAAGTTCATAGAGAGTGCTTCCATAAATGCAGGAGGCTATGTTACCGCGGATTCCATTATGCACAGTAATGTAACGGCCAAGGGCGATGTTACCGCAGACGGAAAGAAGGGCTTTATCAGCGGAGGCGTTATCCGTTCCGGTACCCTCATTTCCGCAAGGACCATCGGGTCATCCATGGGTGCGACGACCGTTCTTGAGTGCGGTATCGATCCGGGTATCGTTACGGAATATCATTCTCTCGATGACGAACTTGTTGCCAATGCTCAGGAGATGGAAAAACTCATGCTCAGTCTTCAGTCTTTGATCAAGAGGATCAAACTGGGTGAGAAGCTTCCTCCGGACAAGCTTTTGCAGCTCAAGCATTCGAATGAAAGAAGAGAACAGATCAACAAGAGAAATGAGGAGATCGACCTTCGAATGAAGGATCTGAAGAACCTTATCGACAGTTATGTCGGCGGTGCTGTCAGAGCTCAGGGAGTCATACATCCCGGCTGTAAGATCATTATTTCCAATTCTGTTTATTATGTTAAAGGCGAAACCAATTATTGCAGATTCTATAAGGAAAACGGCGATGTCAAGTTGGATGTTTACTATTGATCCCCGGGATCTCGGGTAGACATTCAATTTGAGGCAGCCGGCTGTTGCTTGAGGAAGGAAAGAGTTCATTATGTCAATCAGCTACGAATCATTGGTTGTGGCGCCCAGAGCGCAAGAAGCCACTAATTTTAAGGTTGGTCAGCAGAACCGACAGGAGTCTGAACAACCTACGCTTGCATTGACTCAAAATCAGGAGCATGAACAACAACTGAACAGGACGGGTAAAACAGAAGACAAATCCCGGACACCTTTCAGGCACGATGCGAAAGACAAGGGCAGTAACGAATACAAGCGCCTTGAAGAAGAAAGAAAGAAAAAAGACGAACAGAAAAAGAAGCAGGAAGAAGAATTGAAAAAAATGCTTGGCTGTTCTTTTGATATTACAGTCTGAAGGGGCATGGAATGATACTTGACATTATTCTTATCATAACAGGAATCGTTATTTTCACAGCCGCGATCATCTTTACGGGTGATGACAAGGAAGGCGATAACGGTTCTTTTTTTACGAAAGAAGGAATTCTTGAAAAACAAAATATCGTTGACGAAATGGTTAAGTCAAGGCTCGAAACGTTGAGTGAAGAAGCGATCGTGGATACGGATGACACCTTGAGCAAGATATCCAACGAGAAGATCATGTCGATCAATGAGTTTTCGGAGACAAACCTGGAGAAGATCAAAGAAAATCATGATCACGTTGTATTTCTTTACAATATGCTTAACGCCAAGGATGACGAAATAAAGCAGACTCTCTCGGACATGGAAAATGCAAAGCAAAGCATGAAGGAAACTGTTTCGGAAGTTGTACGACTTACCAGACAGCTTAATACGGCGTTGAAAAAAGGCGTTAAGAATGAAAATCCTTCCGAAACCGGCGTTAAGGCTTCGGGACCTGTGAAAGCAGTTATTCCCGCATCGGGTCAGCCGAAAGAGAAAAAGGAAAAACCCGATTTCAGAAAATCTTCCTCTATCATGGCCGATGAAGCCAGCGGTCAAATGAATCTTCCCGAACTCATGCAGTCGGACAACAAGAACGAAGAGATCCTGCGTCTTCACAAGGAAGGCAGAAGCATACTTGATATATCAAAGGCTTTAAATCTCGGACAAGGCGAAGTTAAGCTGGTCATCGATCTTTACGGAGCATAGACTATGAACGTTAAAAAAAGATATTTTATGCGTGGATTGGGATTGGGGATTCTGGTCACAGCCGTGATACTTACGATCTCTCACGCAAACAACAGAATGACGGATGATAAGGCCATTAAAAGGGTCAAAGAGATGGGATATGAGATCAAAAAAGCCGATCCTGCCACAACTCATGCCATAGATATGGAATCCATCAGATCAAAACTTACAAACACTCCTTTGCCAAACGGCGATGTGCCGGAGAGCACGGAACCCTTGCCAAACGGAGACAAACCCGAGGACACTGAGCCCTTGCCGAACGGAGACAGGCCTTCGGACCTCATGTCACCCGAAGAGGATGAATAGCGGATCGGACTAAAAAAATATCTTGCATTTATAAAAACTTTATGGTATAGTATTTCAGCATGCGCGGGTGACGCCCCGCGACAAAGCACGCATATCGATGGATGACCGTGGTGCGGATTTTCCGTTCGGCATTCAAAATGAGACGTATGCGGAAGTATAAAACCAAACGGAGGTAATAAAATGAGCGTTATTTCAATGAAGCAGTTGCTTGAAGCAGGTGTACATTTCGGACACCAGACCAGAAGATGGAACCCTAAGATGGCAGAGTACATCTATACCGAGAGAAACGGTATCCACATCATTGACCTTCAGAAGTCTGTAGGCAAGGTTGACGAAGCTTACGATGCGATCAAGAACATCGCTGCTAACGGCGGCAAGATCCTTTTCGTAGGTACCAAGAAGCAGGCTCAGGATGCGGTAGCATTCGAAGCAGAGCGTTGCGGTATGTATTTCGTAAACGAGAGATGGCTCGGCGGTATGCTTACCAACTTCAAGACCATTCAGTCCAGAATCCTTCGTCTCAAGGCTATCGAAAAGATGAGCGAAGACGGAACATTTGATGTTCTTCCCAAGAAGGAAGTTATCAACATCAAGAAGGAATGGGACAAGTTAAAGAAGAACCTTGGCGGTATCAAGGATATGAAGACTCTTCCCGATGCGATCTTTGTTGTAGATCCCAAGAAGGAAAGAATCTGCATCCAGGAAGCTCATGCGCTTAACATTCCCCTTATCGGAATCTGTGATACAAACTGCGATCCCGAGGAACTTGATTATGTGATCCCCGGCAACGATGATGCTATCCGTGCAGTAAAACTCATTGTTTCCAAGATGGCTGACGCTGTTATCGAAGCAAATCAGGGCGAAGAGTTCGTTCCCGAAGTTCCCGCTGAAGCAGCAGAAGAAGAAGAGACACAGGAAGCTTGATTTCGATAAAGAGGGAAGGAGACTAATACTATGGCAAATATTACAGCAGGCATGGTTAAAGATTTAAGAGAAATGACAGGCGCCGGAATGATGGATTGCAAGAAGGCTCTTGCCGAGACAGACGGCGATATCGATAAGGCTGTTGAAGTCCTCAGAGAAAAGGGACTTGCAAAGGCAGCCAAGAAAGCCAGCAGAATTGCTGCAGAAGGCGTTTGCGCAGTTGATATTTCCGAAGACGGAAAGATTGCTTCCATCGTTGAAGTTAACTCCGAAACAGACTTCGTTGCAAAGAACGAAAAGTTCACTTCCTTTGTTGCAAAGGTTGCCGCTCAGGCAGCTAAGACTTCTGCAACAGACATCGATGCATTCCTTGCTGAAGCTTGGGATGAGGACAAGTCCAAGACAGTTAACGAAGAGCTCGCTTCTCAGATCGCTGTTATCGGCGAGAATTTAAAGATCCGTCGTTTCGAAAAGATCGTAGCTGAGAACGGTTTCGTTGAGAGCTATATCCACCAGGGCGGCAGCAAGGCTATCCTTGTCGAGATGACAGCTTCCGAACGCAACGATGCTGCTCGTGAGTGCGCAAAGAATGTTGCTATGCAGATCTGCGCAATGAGTCCCAAGTATGTTTCTCAGAACGAAGTAGATCAGGATTTTCTTGCTAACGAGAGGGAAGTTCTTCTTGCTCAGATCAAGAACGATCCCAAGGAAGCAAGCAAGCCTGAGAAGGTTATCGAAGGAATGATCGCAGGTCGTCTTAAGAAAGAGATGGCTGAGATCTGCCTTAACGATCAGGTATATGTAAAGGCTGAGGACGGAAAGCAGTCCGTAGGTCAGTACGTAGCATCTGTTGCAAAGGCTAACAACATCACTCTTGCCATCAAGAGATTCGTTCGTTATGAGACAGGTGAAGGCCTTGAAAAGAAGAACGAGAACTTTGCAGAAGAAGTTGCAAAGCAGATGGGTGTTTAATACACTGGTTTGATCTATATGAAACTTATGCCCCGGGCGCTTTTGGCTTCCGGGGCTTTTGCGTTTTTTCCTTCGGGGAAACCTAAAAAAACATATATTTTTAAATATCCGACACTATTTCAGATTTTTGTTGTACTTTAAGGGGTATAATTTATGGAAATCAAGCCTTACAAAAAGGACAGCGAATATTCATATACACTTGGTGCGTTTCCGACTTTTGAGCTTTTAAAAACAAGGCCGGAGATAGTACGCGAGATAATTGTTCATTCGTCATTTACAGATACAAAAAGCATAGAAGAACTTGCCGGAAGATCAGGAATTCCTGTTGTCACCAATGATAAACTGATAGGCAGGCTCTCCGATAAGGAAAATTGTTTCGTGATAGCGGTTTTCGAAAAATATGCCTGTGATCTTTCGAAAAACAGACCGCACATTGTTCTCGTAAATCCCGGAAACATGGGAAATATGGGAACCATCATGAGAACAGCCGTAGCTTTCGGTATCAAGGATATGGCGGTCATTTCTCCCGGTGCGGATGCTTTTAACCCCAAAACGGTAAGAGCTTCCATGGGAGCGGAATTCAGAATGAACGTGAGATACTATGATGATTTCGGAAGGTACATGAAGGATTTTCCGGAACACGAGATCTTTTGCTTCATGTTGAATGCCGAAAACAATCTCAGCGTTGAGAATTGTCGCCACAAAGAATTGTACTCTCTGGTCTTCGGTAACGAGGCCACGGGATTGCCCGATGAATTCCTTGATTTGGGTAAAAGCATAATCATTCCGCAGTCGGAAGAAGTTGATTCTTTAAACATTACAATAGCGGCAGGAGTGGGAATGTTTTTATTTACGAGATAATTTATACTAAATAAATTGATTTTTTTAAGTAGATTTGATATGTTATTCTTGATAGACTGATAGCGACAGCAAGTTTTTGGAGGATATTATGGCAGCAATCAGAGCGGAACAGATCAACCCTTTTCTTATCTCTGCAAAACAAGTTATGCAGCAGGTATGTATGGTTGATATTAAATTCGGAAAGATTGAAAAAACTGATTTCAAACTTGATGGCAATCCTATGCTTATCATGTTGGGCATTACCGGAGAATTGTGCGGACAAGCTTGCTTCGTAATGGACATTGAGATTGCAAAAAAGATAGCTTCAAGGATGATGATGGGGATGCCTGTATCGGAATTTGACGATATGGCAAGAAGCGCCATATCTGAATTGGGCAACATGGTTATGGGTAACGCGGCAACGATCCTGTCTAACAACAATGTTATGATAGACATTACACCTCCCACGATCATTACGGGAACTACAACCATTGAGTCTCCGGACAGTACAATGTTCAAGGTTCCTTTGATCTATGAGAACTATGAAGTCACACTTTGCTTCATGTTTAAGAATTAACTTGTAAACTCAGAGCGGTCGGTTGGCCGCTTTTTTTTTTGCGCGGTTTGACCATGGCGTGAACAGTACCCTTTAAATCCGTTTTTGTTACGTTACTGCGGTAAAATAGTTGTTGATTTTCCGAGGGAAATTTATTATTATATCTTGGTTAATATCTAAGAGCAAAATAGGAGGCTAATGTGATCAATCTTTTTAAATCAGGTGCATATGTTTTTAACGGTAATGATGTGGTTGCCGAGGAAGATATCGGAAAGCTTTATACCAAATTTTCGAAAGAACTTCCCGACAAGGAAAAGGCAAGAGAGAATTCTCTGAGCTACAATATCCTGAAGGCTCATAATACATCGGGTTCCATGGAAAAGCTTAAACTCAAGTTTGACAAGCTCACTTCCCATGATATTACCTTTGTCGGTATCATTCAGACAGCACGTGCCAGCGGTCTTGAAAAATTCCCGGTTCCCTACGTGCTTACCAACTGCCACAATTCCCTTTGTGCCGTTGGAGGAACCATTAACGAAGACGATCACATGTTCGGTCTTTCCTGCGCAAAGAAGTACGGCGGTATCTATGTTCCCCCTCATCAGGCTGTTATTCATCAATTTGCGAGAGAAATGCTTGCCGAGAGCGGAAAAATGATCCTGGGTTCCGATTCACACACCAGGTACGGTGCGCTCGGTACAATGGCCATCGGTGAAGGCGGTCCTGAGCTTGTTAAACAGCTGCTTAACAAAACCTACGATGTCAATCTTCCCAAGGTGGTGGGCGTGCATATGACCGGTAAACTCAGAAAGGGTGTAGGCCCTCAGGACGTGGCACTTGCGATCATCGGTAAGGTTTTTGCAAACGGATATGTAAACAATAAGGTTATGGAGTTCTTCGGTGAGGGAGTGAATTCCTTAAGCGTGGACGAGAGGATCGGTGTAGATGTAATGACCACCGAGACCACCTGTCTTTCTTCCGTATGGATCACCGACGGTAAGGTCAAGGATTTCTATGCACTTCATAAACGTCCCGACAGCTTCAGGGAACTCAAGCTTCCTGAGGTTGTATACTATGACGGGCTCATCGATGTGGATCTTTCCGAGATCAAGCCCATGATAGCTATGCCTTTCCATCCAAGCAACACCTATACGATCGACGAGGTAAACGAGAATCCCGGAGACATTTTAAGAGAAGTAGAGAAGAGAGCTGCGGTTTCTCTTGACAACAATAAGATCAAGTTTACTCTGACCGACAAGATCAGAAACGGAAGGATCTATGTGAATCAGGGAGTTATCGCCGGTTGTGCGGGCGGCGGCTTCGAAAACATATGCGCGGCTGCGGACATCCTGGCCGGTAAATACATAGGAAACGATGAATTCTCCTTAAGTGTATATCCCGCATCACAGCCCATAATGATGGAGCTTGTGAAGAACGGTACAATCGCAAGAATGATGGAAACGGGTGCTACGATCCGTACCGCTTTCTGCGGACCTTGCTTCGGAGCGGGAGATGTTCCTGCAAACAACGGTTTCTCGATCCGTCATTCAACCAGAAACTTCCCCAACAGAGAGGGCAGCAAGGTTACAAACGGTCAGATCGCGTCCGTTGCTCTCATGGATGCAAGATCCATCGCGGCAACAGCTGCAAACAAGGGTTATCTTACAAGTGCGGAGACCTTCGAAGGGGAATTCTCCAAGCCTGTTTATCATTTTGATTCGGCTATATATGAGAATCGTGTATATAACGGATGGGGCAAAGCGGATCCAACGGCTGAGGTCAAGTTTGGTCCGGGTATCGTTGACTGGCCAAAGATGTGCAGCCTTGAGGACAATATGGTCCTTCGTGTGGCTTCCCTCATCAAAGATCCCGTTACCACAACCGACGAGCTCATCCCTTCGGGAGAAACATCCTCATACAGATCGAATCCTCTCGGCCTTGCGGAGTTTACCCTTTCAAGAAAGGATCCCTTGTATGTGGGACGTGCAAAGGAGATCAGAAAGGCTGAGAATGCAAGATGGGAAGCTTCCTCCGCAGAAGACATATATAATGCGGTTGCGGAGACCAAGCCCGTTATGGAGGCATTAAAGGCACGTTTCGGCGTCGATCCTTTGAAGGTTGAGATCGGAAGCGTTGTATATGCCGTTAAACCCGGAGACGGAAGCGCGAGAGAACAGGCTGCTTCATGTCAGAAGGTGCTTGGAGGACTTGCAAACATCGCAAGGGAATATGCCACAAAGAGATATCGTTCCAACCTTATCAACTGGGGCATGATACCTTTCATCTTTGAGGAAGAGGTTCCTTTTGAGATCGGCGATTTTATCTTTGTAAAAGACATAAAAGATGCGATCCTGAACAGGAGATCCGAGGTACAGGCATTTATTGTCAATAAGGATATGAAGGAATTTACACTTAAGATCGGCGAACTCACGGATGATGAAAGGGATATAATTTCCAAGGGTTGCCTCATAAATTACTACAGATCCTTTAAATAAAGAGTTGGTTTTGAACGGACATGGCAGATTTTGACCGCATTTCTTGAAAATATTTAATTTTATCATTGACGGATTGAAATTTTATGCTATAATTGTTCAAGTGCTTTTATAAATACCCAATCAGTTGTATAGGCACAGAAGACTATCCAACCGGAGGGAGGGATAACAAGATGTCAAATGTAATCGTAAAAGAAAATGAATCACTCGACAGCGCTCTTCGCAGATTCAAGAGAAATTGCGCAAAGGCCGGCATTCAGCAGGAGATTCGTAAGCGTGAACATTACGAGAAGCCCAGCGTAAGACGTAAGAAGAAGTCTGAAGCTGCTCGTAAGCGCAAGTTTAAATAGTATATAATGCTACTAATTAATCCCATAATTTATTTTATGGGATTTTTTTGTGCTTAGTTCAAATTTTTACTTTTATATAGTTTTTTGTTGTGATATAATCGACTTATAATTTGTAAATGTATTTTCGAAATCCGGCTGTGTTTTGAAAATGCTTTATTTTGTCTATTCGAATAAAAGAAGACAAAAGTCGTTTTTTTGTTGCGAATTTGGAGGAGGATTTGAAAAGGTCCGACCGGACCTTGTTACGAATTCAGAGGTTGTTGCAAAAAGAGGAGACATAAATGGGGTTTAGAATTGAAGTAGATTTAATGTGCATTATTCTGATGCAATGGATATTAAGGCGTTTACTTAAGGAGAAAGAGGAAAAGCGATCACAAAGGCCTTTTCTTTTTCTTGTTTATTTTTTGGTAGGCACCTGCCTTGCGGACATCGGCATAGCTATCGTTGAAGGCCGAGCAGGCACTGTTTCGTTCATACTTAATACTGTATTTAATGCATTGTTCCTCATCTTAATGGTCTGCACATGTTACAGCTGGTTCATCTACACCAACACATTTACAAGAACCAAGAAGCTGGTTACTGTTGACAATTGCTGGGGTTACAGGATACCCATGTTTATTTTGATCATATTGACCATGTTTTCACCCTGGAGCGGCATCATCTATCTGATCAGCAAAGATACCAATCTGGCGATCGCGGGATATCTTGGATTCTTAACCTTTTTGATCCCCTGCTTTTACATAGTGATGTCTGCAATACAGCTGCTAATCGCTTTTGTCTATGACCCTGAGACCAAAACGGTATTAAGCGTTGAAACCATAGTCATGTTTATTGCTCTGCCTGTGGCTTCACTTGTCTGGAACATTTTCTTTACCGGCTCGAGCACTACGATCCCCGCATTTTCACTGATCCTTGCGGCTGTTTGCTTTGATGTGCAGATAGGTCATATTTCCACGGACGGTCTTACCGGTCTCAACAATAAGAGGCAGTATCTGCAGTTCATCCAGAACTGTCTTAACGAGCCTCAGGGACCGTTAAAGCTTTACCTTTTTATGATCGATCTTGACTATTTCAAGCATATCAATGACGAATACGGACACAGTGAAGGCGATAATGCGCTTATTGAGGTTGCTGAACTTCTTAAGAGAATATGCAGCGGAAGTCAGGGAATGTTCCTTGCAAGATACGGCGGAGATGAATTTGTATTTGTTATCAAATCCCGTTTCGAAGAGGAGATCACCAATCTTAAAACCGACATTCTTAAAGCGATCAAAGAGCGTAATGACAGATCGAGTAAGAAATATAAGCTTTCGGTATCCATCGGCTATGCGTCGTACAGATACGGCGAAGATACCCTTGAAAGCCTTACCGCGAGAGCGGATGAAATGCTTTATGATGAAAAGACCAGACATCATATAGAACTTGATAAAGCAAGCGTAAAGGAATAACAACCGATCAATGGAAGCAGTTACAGAAATATTACAATTGGACTCGAATACAACTAAAGAGATCTTCGGAGAACTTGACGGGTTTGCCAAAAAAATCGAAAAAGCGTTTAACGTTTCGCTTATTTCAAGGGACGGTGAACTCAAGATCATCGGAGAAAAAAACAATACAGCCTCGGTCAAAGAATTATTGTTGTCCGTGGCTGATTCTTTAAAGAAGGGTAATGAGATCACGGAGCAATCCATAAACTATTCCATAGCCCTCACCATGGATAACAAGCTGTCCTCTGCGGCAGACGTGGACAAGGATGTCATATGCTTCACGACCATGGGAAAGCCCATTAAACCCAAGACCCTCGGTCAAAAAGAATATGTGGATCTTATCAGAAACAAGATGATCGTATTCGGCGTGGGTCCTGCCGGAACCGGTAAGACTTATCTTGCCATGGCTATGGCCATTAAGGCTTTTAAAAACGATGAAGTGTCAAGGATCATCCTTACCAGACCCGCTATCGAGGCGGGAGAAAAGCTCGGCTTTTTGCCCGGAGATCTTCAGAGTAAGGTCGATCCTTATCTGCGTCCTTTATATGATGCACTGTATCAGATAATGGGAGCCGAAAGCTTTCAGAAGAATATGGAAAAAGGCCTGATCGAGGTTGCGCCCCTTGCTTATATGCGTGGACGTACTTTGGACAATGCCTTTATTATTCTTGATGAAGCTCAGAATACAACACCTGCTCAGATGAAAATGTTTCTTACCCGAATAGGCTTCGGTTCCAAGGCCATCATCACCGGAGATGCTACTCAAAAAGATCTTCCCTCCGGAACGGAAAGCGGACTGGATGTTGCGCTTAAGGTGCTGAAGAAGGTTGATGAGATAGGCTTTGCAAAGCTTACTTCTCTTGACGTTGTGAGACATCCTCTTGTGCAACGCATAGTTAATGCTTACGAAGAATACGAGAAGAACGAAAAGAGGAATTCCAAGAGTGGAACAGACAGAAACTCAGGTACAAAAAAGAAGATCAGATAAAAATACCATTAAACAAACAGCGATCTATGCGGCAGTGATCATCTTGTGCCTTGCGGTGATCGTTTCGGCCAATTTCGACAGCCTTAAAAAAGGCGAGATCACCGTTCATTTCCTTGCATCTCTCGGCATGGGGATCCTGCTGATCGTTTATATGCTTTTCGGCTTCAGAAAAAAAGGTATGCGGATCGGGGAATTTTTGATCTTTATAAGCTCTTTTGCCGTTTCCTTTGTTTTTTTGATCTTTGCCGAGGATATAAAGATACCCCTTTGGTTCCTGGGACCTCTTTGCATTTCTGCACTTTTGGACTGCTCGCTTGGGTTGTTTCTTGCCTATTTTTATATACTTCAGTTGTATCATTTTATTGATACGGATGCGGTTTTTGTTGAAAGGGTATCAGTGTTTACGGTATGCACGGCTCTGTGCGTTATCGGAAACATTGCGGTGCGTAAATTTAGGAGCTCTGTCAAACTCAACTTTGAAAAGATCGTAAACAACGCTTCCGATGAGATCAGCGATCTGGAACTGGCAGAACAGAGTTCGAATTATCTTGAAACCTTTGCTTCCGAGCTTAACAGTAAAAATGTAAACGAATACGACCTCAATAATTCCGTGGTATCTCAGAATGAGGAGAACAGAGAAAAGCTTAGGGATCTGGTGACTAAGGACGAGATCGATTACAGCATATATGCTTCGGAGCATTCCGAACTCCTTGACCGTTTGAAGGAAGTTAAAAAAGGCGTATATATTCATTCCCTCAGAGTTGCCACCATTGCATACAGGTGCTGCGTAAAACTGAAATACAATTCTAAATTTGCCATGGCTGTCGGGCTTTATCATGAGATAGGTAAAACAGAGGACAAAGACGGGCAGGAGAACACTTTGACGATCTTAAAAGCGGCCGCTTTCCCCGAAACTGTCATCAACGCCGTGAATGAAGTGAACAGTAAAGAGGAGCTTCCTTTTACCTCAAAGGAGGCTTTTGTGGTTGCCATCAGCGAAACGGTGATAACCACCTATCTTTATCTTAAAAAAATGGCACCGAACACATCGAACAAAAAGATCGCCGACGGTGCGATGACCAAGTATATGCTAAACGGAAGAGCGAACAATTCGGGAGTTTCCGTCAAGGATTGCGGCGAGATAAAGAATTTTATGCTCGATTTTCTTAATACTATGGAGAAAAATTCGAAATGAACGTTAACTTTGAAAGCGAAAAGGATCTGAAGGATGTCCTGGACTTTGATGTAATTAAGGAAATTGAAAGAACAGTTGAAGCCTGTGTTGACTACCTGAAGTGTGAATATGAGGTACAGGTTAATGTTCTCATTACGGATAATGAGAACATCCATGCCTTGAACAAAGAGAACAGAGGCATAGACAGACCGACTGATGTTCTTTCGTTCCCGATGATCGAATGGGAAGAACCCGGAAAATGTGATTTTGACGAAGAGGAAGAGATCTATCTTTGCGATCCGGATTCGGGAGAACTCATACTTGGTGATATTGTTATCAGCATAGACAAGGTTGCGGAACAAGCGTCCGAATACGGACATTCAAGAAAGAGAGAATTGTTGTTTTTGGTCGCTCACAGCATGCTGCATCTTTTTGGCTTCGATCATGAAAACGATGAAGAAAGAGAAGAGATGGAGAGAATGCAGAGAGAGATTTTGAATTCCATTGGTGTCACAAGGTAATTTTTAATGGCTAACAAAAAAAGAAACTCATTTTATATTCAAGGCAGTATACTTGCTGCCGCATCGATACTTTCAAGGCTTATCGGACTTGCTTTCAGAGTGCCTATTTCAAGAATGCTCGGCGATGAAGGCTACGGGGCTTATTGCAATGCATATGAGATCTACAGCATGGCTTTGCTGCTTTCAACCTTCAGCATTCCCATGGCTGTGTCCAAGCTTGTTTCTGCAAAGGAAAACAGGAGGCAATATGTCAATTCGTTCCGTATACTCAAGGTAAGCTTTGTTTTTTCGTGTCTTATCGGTCTTACTATGGCTTGCCTTGTATGGTTTTTCGGAGACGATATCGCAAGCTTTCTTATCAAATCCCCCAACAGTGCTTTACCTTTAAAAACACTTGCTCCGACTGTTTTTGTATTTGCGCTCATGAGCGTTTTGCGCGGATTCTTTCAAGGAAAAAACACGGTTTTACCCACATCGATATCTCAGATATTGGAGCAGATCGTTCATGTGGCTTGCGGAATAGCTTTTGCTTCCGTGTTCCTTAAGATCTTTGCCGACAAGGACAACAGTTTTGCTTACGGTGCTGCGGGTGCGACACTGGGAACTCTGGCGGGAGCTGTGATCGCTCTGATATTTCTCGCTTTTGTCTATTGCATATACAGACCGACGCTCATGCGGCGCCTTACAAGAGACAACACAGGTGAATGCGACAGCTATTCAATGCTTCTTAAAATGCTTGTTGTAACCGTTGTTCCCATTATCTTAAATCAATTTCTTTACTCGGTTACGGGAAACATCGATTCGGTTCTTTTGAATCACATAATGTCCGTAAAGGGCGTGGACGAGAATACAAGGCTCATCCTTTTCGGAAGATATTCCGGGAAGTTCAGACTGCTGGTAAACGTGCCTCTTGCCATGGCTTCCGCCATCGGAGTAGCCATCATACCCAATATTGTCGCTGCGTTTACGAAAAATGATGAAAACGAGATAAAGACCAAGCTTCATCAGGCTGTCAAACTCAATATGATGATCGCCATTCCTTGCGCCTTCGGGCTTATTGCGCTTGCAGGACCGATCATGCAGGTCATTTTGGGAGATTCATCCGAAATGTCAAAAAGACTCATGGAGATCGGCGGAATGAGTGTTGTGTTCTATGCTTATTCAACAACCACGAACAGTATCCTGCAGGGCATGGGCAAGCTTAAATATCCTGTCATTCATGCCGTAGCAGGTATTCTTTTATACATTGTCGTTGATTTCGGCGTAATGTATTTTACCGACTTCGGGGTTTACACGCTTGCAGTGGGCTATATGATCTTTCCGTTTACCGTAGGGATCTTAAACCGTATAAGGATCGGAAAAGAAACGGATTACAGGCAGGAAAACTTAAAGACCTTTATTCTGCCGACACTTTATTCGGCTATAATGGCTTCGGCTGCCTTCCTTGTATATGAAGGGATGACGGAGGTGTTTCAGGTTAAATACATTGAGGCGATCGCGTTGATCCTTTCGATCCTTGTGGCAGTGATCGTTTATTTCTGTTTTATGATCTTTACGAGAACGGTTTCCGAGGAAGAGCTTCTTGAATTCCCCATGGGAAGAAGGATTGCGGATATCATTAAAAAGACAGGGTTCAAACTGTGATGATCGAGAAAAACGCCAAAAACAGAATAGGCCTGATCGGAGGCGGCGCGAGCGGACTGGCTGCCGCTATCTTTGCGGCTGCGGGCGGAGCTTCCCGTGTGGTGATCTTTGAAGCAAAGGATATTCCCGGAAAAAAGATAAACGGAACGGGAAACGGAAAGTGCAATTTTACAAATGACAATATGGATCCCTGCTTTTACAGGGGAGAACATCCGGAGTTTGCTAAATTCGCTCTCGGCAGATTTGACAATGAAGCTTCCAAGCGATTTTTCGAGAAGATCGGCATCAAAGCAAAGGTCAAGAACGGTACATATGTCTATCCCAATTCGGAGGAGGCTTCCTCTGTTTCCGCGGCTCTGAGACTGGCTGCGGAGCATATGAAGGTCGAATTTGTTTTTGAAAGAGTAAAAAGTATTGAAAAAGAAGGAAAAACATATATAATAAACAACCAATCCTTTGACAAGGTGATCATCTGTTGCGGAAGTTTTGCCAACATGAAGGATGTTACAGATTTTAACGGCTACAAACTGGTCAAGACCCTGGGTCACAGAGTCACACCTCTTTATCCGGCGCTTTGCCAGATCAGATGTGCAGGGAATTTCTTTAAGACAATTAACGGAGTCAGAACGGAAGCAGAACTGAAGGTGCTCTCAGATGGAGTTTTAATGGCCTCAGAAAGCGGCGAATTGCTTTTTACGGATTACGGTATATCCGGGATCCCCGCGTTCCAATTGAGCCGTTTCTGCGCCGAAGGAAGGGCGACCGGGAAAAAGGTAAATGCAGTCATCAATTTTTTGCCTCTGATGACAAGAGATGAAGTTAAAAAAGAAGTGGATTTTCGGCTGTCCGGGCTTATAAATGACGGAAGGACGGCGGAAGAGACCATGTTCGGACTGCTGAACCATAAACTGAATTACGTTCTGTTGAACCTTTCGGGCATAGATCCCACGGGAAAAGGCCCCATCGGCAGTGAAAAAAAGGACAGGCTGGTACAAAATCTTACAGAGTTTCGGACGGAGGTAACGGGAACTAACGACTACTCCTATGCGCAGGTGGTTGCAGGCGGCGTAGATACGACCGAAGTGGATCCCGAGACCATGGAAAGCAAGTTGATGCCGGGCATATATTTTGCGGGGGAGATCCTTGACGTGGACGGTACCTGCGGCGGTTACAATCTTCAATGGGCGTGGAGCTCCGGATATGTTTCCGGGCTTTCCGCAAGCGGAAAAAGCATACCCGAAGATGTAACGGAGTTTCTGAAGGACAGATTTAAATGATAAGATTACAGATTAAATTAAAACTAAAATCAAATGAAAACGATATCAGAAATGCCATAGCAAAAGAGATCAAAGTAAATGCTGCGGCATTTTCTTTTCAAATAGTAAAAAGATCCTTGGACGCGAGGGACAAGGCAAACATCTTTTGGCTTTACACCGTTGATGCGGAACTTAACAATAAGGCTGCGGAAGAAAAGTGCATACGTTTTTCCAAAGGGAAGATCACACTTTCCACACGCAATATTTACTCATTTAAGCCTACGGGGACGAAAAAAACAAAACATCGGCCGATCGTTGTAGGATGCGGCCCTGCGGGGCTGTTTGCGGCTTATATGCTTGCAAAAAACGGCTACAGGCCCATTGTCCTTGAACGAGGCGAGGATGTCGACAGTCGTCAGAAGACGGTGGAAAGCTTCTGGAACGGCGGAGAGCTTAACCAAAACAGCAATGTACAATTCGGGGAAGGCGGAGCGGGAACGTTTTCCGACGGAAAACTGAATACGGGAGTTAAGGATCCGTCGGGACGAATAGGCTTTGTTCTGGACACCTTCATTAAACACGGAGCGGATCCCGAGATCGGTTATTCAAACAAGCCCCATATCGGTACGGATGTGCTTAAAAATGTCGTTAAAAGCATGCGTAACGAGGCAATCGCTTACGGAGCCGAGTTCCGCTTTAATTCATGTGTTACAGATGTAGAACAAAAGGATTCCGAGCTGGTTTCCCTGACTGTTAACAATACAGAGAAGCTTGATTGCGAGGTTTGTATCCTTGCTGTCGGACACAGTTCGAGAGACACCTTCAGAATGCTTTACTCAAAAGGCGTCGATATGGTGGCAAAGTCATTTGCCATCGGACTCAGGATGGAGCATCTTCAGGAATTAATAGGAAAAGCACAATACGGCAATGAATTTAAAAATCTGCCTGCGGCGGATTACAAGATGACTCACAGGGCAAAGGACAACAGGGGAGTCTATTCCTTCTGCATGTGTCCCGGAGGCTTTGTTGTAAATGCTTCTTCCGAAGCGGGAAGAACCTGCGTGAACGGAATGAGCAATGCTGCCAGAAACGAGAGAAATGCCAATTCTGCAATTGTAGTACAGGTCGATCCCGAGGACTTTGAAAGAGAAGGCTTCACAGGAGCTTTGGCAGGAATGGAATTTCAGCAGAAGTGGGAAGAAGCTGCGTACAGGACAGGGTGCGGCACGATCCCCGTACAAAGATTTGAGGATTTCAAAAACAATGTTGCCACAAGTGAATTCGGCAGCGTTTTACCGAATTGCAAAGGTAAATTTTTAAAATCAGATCTTACACCATGCTTGCCGAAATATGTAAAAGGGGATATAATTGAAGCGGTTTTGGGCTTTGATGCCAGATTAAAGGGCTTTGCCGACGGTGATGCGATCCTTTCGGGAGTCGAGACCAGAACCTCATCACCCATACGGATTCCCCGAGACGAAAACGGTGAATCCGTTATCCGCGGAGTTTATCCATGCGGGGAAGGCGCGGGTTATGCAGGCGGCATTACAAGTGCGGCCGTAGACGGAATAAAGGTTTTTGAAATGATCACAAGTAAATACGAGAGGCCTAAAAATGACTGACAGAGAAAAACTAAAACATAAACAGAGGATCGTGATCAAGGTGGGAAGCTCCACGATCACGTACTCTGAAACAGGTACCATTAATTATTCGAAGCTTGAAAAGCTTGTAAGGATCATCGCTGACATTCATAATATGGGGAAAGAGGTGGTGCTTGTCAGTTCCGGAGCCATTGCTGTCGGAAGACATGCCATAGGTCTTAACGAAAAGCCGAAGACCCTTGCATGCAAACAGGCTTGTGCCGCCATCGGACAGGCTGCTTTGATGACGGTCTACAAGAAGCTCTTTTCGGAGTACAATCAGACCTGTGCCCAGATACTTCTTACCAAATATACTTTTTTACGTGACGAATCCTATGAAAATGCCTGCAATACATTGCATGAGCTTCTTTCGATGGGCGTAATCCCCATTGTAAACGAAAATGATACCGTTTCAACCGCTGAGATAGAGATCGGAGACAACGATTCTCTGTCAGCCTATGTTTCTTCAATGATAAACGGCGATCTTTTGATCGTTTTGTCGGATCAGGACGGCCTTTACACCGATGATCCCAGAAAGAATAAAGATGCAAAATTTGTTTCTGTCGTAAAGGAATTTGATCCGGAGATCTTCGATATGGCCAAGGGCGCGGGAACCAACGTGGGAACCGGCGGTATGAGTACCAAGATACATGCGGCGTTAATGGCTACCAAGTCGGGGGCGGACATGGTCATCATCAACGGAGATGATATGGAAAACATCAGAGCCGTAATGAACGGTGAAGAAAAAGGCACCTTGTTTGTTGCAAACAAAGACGAGAATTATGATTTCAGGAGTATGTAAACTCAATTTTCAATAAAGATAGGAGGGACCTGATATGAGCACATATATTACAGACATAGGCAAAAGAGCAAAAGCCGCATCCGCATCCGTAAAGAACCTTTCTACAGATGTAAAGAATCATATTTTAATGCAATGCGCGGATGCTCTCAAAGAAAACGCTGACATGATCCTCGACGCAAACAAGAAGGATATCGAGTTAGCGAGGGAAAAGGGAACAAGCGAGGCTATGATCGACAGACTTGCCCTTACCGAGAAGAGGATACATGATATGGCTGCCGGACTGATCACTGTTATGGGACTTCCCGATCCCGTGGGAGAAGTCATATCCATGACGCTTCGTCCCAACGGCCTCCAGATCGGAAAGAAACGTGTTCCCCTTGGTGTGGTTGCCATGATCTATGAATCGAGACCCAATGTTACCATCGATGCCTTCGGCCTTTGCTTTAAAGCGGGCAACGTAAGCATATTGCGGGGCGGCTCCGATGCCGTAAACACCAACGGTATTCTTGCTCAGCTCATGAGGGATATCCTTAATGAGAACCATGCGGTTTCGGATGCTTTGATCTTCATAGACAAGACCGACAGGGAATATGTCAACGAACTCATGAAACTCAATGAGTATGTGGATGTGATCATTCCCAGAGGCGGTGCATCCCTTATAAATAATGTCGTCAAGAATTCCACCGTGCCCGTTATCCAGACAGGTGTCGGAAATTGCCATATATATGTTGACAAGCTTATTGATGACGAGATGGCAATAAACATCATCGAAAACGCAAAAACACAGAGATACGGCGTTTGTAACGCTGCCGAATCCCTTGTTATCCATGCGGAGGTCGCGGAAAGGATCATTCCCAAGATCTATGAAGTGCTTACTGTAAAGCACGGCGTCGAGATCAGAGGAGATGAAAGAGCGAGAGCCATATGTCCCGAGATCAGACCCGCAACCGAAGAGGATTATTACACGGAGTACCTGGATAAGATCATTTCCATGAAGGTTGTGGATCACACTCCCGAGGCAATAGATTTTATCAATGAGCATTCCTCCGGACATTCGGAAGCCATCATTACAAAGAATTACAATCATGCCATGAGATTCCTGAACGAGATCGATTCTGCCGCGGTTTATGTAAATGCTTCCACGAGATTTACCGACGGTGCGGAATTCGGCTACGGCGCGGAGATCGGCATTTCCACCCAGAAGCTCCATGCAAGAGGACCTTTGGGACTCAATGAATTAACAACCATCAAATATATAATTTTTGGAACAGGTCAGATAAGATAAGAATGAATTTAATACCTAATAAAGAACCGGACAGACAATTTTATTTTATGGATCAGCTCGTACCCATGATCAGGAGAGAGGCTGAAAGAGCGGGAAGGCCGCTCACGTATTACATCCAGACCTTCGGCTGTCAGATGAATGCAAAGGATTCCGAAAAGCTGGCGGGCATTCTTGAAACGATCGGCTACACCGAGGGCAAGGACGAAAATTCGGACTTCGTGATCTACAACACCTGTACGGTAAGGGAAAACGCCAACACGAGAGTCTATGGAAGAATAGGCTATCTTGGTACGTTAAAGGCCAAAAATCCGTTTATGAAGATCGCTCTTTGCGGCTGCATGATGCAGGAAGCCCTTGTGGTCGAGAAGATCAAAAAAAGCTATCATTTCGTGGATATCGTATTCGGAACCCATAACATTTTCCGCCTGGCGGAATTGATCTATGAAAAGATGAATTCCTCCAAGAAACAATTGATCGAGATATGGGACGGGACAAAGGAGATCGTAGAGGACCTTCCCAGTTCCATGAAATTCGATTTCAAGGCAGGGATCAACATCACCTACGGTTGCGATAATTTCTGTACCTTCTGCATAGTTCCGTACGTAAGAGGAAGAGAAAAGAGCAGAAAACCGGAGGATATAGTTAAAGAAGCTGAACATCTTGCGGCAAGAGGCGTGGTGGAGATCATGCTTTTGGGGCAGAATGTTAATTCCTACGGCAAAGGACTCGAAGAGCCCTGCAGCTTTGCTCAATTGCTTCAGAAGGTCTGCCGTGTTGAGGGCATTAAGAGAATAAGGTTTATGACTCCTCATCCCAAGGATTTCTCCGATGATGTGATCGAGGTCATGAAAAACGAGCCGAAGATCTGTCGTCATGTTCATCTGCCCGTTCAGTCGGGAAGCACTTCACTGCTTAAAAGGATGAATCGCCATTATACGAAAGAACAGTATCTTACTCTTGTAGAAAAGATAAAGAGGGAACTGCCCGAGGTTTCACTTACAACCGATATAATTGTCGGTTTCCCCGGAGAAACGGAAAGCGATTTCCTTGATACTGTGGATGTGGTAAAAAAATGCGGTTTTGATTCTTCCTTTACTTTTATCTATTCAAAAAGGAGCGGAACGCCTGCCGCAAAATTCCCCGATGAAGTTCCGGAGGATGTGGTTAAGGACCGTTTTGACCGACTGCTTGCCGTGTGCAAGGAAGAATCGGAGAAGGCAGCCGAAAAACTTACCGGAAAAACCGTCGAGGTTCTTGTGGAAGGACTTGATGAAGGGAATACGGGCATGCTCACGGGACGCCTCTCCAACAATCTTCTGGTTCATTTCGAAGGTGAAGAAAAATTGATCGGACATCTCATAAATGTCAGGCTTGATGAGTGCAAAGGGTTCTATTACATTGGTAGTGTCGCACAATAATGCATAATATCAAATAATCTAAGGATTGCGTAAAATTCCCAAAATTTGCGCAATCCTTTTTTGTCAAAACCTTGACAGTTATTCCAAAAATCTATATAATTATTTTGTTTGCAAGTAGCTTTTATTTGCATGCAAAATTTCATAGGAGGTGTTCCGCGATGGAATGGTATTTTATTGTCGGAGCTGCATCCTTTGCCATAGCTGCTGTAATTTTCTGGTTTGCGGGAATTGCCAACCACAAGAAGAAATACGAAAGTAAAGTGGGAACGGCAGAAGAAAGATCCAAGCAGATCATTGAAGAAGCATTAAAAACAGCAGAGCAGAAAAAACGTGAGGCTCTCCTTGAAGCTAAGGAAGAAAATCTCAAAGCCAAAAACGAGCTTGAGAAAGAGTACAAGGAAAGAAGAGCTGAATGTCAACGCATCGAAAGACGCATTATGTCAAAGGAAGAAGCAATTGACAAGAAAGCGGAAACATTGGAGAAACGAGATCAGAGAATGGCTCAAAAAGAGGCTGAACTGGATCGTGTACGTGCTGAGGTCGCAGCATCGCACCAGGAGCAGCTCAAAGAGCTTGAAAGGATTTCGGGTCTGACCTCCGATCAGGCTAAGGAATATCTGTTTAAATCAGTGGAGGAAGATGTTAAACATGAAACGGCTGTAATGATCAAAGAACTTGAAACTCAGGCTAAAGATGAAGCTGAGAAGAAGGCAAAGGACATTATAGTAACCGCTATTCAGCGTTGCGCCGCAGATCATGTTGCAGAATCCACCATATCGGTAGTACAGCTTCCCAATGATGAAATGAAAGGAAGGATCATCGGAAGAGAGGGACGTAACATCCGTACTCTTGAAACTATGACAGGTGTTGAACTCATTATAGATGACACACCCGAAGCCGTTGTCCTTTCGGGATTCGATCCCATTCGCCGTGAGGTTGCACGTATTGCCCTTGAAAGATTGATTGCTGACGGGCGTATCCATCCCGCAAGAATTGAAGAGATGGTAGAGAAGGCCCAAAAAGAAGTCGAAACGATGATTAGGGAAGAAGGCGAAAACGCTGCTTTGGAGTGCGGTGTTCACGGACTTCATCCCGAACTCATAAAACTTCTCGGTAGAATGAAATTCCGTACAAGTTACGGACAGAATGCTTTGAAGCATTCCATCGAAGTAGCTAATCTTTCCGGTCTTCTGGCTTCGGAAGTCGGTGTTGATGTTAAGACGGCAAAGCGTGCCGGACTTCTTCACGACATCGGTAAATCCGTTGACCATGAGCAGGAAGGAACTCATGTACAGCTCGGTGCTGATCTTTGCAGAAAGTACAAAGAAAACGCAACCATCATCAATGCGGTTGAAGCACATCACGGCGATGTTGAACCTCAATCCCTTGTTGCATGGATCGTTCAGGCAGCAGACACGATCTCCGCTGCAAGACCGGGTGCCAGAAGAGAAACCTTGGAGGCATATACTCAGCGTCTCAGACAATTGGAAGATATTTCTAACAGTTTCAAAGGAGTCGACAAATCCTTTGCGATCCAGGCGGGCAGAGAAGTCCGCGTCATGGTTATCCCCGAACAGATCAACGATGACGAGATGGTTCTTCTTGCAAGAGATCTGTCAAAGAAGATTGAAGCTGAACTTGAATATCCTGGTCAGATCAAGATCAATGTTATTCGTGAATCTCGAGCGATCGAGTACGCAAAATAAGTTATTCCCGGCATCGAAGATCGATGCCGGATTTTTTTTTACAAAATGCTTGCATTTTTAAATGAAATAGTCTATATTAGGTCGAGTGTTTTATTGTATACAATAAAACATAAATACATTTATGGGAGAATACATCATGTCACTTGAATTATCCAAAAAAGCAAAGGAAGTAAAACCCTCATCAACTCTTGCAATTACCGCAAAGGCAAAAAAGATGAAAGCTGAAGGCAAAGATGTTGTCGGCTTCGGAGCGGGAGAACCTGACTTTGCAACTCCGGAAAACATATGCCTGGCTGCAAAAAGAGCTATCGATAACGGATGTACCAAGTACACCCCTGCAGCCGGAACAATGGAACTGAGAGAAGCTATTTCGAAGAAATTCAAGCAGTTCAATAAATTAAACTATGAAGCGGATCAGATAGTGGTCAGCAACGGTGGAAAGCACAGCTTAACAAACATTTTTGAAGCTCTTTTGAATCCGGGAGATGAGGTCATCATTCCCGCGCCTTTCTGGCTCAGCTATCCCGAAATGGTCAAGCTTTGCGGCGGCATACCGGTGTTTGTTGACTGTCCTTCATCACAGGATTACAAGATCACGGCTGAACAGCTTAATGCCGCGATCACGGACAAGACCAAGGCTTTGGTACTGAATTCCCCCAACAATCCGACCGGAATGATCTACACCCGTTCCGAGCTGGAGGCGATCGCAAAAGTCGCAGTCGAAAAAGACATCTATGTTATCGCGGATGAAATGTATGAATATCTTGTTTATGACGATCATGAATTTGTTTCCATCGCTTCCCTGAACGATGAGATCTATAAAAGAACGATCACCTGTTCCGGTCTTTCCAAGAGCTACTCCATGACAGGCTGGAGAATAGGATATGCGGGAGCATCCAAGGAGATCGCCAAGCTCATGAGTTCCATCCAGAGCCATCAGGCTTCCAATCCCAACTCCATTGCTCAGGCAGCTGCGGTCGAAGCGCTGAACGGACCTCAGGACGCTCCGGAAGCCATGAGAAAGGAATTCGATCTGAGAAGAAAGTACATGTATGACAGGATAAGCAAGATGCCTTACATCAAAGCGTTGAAGCCCCAGGGTGCCTTTTATGTGTTCATCGATTTCTCGGCTGCATTCGATAAGGAATACAAGGGACAGAAGATCACCTGCATTTCGGATATCGCGCGCATATTGATCGACGACTATCTTACGGCAGTTATTCCATGCTCCGATTTCGGTGCATCGGGCAATATCAGACTTTCTTATGCCATCTCCATGGAAGACATTAAGAAGGGCCTTGACAGAATAGAAGATTTCCTTAAGGTTTTAAAATAAAATATGTTTGATAAAGAGCCACAAATGGTTTAAAATAAAGGGTGGCTCTTTTATTATGTTAAAAAACTTGAAAATATCGGAGGAACGAAAAAAATGATCGGCATAATCGGAACGGGTAATATGGGAAGCGCACTCATCAACGGCGCGGTTAAAGTTTTCGGAAAAGAGGAAGTGGTTTTCTACGATCCCATTGAAGAAAAGAGAAAGAATGTTTCGACTGAATATGGCATATTGGCCTGCAAAAACAATACGGAGCTTGTGAAGATATGCAACGTGATCGTTCTTGCCGTTAAGCCTCAGGTGGTTTTTAACGTACTTGAAGAGATCAGACCTTCTTTCGGAAATGACAACAAGACCGTAATATCTATCGTAGCGGGCTTATCAATAGAAAAATTGGCGACGGCTCTCGATCACAAGGCAGAGATCGTAAGAGTAATGCCCAATACTCCGGCTCTTGTCGGTGCGGGAATGTCGGCGCTTGCTTTTGCGGATGATTTTAAGGGCGATAGGGAAAGCACGCTGAAGCTTTTTGAAACCGTTGGTGAAACCGTTGTCTTACCCGAGAAGCTGATCAACGCCGCAATTGTTGCAAACGGAAGCTCCCCCGCCTTTGTATTCGTCTTTATCGAAGCACTTGCGGACGGAGCCGTAAAATACGGGATCCCCAGAGATAAGGCATATAAAATGGCTGCTCAGACGGTACTGGGTTCTGCCAGGCTCATGATGGAAACCGGCAAACACCCCGGAGAACTCAAGGATGCGGTTTGTTCCCCTGCGGGAACCACTATATGCGGAACCGCGGCTCTTGAAGAGTACGGCTTCAGAAACGCTGTGATCAAAGCTTGCGATGCAGTCTACGACAAGGCTGTGGAACTCGGAAAATAATATTAAGAAGGAAATTTAAAATGACTAAACCCGAATGTCTTGAAAACAAGGAAATTCACAAAGGAAAGATACTTACTTTTTATAAACGCAAAATGAAATTTGCAAACGGAAACACCTCCGACTGGGATTTTGTTCATCACAACGGAGCGGCGGCTGTGGTTGCGGTTGATGATGACGGGAAGCTTTTTATGGTAAAACAATACAGACCGGGCTGCGACAGGTTCACTCTTGAGATCCCCGCCGGCTGTATGAACCCCGGTGAGGACAGAAAAACCTCCGCCATGAGAGAACTTGAAGAGGAAACAGGCTACAGATGCGAGGATGCGGAGCTCTTAAACAAGTATTATCCCGCGTCTGCCTATGATGATGAATATATAGAGATCTATCTTGCAAAAGGACTCACAAAAACAGCTCAGCACCTGGATCCGGATGAAGAGGTGGAGGTCCTCAGAATGGATGTTGAGGAGCTTGTGGACAAGATCCTTGTCTGTGAGATCTCCGACGGAAAAACCATAGCGGGCATACTCACTTACTATACCAGGATAAAAAAACAGGAGGTATAACACTATGCGAATGTATGATCTGATCACTAAGAAAAAGCACGGAGAAGAACTTTCCAAAGAAGAGATCGATTTTATCGTTCAGGGTTTTACTAAAGGCGATATACCGGATTATCAAATGTCTGCCTTTTTGATGGCAGTCTGTTTCAAGGGTATGAATATACGTGAGACCATAGATCTCACTCGATCAATGATAGATTCCGGAGACAGATTGGATCTGTCTGCCATTAAAGGTCTGAAAGCAGACAAACATTCCACGGGAGGCGTCGGAGACAAGACCACACTTATCGTAGGTCCGATGGTTGCTTCTCTCGGAGTTCCCGTTGCCAAAATGAGCGGCCGCGGTCTCGGACATACGGGCGGAACCATTGATAAGCTGGAAAGCTTTAAGGGCTTTTCCGTTTCTCTTACGGACGAAGAATTCATAGATAACGTCAACAGGATAGGGATCGCCGTAATAGGTCAGACTGCGGATCTTTGCCCTGCGGATAAAAAGATGTATGCCCTTCGTGATGTTACAGCCACGGTTGACAACAAATCACTCATCGCATCCAGCATCATGTCCAAGAAGATAGCTGCGGGTGCCGACACGATCGTACTCGATGTCAAGGTGGGAAGCGGTGCTTTCATGAAAACCTTTGAGGATGCCAAAGATCTTGCCGAGATCATGGTGAAGATCGGAACCGGCTGCGGAAGAAAAACCTATGCGGTAATTTCCGACATGTCCCAGCCTTTGGGCACCTGCGTCGGCAATTCCCTCGAAGCCTATGAAGCAATTGAAGCCTTGAAGGGCAATGGACCTCAGGACCTGATGGATGCCTGCTATACACTTGCTTCCTATATGCTTATCGGAGTAGGAAAGGCAAAGGACATAAATGAAGCAAAGCTGATGCTTGAAGGGACGATAAAAAGCGGAGCCGCTCTTGCAAAGCTTGAAGAATTTGTTGCTGCCCAGGGCGGAGATGTGAGCTGCATAGAAAATGTCGACCGCTTCCCGAGAACGGAATTCAAGGAAGACATTATCGCGACCGAAGAGGGCTATGTATCCGAGATCCTCACGGATGAGATCGGAATGACGAGCCTCCTTTTGGGCGGTGGCAGAGAGACGAAGGATAGCGTTATCGATCTTTCCGTCGGTTTAAAGATCAGAAAGAAGATCGGCGACTTTGTTTCAAAGGGAGAACCCTTTGTTACACTTTATGCCAATGATATAGACAGATTGAGAGCCGCATCCGCAAGAGTACGTAGCGCTTACAGGTTTTCTGCTCAAAAGACTCAGCCCTCAAAACATGTTTTGGGCATAGTCACAGCAGACGGGGTTACGCTTTATTGAACACGGAAGTTTTACATATGGGAGTGAAACATGGCGATTCAAAAGAAAAGACTCGGTGAGATCCTGATCGATGCAGGCTGTCTTACGGAAGATAAACTTAATGAAGCCTTGAGGCTGCAAAAGAACGAAGGAGAAAGACTTGGAAGAGTTCTCATCAATCACGGGCTTGTTTCCGAAAAGGAGATGCTGGATGCGTTGCATACCCAGATGGGCTTTTCCATCGTGGATCCGGAACTCATCGACATACCGGAAAAGATCATTCAGATGATACCTTATCCGCTTGTAAAGCGGTACAATGCCATACCCGTAAAACTGGAGAACGGTTATCTTACGGTGGTCATGGAAGATCCTTTGAACTTTGTGGCCATCGAAGACATACACGTTGCAACGCAATGCGAGATCATTCCGGTAATATCCAGCTACAGAAGCATTATAAATACTGCAGGAAGGCTTTACGGTAAGAGCTCGGCGGATAAGGCCGTGCAGGATATCAAAAACGAGTACAACGAGAGTGCACGTGAAGCGGTAACATTGGACAGGGATGCTGCCATAGACAACGCGCCCATAGTCAGACTTTTGAATTCTGTCATAGATGTTGCCATTACAGACGGCGCCAGCGACATACACATCGAGCCCTTGATCTCTACGGTCAGGATCCGGTACAGACTGGACGGTAAATTAAAGATCATACGCGATGTACCCAAGGATGCTCTGGGCGCTATCATTACGAGGATCAAGATCCTTTCGGACCTGGATATAGCGGAACGAAGACTGCCGCAGGACGGACGTTTCGATTACAAGTTCAGAGATAATGTTTACAACATCCGTGTTTCCATTCTTCCCACCACAAACGGTGAGAAAGCTGTTCTTCGTGTTCTGGATAAATACAACTTTAAGATCAGAAAAGAGTTTTTAGGTTTTACAAAAGAGAATTTTGATAAATTCGAAAAACTGATCTCCATGCCCAACGGCCTTGTATTGGTAACGGGACCCACGGGAACGGGCAAATCCACAACCCTTTATGCCATGCTTTCGGAGCTCAACAAGACCACCGAAAACATTATTACGGTTGAAGACCCGGTGGAATACGTGATCGAAGGCATATCCCAGGTACAGGTAAATCCGAAGATAGGTATGGATTTTGCGGAAGCCCTGAGGACCTTTTTGCGACAGGATCCCGACGTCATCATGGTCGGTGAGATCAGAGATTCGGAAACAGCAGACATAGCGATCAGAGCAGCCATCACCGGTCATCTGGTGCTTTCAACCATGCACACCAATGATGCTGTATCTGCCGTTGCAAGACTCGAAGAAATGGGCATCGCTCCTTACATATTGGCAGTCTCACTCATGGGCGTTATCTCTCAGAGACTTGTGAGAAAGCTTTGCCCGGATTGTGCGAAGGAGTATGATGTCCCGGATTACGAGCTCAAATTCCTCGGTCTTAAAGGACCCAAAAAGTTCAAAATGGCCTGTGGCTGTTCCAAATGCAACGGAATAGGTTACAAGGGACGAATGGCGGTTCATGAGATCCTTATGGTTGACAACGAGATCAGAAACAAGATCTCCAAAGGTGCGGAAACTTCGGAGATATCAGCCATAGCAACCAAAAACGGAATGAGCAGTTTGAGAGAAGAATGTATCAAGCTTCTTGAGAAGGGCTATACGAGTTTTGAAGAAGTAAGTTACATTACATGCGGAGTTGAAACATGAATTATATCGATGAAGTACTTAACAAAGTTTCCGGGGAGGAGGGCGTTTCCGATGTGCATGTTACCGTCGGAGTTCCCATTGTGCTCAGAAAACACGGCGAACTTGTCTATTATAATGATAAAAAGCTTCTTCCCGACGATACAAAGGAGATTGTCAGAAGCCTGATGTCGGATGTGCAATACAGGGAATACGAAGAAAAGGGGGAACTTGACTTTTCCTATTCTGTTCCCGGCAGTCAGCGCTTCAGGGTCAATGCCTATCATCAGCGTAACACCTGCTGTGTGGCTTTAAGATGTATTTCCGCTACGGTTCCGCCTATGGAAAAACTGGGACTGCCATCCGTTGTTTCGGAACTGGCAAACAAGAATTCGGGTCTTGTGCTGGTCACAGGCCCCACCGGTTCAGGTAAATCAACCACCCTCGCCAGCATTGTGGATCTGATCAACAATACGAAAAAGAAGCATATAATCACTCTTGAAGATCCCATAGAGTATCTTTTCAGGCATAACATGTCCATAGTTAACCAAAGAGAGATCGGAAGTGACACAAGGAGCTTTGCCAATGCGCTGAGAGCCTGTCTGAGACAGGATCCCGATGTGATACTCGTGGGAGAAATGCGAGATTTTGAGACCATTTCCATTGCACTTACTGCTGCAGAAACCGGACATCTGGTACTTTCCACGTTGCATACCGTCGGAGCTGCGGCTACCATTGACCGTATCGTGGACATTTTCCCGCCGAATCAGCAGGCACAGATCAAGGTTCAGCTGGCAAGTACCTTACAAGCCGTAATTTCACAGCAATTGCTCAAACGTGCCGACAAACCCGGAAGAGTTGTGGCAACGGAAGTGCTTGTCGTAAACAATGCTGTCCGTAACATGATCCGAGAAGGAAAGAATCATTTGATCAACAATTCCATCAAGACAGGAAGTATGAACGGAATGATGCTGATGGATGACAGTCTCATGAAATTGTACAAGAACGGAAAGATAACCCAGCAGCAGCTTTTGGAATTCTGTGTTGACAGAAGCAACATTGCCATTATGTAATTTTTTACCGGAGACAGATCGTGCCAAAGTATTCTTACAAAGGAAAAAACATATACGGCGACTTGACGGAAGGCGTCTTTGAAGCACCCACGGAACAAGGCGTCATGGACATGCTTAAGAGTAAGAACTACTATGTCCTTGAAGTGAAGCCTTTGATCGAAAGAAAGGATATCCTTGATTTTGATTCGAAAAAGAAGATATCCGCAAAGGAACTCATGCTTTTCTGTAAGCATTTTGCCGTCATATTGAAAGCAGGCATTCCCGTGCTCCATGCTCTTTCCATGGTTGACAGTCAGACGGAAGACAAATCCATGAAAAAGATCATAGAAGGGGTCATGAAAGACATACAGATGGGTTCGAGTCTTACTCAGGCCATCAGAAACAACGGAGAAAAGCTTCCGATCCTCATGATCTACATGATAGAAGCGGGAGAGGCTTCCGGTACTCTGGACAAATCTCTGGAAGTATTGCATTCTCATTTTGAAAAGAGCTATGAAACCCAGAACAAGGTCAAAGCCGCTTTGAGATATCCCATAATTGTTTCAATTGTAGCTGTGATCGTAACCGTATTTCTGATGGTTGTCGTGGTTCCGCAATTCGTGGGCATGTTCAGAGAAAAGACAATGGACCTTCCCTGGCCTACAAAGGCGCTGATAGGGATCTCAGACTTTTTTGTGGAATACGGCATTATCACCTTGCTTGCGCTGGTTGGCTTGTTCATTCTTTTTAAGTTTTATTCCTTCACGCCCAAGGGAGCGTTGAATGTGGACAGGTTAAAGCTGAAACTTCCACTGACAAGGGATTTCACCACAAAAAACATTTCCGCAAGGTTTGCGAGAACAATGTCCTCGCTTCTCACCGCCGGAGTCGGGATCACAGAAAGCATGGACATTACTTCGAGAGTTGTCGGTAATCGTTACGTGGAAGAAAAGCTTCAGGAGGTCAGAAGACAGATAGTCGCAGGTAAGGGCATATACATTCCTTTCAGGGATACGCAATGCTTTCCGGAGATGCTTGAAAACATGATAATGATGGGAGAGGAGGCAGGTTCCATCGAAGCCATGCTTGACAATGCGGCAGGCATATACGAAGAGGAACTGGACTCGAGCACCCAAAGGATCACCGATCTGATCCAGCCGTTTGTTATACTTTTTCTCGGAGCAGTTGTAGGTTTCATTATTCTTGCTGTAGCGATGCCATTATTCTCACTTTATTGATTTTATTGTATTTTTATATAAATTTTTTTAAAAATTTCCTATTTCTTTTTTAATGAAATATGTTATAATGAAATTTAAACGGGGCGATATCTAACAAAAAAGTCATAAAATTGACGGATTCATTAACAAAAAGCGGAGGAAAATTTAAATGGAAAAGAAGACCCAATCCAATCAGCAAGGCTTTACGCTTATTGAATTGCTCGTAGTTATCGCAATTCTGGCTGTTCTTGCAACACTCTATGTACCCAGGATCATTTCAAGCTCAAATGATGCAAAGAATACAGTAGCTATTGCAAATGCAAGAACGCTTGCTTCTGAGATCACAATGTATAATGCTTCCCATTCTTCTCAGATCTTATTACCTACTGAAGGTACAAAGATTACTGCCAGCGAATCCACTGCTTCTCCACAACTTAAAGCAGTCTATCCCAATTACAGAATGGTTAAGGCCACTGATACTGAGTTAAGTGCCGCAAAACTCCTTGAAGGAAGAGATTTCCCTGATCCCAGTGTAGTTGTTCTTATAGTAGACAACAAAGGTAATTGCTTTATCTGTCAGCCCGACGGGACCAATATTGGTGTTACACCTACTCCTACACCCGGAGCATAATAGATTTTATATTTTTTGTATTCTTTCAACATTAAAAACCACTATTTTTTCTCACCTCTCTCAATCGGGAGAGGTGATTTTTTTAGGCTTTTTGTAATTGACTTTCAATATCAGAAAGGCTACTATTATATATGGGGTTGAGGTGAACAAATGCTTAAATATTTCAATGATTTCATAGATCTTATATTAATTGCGACAATACTTCTGGGCCTTTCGGCAGGCTCATTTCTTAATGTCTGTATATACAGGCTTCCAAGACACGAATCTATTGTATTTCCACCTTCCCATTGTCCCGGCTGCGGTAAGAAGATCAGATGGTATGACAACATCCCCCTTTTAAGCTTTATTCTGCTTAAAGGAAGATGCAGAAATTGTAATGAGAAGATCTCTTTGCGTTATCCTGTAACAGAACTCTTAAATTGTGTTCTTTGGGTGCTGATGGTTTTCTTTTCCGCGGACCCTGTTCAATGTATAGTGGGATTCGCATTTTCTTCACTTTTGATCCTTGTTTCTGCCATAGATCTGGACAAGATGATAATTCCCGACAAGATAAATTTATGCATATTTATCCTTGCCGTGATCAGGTTCGCTGTGCTTTTGGTTTTGAAAAATAACCCGAAGACCCTTTTGATCGATCTTTTTGCGGGAGCCTTTTCCGGCAGTCTGTTGCTGCTGATCTTGTCCTTCCTCATCCTTAAGCTTACAAAAAAACAGGCTCTCGGAGGAGGAGATGTTAAGCTTGCGTTTGCCTGCGGAGCCTTGATGGGCTGGAAGCAGGTTTTACTCGGGATCGGATTGTCTGCCTATATCGGCTTGACAGTACTTTTGATCCTGGCGCTGTTTAAAAAAGCAGACCTTAAAAAAGTTTTTCCGTACGGGCCATTTCTTTCAGTCGGATTCCTAATATCTTATATGTTTTTTGACGATATATTAAATTGGTATATGCACAATGTTTTATAGCAGGTAATACCTAAATTGACAGGAGAGAATTTAAAAAATAATAATCGCGGAATGAGTTTGGTTATCATGCTGATGCTGATAGCTGTGTTTTCTGTGTTTATTATAGGCACCTATACAATTCTCGACAGACATGTTTCAAACACTGTTGATTCGGAAGCGAACAACGGCGCTTACTATACGGGTGAAGGCGTACTTCGCATCACCTCCACGGAGATCGACAAGTTTGCTTTTGAGATCTCCAACGAAGCCAACCTTAACGAAGAGGTCCTCACGAGAGCTGAGTTTGCCACAAGGCTGAATGCAACCATAGCAAGTCAGACAGAGGAGTATTTTAAGGATAAGATCGCTGCGGGCAGCTTTGAAGAGTACAACATCGAAAGCGTTACGGTTGTTCCGAGCAGTGTGGAATCTGATGAATACACTTGTCTTTTTGATATAACGACGATCATTTCAAATAACAGAAATACAAGAAAAAAGATCACGGGTACCTACGGAGTTCTTTATCTCACTGAGAGCAGCCAGAGCACAACAACCAGTATGATGGTGATAAACGAGAGTACGCCAATGCTTACAGCCATTGAAGACATTACTTCTCAAAGCTCTGTTTCCTTGAACGGAAACGCAAAACTCAGAGGCGAATTCTCTTATCCGGGGCATTACAATGCTGCTGCCGATGCCGAGCATTTCTATAACAACGATAATACCTTTGTAGTTGACACCTCCTCACTTGTAAGAGGTGATGTAAAGATACCTGAGATACCGGATCCTCCGTATGAAGGAGATCCTTCTACCTTACGTAACCAATACCCGATCGGACCTCCATATCTCGGAGACGGATGGACTCATTGGTATTCGGATCAACGTAACAGACAGGTGATCAACATTCCTTTTACGGGGCTTGTCTGGAATACCGGAAGAAACCAGCAGAGAAAAGACTTTTATGTAAACGGGTATATGTATGTTCAAAACAGAAGTCTTACGATCAATGTCAATACGGACAATGCTTTCATAAAATGCCAGAATCTGGAGATCGATAATGAATTGATCATTAACGCCTATGCCGATAATTTTAAATTCATGGTCGACAGTAACCTTGTAGCAAAGGATGAAGGAAAACTCAAGGTCAATACCAACGGACATGATGTCTATATGCTTTGCAACAACCTTTATCCCGATCCTCATATCGGAGATATCAACGTGGAAACTACGGGAAGCGGTACTTTATTTATTTACTTTTACAGTACCATTCAGCAAAACAATGAGGCTAACATTAACATAAACGTAAAGAACGAAGGTACGGTAAATATTGTGATCATCAACCAGTTCTGGGTTAACGACGGCGGTTACGACAACATTACCTTTAATGCGCAAAACCCTGCCGGACAGGACCATGCGGGCGATCTCAACTTCTTCGTTGTTGGTCACCAGTTCGGTATATGGCAGAGCGGAAGCATGACCTTCAATGCTTCTGAAGGTACCAAACTGAACGTTATCGCCGACAATCTGGTAATGAGGGGTGACCTTAAGATGCTCGGCGATGCTACTGTTAACGTCTATGCGAGACAGAGCTGCGAATTTAACGGAGATCCCTACACGAATGGTTATCCCAGGCTCAGGGCTCTTTCAAACTTTGTGTTCGGTGATGAGGATCTTTCGGAAAACGATAAAGCCCAAAAGATCATAAACCCGAAGCTGAACGTGTACTATTACGGAACCAACACGCTGATCATACGCAATTATATGTGCTGTTCAAACTTTTTCTCTGCCGGTGCGGCGGACATAGACATACGAAATTGCCTTTTTTACGGTAACATCTTTTCGGCGGCTCCGGGACCGGAGGGAAATGCAAGGAGGTTTGAGTTGGATTTCAAGAACTCCTATCTTTCCTGCGGTGCTATCTATGCCCCCAGAATGAATATTGTGGTTGACGGCGACAGAGCCTCTTCAAATATATACGATACAGATGAAGGACAGTTTGTAACCTGTATTTTTGCATGCGTTACAGGCTATAACATCGATTTCTCCGGTAATGCCATGGCAAAGAGCTCCAATGTCGCCACAGAACATATGGTACTTGAAGTCGAAATGGAATTTATGCCTGGGGTTGTTGCTATCGGAGAAGACTATTCGGGATCTCATTTCTTCAGAGGATTTAAAGTGGAATGATCAGTTTTTTTAAGGATAAAAAAGGAGAGAGCTTAATAGAGGTAATGATATCCATTCTGTTGTTATCTCTTGTAGCGATTGTTTTTCTGAAGGCGCTTACGGGGCTTGTTGCAACAAGCAGCAAGAATGCAAACAAGATGGACGCTTCCTATATGGCCGAGAGATATATGGAGTATCTTACTCAATATGAAGGAATGACCATCACCGAGCTCAGGAACACTCTGACCGCATCTGCGGATTTCACCTGTACCGAAATACAAGACACCGGTCCCTACAGGTTCAGGGTAGTGGAGGATGATTATCCGGAAATGTATGCTTATATAGATGTTGATTACAAGAAATACAGGAGTCAGGGGAATCTGAGTTCTGTGAAAGTAACTGTTTATGCAACGGAGGACGATAGGGAATTGGCCTTCATGGAAGATGCGATCTATTGGATATAAAGATGGGAATAAAAAACAAAACCAAAGGATTTACTTTAATTGAACTGGTCATCACTATAGGTCTGCTTATGGTTGCCGTATTGGTTATATATACGATTTATGATACGGGGACCAAAACCTTTCGCAGTCAAAGTTCGCAAATTGTTGCGGAGAACGAACTGAGGGATTCGATGGACAGGATCCTGCTGGAATGCAGGAAAGGCATAAGCTATTCCGATATTGACAAAAGCATTACCTGTACCGACTATGTGGACACTTTCAGGATAGATGGGACCACGCTTAAGATGATCCAGACAGACAGGACCACATCGGCTGTTACGGAAGTGATCTTAGGTTACGATGTGGCTTCAATGGATTTTGAGGTTGACACTGAAAACATCAATATAAAACTGTATTCGTCCATAAAAGATGCAAAAGGCGATACAATTTTTGTGGAAGCTGTTTATTACAAACGCTGAGTTCTCTCAACAAGATTTAAAATTACTCTAAGGAAAGATTAATGAATAAGAATGCCAAGAAGAAAACTGAAAATGGCATATTCAAAAGGCAGAAGAGCGTGATAATGCTGCCTCAAAAACGTACCATGGGCATAGATATCGGTTCTAAGAATATCAAACTGGCTGTAGTAAAGAAGGATCATATTCTTGCGGCTGTTTCCGAACCTATCCCCAACGGGGTTGTGGTGGATGGTGTCATAGAAGCCCCGGAAATTCTCGTAAAGTGCCTCAGAAATGCCAAAAAGCACCTCCATTCTTCTGCAAGACATGCAACCTTGTGTCTTTCCGGTAAGGATGTGATCATGAGAGAGATAACCCTCCCTCAAATGAAAGAAGAACAGGTCCTTTCCAACATAAAAAATGAACTTTCGAACATATATCTCCTTGCATCCGGAGATTACACCATAGATTACAGAATCCTTTCCACCACAAACAATGAACTCACGGGTGAAAAATCCATGAGAGTTCTTGTTGTATCTGCACCCAAGTCCTTGCTCAGCGATTACATCAAAGTTTGCAAAAGAGCGGGGCTGAGACTTAAACGTATCGATGTATTGCCGAATGCTCATACCAAGCTGATCAGAAACATCATAAACAACCAGACGGCTCTCGAAGAAGCCCAAACACAGCTTTCCGAAAACAATGAGGAAAAGAAGGAAAAACAGGGCAAAAAGGACGTTAAGAAGATCTCTAAAAAAACCAAGTTTAAGCAAAGAAAACACACAAAAAAACTTCAAAGGGAAGCTGCTAAACAGGAGAAGTTTATAAAAGAACAAAAACTTCAAAAGGAAAAACATGAGCAGGCCATTTCGAAGGCCAAAGCTGAAGCAAAACAGAAGGCTGAAAAAGAAGAAAGGCTGAAAAAAGCAAGGGAAGAGAAGAAAAAAGCCGAGGCAGAAGCAGCCAGAGCGGCAAAGGAAGCTTTTGAAAAGCATCAGAAAACTCGGGAAGAAAAGAAGCCGAAGGATCCGAACGTACACGAGATAAGCTGGTATTTTGGCAGAAAACTGAACGACCTCGATCAAAACCTTTACGATCCTGAGCCTGCAATTGTTCCCAAACGGATCGATGATCATTATATGCCTAACCCCATACGTGTTTCGGAAAGCAGACCCGCACATGCCTATCTGTCTGATGAGGAAGCGAGCAACATCCTCGACAACCTCATGAATAACAGCTTTAAAGCAAAGGAAGAAGCAGAAGAGCCAAAGAAAAAGAACATACTTGAAAACGTATGCCTGATCGACATAGGTTTCACCATGTCCAATGTTACTTTTATACGTAACGGTTCTTATTCCATGCATAAAAACATACGTTACGGCGGTGAGTATATCAATGAGGCCATCTCCGAAAAGATGTCACTTGATATGAATTCTGCCGAATCCTTTAAGCTGTCATTGAATAACGACAAAGAAGGAGCTTTGCATGAGTATTATGACTCTATTATTTCAGAGCTTGATAATACTATGTATTATTACAAGACGAATAACAATCAAAACGGTGTCGATTGCATAGTCATAGCCGGCGGCTCCAGCAGACTCGGCGGTATCAAGGATTATTTTGCCGACCAGCTCGGGGTTCCGGTATATATGCTTTCGGAAATATCGGACTTTAAGATCGGCTCCAAGCTTATCAAGCGATGCAAGGGGGTAGATATACATTTTGAAGACTACCTCGGCGCCGTTTCGATCACGTTGAAGGAGGAATGGGTATAATGCTGTACAACGATATTAACCTCATCCCTTCAAAAAAATCGGGCACTGCTTCGGCCAAGATCGTGATCTGGACTCTTTTTACGATCATGATCCTGAGTATCGTGGGCATATATATGGTCTATGAACCGCTGATGGCAAAACAGGAAAAGCAGGACACACTGGACAGACTGAATGCGGTGATCGACGGTTACGGAGACATAGCGGTTGAGTACATAAAAGCGCGTGATGAATACAGAGCGTATATCGATAAAACCGAAAATCTTAAAGAGGCTTTAAGATTTAATTCAACAGCAAGAGAAAAGATCGATACCATAATGGATTGTTGTCCCCGAACTGTCTATTTTACGAACTTTACTCTTAACAAGGAGACTATCGGAGTATCTTGTGTGGCTACGGATTATGACGCTATAGCCTCATTCATTGATTCCCTGAAGGAGATCGAGGATTTCAGTGATATAAGTTATTCCACGATCTCCTTGATCAGATCCGAAGATACAGAAAGCTATACATTTTCAATTTCTCTCAAGGTGGCGGAATGAAGGCATGAAAAAGATCACAGCAAGAGAAAAAATAATAATGTTGTTGGCATTTGTGCTGATCGCTATTGTTCTTTTTGAGAACCTTTTTATGCAGCCTTTGAGAGAATCCGTTAAAAGCATAGATGCGGACATTGCCAAAAGGCAGGAGATCATTTCCGGACTTCAATCACAGCAGATGGGATATAATTCCATTACTGCCGATCTGGAGCGATCCATAGCCGAGTACAACAAGACTGTAGGACAATTCCCTGCCATCTGGGATGACTCGGAAATGCTTCGTTTTATGGAAGATGTTATTGGCGATGATCTTGAAAAAAGCAGTTTGAGTTTTGCAGGGATCAAGGAATACGGTGATTATAACATAGGTACCTTTAATGCGGTGGTTCACGGTACTATAGAGAATTTTATGTTCCTGCTTTCAAGACTTGAAGCTTCGAAGTATTTTAATACTGTTAATTCCGTTTCAATATCCCGATTTAATTACGAGGATGAAGAGGTTGATATTCAATTTACCGTGAATTTTTATATTTTGGTTGATAATTAATGGAGAAGTTTATTATTATTGGGGCTGCGCTCCTCATAATCGCATATTTGGTCTATGAGTATTTTCAGCTGAATTGCAGAAGATTCACCCGTATAGATCTGAAAACAGGTCAAAGGTTAAAAGCTTTGCTGTTGACAGATCTGCATAACAAGTGCTTAAGATCTGCAGATCTTGAAAGAGCAGCGGCGGAAAAACCCGATATGATCCTTTTGGCAGGTGATATGATCACAAGCGGCGACAGATCCTTTATAAATGCATTAAAGGCTGTTAACGACCTATGTAAGATAGCACCTGTATATTTTTCATTGGGCAATCATGAACTCAATTACCGAGATAAATTTGAAGGGGATTGGAAAGACTTTCTTTCGCGTCTTCCGGAAAACTGCCATATTTTGGATGATGATCACATCAGCTTTAATGAACATGTAGAGATATACGGGTTATCCTTGGATCGAAGAATGTATAAAAAAGGCAGGATTTTTGACACTTCAAACTGTAATGAGACGATCTTTTCAAATGTGAATGTTGACAGGTTCAATATTCTTCTTGCTCACAATCCTGATCTATATGACTATTATGAAAAACAGATCCCTTCCGACTTGATCGTTTCCGGACATTTACACGGTGGTTTTGTACGGCTTCCTTTTGTCGGCGGAATTGTTTTTTCCTGCTATGGTGTAAAGCACAGAGTTAAAGGCCTGTATGACGGCAAGCATATAGTTTCTTCGGGAGCAGGAGAACATCGCATGCCTTTACGTTTGTTTAACAGATGTGAGATCGTAGTCATTTCTTTCTAAAGTAACATTTATCAATAAAATGTATTATTCCTTTAATCTTTTATTGACATAGCGGTCTCGAAGATCATATAATTTTAGTACTATGGTGGTTATGTGTTAAGTGTGGGGTTAAGGCCATGTTAAGGATGAAAAATGTCATCGGCAGGGATGATAAATTGGGAGGGTACTTTGTTCGGATTCTATTTTCCGGATAGTTTTTTTTGCACACAGAATACGATAGATATCGTGTTTATGTGTGTTTTTTATATTGTTTTTGATCAATTTCAAGAGTTCTTAGGGAGAAAACTAAATGAAAGTCATGTGGAAAAAAGTAACAGGTTGTTTTTTGTGTTTGCTGCTGTTGATCGGGCTGATGCCTGTAAATGTGGTTAAGGGAGATAGTGTTCCTGAAGTTAACGTGGGAAATACAAGGAGTGTTTCCGGAAGTCAATATTCTATAGTAAGGGTTAAAGGTTCATCAACCAATGGTTTCACAATTAATGCAAATGAAAATGAGGATATAACAGTCATTTTATCCGGAGTATCACTTAATACGCTATTTGAGGCTTTACGAATTATGGGCACCGGAAATGTGACCATTCTATTGACAGGTTATAACACACTGAGCTCAGATCTTGGAGCAGGAATACTTAAACTAAACAGTGGGAGCCTGATTATAAGCAGTGTTGAAGGGAGTCTGAGTGCTTCATTAAATATAAATATAGGCGCAAGTAAAGGCGCCGGGATCGGAGGAGGTAATGGTGGCGCAGGTTCTAACATCACGATCGGAGGCAATGCTAAGGTTACTGTAGATCATTCGGGTCTTGGCGCCGGGATCGGAGGAGGTCATGGTGGCGCAGGTTCTAACATCACGATCGGAGGCAATGCTAAGGTTACTGTAGATCATTCGGGTCTTGGCGCCGGGATCGGAGGAGGTAATGGTGGCGCAGGCTCTGACATCACGATCGGTGGCAATGCTCGGGTTACTATAAATCATTCGGGTGATGGCGCCGGGATCGGAGGAGGTCAGATTGGCGCAGGTGCTAACATCACGATCTGTGGCAATGCAAATGTCATAGCTGTGGGTGGTTACCAGAGCGCAGCTATAGGTGGATCATCCCCAGGAAACTGTTCCGGAGTAAGGATCCTTGACAATGCTACGGTAAGGTTGGGATTGTATGATGATGGCGATGACAACCGTCCCTATATAGGAGGAGACGACTGGACTGATATTGAATTTACCAACAATTCTCATCCCACGTTTACGGGAGATGTTATTTACTATGAACCCGGTGCAACTGCTCAGGCGATTCAAAACGATACCGCTCGAAGAGTGAGTACAGCCAATCTTTCACTTAAAGCAAACGGCGGAACAGGTAATGATGTAGTGGTAACGAGACCAATAGGAGTTCGGGGCGTAATTCCCAATAATACCTTTTCCCGGGCCGGGCATACTTTTTCTAAATGGAATACGGCAGCTAATGGAAACGGAACCAATTACACGGCCGGGCAACCCGTTACCTTAACCCAGGATCTCACACTTTATGCTGTTTGGGAACACGTCTATAACCAAAACGTTGCTTCGGCACAATATCTTAAAACCCCTGCAGACTGTACCCATGCTGCGGTGTATTACAAGAGCTGTGTTTGCGGTGCAAGGGGAACAGAAACTTTTACTTACGAAAGTCCTCTCGGACATGACTATCAAGAGGTTCCCGGAAGCTATGTGTCTCCTACCTGTACAAGTGCAGGAAAGGAAGCAGATCTGGAATGCAACAGATGCCATACGGTGATCACAGGGAGAACCATAGATCCCTTGCCGCATACCTACGACAGAAATGAGGCTTCGGCACAATATCTAAAAACCCCTGCAGACTGTACCCATGCTGCGGTGTATTACAAGAGCTGTACCTGCGGTGCAAGGGGAACAGAAACTTTTACTTCCGGAAATCCTCTCGGACATGACTATCAAGAGGTTCCCGGAAGCTATGTGTCTCCTACCTGTACAAGTGCAGGAAAGGAAGCGGATCTTGAATGCACACGCTGCCACGATTTGATCATCGGAGCATCCATCGCAAAACTTCCGCACACCTTTGATCAAAAGAAAGCGACAGCAGAGTACTTAAAGACGCCTGCGGATTGTACCAATGCCGCAGTCTATTATATGAGCTGTACCTGCGGAGAAAAGGGAACAAAAACATTTAAATCGGGAGATC
>JAEEGK010000390.1_pt1 | contig 110500 bp, 81 predicted proteins | sample 8958771 | NCBI WGS metagenome assembly JAEEGK01 (sample SAMN16246547, study PRJNA631951) | gut metagenome | biome: gut microbiome; feature: rumen; material: SC-attached | host: Bos | place: Iran: Karaj | collected 2018-10 | reverse complement strand
CTGTCCCCATCTACTCACCTGTCCCCATCGACTCAGTTAGGAGTGTTTTATGGCTGTTTTTACTCAAAAAGCAATAGTAAATACATTTTTGGAAATGCTGAATGAAATGCCCTTTGACAGGATCACCGTAAAGGACATTGTGGAAAGGTGCGGGATCAACCGCAACACATTCTATTATCACTATCAGGATGTGTATGACCTGCTGACAAAGATCCTTGAGGCCGAGCTGCAGCGCGCGGTGGAGAATTCAAGAAATTACGACACATGGGAGATGGGCATAATCGATGCCTTGAGCTTTGCCATCAGGAACAAGAAAGCGGTCTACCACATTTACAATTCAGTTAACCGTGACAAGCTCCTGGTTTACTTCAGGGGGATCATCAGAGACATTACCGCAAAGTTCATAAGGCGGGAAGCGGGGACGGATGACATACCCGAAGATGACCTTCTGCTTTTGGGAAGGATCCTTGATGAAGCGGTGATGGGCATATTCGAGACCTGGATGGAAGAGGGTATGACCGAGGAGATAGAGACCAAGGTTGCCCGTGTGGAGTACCTTTTTAAGGGCATGACAAAGTCGATCGTGGAAAAAATGAATACACCGGAATATAAACTTGTTAAAAACGGAAAAAGGCCTAAAACAGAGGGTTAGAAACTGTTTTTTGGGCAAAAGGAGTGGCGTGTCTGATTTTCAGACACGCCACTGTTTTTATCCATAGAAGTGGGCAGAAACAGGGTGTAAAATTCAGTTAGCAATCGGGAAACAAGGTGGCTAACAAGCACCTCGGAGAAAAACACTCGTGCTTCCCGGCCTGACAAAGAAACATCAGAAAGTGAGGTTGAACAAATGAAAAAGATCAGTGAATTTATTGTAAAAGCACATATTCCGATCCTGATAATCGCATTGCTGCTCGTCTTTCCGTCGATCTTCGGAATGATGAAGACCAGGATCAACTATGATATGCTGACCTATCTCCCCAAAGACATGGAAACCGTGAAAGGTCAGGACATCCTGCTGGAGGACTTCGGAAAGGGAGCCTTCTCGGTGATCGTTGTTGACGGAATGACACCCGGTGAGATCAAGGATCTTACGAGCGACCTGCAGAAGGTGGAGCATGTGGCTACTGTGCTTTCCTTTTACAGTGTTGCGGATTGCGGCATACCCGCCGAGATCCTTCCCGAAAAATACTACAATATGATGAATAACGGTGATTCCACCCTTGTTGCGGTGTTCTTTGATTCTTCAACATCGGCGGATGAAACCATAGAAGCGATCAGACAGGTCAGAAAGACAGCGGGAAGCAGATGCTTCGTAACCGGTATGTCGGCGCTGGTGACCGACCTTAAGGATCTTTGCGAAAAGGAGGAGCCCATCTACGTCGGACTTGCGGTTGCCTGTGCGGTGGTCGCTATGATGATCTTCATGGACAGCTTCATCATTCCCTTCATCTTCCTTGCCAGCATGGGTATGGCGATCCTTTTAAACCTTGGAACGAACTACTGGCTGGGTGAGATATCATACATAACAAAGGCCCTCTCGGCAGTGCTTCAGCTGGCAGTCACCATGGACTATTCCATTTTCCTTTGGAATTCCTACACCGAGCAGAAAAAGAGATTCCCCGGAGACAACAACAGGGCGATGAAGCATGCGATCTCCAACACCTTCACCTCCGTTATCGGAAGTTCCCTGACAACAGTTGCGGGCTTCATAGCACTTTGCTTCATGAGCTTCACTCTTGGACGTGACCTGGGTATCGTAATGGCAAAGGGCGTTGCGCTGGGCGTTCTCGGAAGCCTTACAACTCTCCCCGCACTCATACTTGTCTTTGACAGACTCATTGAAAAGACAAAGCACAGATCCTTCATGCCGAAGAAGATGGATCGGGTTGCCCATGCGGTAACATCAAAGCCCGCGATTTTCATAGTGATCTTCCTTGTGATTCTCTTCCCCGCATTGTACGGCTACGTGCATACTGAGAAGTATTACGATATGAGCAACGTGCTTCCTTCAAACATAGATTTTGTTACGGCAAACAAGAAACTTGAACAAGAATTTGACATGGCATCCACGCATATGGTCCTGTCCGATGCGAAGATGGGAACCGCAGACGCGGCGGATATGCTTTCCGAACTTAACAAGGTAAAGGGCGTTAAGTTCGCGGTGGGCCTCGAATCGCTTCTTGGAAGCGGTGTTCCCGAGGAATTCCTCCCCGAAAGCGTTTTGAGCACTTTAAAGAGCGACCGCTACAGCCTGACAGTCATCAGCTCCGAGTACTATGTGGGCAGTGACGAGGTTGACGCCCAGCTTGACGAGATCAACGGCATCATCAAGAAGTATGATAAAAATGCGATGCTGATCGGTGAAGCACCTTGCACGAAGGACATGGTTTCTGTTACGGATGTGGACTTCACAAGGGTTTCGATCATATCCATCGCAGCGATCTTCGTGATCATCGCGTTTGTTACAAAGAGCCTGTCCATCCCTGTTATCCTTGTTTCCGTGATCGAGTTTGCCATCTTCATAAATCTTGGCCTTCCCTATTACATGAACAAGAGCCTTCCCTTCATCGCACCCATCTGCATCAGCACGATCCAGCTGGGCGCAACCGTCGACTACGCGATCCTTATGACAAACGGATACAAGAAGGAAAGGACAAAGGGTGCGGAGAGAAAGGAAGCGGTTTCCAAGGCACTTTCGTCGGCGATCCCTTCCATCTTTGTGAGCGCCATGGGATTCTTCGCAGCGACCTTCGGTGTTGCGATGTACTCCGACCTTGACATCATCAGCTCAATGTGTGGTCTGATGGCAAGAGGCGCGGTTATCAGCATGTTCGCGGTGGTACTGATCCTGCCCGCATTGCTCTGCACCTTTGACGGGTTCATCACTCACACCACCTTGGGAATGAAGAAAAATCTGAAACAGGCAAACTGATCAAGAAAGGTAAGGTAGGCATATGAATAAGAGACATTTAAAAGCAATGGCTGTTGTACTCAGCGCGGGACTTGTTCTTTCACTGGCAGCAACTCCGGCATATTTGGTAAAAGCCGGAAATACAAATGAGAAAAACGATATCGGAAAGATTGTTGAAGAAAAAAAGGAAGAGCTTACAAAGACTCTTAAAAATGCTTTGAACTCAAAGGAAACTCCCGACAAGGACGAAACGGTCTACGTTATTGCCAATTCGGACGGCAGTGCGCAAAGAGTCATAGTGAGCGACAGACTTACCAACACAAAGGAACTCAACGAACTCAGGGATTACTCGGAACTCAGAGATATAAGGAATGTAAAGGGAAAGGAAAGTTTCACACGGGACGGTGAGAACCTCACATGGAAAGCAGAAGGAAAAGAGATCGTCTACAGAGGCGAGACAGACAAGGCCTTGCCTGTCGATATGCAGATAACATATGCACTTGACGGCAGGGAGATCGCTCCCGCGGACCTTGCGGGAAAGAGCGGTCATGTAACGATGACCTGCGTTTTCAGGGACAGGGAAAAGGCTCCCTTTGCGGCAGTTACGGTACTTCTTTTGAACAACGGAAACTTTAAGAACGTAACGGTTTCAAGAGGTTCCGTCTCATCCGACGGCACAAGGACTACAGTGTGCGGCATTGCATTCCCGGGATTCGAAAACTACACAAAGAGCATTGAAGACGCCGGAAAACTGGTGATCGAGTGTGATGCCGAGAACTTTAAACTCCTGACTTCTCTTACGGTTGTGACAGATGAAGTCTTCAGAGGCATCAGCGTGGACACATCGGATCACAGGAACCAACTTGACGGAAGGATGGCAAAACTTGAAAAAGACTGCACGGAGCTTGTTCAAGGAACAGCTGCTCTCGCAAGTGCAATGGAGGAACTTTCCGCCGGAACGACAAAGCTTGACGTGGCAGTGGGGCAGCTGGATGCGGGCGCAAAGCAGCTCGCTTCGAAGAACGGGGCTCTTGTGGCCGGCAGCACTCAGATCTTCGGATCAATTCTTAAAACTGCCTATCAGTCGCTGGTTGCCGCAGGTGTAACGATCCCCGAGCTCACAGTCGAAAACTATGCTGCTGTTCTTGACGGCACTGTAAAGCAGATGACAGCTCAGCTCCAAAACATCCCTTCAGGGACAGCAGCCTACACAAAGGTTCAGACAGGCATAGGAACTGTCAAGGCTGTCAAGGCTCAGCTGGACAGCGTGAACGCTTTCTGCACCGGAGTTAAGGACTACACGGACGGAGTAGCCCTTCTCGGTGCAAACCTCACAAAACTTTCCGAAGAAGTTGACAAGCTTGAAGCGGCTGTAAAGCAGATCCGCGACGGTGCAGTGAAGCTCAGTGATTCAATTAATGCTGCGGATCTCACCGGACTTACGGCTCAGATCGCAGAGGCTGCGAAGAAACTGGAAGCTTCCACGGATGATCTTCATGCACTCCTCAAGGCAGCGGATGAGTACAACAATTTCGCAGGTCTTGCTAAAGGAAGCACGGGAACGGTACGGTTCGTTTACAGGACTGCTTCTATAGGGGAATAAAGATTACGGACAGGTCAATGAGTCGATGGTGAGTCGATGGTGAGTCAATGGCGCTTCCAAGGTGAGTCAATAGGGACGTTTCATTTTGACTCATCATCGATGAGTCAAAATGAAACGTCCCTATTGACTCACCGGCAGCGAGATTTCAAGAGATCTGCGGGCTGAAGTGGGCAAATTCAAGCTGGAGTAAAACAAAACTAATAATACAACTATAAAAAATCAACCGACGGTTAATTTTCTCTTTCCTGACAATGTCTGTTCAAAACATTGAAATATGGCATAATAGGGACAGGAAAGGGCAAAAGGACCCGCCGGTTTATTTTATGGAGGTATCATTATGAGGATCACAATAGGCAACAACATTAAACGCTTGCGTACGGAAAAGCACATAACTCAGGAACAGCTTGCTGAAGCTATGAACGTCAGCTGCGCAGCAGTAAGTAAATGGGAGAGGAGCGAAACATATCCCGAAATAACGGTATTGCAGCCCCTTGCATTCTATTTTGGAGTATCCCTCGATGAACTTATGGGATATGACAAAGAAAAGGTGAATGAGGAGATCGAAAGGCTTCTTGATGAGTTTTCCGAGTGCAGACGGAAGGACTGGGAAAAAGCAAAAGAACTGATCAAAAGCATATATAAGGATTATCCTAACGATTATCGGGTGATGTATTGCTACATGTGGAGTCTTGGCGTGGAGGATGCGGAACCGGATCTTGACATTGCACTGGCTCGTAAGGATGAGATAGCACCCATATGCGACAGGATACTCGAAGGTTGTAACGACATTCAGCTTTGTCTGGGAGCGTGGAAAATGAAAGCTATATTGCTCCATGCGGAAGGGAAGACTGATGAAGCACTGAGGATCCATAGTGAGAAATTCGGGGATTGGTATTTTTCTACGGGCCAGATGAACGAGCAATTGTTCAAAAAAGACAGACCTGAGTTCCTCTATTGGGCGAAGCGGAATATGTATGAACTTGTTTCGTTTGCCGCAGACAAATATGTAAAATCGCTATTCTTTGATGAAGGTATAGCTTATGAGAAAATGGTGAGTGATGTGGAGAAGTGCGCAGATGCCCTTTACAGCCGTGGCTGCGAACTTTCTGAGAGTTATCTTGTCCTTCAGGCCAATAAGATATTCGGAAGGTTGCATAACGACCTTATCGCGCGCAGGTATCGCGGCGGAAAGGATGAAGATATTATCAGGATCGTTGACAAATACCTTTCTACAGTGGCTAAAATAGATGATATGGCAAAAAAAGATGAAGCTTTGTACGATGTCTGCGTAAAGAGGTTTAACACCCATGATCTTACATCCTATGTCGTCAATAGCACCCTTGCATGGAAGAATCCCAACAATTTGAAAATGCTGGAGAATGAGGAGTACAGAGGGGTTATTGAAAAATACAAATAAGAAAAAAGGAAATGAAAGAGCCGGAGAAACCCGGTTTTTTTAAAATGCGTCTTGACAGTATCCGGAAAATAAAGTAAAATTTCCGTACGAAAATTACGTACGGAGGGCAGAAATGATACAAGCTAAGAGCATGGAAGTAAGAGACAACTTCAGAGCATGGTGCACTCAGGTTTCCGAAGGAGAAACTATTCAAATCTCACGACCGGGAAATAGCTTTGTCTATCTGGTAGGAGAAAAAACGTACGAAAAGTTGATGATGGAAAAAAGAGTCACTGCGTATACCTCCTATTTGTACGGGAAGGATAAGATCATAAACCTTAAAAGATTATCTGAAATAGAGAAACTCCCCGACAATTGGAATAATGACGGAGCAGCCCCGATACCGCGAGGAGTTGTGAAAAATGTTCGAAAACTGTTGATGAACCTCGCATATCAGCCCGAGATATTTCCTACTGCCTGCGATGCAGTTCAACTCGAATGGGATAATAAAAACGGAGAATACCTTGAAATGGAAGTTCTGGAGGATTTGATCAACGTTTTTAAAATCGATCGGGACGGCGGGGAAGAACAGTATACTATAGCAATCGACGCTGTTGCGGTGGAGAAGATTGTGAGGGAATTTTATGAATGAGTGAGTCAATAGGGACGTTTCATTTTGACTCATCATCGATGAGTCAAAATGAAACGTCCCTATTGACTCTTATGAAGAAGACAAATAAACTGGTTGTTGGGTGATTGGTATGAAAATAGTAAATGTTGTTGCAGCTGTAATTTGTGACTCACTGACAAGACCTACTAAAGTATTTGCAACGCAGCGCGGGTATGGTGAATATAAGGATGGCTGGGAATTCCCCGGAGGGAAGGTTGAAGCAGGAGAAGCGCCGGAACAGGCTCTTGCACGTGAAATCCGCGAAGAACTTGATACAGAGGTAGAGGTCGGTGAGTTTCTGGATACTATCGAGTATGATTATCCGACATTTCATCTTTCCATGAGATGTTATTGGTGTACAGTAAAGTCCGGCAATCTGGTATTAAAGGAACATGAAGCAGCAAAGTGGCTTTCAAAAGAAACGCTCGATTCGGTGGAATGGCTGCCTGCGGATATTACGATAATTGATAAGATACGTGAAAAGCTGTGAGGGTGAGTCAATAGGGACGGTTCATTTTGACTCATCGAAGACGAGTCAAAATGAACCGTCCCCATCGACTCCTGGCCTGCTTTGCGGAATTCAACGACTGTGAACACGTGGGACGGGGGGCATTTTATTCTGTGGAGAGATAGAGACAAGACCCTATGTAGCGGGGGTAACAATATAAACAGCGTAGCGGTCAATTGACTGCTACGCTGTTAATTTGCATAAAAAGCATGTTGCATTTCCGGCTTATTCGTTTTCTTTACGCTTTTTCAGTATTACGAATGCGGCTGCGCCGCCGAGGATCACTGTGACACCGATGACGATCCCGACAATGAGGCCGGTATTGCTCTTTTTCTCTTCTTCCGGTGCGATCGGTTGTTCATTAACCCGGATTGTATCGCCGGGGTCGGTTGAGTTGTTGGGATCGGGCTGTCCGCTTTCGGTGTTTCCGTTGTTTTTTGCGTAGGATGCTTTTCCAGATGCGGAAATGTTGTTATAACCCATTACCGCTGCGGTGATCTCAGCCGTAAGCGCATCGGGTACATTTCCGTTCTTGAACTCTATCTTAAACGTTCTTCCCAAATTTTTACCGCCGCATATGGGAGTATGTGCGGGGCTGATTTCCGCGTCGAGTGCCGTTAATGTGTACTCGGACGCTGAGAAACCCGAAAGCTTGACATTTTCCGTAGTAATCGTATTCACACTTACATATTTACTGAATACGAGACAAAGGTCATTCCCAATCTTTTCGATGGTCGCAATAGGTTTTGAAAGGGACAAAAGCGGAATGTTGACATCAAGCTGCGGAGGAAGAACAGGCAGGTAATTCACACCCGCAATGGTGACTACAGCCGCAGGATCGTTCGCAGATGAGCCTTCTTCATATCCTTGCTTGAACACCTTTACAAACCAGTTACCCTCGGGAACATCCCAGGCATATTTTCCCTCAGCATCGGAAAACAGAGGATTGATCTGGTCGTATGCTTCTGCCTCCCAGTAATCCATGCCTTCGCTGTAAAGTGTGACTACAGCATTCTCTATACGATTGCTTGCTACTGCTTCATAAACGAAACCTGAAGGGTCAATTGCCATTTTAATATCTTCAGAGTCATCGGATTCGGCATCTTTATCCTTGTTGTTCAAGCGCTCTTCAAGGATCCTTCGCAGATCATAATCAGTTAGCTCACCCGCTTTGTATTGTTCCTGCAGTTTGGCCAGCTCGGGTATCGAAAGCCCTGTCATGAGCTGGAATCTGCGGCGGGCATCGGTCATGCTTTCATTATAGAAGCTCCATGCCTGATCGTTGTGTGCTTTGATCTCGTCCATGGCAGGTGAAATGATTCCCTGTAATGCGACGCCTATTGCTTTGAGTTCCGGAAACTCCGGAGGAATTTTGCCCACGATCGTATTGGCTATGCCAAGGTTAAAACTCTGTCTTCTGTATTCATCCATCATTTGTGTAGCTTGATAGCCTTCTTCTCTTGCTATTCCGGCAGTATTTTTGTAACGTCCGGTATCAACGTCCTTCGGAAGGTTTGAAGCAACTTGGTTCATGAAGGATAGCATTTTTTGATCGTCTTCTATCATAGCCTGTTTTTTGCTCACATCGATCTTTTCGCTGACTTGATTGTATACTTCAACCATGTCACCTATACCGATTATATCAAGTGCATCACCCAGTTTTGGATACTTTGAATACGTACGAATAAGGTCTGCAGCCAGTCCGCTAACGATATCATATGTTACACTGACAGCAGGGGCTTTTATTATTTCCCCTACCGTACCCATTGCTCCTTGAGTACTGCTGGCATAAACAGATTTGTCTTTACTTTGAAAACGTACGTAAGCCTCTTCGGAAGCGCCACGTTTTAGAGAGGAATAGACAAACCAGACCTTGACGGGAACCAGGTTTTTTTCTCCGAAAGGATACGTTGTCGATTTTAATAATGATCTATTTATTTCTCCGTACGGCTTTAATATATCCTCGGATGCAACCGGGACTGCCACCATTGTGCCGTTGGAGCACAAAACGTTGAATTCTCCATCATCTGACATCATTTCAGGATTGGAAACAAGGGCTTCAAACCCAAAATCACTTTTAGTGGTCCATACTCCGAAGGTGGTCCCACCTTCCAGAGCAATGTTTTCAACAGCTGTTGTTTCTTTGTCGTGATAGACGATAACTTCATCTGTTGAATGACCTTCCGAGGTTGCACGTATGCTGTGGAAGGAATAGTCTTTGCCATTTGTGGGAAGCTGGACCATAGCCTCATATTTTCCTTGAGAATCTGACTCAACAATGGTTAGAAGTCTTTCTCCTTCCCAGATTTTCACCTGAGCATTTTTAGGCGCATGTCCGCTACATTTTATTTCTCCTGTACATGTTCTGCGCATTGTCTTAAGAGTAACGGGAAAAACATTTGCTGCATATTCTCCGACTGTAATATCCTCACGGACTTCTCCGTTAACTTCAATATCCACCGCCACCCTGACTTTCATTTCAGCTATATCAAGGACAGTCAGATAGCAGGAGAAGTCAAAAGGTCCTGTAATATCCTCATTAAATCTAATGACCTTTGCAAGCTCCTTCCAGTTTAGATCCTCCTCCGAAGCAGTATCGACAACATGACCGTTAATAACAAGACTGTTTGTTTTATATGCTGCATGTACACCTCCTCCATCCTCTTGGTTGTAGCCATAGATGCGAAGGGCTTTCAATTTAAAGGGTTCTACATCCTCAATATGGCCTGTGACCTTCAAGAGGTCTCCGGAAGTTTGTGCTGTTCCCGAAACACCGGCCGAAGAGAGGATGCTTATTGAACTGGCATTCAAGTCAAAAACATCAAGTTCTGAAGTGCCCATATAAGTAACCTTGCCGGATTCCAAAGTGAGCGAATTTTTTAAAACCCGAGAACCATAGGTGTCGATCAACATATCATAGTTCAAATCCATAAACGTTGAATAATATGGGGCACCATAGGAAATTGCATTGTAAGTCTTTGTATTTTCTCCCTCGGGGAGTACTGCTATAAATGTATATGTATCGCTTTCACTTTGAAAATCGTATTTCGGATGTCCATTTTCGTCAAACAGAATAACCCGTGGATGACCGTATTGACCGGGTTTGTAAGTGGCAGAGCCTCTGATCCCCGCGAGATTGGCAAGAGGAACTTCAACAGTTGCTCCGGAGGAAGCACGGACACTGTCTTCCAAAACATAATCAGTATTGAATACTATAGTATATTCATTTCTCTGATCCTTTTCGGTATCAGGCACGAAAGAAACGGTATCAATTGATGACCAGGTAAAATCACCGGAAACATTGTCGTTAACGTACAGGCTGTTTTGTAAAAGCTCCGGAAGAAGAATGTTGTACAGGTCTTCATTAATGTTGCCCGTGAATTTCAATGAAAAAGCAAGCTGTTTTTTCTTCAATACGAAATCTGCATTGACCTCGGATCTTGACATATCATAGTCGGAGATGTTCGTGGAAGTGGCGACATAATTATCCTTCGATGCATTTATCATATATCCTGTCGAATGTAGACCTTCAAGTTTATAAAATCCGTTATCATCGGTATAAATCCCCGTCGTATAGCCGAAAGCATCCTGTCGGCTTGCCGAAACATATGCGTTTGCAACAGGTGTTCCGGTCTCATCCGTTACGTGACCGGAAACTACTGCACCGATACCTATTTTTTCGAGATCGATCACAATCTCTCCGTTCGCGGGAACAGTTGTGATGATCGGGTCACCCTTTTTTAGGCGTGGGAAATAGTATTCCTCGGTAAGAAAACTGTCTTCGCCTATCGGATACAGATCCAGTGCTACTTCGATACCCACAGGCACGGCACAGGGTGCCATTCCGAAGCTTACTTGACCATCGGAACTAAAAACTGTAACGAACGTGTTATTCAATTTTTCTCCGTCTGCGTAACAGGAGACATTAACTGTGTTATAGGCTCCATCGTAAGGGTCTTCATAAGGAGCTTCACCCGGATCTCCGCCGTCTGCAGGATTTGTAAAGGCAAATGCTTTTCGCGAAACCGCCAATATGGTGGGAATAGGCTCCTGCGGGTTGTTTTTACTCATAAAATACGGATTTTTTTCATATACAAATGCAATAAAACGGTAATAGCCACTGGCAGGAAGACCCCTGAATTCCTCAAATGCCAGATTGTCACTTTTGCTTCTAAAACCATTCTTTTCCTTGTCAAAGTATTGTGAAATTTGATTCCAGGTAATAGGTATGTGCTTATTAATGTCAGAATCCGTGTAGATCTGAATAATATTTTCGAAAGAAATACTTTCCGATGCGGGAATCATAAAAATGTCAAAACTTGAATCCAAAAAACTTGTCGGATCGGAGCGGGTAAATGCAGATACAGGCAATGTAAAATCACAGCCGAAAGTATCATGCACATTTATATACTCGGTGCTGTTTAGATTGAAATCATTCAGTACACCTGCATATATTACGTCTAAAGGGTTTTGGTATTTCTGGTTTGGACTTTTTTCAAGGATTATTCTGTTTTCTTCCGCCTTTGCAATCTGAGCGGGAACTAAGGGATTTGTCACGGTCGCAAGAATGCAAACGATCGTGAAAGTGGCGAGAATACGCCTTAAAAGATGACGAGGTCTGAGTTTAGTATCCATAAATCCTCCTACATGCAATGGTTGAAAGCCAGTGTATTTGTTTGTGATATTACCATTATTCTGAATAAAGGTCAATTAACTCTGAATTTATAGGCAATTTAGATTGTTTTAATGAACACGTGGTGACGGGGGCATTTATAAATGAGTCGATAGGTGAGTCGATGGGGACGGTTCATTTTGACTCATCGAAGACGAGTCAAAATGAACCGTCCCCATCGACTCTTCTTAACCATCTTAACTTGTTTTTTTGTTTAAAAGTGATATTATAAAAAATTGAAAAAAACAATTTGATATTGTTTACAACACCTCCGGAGGCGTCTCACATCGGTCCTTGCAGAATCCGGCAGGCATATGAAATGCGGATACTCAAGAGTGGATGATCAACGCAACGGTCAAACCATGAGGGGTTTAAAAAACTGCTTTTTTTTGCAGATCATTCTAATTGTATAAAAGGAGAAGGTATATGACAGACTTACAATCAAAGCGAGCAACCCTTTTTGTCCTCCCCATCATTTTTCTCATCCTGCTGCTTCTCAGCGTTACGGATCTTATCGTAATAGGAAGACATGAATCAAGTATCGTTATGCCGGTAATTTCGATAATAACAAATGTTCTGGTCCTGGTTTCAGGTATTTTCATCAGGATCAGATTCAGGAGTCACCTTTTGGCGGGATTGTCATTCCTGATCGGAGGATCCGCAGCATTCCTCGTCTTCTCGCTGGTGACCATCGTTCCGGTAATATATGCCTATGCTTTTCCCATAATGATCGCCTCCATAGTCTATCTCAGCAAGCGGATAACCATCATCTGCGATTCCACATTGGGGATGGCGGTTCTTATCATTGCCGTCAGGATGAGCTCTCAGGGGAAACTCCCTTCAGACGATCTGATCGCCCTTGCAATTTCCACCGCAAGTTGCATCGCTGTATCCCTTGTCGGGGTTTACCTTCTTGAAAAGGCTCAGTCCGAAAACATGGCAATCATCGAGGATGGCGCCCGGTCAAGCAAAGAAACCGCTGCAAAAGTCATAGGGATCGCCGCGGAGATCCAAAAGAGTTTTGAATCATCCTCTGTTGCCATAAAAGATCTCGATCAATCCCTGGAGCTGAACCAGGCTTCCGTTTCAGGCATAGCAAACAGCATGGAAGCCAATGCAGAAAGCATACAGAAGCAGGCTCTCATGTGCTCGGAGATCAGCGGCGCCACCAACAGGGCGGAGGATCTGATCCACGAAACATATGCTACTTTTCAGGCCTCGGAGAACACTGTAAAGAGCGGCACAGGTATCGTGGAAGAACTGGCAGGGCAGGCTAAGGTAGTAAAAGAATCCAGCTCAAAGACAATAGACAGTACAAAGCTGCTTGTTCAAAAGGTTGCGGAAGTACGTAACACTCTGGCTGTGATTTCAAAGATTTCCGGAAAAACAAATCTTCTTGCTCTTAATGCATCGATAGAAGCTGCCAGGGCAGGTGAAGCAGGCAGGGGATTTGCCGTCGTTGCCGAAGAGATACGTCAGCTCTCCGAACAGACTCAAAAAGCAACAAATGACATCGGAGATGTTATCGAATCTCTTGAAGAAGAAGCCGGTAAGGCAGAAGAAAATGTAACAGAAACTATTAACGGTATCGAGTACCAGAACACCATGATCGAAAAAACAGATTCCGCCTTTGCGGAAATCGGATCGGCAGTTCAAAAAATCTCAGAAAACATTTCTGCATTGGAAAAACAGGTGGGACACGTCGTAGGAAGTACAAAGACCATCAACGACAACATTTCACAGCTTTCCGCAACTTCTGAAGAGATCGCGGCAAGCTCCGAGGAAGGAGTCGGCGCAGCAGAGCGTGCAACGGCATGCATGAAGAACATGACGCGGATACTTAACGACATCAACGAACTTGCCGGAAAGCTTAAAGAGATCAGGGTAGATTGAACCCAGGTGAGTATATGGAAATGATCATACGAAAGGTACAGCAGGGTGATGAGGCTGATCTGGCATACATACAGACAGAAAGCTGGAAGGCGGCTTTTAAGGATATCCTCGATCCGGAGACTCTGACTCGATGCACTGACATCGAAAAAGCTACTGATATGTACCGTACTTTGCTGGAAGAGAATAAGGGTAACGGATACGTCCTCATTGCCGAAGGAAAACCTCATTGCATAGCATGGTGGGATGCTGCCAGAGATGCAGACTTTGCCGGCAGCGCCGAACTTATCTGCATTCACAGTCTTCCTGATAAATGGCGCAGGGGATACGGAAGCCGGATGATGAAGCAGGTTTTGTCAGACATAAAGGTTGCAGGCTATTCTGAGGTGATATTGTGGGTGTTTAAAGAAAATTTGCGTGCCATAGCATTCTATAAGGCTCTTGGATTTTCTGCAACGGAGCATGAAAAGACAGGGCTTGGCGCAGTGGAAGTCTGCTATTCAAGAACACTGTGATCTACTGCACAGGCATGAGGGAGTGAGCCATGATCAGAGTATTATTGTTGGAAGATGACGACCTGATAGCAGCAGGGCTTGTATATGCCTTGCAGAACGAAGGCTACGGGGTAGTGCACTGCAGGAACGTCGAAAAAGCAAAAGAAGAGGTCGGGAAGCAGAGCTTTCAGATGGCGATACTTGACATGAGACTTCCGGACGGAAGCGGTTTTGATGTCAGTGAAAAGCTTAAAGGGAAGAATACGCCCATCATCTTCCTGACAGTGGAAGATGATGAGGAAAAGATAGTAAAAGCCTTTGACGAGGGCGCTGCAGACTATGTGACCAAGCCTTTCAGGATCAAGGAATTTCTGGCCAGAGTCAAAAGAGGCATAAGAAAGGAAGCAGGGGAGGAACACGAGATTTTAAGGATCGGAGAAGTTGAGATCGACACCGATGCGGGGAAAGTGACTGCAAAGGGAAAGCCCGTTGAGCTCACCGCGCTTGAATACAGAGTTCTGCAGATCTTTGCCGCGAATCCTTCAAAGCTTCTTACACGGACACAGATCCTGGATCGGATCTGGGATATAGACGGAAATTTTGTTGAAGATAACACTTTAACTGTCTATGTTAAGCGCCTCAGGGAAAAATTGGGAGACGCGATACACATTGAAACGGTCAGGGGGATGGGCTATCGTGTGGATCAATAAAAAGGAACTCATTGAACTGGATAAAGCTGTAAAGGACTACCAGCAGGGAAAAGAGCCGGACATCAGAGACAACCGGGAAGGAGTTTACAGCAGGCTGAAAGATGACATATATGCCCTTGTCAGGATGAAAGACGAGGAGCTCCTGCAGACGGCAAAGGAAAGGGATATCCTTTCCGATTACATGGCGGACATTTCCCATCAGCTGAAAACGCCCATTACATCCATGATGATAATGGCGGATCTGCTGGAAGAGAGTGATGATGAAAAACGTGGGGAATTCATAAGGAACATAAAGTTCTCGCTGAACAAGATGGAATGGCTCATCGGCTCACTTCTTAAGATGGCCAAGCTGGATTCGGGCGCAGTCAGGTTCATGTCAGGTGAAGTCAGGCTTTCAGACCTCATGGCAGACGTGAGGTCATCCGTTGAAGTGATGCTGGATGTAAAGGATCAAAGGCTTGAGATGGGAAGTGATGCCATCCTCCACTGCGACAGGCGCTGGACTGCGGAGGCTCTGACAAACATAGTAAAGAACGCCATGGAGCATTCGCCCGAGGGCGGAACCATCAGGGTGGACAGCGGAGTAAACGCCATGTACGAATGGATCTCCGTTACGGACAGCGGAAATGGTCTGGAACAGTCTCAGTTTGCTTCACTTTTTAAAAGATTTGAGAATTCCACCAATGAAAACGGGTTCGGCATAGGAATGCCTCTTGCCCTTTCCATCATGAAGGGACAAAACGGGACCATAGATGCGGATCTGGGAGGAAACGGCGTCGGTGCCACTTTTACATTAAAAATTTTAAAAAATTAAATACAGTCACCTTACAGTCATTTTCTCATGCTATCCTGTTCGTAAAGAAAGGAAGGTAAGCATATGACTGTTTTGGAAGTAAATGAGCTGACAAAGAGATATGGAAGCGGGGAATCGGAAGTGATGGCCCTCGATCATGTCTCTTTTTCTGTTGAAAAGGGAGAGTTTGTTGCGATAGTCGGAGCGTCGGGATCGGGAAAATCAACTCTCATGAACATGATCGGAGGAGTTGATGTGCCCACATCGGGATCAGTGAAGATCGAGGGGCAGGAGATCGCCAAAATGAACGAGAGCGAGCTCGCGATCTTCAGAAGAAGAAACATCGGAATGGTCTATCAGTTCTACAACCTGATCCCCACCCTCACGGCTGAGGAGAACATCATGCTGCCCTGGCTTCTGGACGGAAGGCCCGAGAACAGGGAGAAGCTGAATGAGATCATGAAACTCCTTAAACTGGAGGCAAGGGCGAAGCATCTGCCCGGTAAAATGTCGGGAGGCCAGCAGCAGAGGGTTTCCATCGGCCGCGCTCTGATCAACGATCCGGCTTTCATTCTGGCGGATGAGCCCACCGGAAATCTGGACAGCAAGACAAGCGAGGAGATCGTTGAACTTCTGAAATACACAAACCGCAAGTATCATCAGACATTGCTCCTGATCACTCATGATGACAGGATCGCGCTCCAGGCGGACAGGATCATCACCATCGGAGACGGCAGGATCCTTCGAGACGAGGTGGTGAAGCCATGAAGATAACAGCAAGATTAGCATGGAACCAGTTAAGGAGAAACAGGTTAAGGACTTTGGGAGCCGTGATCGCCGTCACTTTATCCGCGGCGCTGACTACGGCCGTTGCATGCTTTGTGACCAGCGCCTACGGATCACTCTTGGATTTCTTCGGAGGTGATTTCGGTGACTACGGTGCCATGTACAAGATGGTTCTTCTGATACCCGGCCTGTTTTTTGGCATTCTCATCTTCGTGATGTCCGTCACCGTTATTTCCAATGTGTTTCTTACAAGCGCGAACCAGAGGCTTAAGGATTTTGGTGTCCTTAAGTGTGTGGGTGGAACGCCGAAGCAGATCAGGGAGTCCATCCTGTTTGAGAGCATCTGGATCAGCGCCGTGGGGATCCCTGCGGGGCTTCTTCTGGGAACAGGTCTGGGCTTTCTGGGGGTGACAGTCACAGCGAAAAATGTTGAGGAACTGAACAAACTCACAAGGTCAATCCTGGTTCGCGGCTCCATTGGTCTGGATCTTAAATTTCACATTTATCCGGGCATATATTTAGCGGCTGCGATCCCGGCTTTTTTTACCGTACTTTATTCGGCATACAGGCCTGCGAAAAAAGCCTCCGAGGTTTCTGCCCTCACCTGTATCAGGGGGATCGCTTCCGAAGAAGTTGATATCCGGATCAAAAAGAGAAACCTGACAAAGAAGATCTTTGGATTTGAAGGGATCCTGGCTGACAGAAATCTTGAAAGGAACAGGACGATCTTTAAACCCACCGTTAAAGCGCTGGCCATCGGAGTTACGTTACTTTTAAGCACGGGAAGCCTTGCGGACCAGATCCGCGGTATCGGAGAGATCATGGATCCGGGCTACAACCTGGTTGAGTTTTCCTACGTTTCCGCAAGTAAGGAGAGCGTCAACAAAAGTACCGGAAGAGATGTCTACGAAATGGTGAAGCCCATTGACAGTGAAACGGGCAGGAACATAGTTGAAAGACTGAAGGGATTTGGGAATGTTAAAGTCAGCGGTTTCGGATACGACAATACATCCTACTTTCTGGGAAAAGATAATGCTTATCTAAGCGATGATATGAAGGAATCCGCGGAATTCAGGGGGATAACCGATCTTCGTGTGGTCCTTATGACACTGGATACAGAAAGCTATGCAAAAGCATGTGAGGCAGCGGGGGTTCCGGAGGGAAGCACCTTGCTGGTGAACAGATACTGGTACAACCGGAAAGGCAGGAAAAAAACGATCATGCCTTTTAATGAGTGCCCCAAAGAGCTTGTCCTTGAAAATGCGGCGGGAGAGGGCACTGTGGTAAGAGTTGACGGAATGCTGCCCGAGGAACTGATCCCCGAGTTTTTGGACGGACCCAATCAGCAGGAGGTTAAACTCATTGTGCCTCACGGCACCGGAAGATTCTACGAATGCCTTTGCGACGCTGAGGATGAAGAGGCTTTTATGAAATTCGCTGAAAATGTCAGAGCGGAAATGTATCCCGACTTTGGTGAAAACTCCTATAACGATGAGGGTTACAGCATTACCGTCAGCAAAACGGAGACCATGGTGCGGTCCATGAACTTTGCGATCATAATCGCGGAGATCGTGATCTACGGCTTTGTTGCCGTGCTTCTGCTCATCGGTCTGGTGAGTGTCATCAGCACCCTTGCCACAAGCGTAATGGCAAGAGCGGGAGAGTTTGCGGTGTTAAAAAGTGTTGGGATGACTTCCCGCGGGCTCACAAAGATGCTCCTCACGGAAAGCTTCATGTGCACTTTAAAAGCAATGATCCGAGGTCTCCCTCTTGGAATTCTGATCCCTTATCTTGTAAATCTTGCCATAAGGCAAAAGCTGCCGGTGCTCTACGAACTTCCGGTGGGACTTCTGGTAGGAAGCATCCTGGGAATATATGCCCTGGTGATGACAGTGACGCTTTTGGCTGTGTTTAAATTAAGAAAACAGAATCTGATAGAGAGTATAAGATATAAGAGCTGACAAAAGATGAGTCAATAGGGACGGTTCATTTTGACTCGTCCTCGATGAGTCAAAATGAACCGTCCCTATTGACTCATTTTAGACAGTAAAAGTTAAGAAAAGCTTTAATTCTTTTGAATTCTTTTGAGGGACTTTAAATGGTATAATCGGTGCATAGGGAGGTCGCTAAGATAAATGTTGTACTCTTATGTTCCGGCGCTGACGCTTATTCTTAACCTGATATTGAACTGGGAACTGCTTGGAAAGTACGGGGTGTATGCAAAGAAGCAGGATTTGGAAAAGCAGCTTCATGTTAGTTACAACTGGTTCCTTTTAGCTGCAAATTGCTACTTTATCGTGGATATGACATGGGGAGTATTATATGACCACAGAAATTCGCAGGTTGTGTTTCCCTTAATATATATATTGACTGTTTTGTATTATATGTTCATGCTCCTTACAATGCTGACATGGACACGATACATCGTAGCCTATATTGACAAAGTCGGACGTCGCGGACATGCCCTGCTTTACGGAGTGTGGGTGATGTTTGCGATCGGCGTTTTGTGCCTCGTATTCAACCGATACTATCGTTTTGTGTTTTCCTACAATGAAGCCAATGAATTCGTGGGAGAAAACGGAAGATATGTGGCTTTTATACTTCAGATCCTTTTCTATATCATCGTTTCCGTCTACATGCTCTACCTTGCCCATAACAGCGTGGGGCGACAGAAGATCAGATTCAAAGCCGTTGCGCTCACAAGTATGGTTCTCGGTCTTTTTCTTATTTTTCAGATCGCTTATGCTTTTCTGCCCTCATATGCAATGGGGCTGATGATCGGAATAGGACTTGTGCACTCATTTGTTCAGTCGGGAGAGAAAAAAGAAAAAGAGATACATGATCGTATCGCCTCTACCATGGCTGAGGATTATGAAGCCATATTCTACATCGACATCGAATCAGGGGAGTATCTCACTTTTTCACAAAGCAAAAAGTACATTTCCTTGAATGCGACTGCGTTGGGAAAGAATTTCTTCAAGGAATCTTTATACTATATTGAAAAGATTGTTTATCCCGAGGATCAGGAGTACGCCAAGAGCTTTTTTGACAAAGAGACAATGCTTAAGAATATTGAAGGCAAACGTTCTTTTTCGTTCAAATACAGGATCATGGTCGAAGGTAAACCCAGGTTTTTTCTGTTTACCGTGATGAGGGAAAACAACGGGCAGTATCTTATTTTCTATGAAAAAGACATAGAAGATGAACTGGAGGCGGAGAAAAATCAAAAGGAAAACCAGAAAAAGACGATCACCTTCGGGCGTATAGCCGAAAGCCTGGCTTCCAACTACGATGAGATCTATTATGTGGATATAGCCGATTCGTCCTATGTCTGCTATCAGGTCAACAATATATACGGACAGCTTGAGATCAACAAGACCGGTGGGGATTTTTACGGCGAAACCTTTTCCAACATCCCGCAGGTCGTTCATAAGCAGGACAGGGACCAGGTGATTGAGTTTCTGAACAGGGACAACATGATCTCGAGAATGGAAAACCGCAGAGGCTGCAGCATAAATTACCGGATAATGGTGAACGGCAGGGCGAGATACGCCAGGATGACTGTCAGAAAGAGCAGCGACGGAACTCATTTCATCATCGCCGTTGAAAATGTGAACGACGAGATACAGAAGGAAAAGCAGCACCTTAAGGAACTGAACACTGAGAAAGAACTGGCGAGACGCGATGAACTCACCGGAGTCAAGAATATGACCGCATACAAAGAACTTGAGGTCTCTGTGCAGGGTAACATCGATCATGGTATGGATTACCTGAATTTCGCCCTTGTGGTCTGTGACACCAACAATCTGAAGCATATCAACGATACGCTGGGACATGCGGCGGGAGACGGATACATCAGGGCATCTGCGAGGCTTCTGTGTGACATTTTTGTTCACAGCCCGGTGTTCAGAGTGGGTGGTGATGAGTTCGTTGTTTTCCTTCGCGGAAGCGATTATTCCGCAAGATACGAATTGATGGACAAGTTGCGCAGTCAGATACTTGAGAACAAGAGGATGAACGCGGGTGTGATCCTGGCGTCCGGAATGGCGGAATACAAGCCGGAAAGCGATAATCTGTTTTCGGAAATATTTGACAGGGCTGACAAAGAGATGTATGAGGACAAACAGAAACTAAAGAGTGAACATGATTGAATGAACTTGGATCAGGCCGATCTTATCCCGGTAACTCAGCTAGAAAGTTACCGGGATATTTTTTGTGTTGAAGGCCTTAAATGAATGGTTCAGATGTGAAATCTTCTCTGAAACTCTCTTGCAACGGTTCGTCCTTTAAAGATGATGGCGGCGGCGAGAACAGTAATGCTTACGATCAGGCATATGGACCATGTCATGGGCATATCCTTACGAAGGATGTACATCACCCAAAAGGGGATCAGGCCGAAGAAGAGGCAGGTCAGCAGGTAGGTTATGGCATTTCCCTGCTTGTCAAGCATTGTCAGGACGAAGTTCACCACAAGGGTGGCAGCGATGGTGATGGGAATGATCCAGTCCCTAGTGAGCCACAGGAAATCAAAGTAGTAGGATGTGACGGTGAGAAGGATCAAAATGAGGAAAACCATGATGGAAAGTTTTCTGGCCGAAGCTGTGCCCGGCTTAAACTGCTTCATGATCCCAAACTCAAATGCAACGGTCCACAGGACTATGATCAGGCCCCAGTGCAGGTCAGGGAAAGAGGGAAAACGCACGCCCAGCAGAAAATCCATTCCGAGGGCTGCTATGATCACTGCCCAGGCAATGAACATCTGGATCTTGTAAAGGAATGAGCGGAACTGCAATGTGCTTTTTTCGGGGAAGTAGGGACGTTCTCCCTCACCCATGAGTCTGCTCTGGCAGAGAGGACATTTGACGGGATTTCCGCCCACTTCGATCTTACAATAAGGACATTTTTTCATCTGACCACCTCCGTTGCGTAAACTCTGATGTCTACTCCAAGATCCACAAGACTGCGCACAAAATTCTTTACGACTGCAGTGTTGGAGTAGGGAGAAGAGACTCCCAGCGTCAGATCGTCTTTAAAAGTAAAAATGGTTGAAAAAAGGTTATTGGAACTGCAGAAGCCGGTGTAGGTTTCGATCTCATCCTCCACCTCCCGGGGCGGTTTCTGTATGCCCAGATTCGAAAGAACCATGGAAACCTTTCTGTCGGTGAGCCTTGTAACTGTCCGGACCACCAGCTGTTTAATGAAAAGGGGAACGGCTCTTACGGGAGCAACGTACTCCATTGTTTCGTAGTTATCCATCTGCTTTTTGATGCTTTCCTCCGAAAGCTGTCCCTTGAGGGCTGCGTCAAACTCGACTGCAAGTTCTTCGAGAGAGAGGTTGTTTTTGAAAAAGTGTGATACATTTACATTGTTAAAAAAGTTTCTCGCCGTGTGAGAAGGGTAGTATTTTCTGAGATTCACGGGGAGAGAGATCGTAACAGGCTTACTGCCCCGCTTTCTGGGGGGCATTTCATCACGGATGGCAAGCATCCATGCGGCTCCGAAAAAGCTGGTGAGGGAAACGCCCATTTTCTTGGAAAGGGCAAGAGCCTGTGCCGCGGACATGTGGATCTCGAAAAACTGCAGCTGGTCATAGGGTAACCTGAAGCCGCCCGGGTGGTAGGCATTCTTCTTCCTGCTTCTGGACAGACTCATGTTCTCGAAAAACTGCCTGTAGCTGTCCTGAGAAAGGTCGTCCGCAGAGGCACCGGAATGAAGGACGACTTCCTCGTACTTTCCGGGGTACCTGAGTTTCAGATAGTGAAGAACGATGATGTTCAAAAACTCCAGCCCGCCTGTACCGTCTGTAAGAGCGTGAAACATTTCCAGGTTTATCCTTTTGCCGAAGTAGGTCACTTCGTAATGGAGCATTGCCTTTGCAGAATTGTATAATAAAGGACAGATCCTGTCCTTTTCTTCGGTTACAACGGGCATGATGTCCGTGTCTTCTATATAGTGCCAGAAAACTCCGCGCCTTATGCGCACCTGGACCTGAGGTCTGTCCTGAATGGCCATGAGGACTGCACTCTGAAGAAGTGAAGGATCAATGTCTTCCTTCAGTATACAGCTCACCCTGAAAGCTCTGGTGTCTCTTTTTGAAATGGATGCCAAAAAGACTTTGGCCACATTATCTATTCTGTACCAGTTATTACTTGTCATAGATTTCCTCGAGTTTTATTACATATTTTGGTTGATCTCGGTGATCTCCGATGCAACGTAGGCTGCAAGCCGCTTCATGGCCTGTGTTGCGATGGGGAGGGGCATCTGCTGGTAGACGTGCCAGCCCCCTTCCTCGATGTCAAGAACGGCTCTTCCGCCCTCGGCTGTGATCTTTTCCTTGAGTCTGAGACTGTCATCCAGAAGGATCTCGTTCCGCCCCGCCATGATGTAGACCGGTGGAAGTCCTTTGAGTTCGCCAAACAGGGGACTGAAAAGAGGATCTTTCGGAGCGAAGTTTTCACCCATGTAGGCTTTTGCAGCACCCAAAACGTATTCCCTGGTAAGGATGGGGTCTTTGTCTTTGTAGATCTCATAGGAGGAAGCTGTTCCCGTCATGTCGGTCCAAGGACTGAAAAGCAGAAGGCCCCTGGGAAGAGGTTTCTTGTCCGCAAGAAGTTTTTGAGTAAGGCATAGAGCCAGATTACCCCCTGCCGAGTCTCCGGCAATGAAAATGTTTTCCGGCGGAAATTTACCTGAAGTGAGGTAATCCCAGATTGTGACTGCATCATCAAAGGCAGCGGGATAGGGATGTTCGGGCGCAAGACGGTACTTAAAGGAGATCGTGGTAAAGCCTGTAGCCAGCGCAATTTTTGCTGCGAGATTACGTGCATAGTCAAGCTTTCCCGTAACATAGCCGCCTCCGTGAGCGTAAAGCACGGCAAAATTGGGATTGTGGGCGAACTCCGGACTTATTTCTTCGCATTTAAGAGAACCGACACTGAAGGGCTTTACTTCAATATCATTTTTGGGCGCAGCCAGTTTTCCCGCTCGTTCCATTACCTTCCGGTGATGTTTGAGATCCGCTTCTTCCAGAGAACTTCCGGAAATGAAGTTCACCACCTTCAGTGCCATGAGCAGTGTGTCATTGTGATTCTTTTGCTTATTATCCATCTGTTTCCTTCTTTTGATCATTACAAAACTAACCTTTATTATATAACAAACAGGGGCGGTTCTCAAACATCTTTTTTGCAGTCTGCGGGTTGTTAACAGACTTTTATAGGCTGAATTGATGTGCAGAAAGAAATAATGCTTTTCTAAATCCGTTAAATCTGTTACAATAGCTGACGTAATTTTGTTCCTCAACTAATCTGATACGGAGGTAAAGATACAATGGTTAATTCTATTGACGCAGAAGACGATCAGTTTGCTTATCGCTACGATACACAGCTCCTCATTGACAGAAGAGACAAGGATCTTGATGAGGATGAGATCGCTGATTACATTACTGAAAACTTTGAGGGAAACAGCCTGATCGCGGCAGGGGATGAGGATCTTATTAAGATCCATTTTCATACGAATGAGCCTTGGAAGGTCCTTGAGTATTGCAACACTGTGGGCGAGATCTACGACATCGTGGTTGAAGACATGATCAGACAGTCAAACGGACTTCACGGTTGATCAAAAATCCTGAGCAGAGACTTCGGTCTCTGTTTTTTTGCCCGCGGTCACAAAGAAAAAAAGTATTAAATAAATATAATCTCCCTGTTAACAATTTGCTGATTTTATTGAATTGAGCCGAACTTCTGTGCTATCATTTCTATGATTTACCTGCATTAAATTTCTTTAAAGGAGGAAAAATAATGTCAAAAAATCGAAAAATCCTTGCGGCGTTGTCTGCCATCGCTTTGATCGTTGCCTTTGCAATGCCTGCAAGCAAAGTTCAAGCAGCCGAGAAATACACTATTTCCTACGCACTACAGGAATCCGAAACTCCGGTTGAAAACGGAACCTACTCAATGGGTGTCGGTGAAAAGGCTGATTTCAAGTTTACGGGAGCTCCCGACAACTGGAAAGAGCTGTTCAAGGGATGGAAATCCGGCAACACGGCCGTTGCCACCGTCAACAGCAATGGTGTTGTTACAGCCAAATCCCAGGGCACGGTTTACATCTACGCCGATCTCGGAAGCAATTGCACCGGAAGCCTCAAGATCACAGTGGGCGGTGAAGTGACTCTCGGCACTCTCAACTGCATTTCTCTGGAACACTACTATCTGGACGGAGCAGGAGCGGAGATCGACCTGAACTTCTACGGCGTGCTCGACTGGTTTGATGTTTACAAGGGAGCAAAATGCACCTGGACATCGTCAGATGAAAAGGTAGCCGTTGTGGACAAGAAGGGTGTTGTTACTGCTGTATCCGGAGGAACGGCAGAGATCGGTCTTAAGATCAGACTTGCCAACGGAGCAGTGATCGAGGCAAAGCCCTGCAGTATTTATGTAAGATGACCAATGATTCTTATAAGACTCACCGAACTTTGCTTTCGGTGAGTTTTTTTGTTGAACAATGTATATTTATTGTTGACCGCTGAATATTTATTAGATAGAATGGACTCATTATTTGGGGTTTACAAAAAAATGGGAGGCTAAAAAACATGAAAAAGAACAAAGTTTTGATCGCCGCAGCTGTATTTGTTGCGGTGACCGCAGTGATCGCCATCGTGCATGGTGCAGGAAACGGCTCCTTTGCGGGCACGGCATGGGCACTTGTCCCTCCGCTTGTTTCCATCGCGCTGGCACTGATCACGAAGGAAGCGTACTCATCGCTTTTTCTGGGAGTACTTTTGGGCGCGTTCATGGCGGCGGACTGCTCCGTAATGAACACGGTGGACACTCTGACGGTGGACGGACTCACGGCTGCTGTTGCCGACAACGCAGGAATCTATCTGTTCCTGGTGATCCTGGGCATCATCGTGGCCCTTGTCAATAAATCCGGTGCATCCAGAGCCTTCGGTACATGGGCACAGGAGCACATTAAAACCAGGACGGGAGCGCTTCTTGCAACCTTCGCACTGGGTGTCCTGATCTTCATCGATGACTACTTTAACTGCCTTACAGTGGGCTCGGTCATGTCACCCGTTACCGACAGCAAAAAGATCTCCAGAGTAAAACTGGCCTACATCATCGATGCCACGGCAGCACCTGTATGCATGATCGCACCTGTTTCATCCTGGGCTGCTGCAGTATCGGGCTGTGTTGAAAGTGAGACCTACTCAGGTATCGCGCTCTTTGTAAGAGCTATTCCTTACAATTTCTATTCGATCCTGACTTTTGTATTTATCATCGGACTTGTTGTTCTCGGCTTTGACTACGGCAAGATGAGCGGCTTCGAGATCAAGGCTCGTGAAACCGGCGACCTCAGCATTCTTGACGTCAACATCAATGAGGACAGGAATGTACGTGAAGTGGAAGAGAACGGTCCCGTTGCACCTGCTCGCGGAAAGATCATTGATCTCATCCTTCCGATCATTCTGCTCATTGGCCTGTGCATATGGGGGCTGGTCAGAAACGGCTATCAGGCTATCGAAGGAGAGGGCAGCATCATCGATGCTTTCTCATCAACGGATTCCTACGTGGGACTTCCCTGGGGCTGTATCCTTGCACTTGTGGTCATCATCATTTACATGATCGCCCGTAAGATAGTTTCCTTCAACGAGGCAATGGAGTGCGTTCCCAAGGGCTTCATCGCAATGGTTCCCGCCATCACGATCCTTGTACTTGCAACTTCCTTAAAGAACATGACAAACGGAGCACTTTCTGCATCAGCTTTCGTTGAAAAGATGATGACAAACGCACAGGGATTCACGTGGCTCCTGCCTGCCATCACCTTTGTTGTGGCATGTGTCATCGCATTTGCGACAGGAACATCCTGGGGAACTTTCGGTATTCTGATCCCCATTGTTTCCGCGATCTTCCCGGAAACCAGCTCACTTTTCTTCGTTGGCATTTCTGCCTGCCTTGCAGGTGCTGTATGCGGCGACCACTGTTCACCCATCTCCGATACCACCATCATGTCCTCGGCGGGTGCTCACTGTAACCACATCGACCACGTTGAAACCCAGCTTCCTTACGCTTTAAGCGTTGCGTTTATCTCCTTTTTGACTTACCTCATTGCGGGCGCCTTTGACCGGATAGGCATCACATGGCTTTCAATTCCTGTCGGGATCCTTTTGACTATAGTCTTTTTAGTAGGAATGAAAGCGAAAGTGGCAAAAAAATAGAGGCATATACAATAACCGGGCGGCTGACAGCCGCCCGATTGCTTTATTGACAACGCACTTTTTCTTTGGTATATTTCACATTACAGTTTAACTTATGTATTCAGATCCATAAGTTATATACTTCTTGATGTCATTATTGACATTCTAAGTTATTGCCACTTCGGCAGATTATCCATTAATTTTTTTATCTGACAGATATTTATTAATTTACGTTGCAACTAAAAACAGTTGCAAAGAAAGAAGATCTGTTTTATTATGAGAGGAGAAAAATGGGACAGAAAGAAAAACTGATAGCAAGATTAGAGACAATACCCAGGGATTTCACATTTGATGAGGCAGAAACTTTGCTGGGGTATTTTGGTTATTATCGATGTGATAAGGGAAAAACAAGCGGCTCAAGGGTTGTATTTGTTAACGCTCAACATAAGACCAAGATATTATTGCACAAACCACACCCTAAGAATGTACTTCGTGAATATCAGATTAAACAGATTATATTTTATCTAAAACAGGAGGAACTTATATGAATAACATCATGGTATATAAAGGTTATGTAGGTAGTGTTGAATTCTCCGAAAACGATGAACTCTTTTACGGAAAGGTTCAGGGGATCAGGTCTCTGATCTCCTATGAAGGTACAAACGCAAAAGAACTTGTGGCTGACTTCCATGGTGCAGTGGATGATTATCTGGAAGAATGCGAATCCGAAAAGAAAGTACCTGAAGTGGCCTATAAAGGCAGTCTGAATGTAAGATTCAGAAATGCGGAAACACACAGAAGAGCTGCGATTTATGCTATTATGCACGATCAGTCTTTAAACAGTTTTATTGAGGAAGCTGTAGAAGAAAAGCTTGCGGGATTTAGTGTATAAAAATGATCGGGCGGCTGACAGCCGCCCAGGTTTATTTTTACTCTACAAGGTTGTGTATCCATATGCGTTTCTTAAGAAGGACTGCTCCGAGAGCAACTTTCAGGAGATCCGCAAGCTGTACGCAGATGTACAGAGGAATTATCGGCATCTGCGTGAAAGCACTTAGAACGTAGGCCAGAGGGAAGGATACAGCCATTATGAACACCGAGTCGAAAACGAAGGTGATGAGCGTTTTTCCGCCGGAACGCAGTGTAAAGTACGCAGAATTCAGAAATGCGTGTACAGGAAGGCAGACTGCGTTGATCCGAAGGAGATTTGCCGCCAGTGCCTTTATCTCGGGCTCTGTGTTGTAAAGCTCGGGGAAAAGCGGAGCAAACGCTGCTTCGATGATCCCAAAGAATGCACATGCCACAACCGAAAGAGTGATGAGCTTTCGGTCGGTGTCCACAGCTTCGTCGTTTTTGGAAGCTCCGAGAAGGTTTCCCACTATGATCGCAACCACGGATCCCATGGAGATGACCATCACGTTAAACAGGTTAAAGATGGTGTTTGAAATGTTTACCGCTGCGACAACATCGAGTCCGCGGGTGGAGTAGCGCTGAGTCAGAGCGGACATTCCCATTGACCAGAGGAATTCGTTAAGGAAAAGCGGGGTTCCGCGGTAAAGGATCTTTTTGATCAATTCTCTGGGAATAGCGGGAGAATTGTAAAGTCCTTTGGCAAAGGGAACAAGTTCTTTGTGGGTGTGCGTCCATACTATGATTATGAGAGATTCGACAAAGCGGGCAATAACTGTTGCAAGTGCAGCACCCACTACTCCCAGCCTTGGCGCTCCGAAATGTCCGAAGATCAAAACGTAGTTAAGAGTGAGATTCAAAAGGGTGGCGGTGATACCTGCCACCATGGGAACTGTGGTCTGATCCGTTTCACGAAGTGTTCCCGAATAAGCGTTTGCGATGGCAAAAGGAATGAGTCCCACGATCATTACCGCAAGGTAGTCCTTGGCGTAGCCGAAAGTGGCTTCAAGGTCGAGCCCTGCTTCCGTCTCCGTCATGAAGAGTCTGATGAGGGTGCCGCCCTGAAAATGGAAAATGAGAGCACCGGCGATCATGATCAGGGTTGCGATCATGAGCTTAAAGCGCATGGTAGCGCGTACACCCTCGTGGTCGCGTTTGCCGTAGTACTGGGCAGTAAAAATGCCCGGGCCTGAGATCGCACCGAAGATAGCCAGATTGAACACGAACATGAGCTGGTTTACGATGGAAACGCCCGTCATCTGCTCCGTTCCGATCCTGCCGACCATTATGTTGTCAAGAAGGCCGACAAAGTTTGTGATCATGTTCTGGATAATGATCGGGATGGCGATCCTCATTACGTTTTTATAGAATTTTCTGTCTCCGATAAATCTGTTCATATAAACCTCTTTTCAAGCATTCTTGGAATTATACCATGTAGGTATGATGATGTAAAGCAAAAAGAATGCGGGAAAGGAGTGGGTTTTATTCCGCTACGTGGTTAAACGGAGATATAGCGTAAGGACGATATATTCCTGTGATGCGGTCGGAAGTAAACACGGATTCGTTGCCGTCTTTGTCTGTGTACGTGATGGTTTCGGGCCCCATGGGATTAAAGGTGAGACCTGTGACCCTTTTGCCGAGGCTGTCCGCAGTTCCGGCTTCCTGAAGCCTGTAAAGCTCCGTGGCGATGATGGATGCGACATTCTTCGCACCTGCGTAGGAGAGGTGGAGAGTGTCTTCCTCTTTGCCGGAGCCGGTGTTGTAGAGGTGGTAGTTGTGGGCAACGTAGGTACGGCCGAGAATGCCGTATTGCTCACTGGTGATCGCCGCAACATCGATAAGGAAAGTGCCTTTTTCTTTAGCAACCTCGCGGATCCCCTTCATGAAGGCTGCTTTTCCGCCTCCCAGAGGTGCTTCAAATTCCGAGAGATCCTTTCCCTTGTCACTTCTCCAGAATTTTGCGGTCTGCATGGGAGTGCAGAGTACGGGAATCACGCCCTTTTCGCGGCATTCGTCGATCATTGAGGAGAGGTACTGCTTCATTTCCTCCACCGAACTGTAGGACTGGTCATTGATGCCGTGCATAATGATGAAGTAGTCGCCGGGCTGAGAATGGTGAAGGACACCGCCGAACGCGATGTCATGCCAGGTCTTTGCACAGGTTCCGCCCGAGCCGAGGTTCGTGATGGCTGTACCGTCGGTGATGTAGTGGCACAGAACCTGTCCCCATCCCGTCTGGAAACGTCCGCTCTGAGGCTCTGCAGACTCGAGAGGGTAGTAGGCTGAGCAGGTGGAATCGCCCGCAAGATAGAGGTGGGGCTTTCTCGGCTTCAAAGTCGAAGAACGGCGGATCTCAAGGGATCCGGGATTAAAGTCTTTTTCTCCCAGACTGAGTCTTAAAGTCCCGTCTGAAGCAAGCGCATCCTCCATGTAGTACTCAACGGGAGGCAGGCCTCTTCTTCCGCCTGCACCCTGGATGCCCACGTTGCACCCGAGAGCTTCTCCGTCGATAAGGACGAGAGAACGTGAATCACCGGCTTTTATGAGTGTTACGTTGTAGAAGCCTTCAGGAACCCTGACGATAAAGCAGGGCTCGGTGCCTTTAAAGTGTACGCCATTCTTTAAGGTTTCCACCTCGCCCAGAAAGCCGTAATCATTTTCAAGTGTGTACTTGTCTGCAGCCTGTACGTTGATCTCGGAAGGCTCGGGAGTGTTCGTGCGCTTTCCGAAAACAAAGCGAAAAACAGGCGAGATCTCTGCTTTTAAAGCATCTTTTACATTGATCTCGATCTTGCCGTCCGCTTCTGTCAGGTCAAATTCTTCGAAACTTCCGTCATTTTTAAGAAGAGTGACCTGGTAGACAGCACCCTCTTTGTAACATGCCATTCCTGATACATCAGCCGTGAGAGTGTAGGTTCCTTCCGGAACATCAAGGATCTTAAGATACGCTTCCTCATTCACTTCCCTCGGGATCTCGTAAAGTTTTTGCTCGGGCTCTGCGGTGGGGGTTGCAGTGGGAGTTGCAGTGGGCTCTGCGGTCGGAGCCTCTGTAGGAACATCTGCGGGAACTTCGCCCTTACTTTCAGCAGATGCCTCTGATTCGACTGAAACATCATTGATTTGATGCCCGATGCTCTCGCTTTTCCCGGAGCCCGAGCATCCGTTTGCAAATACAAGCGCGGCGATCAGCGCCGCAAAAAGCATATAATTTCTTATCTTCATAGATCTTCTCCTTTTTTTCTTGATCAGTGATCCGGCCATATAGCCGAAACATAGCAATGTAATTATATAATGAAACATGTGTGACATGGATAATCATTTTGTTACAAGAAGTTACTGATCACAGATATGCAGGATGATAAAACTCTGAAAGCTTGCTTTCAAAGAGTTTCAAATGTAATAAATAGTTAATTGAGTTAATGCTTCGAAATCGCTATACTTTTTTCATCGGGGTCAAGGGAGTTGGAAAGGCATTTCAGGAGGGTATCATATGCAGTACAGAAAAGACAGACACGGGGAAGAACTTTCGGTAATGGGCTTCGGATGTATGAGGTTTCAGAAAAAAGGATCGGGCATAGACATGGAGAAGGCGGAAAAGCAGATCATGGAAGCCATCGACCTTGGAGTCAATTACTTTGACACGGCCTACGTCTATTCGGGCAGTGAAGCTGCCATCGGAGAGATCTTTGAGAAGAATCATGTGAGAGAAAAGATCAAGATCGCCACAAAGCTGCCCCAGTATTTGATCAGCAGCAATGCGGCACTGGACAGGTTTTTTAATGAGGAACTGTCAAGGCTTCGCACAGATTACGTGGATTACTACCTCATGCATCATCTTACGGACGTTGCCATGTGGGAAAAACTTAAAAACGTGGGAGTGAGAGAATGGCTGGATGAAAAGAAAAAGTCCGGTGCCATTAGAAATGTGGGCTTTTCCTACCACGGAAATTCCGACGGATTTTTAAAGATCTTAAACGATTACGACTGGGACATGTGCCAGATCCAGTACAATTACTTTGATGAAAATTCTCAGGCAGGTGTGATCGGACTTAAGGCTGCAGCGGAAAAAGGTATCCCTGTTGTCATAATGGAGCCCTTAAGAGGCGGCAAGCTGGTCAACATGCTTCCGGAAAACGCCAAAAAGGCCATGAAGGAGAGCGGAAGAGACTGGTCACCTGCAGAATGGAGTTTTCGCTGGCTTTTTAACCAGCCGGAGGTGACAGTGGTGCTTTCGGGTATGAACACCTCGGAAATGGTGCATGAAAACTGCAGGACTGCCGACAGTGCAGGCGTAGGAGATTTTACGGACAAGGATCTTGAGACCCTTAAAAAAGTCACTTCCGCCATCAGGGAAAAGGAAAAGGTGGGATGCACAGGGTGCAGATACTGTATGCCTTGCCCTAAGGGAGTGGACATTCCCGGCATATTCAGATGCTATAACGCCATGTACATAGAAGGGAAATCCGAAGGAAGGTTCCAGTTCGCCCAGACTGTGGGACTCACAAAGGAGCCTGCATTTGCGGATCAGTGCGTGGAGTGCGGTAAATGCGAAAAGCACTGCCCTCAGAACATCCCCATAAGAGAGAAGCTCAAAGAAGCGGACAGGGCTTTGCGACCCCTTCCCTACAAAGTGGGCATCGCCGTTGCAAGGAAGTTCATGTTCAGAAAAACAAGAAAGACGAAATAAAAGATTCCGCTTGACAGTTAACGGTCGTTAAACTATAATCATTCACGGTCAATAAAAGTCTTTTTGACTTTTTTGCCCTTATAACCAAGGGAGTTGTGTATTTTCACATATGGCACGGAGTTCGACAAGAGAAAAACTGTTGATGGCTGCGCTGGAGCTGTTCTCGAAGAAGGGCTACAGCGCGACTTCGGTTGACGAGATCGGTGAAATGGTGGGAGTAACCGGACCCAGCATGTACAAGTACTTTAAAGGTAAAGCTGCGTTACTGGATGCTCTCAACGAAATGACCGAAAGCAGTTACCGTAAAAGGATGAGCCTTGGGCAGGAAAACGTTCCGAAGATCTGCAATGGGGCGGATTTTAAGGAGTTCAGTCTGAGTCAGATCGGCTTTACGTTGAATGACGAAAGGGTGGTCATGCTCAGAAAAATGTACACCATCGAACAATTCAGAAATGAATCGATGAGTAAGGCGGCAACTGTTCATCAATACGACAACATTGTCGGACTCTATTCTTTTGTATTTAAAACGCTGATAGATCAGGGGCTTCTGGAAGAGCAGGATCCCGAATTCCTGGCACTTGAGTACGTTGCTCCCGTTTCACTCCTGATACAGCTGGCGGACAGGGAGCCCGACAGAAAAGAGGAAGTTATAAGGATGGCCGAAAGGCATGTGGATTTTTTTATTTCTAACTATTTTAAGAAAGGGAAGCTATGAAGGATTTTGTAAAAGAGAAATGTGACCTTATGGTCAGAAACAGAAAAGTACTCAATAAGAGTTTTGTATGGGATTTTGACATCATGACAGTTGCCACGAGTCTGATCCTTGCGGGAGCAGGGGTAGAGGCTGATGCGGAAAAGCTCAAAAACTGCAAAAAGATCTTAAGAAAAGGTGTCGGCTGCTTTTCAAGCATCAGAGGTATCGGAGAGACCATCACCGTGTGCAAGATGGCGATGTCTGAGGATCCGGCGAAGTATGTTTCGGATCTTAAGAAGGTCTATGATAAGATCATGAAGGGAAGATTCTTTAACGGAGAATACATGGTCCTTGCGGCCGCCAATGTCTGTGACAACGGTAAAGTGTCGGAGATAGACAGCCTCGTGGGAAAATTTAACGAAATAGACAAGAGGATGAAGGAAGAACATCCCATCCTTACAAGTGCTGAAGACTGGTCACTTGCAATGCTCCTTGCCATGACGGACAAGAGCGTGGATCAGATCATCGGTGAAATGGAGCAGGGCTTTGATTACATGAGAGACATGAGGTTCAGAGCGACACAGAACGGTCTCCAGAGCCTGACACAGGTCCTTGCTCTTATGGGCGGTGACATGAAGACAAAGTGCGACAAGGTCATCCGTTTTTCGGACAAGTTCAGGGAAAAAGGAGTAAGATACGGCAAGGACTGTGAGATCGCCGCATTGGGAACTTTGCTCGACATTGATGCAAATGAGGATGAGCTGGTGTCCGAGATCTTTGAAACTGCTGATTATCTGAAGAAACAAAAGGGATTCGGCAGCTGGCATCTCGATAAGAAGACACGTCTCATGTTTGCTTCTCTTATCGTAGCGGAAAGTTACGAGAAGAATGATCTGACATCAGCCATCAGACCTCATATAGAAGTGAGTGCCATCACTTCCGCCAGTGCCGTTGCCATTGCAGCTACCATCGCCATGATGCTGGTCATTTACTGTTGCTGTGCTTCTGCTTCTTCACATTGACGGATTAGTTTAAAAAGTTTTGTAACGGAAAATAATGAAATGTGAAACACCGTGGATCCGGGATTCGGACTTCGCGGTGTTTTTTTACGCATGATGACAAATGGGGAGGCAGGCTCGCGGGCGTGTGTGCTTTATCAATGAGTTCGAGGCTCTTTACACGTGTATAAAATCCTTGACTAAAAACTCCGGGTTTTATACAATAAATAGGAGAACGACCGAAATAAAAAAAAAGAAGAACAGCAAATAACAGCAAACAACAGCAGAAAATCAGGCTGAATCATTAAATCTGTAAGAATCGGAGATCGAAAATGACAACTGAAGAACTTGCAAAGATCATCGGAGTATCGAGAGTTACCCTGTCCAAGGTCATCAACGGGGCGGGAGGAGTTTCTCCGAAGACTGAGGAAAAGGTCAAAAAATACATAGAGGAATACAACTTCGAGCCCAATTCCAGGGCGAGAAGCCTTGTCGGAAAGGAAGAACAGATCATCGGCTTCATTTCCGCCTATTCCGAAAGCTATTCGGGCGCTTCCAAAAACATAGCGTCCCATTTTGCGACGGAACTCGTGAATCTCGCCGTGAACAGCGCCCAGAAGCGCGGGTACAAGACTCTTGTCTGCCTGACGGATGTTGAAAAGGATGTTAATTCCATCGAGAGGCTTTTTAACGGCAAGCTGATCAGGGGAGCGATCCTTCTCGGCTACAACATCGGAAACGAAGACATCGATAGGATCGGGAGCAAGGGCTATCCGCTTGTCCTCGTGAATCAGGAGAGGGACTCGCATTACAGGAACACGGTGGTCGTGAACATGGACGACCAGATCTCGGCCTATTTTGCGATCGAGAAGCTTGTGGAGAACGGACACAGGGACATCCTTTACATAGGCTGCAACCGCCGGCGTCTGCCGGCCATGAGAAGGCACGAAGGAGTGATGTCCGCCCTGAAAAAGCACGAGAGCGAGATACAGAAGTTCAGCGAGATCGACTGCAATTTCAGCGAAGAGAAGGCCTACGAAGAGGTGAAGAAGCTCTACGCCGACAAAGCTGCAAAGAATCCCACGGGCATATTCGCAGCGAACGATGTCATGGCTATCGGAGCCATGAATGCTCTTAAGGAACTGGGCTACAGGATCCCCGAGGATGTTTCGATCATAGGGTTTGATGACATTCCGCTTGCAAATTACATTACGCCCGGACTCACGACCATGCGCTGTAATTTCGAGCAGATCGCGGACATTGCAGTGAACTCGCTGATCGATATGATAGAGGGAAAAGAAGTGGTGAACCATATAGAACTCCCCACAGAGTTTGTAAACAGAAGATCACTCGGAGACATAAAAGGTGATCAAAACTAAAAAAGGTATTGAAAAAATAAAGAAGCGATTGTATCATTATTATCAGAAAACTAACACGTGTTAAAATTTTAAGATCACGATATGTTTTACGGAGCAACCCCTGAACACACAGGCAAAACGGAGAGGAGAAAATGACGAGAGAAGAGTATTTAAAGGTTTTCAGAGCAGTATGCAACAATCTTTATGATTTCCTTTACAACATCGATCAAAAGTACATCGACAATCTTGTAAAGAATCTGGGACGTACTCCCGAAGCGGCGAAAAGCCTTGGGGCATGGGACTGGACACACGGCATCGGACTGTATGGGCTTTGGAAGATATATGCCTTTACGGGAGACGAAAAGTATCTGGACATGATCGAGAACTGGTTCAAAGACAGGATCGGGATCGGACTTCCGGATAAGAACGTGAACACGGTCTGCCCTCTTCTTACCATGGCTTTTCTTTACGAGAAGCGTCCGAAGGATGAGTACAAAAGGATAATGGACGAATGGGCGGAGTGGATCATGAACGACATGAAACGCACCGAAGAAGGCGGGATCCAGCATGAGCATGCGGAGCTTCAAAATGATCAGCAATTATGGGATGACACGCTGATCATGACGGTGCTTTTCCTTTCGAAGTACGGAAAGATGTTGGGGAGGAAGGATTACACCGACGAGGCGCGCTATCAGTTTTTGCTTCATTCAAAGTATCTGTGCGACACAGTGACTGGGCTTTGGTTCCACGGGTGGAGTTTTTCGGAAAGGAGTCATTTCGCGGGAGCACTGTGGGGCAGAGGAAATTGCTGGGTGACTGTCTTCATACCGGATTTCATCGACATCATCGGACTTGAAGACACAGAGAAGAGGTTTGCACTCGGTTATCTTAAAAATCAGGTCGAGGCACTTGAGAAATATCAATGTGACGACGGCACATGGCGCACTTTGATAAATGACGCAACTTCCTACAAGGAATTATCCGCTACGGCGGGCTTTTGTTATGGGATACTCAAAGGCCTCCGTCTCGGCTATCTGGACAGGGATAAGGAAGAATGTGGCAGGAAGGCGCTTGATGCCGTGGTAAGGAACATTAACGAAAACGGAGAACTCGCAAATGTTTCTTACGGTACAAATGTGGGAAGGACGTTACAGCACTATCGGGACATTCCGCTTGTCAAGATGCATTACGGACAGGCGCTTGCGTTACTGGCTCTGATCGAGGGCTCTTTCGCTCTGGGATTCGAGCTGAGGGATAACTAAATCGCAATTTAATTATTGCGATATACCGGAGAAGGCGGTGCTTACATGGGAAAAGAAAACGGTAAAGGGTTTATGGGAAAGCTTAAGGAAGGATGGAAGAAGGTCGTAAATAATCCTTCCTTCACTATAAAGGAACAGTTCGGCTTTTCGTCGGGAATAATGGGAAATTCCATGGCGCAGGATGTGGAGGCATATGCCCTCACGCTGTTCCTCACAAGATTTATGGGAATTGCGGCTGCCTACGTTTTGATACTTCAAATGGTGGCAAAGATCGCAAACATAATCGTCGATCCTCTGGCGGGTGTGATACTTGACAGGAAGGGAAAGAGCGGCAGGAGCCGTGCAAAGATGTTCTCGCTTGTAATGCCTTTACCTCTCGCTGTTTCTTCGATCCTGTTGTTCGTTGTACCGAAGATCGGTCTGACCCAGAGGATAATCTATGTCTTTGTTTTCTATCTTCTTTATTGCGTGTGCGACGGATTCTATGATATGAGCCTTAACACCATATCTGCGAGAATGACCACGAATCCGAAGGACCGTAAGAATTTCTACACCGTGGCGCAGTTCGCGTCCACTCTCGGCGGCATGTTGCCCAGCGGACTAATCCCCGTGTTCGTTGCTCTTTACATGGATAAGGAAGCGGTGATCTACCTTCTGTTTGCATTGTTCTTCGGAGTCGTCGGCTTCGTCCTCATGATCGTTCCGTACTTCACACTTACGGAAAAGACTGCGGCCGCATGGAGAAAACAGCCGAAGGTGGAGATGAACTTTAAGGCTCTTATGCTGAACAAGCCCATGTGGTGTCTGATCGGTTCGCAGGTCGTGGATTCCGTGCGCCAGGTCTGCTACTCGGGACTTGCCTACTTCTATCTGGAGACATTGGATGCCTTCTGGATGGCATCCGTTGCGGGAACGATCTCCGCGACTCTTTCCTACATCGGTATAGCGGCCGTTCCTTTCATCGGAAACAAGCTCTCTTCGCGTGACATCATCATGTACGGCTACTTCTACACGGGCATACTCTACATCATCTTCCTTCTCGTGGGCTACAGATCCCTTGTGGTCGTTGCCCTCATAATCGGCTTCGCGGGACTTCCGAACGGTGCTATGAGCTCGTCCAGAAACATCCTGATGGCGGATTCCACGGACTACATGGAGTATATGACCTGGAAAAAGTACGGCGAACCTGTCCGTTCGGAAGCCATGGTCTTTGCGCTCCGTTCCACCGCAGCAAGGATCAGCGGCCTCTGGAAGAGCCTTTTGTTCCCCGCGGGACTTGTGGTGATCGGTTACGTCAGCGCAAAATCCTTCGGCTCCTCGACCATCAGTGTTGTTCAGTCCAAGGAAACTTTGAACGGCATTTTCTACCTCATCACGATCTCGGGCATCGTGGGTAACATCATTCCGGGCATAATAATGTCCTTCGACAATTACACCGGAAAGCGCAAGGAAAAGATACTTGAAGAACTCTATGAGATGAGAGCAAAGCGGCAGGCTGAGTGGGATGCGGCTCACATTGCGGAAGGAGGAGCAAAGGAATGAACAAAAAAAGATCAATGAGGATCTCCGTTTTCATCCTTATTATGCTTTTCACAGTGCTCTTCGGCGGCTGCGGAAAGGAAAACAAGTACGCGAGGATCGGTGTCGGAATGTCGACGGACGGCATGAGCACGTACCTTACTTACACTGCGAACGGCTTTAAAAAGGTTTCAAATTACGTTTTCTTCGCAAAGGACTCGAACGCTGCGCTGGAAAAGATCCGGATGGACGAACAGGGCATAGACGTAATGTACCTCCCCGTAAAGGATCTGGGACTCATTAAAGCCGACGACGAACTGACCGTGATCCTTCCCGACTGTTTTGACGAAAACGGAGAATTAAAGGGCGTGTGGCTTGCAAAAGATTCCTGGCTCAGAGACGCACCAAGCTATTCAAGAAAACTCATCGAAGGCTTTTGCATGAGCATTGATTACAGGGCCGGGCATATGACGACTTCGTACTCCGAAGCCTGTAAGAAAATGAAGGATGTCAGGGATTTCAGCTGGGATGTTTACAAGGATTCCATGGAATACTGCGCGGCTTATTCCATTGCAAACAAAGAAGAACTGGCTGATGAAAGATTTACCGTCTGCGACGCTGAAGATATGCTTGAGATGACGGAAGGCTTTGCGGAAGGAAAAGGAAAACTCTACGAACTCAGCAGGAGAGCCTATGACAGTTTCAAGATGCCCGGCTGCAAGAGCTTTGAAGAAATGTTTGATTACAGCCTTGCGGAAGAAGCTTTAAGGACGGTGATAACGGAAGAATGAGGAGCAAAAGAAACAATCTCGTCGTGATCAGCGTCGATGCGCTTGTGTACGAGGACATTGAAGACAGAAGGGAATTGCCTTTGTTTGACAGCCTTATTGAGAACGGGACTTTGATAAAAAGTGTCACGACGATCTACCCGACGCTCACTCACCCTGTCCATGCATCGATAATAGCGGGACAGCCTGCGGGAAAGACGGGGATAACGGCTAACACGAGATTTACCCCGGGGAGCGAAGATATGCCTTGGTACAACAGCCTCTCAGAGATAAAATGCGGAACGATCTTTGACCTCACGAAAGAAAATGGTTTAAAGACAGCAGTCTGCCACTGGCCTGTCACGGCGGGAGAGGGAGACATGATCGACCTTCTTATCCCCGAACTTATGGATAAGGATGTGAAAGATGCGGAAGGCGATCTTTTAAAGGCCTACAAGAACATAGGGACAAGCGAATGCCTGACGGGGATCCTTTCGGAAGCTCTTGAAAAATACGGTTACAGCATCGCTCACCCTGTTTACGACGAGATCCAGAACGCCTGCGCCTGCGAGATCGTTAAGCGATTTAAGCCGGACGTGCTTTTTACTCATCCGGGCCTTGTGGACAGCGAAAGGCACAGGACGGGGCTGTTTTCACCTTATGTTAAGGAAGCGGTCAAACGGACCGAAGGCTGGATCAAAGATCTGATAAACGCGACAAAAGAAGCGGGGACCTACGAAAACACGAACTTCATCGTGCTGAGCGATCACGGACATCTTGAATACGAGAGGATCGTAAAGCTGAACGTGCTTTTGATAAAAGAGGGCCTGATACAAACGGGCTCCGGATATGTAACGTCCTGGCAGGCATATGCCCAGAGTCTCGACTTATCGGTCTGCATTTATCTTAAGGATCCCAAAGACAAAGAAGTGCGAGGGAAAGTTCGGGAACTTCTTAAAAAATGGACAGGTGAAGGGATCATCGGATCCGTGATGACGGCAGAAGAAGCGGCAAAAGAGTACGGACTGTCGGGTGATTTTTCGTTCATCTGCGAAGGGGCAAAGGGCGTGTGCTTTGAGGACGGTTTGACGGGGGACGCAATCGGAAAAGAAATTTCGGAAGTACCGGGATGCAAGAGGTCAGCTCACGGTCACAGACCTGAAAAAGGCCCGCAGCCTGTTCTGATCGGTTTCGGACCCGACTTTGAAAAAGGAAAAGTCATTGAAAAAGGTAATGTTTTGGATCATTACGATCTGTTTAAGAAATTACTCGGGATTTAGAAGGAGAGAAAAATGAAACGCACTGTTTTTCTGCAGGATGAGAACGCTGTCTGGTTAAAGGGTAATCTTCACAGCCACACGGTGAACTCCGACGGCTCCCTTACACCGGAAGAGATGAAGGAAGCGTACAAACATCACGGCTACGATTTTCTTGCGATCACGGATCATGATTTCTACTCGGACACGAGGAACATGACCGACGCCGATTTCACGATGATACAGGGCTTCGAACTATGGTCAAATGCGGGAAATGAAAAGGACATACACGTACATTACCTTTGGGAGGACTCGATCGAGCCCCTAAAGCCCAATGAAACCTTTCATCTTCCCGAAAGGACGGGGCGGGTCGCAACGGCCTTTGCCTACGAGATGAGGAATAAGGGCTGCTTTGTGCAGCTCAATCACCCTCACTGGTCAATGCTTTCCGTGGAAGACATAGAGTTTGACAATCCCTACCATGCGGTTGAGATCATGAACTACGGAACGGAATGGCTCGAGAATACGGGAGACGGATCCGTTTTCTGGTCGGAGATGCTCTATCGCGGAAACAAGGTCTGGGGAACGGGAGGAGACGACAATCACAATCATTATCCCCTTGACGACATGTACAGCGATTCGTTCGGAGGCTTTACTGTCGTAAAAGCGCGGGATCGTTCGTCAAAAGCGATAATGGAAGCTCTTTTTACGGGAAGCTTCTACACATCCACGGGGCCTTCGATCTACGATTTTTATGTGGAGGATGACGAGATCCACGTGGTCTGCTCGCCCTGCGAAAGGATCTTTATCAGCGGGCACACGAGGCCGTATCAGAGAAAGCTGGGGAGACACGTGACGGAATTCGTCACAAAGCTGAAGGGAAGCGAAAAACTTGTGAGAGCTGAGTGCATGGATGCGGCGGGAAGATCCGCGTACACAAATCCGATCTATCTTGAGTGAGGAGGAAGACAAATGAATATTAAATGTTTAAAAGAATATGATATGGGAAGCTATCTCGGACAGATGAGGTCTGTCCCTGTATCGCTCGGTAAAGATATGCCCGAAGGAGTGCTTTTCGTCTACTCCACGCAGGAAAACCTGGATCCCTGGCATGAGCTTTTCAATTACCCCAAGGACACCTTGAAAATGTCGCTCTACACGATAGACGGAGTGCCCATGTGGACGAGAGATCTGGGGAACGGAGTGATACCCGGAGTCTGGTATGCCCCTTTCATTTCCTTTGATCTTGACGGAGACGGAGTGGATGAGATCTGGTTCCTGAATAATCTGAATCCGGACATTCCTTTTTCCTTGAACGCGAGAGTCCTTGAGAGGATCGATCCCGTGAGCGGAGAGACGACGGGGCGCTGGCCGTGGCCTCAGAACACGATAGACGATACGATGTCCCACTCCTACCGCTTTTACATCACGGGCGGCTATGTTCATGACAAGCCTGTTCTCGTAACGGCTCAGGGAACCTACAGGGACATGTACATCCAGGGGTACAATCCCGACATGACAAAGAGGTGGGACATTAAGATCCCCTTCGGAGACGGGGGTGCGCGCGCAAGTCACCTCTGTCCGATATTGGACTTTGACGACGACGGAGTGGACGAGATGTTCTGGGGCGAGAGACTGATCAGCCTTGACGACGGACACGAACTGTTCTGCGGAGACAAGGGGAAGTACTTCGGACATTCCGATATCGTCCTTCCTTTCATCGACAAAGACACAAAGAAAAAGTACATCTTCACCTGCCGCGAAGACGACGAACGACCGGGCGTTCCGAGAGTTGTGACCTACAACGCAAAAGGAGAACGCGAATGGATCGGAGTACCGGACGTCGGGCATATGCACAGCGGATGGCTTGCAAACATCGGACCCGACCTTAGGAAGGTCGCAATGGCGATGAGGATAACCAGAAAGGTGATCGACAATGCCATCGTCGACGTCGAACCCGAGGACTTTTACTTTGATGCGGTCACGGGCGAACCTATGGAAAGCCCCGTTCCTTTTAAGGGAGACGAGGCGCTTCCGATCGACCTTAACGGAGACGGAGAGCACGAATTCTTTTTCACCGAAGGAAGCAAGGCGGGATGCGTGGCTGATGCCAAAGGAAACATCCTGGGCTTTATCGGCGGGATAACGGTAAGGACGGGTAAAGTGCTTGCGGATCATCCCGGAGAGACGATCATGGTCTACTATCAAAACGAAGGAAAGGTGCGCATATGGGGAGATGACGATGCGGAAGAAAACGAATTTACAAAGAAACGTTTCAGTCATCCTTATCACTTCAGAATGCAGCATTTCATGGGAACGGGTTACAATCACATCCACGGGCATGTGTCCTGCGGTATGTAAAACGTTGTACATCGGAGAAACGTATGAAAGACAGGAGTGCTTCTTACAAATACAAAAGTGCGAACGGGCTGACGGCGTCCAATCTCCTGGAATTCCTGGCTCAGGGCGGAACGGACGAAAAAGCCTTAAGAGAGCTTGCGGACTCGATACTTAACTACGTCGAGGCAAGACGGGACTGTGCGGATTTCAGAGCTGCCTATCTCGTTCGCATGCTTTACGGGTTTTCGGACAGGTTTCCTAAGGACATCTATAAAAGGATAAAGGAGGATCTCCTTGCCTTTCCTTATGAAGACTGCGGCGGACACAGCATGTGCACGTGGACGGAGAACCACAGGCTCTATGCTTCGGGGACGGAGTTCCTTCTTGCGGAAATGTTCCCCGGCGAGATCTTCGGAGACGGCAGAAGCGCAGTCTACCATCAGGCTCACGGCGAAGCGGAGCTGATCACGGGGCTTGACGAGATCCTTAAGTTCGGTTTTTCGGAATGGGGAAGCAACAATTACTATGCGGAGACCATGGCGGGGCTCACTAACCTTGTTCAGTTCGCACCGGACGGAGAGGTCAGGGAAAAGGCAAAAAAGGTTCTCACGATGATGGTCTACGATGTGCTTTCGCAAACCTATTACTGTAACGGCTATGTCTACAATCCCGCCTGCGGAAGAGCCTATGCTGACAACAAGACGGGATCGGATCTCGGAAACTATCTTGAACCCCAGATAATGGCAATGCGCGGGGAAAAAGTCTGCCGCTTTAAGGAAAAAGAATGCTGTATGGTGCTTCTTCTGGAAGCGAAAGATGAAAAAGGGAGACCTTTGTTCGAGATACCGGAAGAATGGAAGAAGCTCCCTGACACGGACGGGCGTGAGATCAGCCTTGTTCAGGGCGTGGACATAGATGATTACAAAAAGTACGGCCTTGCGGAGTACAGCCCCTCAAATGTACGTGCTGCATTTAAAGCGGGTGCTATCTCCGATTACAGAGTGATCTGTAACACCATGAGGTATCTTAAAGAAACGGGACTTGTTGATAACGGTATGCTGAGACCGCTGAAAACATTTGCGATCCCCTTCCTTTACCGTACGGGTCTGCTTAAAGCGATAAAAAAGCTTGTTCCCGTAAGCTTTGACGGAGCTGCGATGGAAGAGGGCAGAGTTTATACATATGCCTGCAGGGAGTACTCGGTTTCCGCAGCCTTTGATTATCGTGTGGGAAAGGTGCTGTTCCAGCAGAATCCGCTGGCTGTGAACATCGGCTACAGGATCAGTCTTTGCGTGACGAATCCTTCCTCGGGGCCTGACAAAAAGGGATCGCCCGGTTACTGGATCGGAAGCGGGATCGCGCCGAGAGCCGTAGCGTACAGGAATTTTGCCGCATGTATTTTTGACCTTAAAAAAGCAAAGAAGGATCTTAAATACACTCATCTCTTCTTTCCTACGGGACTTTTTGACGAAACGGATCTCGGGGATCTTGACAAGGGAAGGATTTTCGGAAGGGCGGGAAATGTAAATGTCTGCGTCCGCTTCAACCCCGGAGCGAAGTTCGTCCCGGCGGCGGAGAGCCTCGAAAAAGACAAAGCCCTGTATCAGGATGAAAAGATACCGGAGGGCTATTACGATAAGGAATACGATCTTGTGAACCGTGCGGAAGGACTTCATTATTATGCATTCGAGCTTGATGGGAAGCTTGGATTTGAAGAGTTTAAGGAAGAGGCAAGGAAAAGGGAATTCTTCTTTTCGGAGGCTGACAAGACGTTATACAGCGGTCTTTACGACTGCAAGGCAGTTTACAACGGCGCTTTTACCGTGGGAGGGAAGGAATTCAGACCGGATTTCGAGAGACCCGGTAAGGCGGCAAACGTGACCTGATTTCCCGACTTGTCGGGGGAAAGCGAGTGATCATGAAGAAGGTATTGAAGGTGTGTCTGATCGCGCTGATCTGCGTGATCGTTACAGCGGGGGTGATCTGTATGATCGTTTTGCCTGTGAGCTTTAAGGTTGATAAAAACCTGATAAAAAAGTATCCCGATTACAACGTGTCCGTCGAAAAGAGGGACGGTTACACGACTCTTGTAAAAAAGGATGCGTCCGGAAATGTCACGGATGAAGCATTTAAGGTGATCGCATTTACGGACACTCATCTGGATGCAAATAAGGAAAAGGGAAACTACACTCTTGAGTACATTATCAGGAATGTTGTAAACGAAAAGCCGGATCTTGTTATCTTCGTGGGAGACAACATCACGGGCGGACTGAACGGACGAAGAACGAGACAATTGGCACGGACTATGGAAAAACTCGGTGTCTACTGGGATCTTGTTCTCGGAAATCATGAAGGAGACAATGTCTGGAGCATTTCCAGAAAGAAGATGGTAAAGATCTTTTCGTCCTGTGATCACTGCCTTTTGGAAGCTGATAAGAAATACACATCCGACGGGGAACTTGTCTGGGGCTACGGAAATCACGTCATTAACCTTGCGGATTCCAAAGGTGTCACGCGCTCTCTTTTCTTTATCGACGGCGGGGCATACATGACGGAAGAGGATCAGAAAGAGTACGACGCAGAGTACGAGGACAAAGGCTGCAATTGTTACGATTACGTTAAGGAAAGCCAGATCAGGTGGTACGAAGAGGCTGTTTCCGACATCGCGAAAAAGAACGGCCGCACAGAGCCTGTGGCGTCGGTTGTGTTTGACCACATCGCGCTTCCCGAGTACAGGATCGCCTACGAGAAGATCACCGGAGAAACGGCTGTTACGCAGAACGTTCCCGCCTACAATGTAAAGGATGAGGACGGGGATTTCATGATCATGGGGCAGAGAAGGGAAACGATCTGCTGCTCGGGTCACAACAGCGGATTCTTTGATGCGATCTTAAAGGCGGGCTCCACAGATCTCGTGGTCTGCGGTCACGATCATGTGAACGACTTTGTGCTCTCTTACAAGGGCGTCACGCTTGCGTACAACGTTCCTTCCGGGTACTCGAGCTACAATCTTTACACGAAAAAGCTTTCGGACACTTTGATCAGGGGCTTCTCGCGCTACACCTTTAACGCGGACGGAAGCTTTAAGATCGAGCAGATCCACAATGCGGATCTCTACCCCGATGCACAGGATGAGATCAAAAAGCTGTATTGATGTTTCGTTTGTTTTCCTTTATGTTGCCTTTTAAATAAAATTTGGTAAAATAAGAGGACCGCACGGAGGAAAATGATCGTGGAACACATAGTTTCTTTTGGCGAAGAGTTTTCGGATAAAAACAGAACATTCTATATAGAGATGGCGGGGATCACGTACCCTGACCCCAATTACCGCATCAGACGGGATGTTTCTCCCATCTATTGCTTTGAGTACGTCATCGACGGAGAGGGCGATGTGACCGTAGACAACAGGACCAATCATCCTGAAAAGGGTGATCTTTACATCCTGCCGAAGGGATGTCTCCACGATTATCATTCGGATGCGCAGAAGCCTTTCGAAAAGATCTGGATGAACGTGAGAGGTCCGCTCTGCGACGAGCTCATCCACGTTTACGGCCTTATGGGCATATTGATCGTGAAGAAGATCGACGATGTTTACCCGATCTTTAAGGAATTTCTTGAGATCTGCGAGAACAAAGAGCTTTCCATCGATGAGATACATAGCAGATGCGCTCTTGTTTTTCACAAACTGATAATGAAGATCTCGGAGAGACTCGGATCTGAAAGCGGCAAAGCCGTGAATGACACCGCCGCCGAGATCAAAGCCTACATTGACAGGAACATCTACGAGCACATCGGGATAGATGACATCGCAAGACAGGTGAACCTTTCACAATCACAGGTAAATCGTATCTTTAAAAAGAGCTTTGATGTAACGCCCTATAATTACATTCTGAACAGGAAGATAGACACGGCGAAGCTTTTGCTTAAGAACACTTCCCTTACGGTAAAGGAGATAGCGTACAAATTGAATTTTGCCGATGAACACTATTTTTCAAACCTGTTTTTGGAAAAAACGGGAGTCAGGCCCAAGAACTACTGAAAAAGGAACGGATCGCGGAGGATCCGTTCCTTTTTTGGGAAAATGAATTCTTATAAGCGTTTTGAGATTTCTGAAAGGGGTACTTTGGGGTCCCTTTCTTCGGTCAGGAGTCCGTTTACTTCCTGCTGGACGTCGGTGAGCTGAGTGTAGCAGAAACCGTTGACGTTCATTTTCTTTACGGCATTTATCAGAGAACCGAATCTTTCAAGGAATTCTGCATCCGATCTTACAGCTGAGCCGTATCCCCATCCTTCGGTGTTTGCATAATGAGTTCCTCCGAACTCCGAAATGATGATGGGCTGTCCCTCGTAATGATAGCCGTTTGCGAAAGGCTGGATCTGACAGTTGCAGTTGTCGCCTTCCGTAAGCTTCTTTAAATTATCATAATAACCGTAAAGCTTTTCCGCGTCCTGCTCGTAGTGATGGAGAGTCAGGATGTCGCTCTTTGCGTGGGACCAGCCGTCGTTGGAGATGACGGGGCGCATGGGATCGAAACTCTTGGTGAGATAGTAGAGACCTGTGGCAAGGTTACTCTGAAGGAGGTTCGTGTTGATGCTGCGGACTCCCCAGCTTTCGTTGAAGATCACCCATGTTACGAGGGAAGGGTGGTTGTAATTCTGTGTTACGATGTTCATCCACTCGTTTGTGAGTTCCTTGGTCGAAGCGTCGGAGAACCAGTGATCGGACGGGAGCTCGCACCAAACCGTGAAGCCCATGATGTCCGCATAGTAGTAGAAACGCTCGTCTTCGTTCTTCTGATGCTTTCTGCAGCCGTTGAAGCCCATATCCTTTGCGAGTTGGATGTCGCGTATGATCGCTTCCTCGGACGGAGGAGTAATGCCCGATTCTTTCCAGTAGCCCTGATCGAGGATGAGCTTTGCATAGAAAGGACAGTTGTTGAACATGAGCTTTCCGTTACGCACGGTGTACTCGCGGAAACCGAAATAGCTTCCGACCTTGTCCGTTGTGCGGCCGCCGTCCTTTACTTCGATCTCGAGATCGTACAGAGCCGGATAGCCCTCCGACCAGCGCTCCAGCTGATAGGTAACGCTTTCGCTCTCGAGGCGAACGGTCACGGAGTTTGTGCTGTCGCATGCGAGAACGGATGTGGACTGGATGAGCCTGTCACGGAAATAGATCCTGAAGCTTACTTCCGTTTCTTTGGAGGGGCGGTTCACCGCGATGTCAAATCTTACGGATTCCGTGGTGGCTTCGGGCGTAATCTTTAATGAAGAGAGATGTACGTCTTCGATGTATTCGATCCAGACCGTTTTGTATATGCCTGTTGTCTGAACGTACCAGCAGCCAAAATTGTCCTGCTCCCAGCGTTGCTTTCCGCGGATCTGAGCCACACTGTCGGGATCTGAGCACTTTACGGTGAGAAGTCCGGAACCTGAAGCGAGGGCATCGGTCACGTCAAAGGAGAAGCGGGAGTAGGCGCCTCTGTGAGAGCCGACGAGCTTTCCGTCGATGAAAACTTCTGTGTCGTAATCTGCGCCTTCGAAGGTGAGGATCGTTCTCTTTCCGGCTTTTCCGAAGATCCTGCGAGAGTACCACACAAGGTTCTTGTGTGCTGTTTCGCCGATGCCGCTCATGGCTGTTTCGTAATTAAATGGAACGTTTATCTTCCTTTTGAGCTTCCCTGCGAGGGCTTCCGCTGCGGTAACCTCGTCACCGAAGGCAAAATCCCATTCTCCGTTCAGGTTGACCCAGTCGGGTCTCACGAACTGAGGGCGGGGATATTCGGGGATATAACATTTAACGTGATTCATTTTTTGATACCTTCCTTAAAAAGATGTTGTTTATATAGATAACATATCAATTGCTCTCTCATAAATACATATTTCTGCTCAAAAAGTGTGAAAAACAGGCATAACTGCTTGATATGAATTTATAGTTTTGATATAATACAAATTGAATATTGACTTGTATTCCGAAATGGTGTATATCATATAAATGAAATGATATATTTGATATGTCATTTCGGAGTTCCGAAAGGGGATTGTATGGAGAGAGAGCTGTTATACAGAATTATTTATGATGACCTGGTTGAAGGCATACAGAAAGGAAAGTATCCTGCAGGGTCTAAGCTTCCTTCCGAAAAAGAACTCATGGATCAATACAATGTCAGCAGGATCACGAGCAAAAAGGCTCTGGAGATGCTGGCAGAGAAAAATGTCATCGTACGTATGCCCGGAAAGGGATCATATGTTCTTGACGAAAACAAGATAGGTGAAGAGCGCTCTCATGTTCGTGGCGCAGCCGCTCTGGAAAGCGAGCCGGAAAAAAGGCAGAGACTGATAGGAGTTGTTCTGGATTCCTTCGGTGCGACCTTCGGCAGTGACATCGTGGCGGGCATAGAACATGAATGCTGGACAAAGCATTACAATATGGTTCTTAAATGCTCATACGGAAGCATTGATGATGAAGCAAGAGCCATTGATGAATTGACGGCTATGGGAGCTGACGGCATCATCCTCATGTGCACTCAGGGTGAATCCTACAATGTCAGGATAATGAGACTGGCTCTGGACGGATTTCCCATGGTATTGGTCGACAGAGAGCTTAAAGGCCTTTCTATTCCCTATATCGGAACAGATAACTATGCTGCAGCGAAGGAACTTGTAAACATTTTAATCGGACAGGGACACAAGAACATTTGTTTTGTCTCGGGATCTCCGCTTCAGACATCTTCTGTGGCCGACAGATTCAACGGTTACAGGGACGGACTGCTGGAACACAACATCATCACTAACGAAGACATGTGGATCACCGACCTCAGCGCCGCCGTATCAAACATTGATGAGTATCAGGATGCTGATAAGGTCATGAAGGACAAGATCCGTGAGTACGCACTTGCCCACGAACAGGTTACGGTGTATTTCGCCATAAATGAGACAATGGGTGTGACCACATACAAAGCCTTGAAAGAAGCAGGCATAGAAAGAGAAGTTGTATTCTTCGACGGTATGGAGTATCCGTTCAGCGTAGACAATCAGTTTACACATGTTACTCAGGGACAGTACATGATGGGAGCCATGGCAGTAAAGACTCTTAACAAGATCTTTAAGGGCGAAGAGGTTCCTGCAAAGAGATATATCCCCTATAACATTGTGATGAAAGACAAAGATTGATGCGAATTTAAATGGAATCCGTACGGGATCTGGGTTCCGTACGGTATTTTTGTGCCCAAAAATCGGTTAAGGGATTAGGAGAAAACTATGAAACTGCTTTTTGATGTGGGCGGGACCGAGATCAAAGCCGCCGCAGTGGATGAGAGCGGAGAGCTGATGGGAAGCGTCGAGCATTTTGACGCCGACTCCAATGCTGAATGCGATGCTGTTTTTGACAATATGGCATCAGTGATCAGATCTTTTACGAACAGGCTGGGGGAGTATCCCACCGCTTTGGGTATGGCGTTTCCCGGCCCCTTTGATTATGAAAACGGGATAAGCCTGATCAAAGGGCTTGGAAAATATGAAAATATATACGGAAGATCGGTTCCGGAGGAGATAAGAAAAAGGATACCGCATTTAACGGACAGACCCTTTTATTTCCTTCATGATGTTGAGTCTTTTGCCCTCGGAGCCTATTTTAAAGGTGAAAGCCGTGGAAAAGGGAAGACCATGTTCGTGTGCATAGGCACGGGAACGGGCACTGCTTTCATTAAAGACGGCAATGTCCTTAAAAATGAGGAGGACGGATCTCCAAAGGACGGCTGGATCTATGAGGATCCCTTTAAGGACGGAAAGATCGATGAGTACATTTCCGTAAGGGGTCTGAAAAGGATCTCGAAGTCTGTTACGGGAAAAGAACTGACAGGGCTTGAGATCTTTAAACTTTGTGAAGCAAAGGATGAAAAGGGCATGGAGATCTACCGGCTGTTCGGAGAAGACGTGCTTGCGGCACTTGAACCCTACATTGTCTCCTTCAGACCCGACAGACTGGTGTTTGGCGGTCAGATCAGCAAGAGCTTCTGCTACTTTGGAAGCGACGTGAAAGCTTTGTGCAAGGAAAAGGGAGTTGAGACGGAGATCATCACCGACACTTCTTTAATGGCCATCAGCGGCCTGTACAAGCATATAGAAAGAAGAACGGAAGGAAGATAAAATGGGCTTTGCTAAGTACGGAAATTACGACAAACATCCCGTGAAAAGTGTCAGAGGATTTGACTGTCAGGCTTTTGAAGGAGAGGAGACCATAGCATCCGAACTTCAAAAAAAGCTTGTGGAAACAGGGAAAAACAAGCAACTGTTATGCTTTGACTATTATCCGGGGGTGGATACGGAGGGGCTTAAAAGGCTTGCAAAAAGACTTTCTCCCGCTTGCATCCTTGATATGAATGAGGCTGCAAAACCTGAAGAAGTGCTTGAAAGAGAGTTTTCGGATTTTATTACCGATGACAGGGTCTTCGGAGTGATGTGCCACAGGAATGTGGAGACACTGTATGTTTCAAACAGACTGGAAGCCATAAAAAAGAAGATCGACGAGACTGAAAGCGGTCTTGTGGTCCTGATCGGATTCGGCACACGTCTGATCGCAGAAGGGGATGTTTACGTCTACTGCAGTCTCACCAGATGGGAGATACAGCTGAGATACAGAAAAGGCGCTCCCAACTGGAACCATACAAATTACGATGCTCCCGTATTGTCAAAATACAAGAGAGGCTTTTTTATCGGTTTCAGAATGGCCGACAGATACAAAAAGAGGAACATCGGAGCCATAGATTACCTTCTGGAGACTGAGGATCCGGATCATCCCAAGATGATAACCGGAGAAGCATACAAAGAGGCTTTGAGATGCTTTGCAAACGAACCCTTCAGACTTGAACCTTACTTTGATCCCGGAGTATGGGGAGGCCACTGGATGCAGAATAATTTTGAGCTGGATCCGGATGCGGTCAATTTCGCCTGGAGTTTTGACGGAGTACCGGAAGAAAATGCGGTCAATGTAAGATTCGGCAATGTGGTTGTAAAGCTTCCGGCTATAGATGTGGTGCTCCAAAAGCCTGTTGAACTTCTCGGAAACAGGGTGCATGCGCGCTTTGGAACAGAGTTCCCCATCAGGTTTGATATGCTTGATACTGTGGGAGGAGGAAATCTCTCATTACAGGTACATCCTTTGACTGAGTACATCCAGGACACCTTCGGGATGCATTACACACAGGATGAGAGCTACTACATTCTGGACACCGGAAAAGAAGAGGGCTACGTCTACCTGGGAGTAAAGAGGGGAGTAGACAGGGAAAAAATGGCAGCGGATCTGAGAAGCTCATCCAAAGGAGAGATGCTCTTCCCGGCGGAGGATTACGTGAACAAAGTGCCGGTAAAGAAGCACGATCACGTGCTGATCCCTGCGGGAACCGTGCATTGCTCGGGGCAGGATGTAATGGTGCTTGAGATCAGTGCAACGCCCTACATTTTCACCTTCAAGCTTTGGGACTGGGGAAGGATCGGACTTGACGGAAAGCCCAGACCCATCCATGTGGAGCACGGTCTTAAGAACATCCAATGGGACAGAGACACGGATTTTGTCTACGATCAGCTCATACACAGGGAAAAGACCGTGGAAGAAAGGGAAGGCGTCAAAGCGGAGCGCACGGGGCTTCACGAGAGAGAGTTCATCGACACTGTCAGATACACTCTGAGTGCTCCCTGTGAAGTGACCATGAAAGACACGGTTCATGTGATGAACCTTGTGGACGGAAAAAGTGCTCTCATAGAAAGCGTTGACGGATCCTTCGAAGCCTTTGAAGTCCATTACGCAGAAACCGCCATAGTGCCGGCTTCTGTGGGAAGATACAGGATAGTGCCGCTTGACACGGAGATAAAAATGATAGTGGCTTCCATAGCTTAACTATATAGGAGATTAAAGACATGGATAAAACAAAGATCAAAAAAGTACATGTTGTTTTCAAGACTCATCTGGATGTGGGATTTACGGAAATGGGAAGAACTGTCCTTGAGAAGTACAGGACACGGTACATTCCGAAATCCCTGGATCTGGCTGCCGAACTGAATACGGAGAAGGACAAGAGGTTCATCTGGACAGTGGGCTCCTTTTTGATCAGGGATTCTCTTAAAAACGGCAGGAAAGAGGACATTGAAAAGCTTAAGAAAGGCATAGAGCGCGGTGACATCTGCTGGCACGGCCTTTCCTTTACCACTCACACGGAGCTTCTGGACGAGGAACTTTTAGATTACGATCTTTCCGTGTCGGATGATCTTGACAGAATGTTTGGAAAGACAACCATAGCAGCCAAGATGACCGATGTTCCGGGACATACAAAGGCACTTGTAAAGGCACTGGCAAAACACGGCAAAAAGTACCTTCACATCGGTGTGAACCCTTCCTCCATGGTTCCCGGCGTTCCCACAACATTCCTCTGGAAAAGCGGTGACAACGAGGTTGTGGTGCAGTACTCCTTTGTTTACGGTGCACCCTGCTATTTCGAAGGGATGGACGAGGTTCTGGAATTTGCCCACACAGGAGATAATCTCGGACCTCAGTCTCCCGATGTCATCGAATCCGAGATGGCAAGGATCGCAGCGGAGTATCCCAATGCGGAGATAGTCGCATCCACCATGGATGAATACGCAAAGGTGTTGTTAAAGTACAAGGATCTGCTCCCTGCGGTAGAGGAAGAGATCGGAGACACATGGATCCACGGAGTAGGGTCCGATCCTTTAAAGGTTTCCAGATACAAAGAGCTTATACGCCTTAAGAACATCTGGAAAAAAGAGGGCAGGATCGACACGGCATCTGAAAACTACAGGGATTTCCTTCAGAACCTGCTCCTTGTGGCAGAGCATACATGGGGACTGGACTACAAGAAGTTCCTTATGGATTTTACAAACTGGGAAAAGAAGGACTTTAATGCGGCACGCGAGCATGACGCGACAAACCTTGACATGATCACGAACCGCAATGCGAACATGAGAGGCGTTCTTCTTTCCGATATTGAAAAATACAGAAACGGAGATACTACCGGATCCTACAGATTTTATGAGAGTTCCCATGAAGAGCAGAGGGCATACATTACCGATGCCATCAACTCTCTCCCCGGGGATCTGAAAGCTGAGGCTGAAGATGCTGTCAAGGCTCTGGAGACCACAGATCCCGAATTCTTTAAGGCTGCAGAGAAAGAAAAGATCATTTTCCCCTACGAGCACATCGTGATCGGAGACTTTGAAGTGGCCTTCGGAGGCTCCGGTGAGATGGTTTACCTTGCAAAGAACGGAGAAAAGAAGATCACCGACGGAACATTCGGCAGGCTTGGCTACACCACCTACAATGCACAGGACTGTGTAAACAACTACTATTCCTATAACAGGGAGTTTCGTTTGAACCAGTGCTGGTCAGAGGGGGATTTTTCAAAGCCGGGGCTGGAATTCGTGGAAGGACTTGAGCACAGAGATTATGAGTTTGGGTTAAGACAGGCATTTGTAAAGGGAAACAGGATCTATCTTACGGTAAAGAGCAACGAAAGAGCTTCTTCGGAATACGGATGTCCGAGAAACGGATACATTGTATACACCTTTAAAAAGGACGTGATCGGATGCAGTCTCCGTCTTACGGATAAGGACGCCAACCGTATGCCTGAGGCTCTCTGGTTTGATATGAAGTTTGATGTTGAAAATCCCTACAGATGGATGATGAAGAAGATAGGAGAAAGCATCAGTCCTCTGGATGTTGCAAAGGGCGGCAACAGGATGCAGCACTGCGTGGAAGAAATGAACTATGCGGGGGCAGATGGCAGGATAACTGTCAGAAACATTCATGCTCCCCTGATCTCCATAGGAGGAAGAAGACTTTACGGAGAATACAGAGAACTCCCCAAGATAGAGAACGGCTTTTCCTATTGCCTTTTCAACAACAAATGGGGAACAAATTTCAAAATGTGGAGTGAGGATGATTATTCCTTTGATTTTGAGATTGAAATAAGATAAATTGAAAAGGAGAAGAAGGGTGAAGAAGAGAACAATGAGGGTTTGCGCTATGATGCTTGCCGTCCTGCTTTCGGCGGGCGGCTGCGCGGGAGCCGGGGAAAGCGCAGTTAAAGAAAACGGGGGAAAGATCGAAGCAGACATTCCCAAAAACACGCCGGTTCCAACGCGCAAAGCGGAAACAAATACGAGCAGCAATACAGGTACAAATACCAATACCAATACCAATACAAACTCAAACACAGATTCCAATACCAAAACAGATACAAATGCGAATGAAAAAACGCAGGAGGATGAGAACGTGAAGGATTACGGTGACAAGTATTTAAACATCGGTATGCAGCTTTTGAACGAGACGATCGACAAGTATTACAACGTTAAAACCGGATCGCTCAAAACTTCTCTGATCAATGACGCGGAAGCCTGTCTTTGGCCCTTTGCTTCCTTTTTGGAGGCTCTCTCCGAGAATTACATGAGAGATCCCGAAAACGAAGAGATCAAAAAAGTGTACAAGAGTGCTCTGGACATCGGACTTCAGGGCTACCGCGTGGACAATGCGACGGTGAAATCGCCTGCGGGTGTGTTCAAGAACCAGCTCTATTTCAATGCGGGATGGAGAACTGCCGGAGATTATTATTACGATGACAATGCATGGATCTGCTACCAGCTTTTCCTTGCCTACGATCTTTTGGGCGAACAAAAGTACATGGACGATGCGCTGAAACTCCTCGATTTCTTCTGGACAGGATACGACACGGAAGTCCTCGGGGGAGGGATCTACTGGGACAAGACCTACGGCAAAGGAAAAGGCATATGCACAAATGCACCCATCACCATCTGTTATCTGATCGGTTATCAGAAAACAGGAAACAAGGATTACCTTGATAAGGCTCTGCTCCTTTACAACTGGATGAGAGAAAGCGAGCTGATGACTGCAGATTACACGATCCATGCGGGATTCACGGAAGACGGCAAAGTCGACAACTGGATCGCGGCTTACGATCAGGGAACATTGATCTACGCAACATCCCTTCTTTACGATATCACGGGAGATTCAAAGTACCTCGTTGATGCCGGCAAGATGGCCATGGGCGCATCCAAGCTCATCTTTAAAAAGGAAGGCTCTTCTTATGTCATGAAGGGTAATCCCATCTTTAAGACCTGGTGCATAGGCTGGGCTGTCAGAGGCATCACAAAGTACTACGAGATCTGCGGCATTAAGACTCACACCTTCATGGAACACATGTACGAGGTTCTGGATGTGAACATCACCACAAAGGATAAGAACGGACAGTACGATCCTTTCTTCTCCACGGGAGACTGGTGGGACAAGCCGGGACGTGACACGGAAGTCATCCAGCCTTCGGGAATGTCCGTTGTTTACACCATTACCGGGGATCTGCACAAGAACGAAAAATAGTCCCGGAAACAAAAATACATATCGAATTAAAGGCAGAAACTGCACTCCCGCCTTTAAGATAAAGGGTCATTTCTTGAAAAAGAGATGACCCTTTTTAAATGATATGACAAATCTTTTAATTGACATATTATTATATAACGTGTAATATATTATCAACAAAAAACTATGCCTTAAAGACCCAAAATATGGACATAATTGATAATTATATAAAACCTATGATACAGGGGGTACTGCAATGAAAATGCTACATTCCGAATGGGAAGGCAGACTGAACCATTGGATCCACACTTTGACCAAGGACTTCTACGAGCCTCTCGGAGAGCTTGAATGGACCTACTTCAGAACAATGGACCGGATCGAACCCAAAGACGCGGCCCGTTTGGCCGTAAATCCCGCGAAGCCCGGACTCAGATGGGGAAGGAACAGGGAATATGCCTGGTTCAAAACATCCGTCGAAATGCCGAAAGAGGCAGCGGGAAAGAGGATCGTTCTGAATCTTGAACCCGGCGGAGAATCCACACTTTTTGTAAACGGAAGATCCTTCGGAACCTACAGGGCAAGCTGGCTTGGCACAAAGCATCAGTTCTATTCCGACAATGCACTCACGGAGAACGCCGCAGCCGGAGAAAGATTTGACATCCTTATGGAGACCTACGCGGGACATGATTTCCCGGAATCCGAACTTGGCGGCTGCTGCACGGGACCGGTCCTTCCCGGACTTTACGAGATCAAAGAACGTGAGGACAGATGCACACTCGGAAAGTGCACCTACGGCATCTGGAACGAAGACTGCTATCAGCTTTACATGGATGTCATGACCTTAAGAAGCCTTCTTAAGGTCGTTGACAATACATCCCTTCGCGCTGCGAAGATCGCGGAGGCACTTGAAAACTTCACGCTCATCGTTGACTTTGAACAGGGCAGGGAAGAGCGTATCGCAAGCTACAGACAGGCGCGAGAGGCACTTAAGGAGGTGCTCTCCAGGAAAAACGGAGACACTGTGCCCAGGTTCTTTGCCATGGGTCATGCTCATCTCGATCTTGTATGGCTCTGGCCCATCGAAGAGACAAGAAGGAAGACTTCCCGCACCTTTGCGGCACAGCTCAGGCTTTTGGACGAGTACCCCGAGTACAGGTTCATCCAGAGCCAGCCCGCAGAGTACGAAATGTGCAGAAAATGCTATCCCGAGCTTTTTGAGAGGATCAAAGAAAAGATAAAGACGGGGCAGTGGATAGCGGACGGTGCCATGTGGGTCGAGCCCGATACGAACATGAGCGGCGGTGAGGCACTTGTACGTCAGGTGCTTTACGGAAAGAAATATTATAAAGAAGTACTCGGAACAGACAGCGAGACGCTCTGGCTTCCCGATACCTTCGGATACAGTGCCGTGCTTCCTCAGATCCTTAAGAAAACAGGCGTAAAGTACCTCGTTACACAGAAGATCTTCTGGACGTACAACGAAGGAGAGGAATTCCCTTATCATTATTTCAGGTGGCGCGGTATGGACGGAAGCGAGATCACAACTTTCCTTCCCACAAGCTACGGCTACGAGACTCATCCGGAATCCCTCAACAGGACATGGAAAGAACGCAGACAGGCAAGAAACCTCGAAGGCTTCCTCATCCCCTTCGGCTACGGAGACGGAGGCGGCGGTCCCGCACGTGACCACATTGAATATGCTCTCAGGCAGAAGGATCTTGAAGGCAGCGTCAAAGTCGAGATGGCGTCTCCCGTCGAATTCTTTGAAGAAATGGACAAGCTCGGAGGGCCTAAGGAAACATGGGACGGAGAGCTTTACTTCACCGCACACAGAGGAACCTACACTTCTCAGGCGGCTGTGAAGAAGTTTAACCGCACGACGGAGAAAAAGCTGAGAGAGCTTGAAATGCTCTATTCAAGAGCGATCTCCGAAGGCATCATGAAAAATGAACTTGATGACGAGATCGAGGAAATGTGGAAGGAACTTCTGACATTCCAGTTCCATGACATTCTTCCCGGATCTTCCATAAAAGAAGCTTACGAGTATGTCGAAGCCGAATTTGCAAAGCTCCTTCAAAGGATCGAAGAGAGGATCGAAGATCTTGCGGGAAGATTTGTGAAAGATTCCGAAGGGATCACGGTCTTCAACTCACTTTCGAGAGACAGAAAAGTTACCTTCACACTGCCCGAAAACTTCAAAAACGGAGCTGAAACGGCAGAAGGAAAGGGCGTTACGTGCTTTGAAAAAGACGGCAGACTTGAAGCAAGCGTGACCGTACCCGCATTCGGAAACGTAACCCTCATCCCTTCGGCGAAAGCATTAAAAGCAGAGGCTGTCGCGCGTGCATATGCAGGCAATGACGGCTTCAGGCTGGAAAACGATAAGGTGAGCGTCCTTGTGAACAAGAACGGCGAGATCGTTTCCTATGTATTAAAGGAAAACGGCATGGAGTACGCAAAGGCGCCCATGAACAGGCTCAGGCTCTTTAAGAGCACACCCAGACTCTTTGACGCATGGGACATCGATTCGAATTACGAGGTTCAGGAATGCGACGGAGCAAGAGACGTGGTTGTTGCAATCGAAAGAAGCGAGGGACTCACAGTGAAGCTTTCCGTAAGCGGAAAGATCGGAGTTTCCGAGTTCAGGCAGACGCTGTCACTTACGGAAGGAGACAAGGTCGTAAGGATCGACACGGACATCGACTGGAAGGAACTCCACAGGATCCTGAAGGCTTCGTTCCCTGTGAACGTGCTTGCTACAGAGGGCATTAACGAGATCCAGTTCGGCTTTGTGAAGAGACCCACACACCGTTCGAGACTCGGTGACAAGGATAAATTTGAAGTCTGCAACCACAGATACAGTGCGCTTTGCGACGGTTCGCACGGAGCTGCGGTCCTGAACGACTGCAAGTACGGCATCGGAATGAAGGATTCCACGCTTGAACTCACGCTCCTTACCGCAGCCGCATCACCCGAAATGAGAGCCGACAACAGGAAGCATTCCTTCTCCTACGGCTTTATGGGATGGGCGGGAAGCTTCGAAGAGAGCGATGTGGTCGAAGAAGGCTATCGCTTTAACATTGCACCCGTATTTAAGAAGGGAAGCTGTGAAGAAAAGCAGGAGCTTCGCGTCTCCGAAAAGGCAGTTACCGTCGAAGCGGTAAAGACTGCGGATGACAGGAGCGGAGATCTTGTCGTCAGACTTTATGAAGCGTACAGAACGACCTGTACGACAAGGATTGAGGGTGAAATGATCAGGGGCAGGAAGATCTGGCTTTGCGATCTTCTTGAGAACAAGGAGGAAGAGGTCTTTGCGGACAATGGTGAGCTTACGCTTAATTTCACACCTTTTGAGATAAAGACACTCAGAATAGAAAAATAAAAAAGGAGAAAACAAAATGATCCCCGATTCACTGGTTAAAAGAGCTGAAAGGCTTGAAGAATACTATAAGGAGAAGTTTCCAAAGCTCTCGGGCATGGTGAAGCAGTGCTTCTTAAACACGATAGAGACCACCGTGAAGCGTCTGGATGACGGCTCGTATTTCGTCATCACGGGCGACATCCCTGCAATGTGGCTCCGCGACTCTGCGGCACAGGTCCGTCCTTACGTTAAATTTGCAAAAGAGGATAAGGAACTGGCTGAGATCCTTGAGAGCGTTATCGAAAAACAGTCGGAATTTGTCTGCATAGATCCTTATGCCAACGCTTTTAACGAAGGCTGTACATTTGAAGGACACAAGGACGAGACCACACAGAACGGCAACGTCTTCGAGAGAAAGTACGAAGTTGATTCACTTTGCGCACCCGCTTATCTTGCTTACAGGTACTTTGAAGAGACGGGGAGCAGAAAGATCTTTACGAAGAAATTCCATGAGATGATGGTGACAGTCCTTACAGTCTTTAAAGATGAACAGAGACACGGGGGCTCTCAGTACTTCTTCAGAAGATATGATTGTCCCGAGTCGGATACTTTACCCAACAAGGGAAAGGGAAGACCGGTCAACTACACCGGCATGACCTGGTCAGGATTCAGACCTTCCGATGACAGATGCCTGTTCGGCTATCTCATCCCTTCGAACATGATGGCGGTAAAGGCTCTCCGCTACATGGCTTTCCTTTTGAGAGAAGGATACGAAGACAACAGGACAGCAGAGAACTGCGAGCTTCTGGCAGAGGATATCGAAGAAGGCATAAAGCTCTACGGCGTGGTCGAGCATCCTAAGTACGGCAGGATGTATGCCTACGAGACGGACGGCTACGGAAACCACGTGCTGATGGATGACGCAAATTCACCCAGCCTTCTTTCTCTTCCCTACATCGGCTATTGCGACAAGGAAGATGAAATGTACAAGAACACCAGACGTTTCGTGCTTTCGACCGACAATCCCTATTACAAGGTCGGAACTGTGGCAAGAGGCGTGGGAAGCCCTCACACTCCCGACGGCTACATCTGGCACATCGGACTTGTTATGCAGGCTCTCACGAGCAATGACAGAGAGGAGATCCTGGACTGCCTCGACATGATCTCAAAGACCACGGCGGGTACGAACTTTATGCATGAAGCATTCGATCCGAACGATCCGGCAAAGTTCACAAGACCTTGGTTCGCATGGGCAAATACATTGTTTGCAGAACTTCTGGATAAACTCATGGAGGAAGGATTCTTCTAAAGACGCTCATTTGGGCAATTTTAACAAAAATGGTTTCCTGCTCTGTACATATCTTATAAAAAATATACAATGATATGTGCAAAACATATTGACATATCATTTAAAAGGATATATCATATAGCCATAAATGATATATCAAAGATATGACCATTTAGGAGATGCTTATGAGAAAAGGTTTTAGATACCTGCCTGTGCTTCTGGCGTTTTCAATGTTGTTCAATGCAGGCTGTACCGCAGTGAGTACGGAGAAACCGGAACAATCGGAAAAACCGGTGGTCACGTCCACACCGACTCCTGCTAAAAGCAGCAGCCCATCAGGCAACAAAAAAGACAGCGAAAGCGAGGCAGAAAAAGTGAAAAAGGAATATACCGTTGAAGAAGCGGCATACGAAAGCTTTTCGAGTTTTATAAAAGAATACTATTTTAAAAGCAAGATAGAAGATTACGGGATCTTTAAGGATCTGAACTTCTGGGATCAGGCAGAGATCTATGAGATCGTCATCGATGCCTATGAGCACACGGGCGACGAGAGATACTACAAAATGATCAATGAGATCTTTGACGGCTTCAGGAAAAAGCACGGTGAGAACTTCGCATGGAACGAGTTCAATGACGACATCATGTGGATCACCATCGGCTTCACGAGAGCATACAAGGACACAGGAAACAAGGCATTCCTTGATTCTGCGGTAGAACACTTCAATCTCGTTTGGGACAGAGCGTGGAGCGAGGATCTCGGCGGCGGCCTCTTCTGGAGGATAGAGAACACCACGAAGAATGCCTGCATCAACTGCCCTGCAGCCATCGCAGCCTGCCTCCTCGGAGAAGCGACAGAAGACGACAGCTACTACGAAAAGGCCGTTAAGATCATGGACTGGGTCGTAGCAAACATTTACGAGACGAAGACCGGAAGAGTGTACGACGCTTACGAGATGAACGGCAACAAGAATCACTGGGCATCCACCTACAACCAGGGAACCTTCATCGGAGCAAATACATTGCTCTATCTTCACACCGGAGACGGCAAGTACCTTTCTCAGGCGAGAAGAGCATCCGATTACACCATCGAGAACATGTACGACGGCAAGGTAATGGACAATGAAGCAAACAGCGGAGATCTTGTGGGCTTCAAGGGGATACTTGCAAGATGGATGTATGCCTTCGCAGTCGACTGCAATCAGCCCGATGTGATGGAATGGATGAAGATGAACGCACTGACAGGATGGAGCAACAGAAACTCCAAGGGTATTGCGGGAACGACATGGAACACAAAGACAGCCGAGAGTTCCGATATCATCCCCTTCAGCGCATCGACCATCGTGTCGGCCCTCAACAACTGCAATAACGAGTGCAGAACTTCCCAAACAGCGGAAAACGGCATCAATGCGTCCGAATTTACCCGCTGCGGCAAAGTTCTGATCAAAAAGGAAAAGGATAAAACAGTCATAGAGACCGTTGACGGAGAAGCATTTCTTGAATATGCCTTTGTGACATTCAAGACGGATTGCACGAAGATCAAACTTCAGGCATCTGCGTCAAAGGATACAAAGGTGGAGATCAGATCCGGCAGTATTAACGGCGATGTAATTGCAAGTGGTGTGATCAAAGCGGGAGACGGTACAATGTCGGAGATCGTACTGAATTCAAAAACGCTCTCCGGAAACATGAGACTCTACCTTGTTTTCCCCGAAAAGGGCAGAACAGCGGAGGTTTCAAAGATCAACTTTGCTTCCTAATGTCTCAGGACATTATGAAAGAATAAAAAAAGGAGAAGAACTATGAGGAGAAGATTTTTATGCTACGTGCTCTGTGCTGCAATGGCACTTTCAATGACAGCATGTACAAAGAAACAGGGAGACACCGCAAACCAGCCTGAAGAGGTTACTGCAACCAAGGCACCCGAAGCCGAAAAGCAGCCCGAGAAGGCACCTGAAACAGCACCTGCTGAAGAGAAGCCTTCGGTAGTCGATGCAACAGGCAGGATCGAATTCGAAAACTTCATCGAATCCGAGGGAGTCGGAACAGAAGGATCAAAAGAGGATGACACACAGGTCCTCGCAGGTTTAAATAAAAGCGGATACACCGCATACTCCATTGACCTCGGTGACGGCGGCTACGAGCAGATCGCTATCCGTTACGCTTCCGATACAAAGGGAGGAAAGCTTGAGATCCGTTACACAGCTACAGACGGAGATCTGATCGCATCCATCGATCTTCCCGGAACAGGCGGCTGGGACAAGTATGAGACAGTTACGGCAGACATCCCCAATTTAAAGGATTTCGGACGTAAGAAGACACTTTACTTCGTATATTCCGGAGACGATTACCTCTACAATCTCAACTGGTTCAGACTGTATAAGGTTGTTGACGGAAAGGCTCAGGTAGAATTCGAAGATTACGCTGAAGCTATCCCCGGTATCGTTATCGACAATTCTTCCGACGGCGAGGGCGCGAAGAACATCGGCGGTATCAAGAACAATTACTGGACACTTTACAAGCTGAACTTCGGTGAAGGCGGTTACGAGCAGATCGCTCTCAGAGCATCTTCCGCAACAGACGGCGGCAGCTTCGAGATCCATCTCGGAAGTCTCGAAAGCGATGCGGTTGCAAAGTTCACACTTCCCGGAACAGGCGACTGGAGCAACTGGGACACATTCTACTTTGACGTTCCCGCTCTTAAAGAAGTTACAGGTACACAAGATGTATATATGGTGTATAATGATGGCGGAGACTGGCTCTACAATCTTAACTGGTTCCGTCTGTACAAGGCAGCTTTAAATGTTGCAAACAGAGTGGAAGCTGAAGACTTCATCGAGTGCTCATGTATAGCCGAGCCTTGTGGTGCTGACGGAACAATGAACCTCGGCGGCGTAACACCCGGAAAGTATGCAGCTTACCAGCTTGATTTCGGTGAGGGTGGATACACCAAGTTCAAGGTTAGAGCATCAAGCCCCATGTCCGGCGGTGACATCATCATGCACAAGGATTCCCTTGACGGAGAGATCGTTTGCACCGTTTCTATCGGAAATAAGGAAGTTTACGGCGGCGACTGGGGCAATTACGGCGATTGGGATTTCGAAACACCCGAACTCGCAGGACTTACAGGAAAGCAGATCCTTTTCTTTGAGTTCAACAACTCTCCCGAGAACAGCAGCCATCTTTTCAACATCAACTGGTACGAGTTTTCAAAGTAGTTCGATCTGAGAACCGTACCTATTAAGGAGAAAAATTATGAAATTAAAGAAGATACTTGCGGTAGCTTTGGCACTCAGCATGGCAGTAGGATCATTTACTGCCTGCGGAGGAGAAAAACAGGGCGATGCAAAGCAGGGACAGGAAGTAAAGGAAGACAAGCTCCCTTTTGAAGTAGTGGACCTTGACGGCTATGTTTTTACCGTAGCCGACAACAACACAAACAGATGGTTCCCCGAAGAGGGCGCATCCGAAAGAGCAAATGCGATCATAGCAAGAGTTAACAAGGTTCAGGAACTCTTTAACTGCAAGATCGAGATCAAGCCTTACGGAGAGTCCGAATTTGCAAATGCCGTTACAGCCGGTGAGGATTACGCCGATATCGTTGTCTGCGAAACCTGGAACCTGGGACGTCACATCAAGGCAAACAGAGTTGTGGATCTTGCTTCTCTTGAAGGTCTGAACTTAAACGCAGATTACTGGACAAAGTACAACAACACCAACCTTCTTTCCTACCAGGGCAAGGTTTACGGTGTTGCAGCTCCCTTCGCTTCACAGATGGATGAGATCTTCCTGATGTTCTTCAACAAGAACATTATCGAGGAACTCGGTCTTGAAAGCCCCTACGATCTTTACGACAGGAACGAATGGACATTCTCCAAGTTCCTTGAGTACCTTAAGGCTGCAAAGAAGGACCTTAACGGTGACGGAATGTTCGACGAGAACGACAGATACGGTCTTACCTGCGGTCACAGCTGGGATACACCTGTTGTCCTGTATCTTGCATCAGGCAACCAGTTCTACAAAGAGAATCCTGACGGATCCATCGAGTTCCAGCTCAATACCACAAATGCTTTCAAGGCTGTAAAGCAGGTCAAGGAAATGCTTAATCCCGGCGACACCTTCTGGCCCAATCCCGGTTCCGAAATGCACGCCTATGTAGAAGCTTTCACTCAGGGCAAGTCCCTTTTCTACACCTACTCAAGAGGAAGAGGTGTAGCGGATGCGATCTATGATATGCAGGATGACTTCGGTATCGTTCCGATCCCCAGAGGAGACAACGCAACAGACTATCGTTGCTGGGTCAGCCATGATGCTCCCAGTGTATCGATCCCTTCCACGAACAAGAACATTGATAAGACTGTGAAGATCCTTGAAGCACTCGCTTACTTTGCACAGGACGAGAATGAGATCGAACTCGACGAGTTCTGCACAAAGCTCAGGGATGAAAAGTCTGAGGAGATCTTAAGAGAAATGCCCAAGTACGCTCACTCCGATCTTGCTTTCATCGGACAGCAGTGCGCAGGCGGTTTCTATGCTGCACTTAATGCAGTTGTCAATGTAACATTCGCACAGAGAGAAAAGGAAATTGCTTCTACTGTTGCCGGAATCGAACTTGAGGTAGAAGACGGTATTAAGGAATTCATCAACATTATGTTAGGGAAGACCACAACAGCGGAATAAAAAATTCCTATAGTGAATGGGTACAAAGCCGTGAGCTAATATATCGAGGTTTTGTACCCATTTTTTTCTTGATAACGGAAGGGACGAGATTGAACACGACTTATTCCGATATTTGAGGAGGGTTTAATGACCATATTCAAGAATAACAAATTAACGGTCTTTTCGATCCTTTGTCTGGGACTTGTTGTTGTGATCGTAGCGCTCAGCCTGCACGGCGGCAGGAAGGATAAAGGAACGACTTGCGATTTCAGCAAGGGCTTCGCTGATGCAAGCCTTGACAAGACTGATGCCGAATGGGGCACGGATATACTTTCCGCAGATGCAGGTTCATTTAAAGAAGCGGAGGGTGTGAAGGTCGTGGGAGATCCGGCCTTTTCAGGAAAAGGCAATGTTGTGCTGACAGAAGAGAACAGCAGCATTACCTTTGAATTTGATGTAAAAAACGCAGGTATGTACAGCCTCGAAGTGGAGTATATGCCCGCACCCGGAAACGAAAACGATATTGAAAGAAATATTTTGATAGATGGTGCATTACCTTCAAGTGATGCACAGTTTGTAAGCTTTACAAGGATCTGGAAGGATGAGACGGAGATCAGAAGAGATCTGAACGGCAATGACATAAGACCTTTACAGATCGAGTCAACGGAATGGAAGAAGGTTTTTGTTTTTGATTCCGCAGCTCATTCAAATCTTCCCGTTCGTTTCTTCCTTTCAAAAGGAAAACACAAGGTGACGCTTGAAGGCGTAAAGGAACCCATGTACCTGGCAAATGTGACGGTCAGACCTTACGTTGAAGCTCCCTCTTACGCGGAAGTAAAAGCAGGATACGACAAGAACGGTTTCAAGCCTGCTACGGCGGAACTTATGAAATTCCAGGCCGAGAACATGTTCAGAAAATCGGATTACACTCTTTATCAGAGCTTCGACAAAACTTCTGCCATCACCGAACCTCAGGATGCATCAAAGATCAGGCTGAACTGCATAAGCGGAGACAAGTTCAAGCTCGCGGGACAATGGATCTCATGGGAGATAGAAGTGCCCGAGACCGGCCTTTACAACATCGGATTAAGGTACAAGCAGAACATTCTTTCGGGTATCTTTTCTTCGAGAAGATTCCTGATCGACGGCGAGATACCCTTTAAAGAAGCGGGAAACCTGCAGTTTAACTATTCCGGAGACTGGAAAGTCGAGAACTTCGGAAACGGCGAAGAGGACTATCTTTTCCTTCTGGAAAAAGGAAAGCACATCATCTCGATGGAAGTAACACTCGGTGATATGGCCGAGACCATTGATACGGTTGAAGACATTCTTCTGGAACTCAACAAGATCTACAGAGAGATCCTCGTTATCACAGGAAGCGAAGCAGACATATACAGAGATTACAATTTCGGCAGACTCATCCCCGAAACCGTTGCCAACATGAAGGTTCAGAGCGAAAGACTTGCTTATTGCTCGCAGTACTTCGAGGCTATGGTCGGAGCCAAGGGAGAACAGGCTGCTCCGCTTGACAAGCTCAGCATACAGCTTGCTCTTATGAACGACGATCCGAACAAGATCGCAAGCAACTTTACGCAGTACAAGGACAACATTGCGGGCCTTGCCGAGTGGATGGTAAAGGTCAGCGATCAGCCTCTTTCCATCGATTACTTCTTCGTTTCTGCTCCCGGAGCAAAGCTTCCGAAAGCGGAAGCAGGCTTCTTTACATCATTGGGATTTGAACTTAAGAGCTTTGTAATGTCCTTCTTTACGGATTACAGCACACTCGGACAGACGGAAGTACATGAAGCGGGAGACGGAAAGACCATCGAAGTCTGGATCACATCCGGCCGAGATCAGGCAAACATCATCAGACAGATGATAAACAATTCTTTTACACCCCAGACAGGCATAAATGTTGAACTCAAGCTTGTCAGCGCGGGTTCGCTCCTTCCGGCCGTTCTTTCCGAACAGGGACCTGATGTGGCCCTCGGAAATCCTTTGACGGATCCGATACAATATGCTTTACGTAATGCCGTGGTCGACCTTACGGAGTTCGCGGATTACAAAGAAGTTTCGGAAAGATTCACGAAGAGCGCACTTGTTTCCTACACATTTGAGAATGCGGTCTACGCATTGCCCGAGACACAGACTTTCCCCATCATGTTCTATCGTAAGGACATCTTCGAGCAGCTTGGACTTACACCTCCCGACACATGGGATGATTTCATGGAAGTCGTAGCCGTATTGCAGAGAAACAACATGGAAGTGGGCTTCCCTCAGGGTATGGGCGGAATGCAGATCTTCCTTTATCAGAACGGCGGATCCCTTTACAATGAGGATCTCACGGCCTGCACCTTTACGGAAGACAAGACACTGGATGCGTTCCAGTCCATGCTGGACCTTTTCACAACCTACAGATTCCCGAGAGATTACAGCTTCTCAAACCGTTTCAGAACAGGTCAGATGCCTCTCGCGATCCAGGATTACCTCGAATACAATCAGCTTTCCGCATTTGCACCCGAGATCAAAGGACTTTGGGGTATGCTTCCCATCCCGGGAACAATTCTTCCCGACGGTTCCATCGACAGAGCGTGTGCCTGCGGAGGAACATGCGCTATGATGCTCCGCGGCGTGGAAGACAAGGAGAGCGCATGGAGATTCATGGAGTGGTGGACGAGAAGCGAGTCTCAGACAGAATTCGCACAGGAAATGAAGTCCATCCTCGGTAAGGCGGCTATGCATGCAACAGCAAACATCGAAGCCATCGGAAACCTTCCCTGGACAAAGGAAGAATACACCGCGCTTTACGGACAGCTGAGCCATGTTGAGGGAACACCGGAAGTTCCCGGTAACTACTTCGTGATCAGAAACATCGGATTCGCTTCCGTATCCGGCTACACATCGGGTAACGCAGAAGAGCTTCTCGACTGGGCAAAAGAAACCAATGACGAGATCACAAGAAAACGAAAAGAATTCGGACTTGAGTAACGGGAGGAAAGAAAATGTTGAAATTCAATAAACCGGACATTAAGACTTCCGCTCGAAATCTGTGGAAGGAAATCAGGAAGAACAAGGTGAACTATCTTTTCTGCGCACCTTATTTCATCCTTTTCTGCATATTTACCATCGTGCCCGTTGCGATGTCCATGTTCTTAAGCTTTACTTCCTTTAATATTCTTGAGCCCCCTGTATTTGTGGGCTTACAGAATTATGTAAGACTTTTCTTCGAAGACAGGATCTTCATTGAGAAAGCCATCAGCAACACTTTCGTGATCGCTGCGATCGTTGGACCTGTCGGCTACATGATCTGTCTGTTCCTTGCGTGGATGCTGAACGAGCTTCCGAGGATACTCAGAATGATCTTCACGCTCATCTTCTTTGCACCCACCATTGCGGGAAACATTTATTTTACGTTTACTTATCTTTTTAACAACGATTCGCAGGGCTATGTCAATGCTCTTCTCATAAAGTACGGCATTATCCAGTCCCCAATACTCTGGTTCCAGGATGAAAAGTACATGGTCACATTGATCATCGTGATCTGTCTGTGGACCAGTATCGGTACCACGTTCCTTTCGTTCATCGCCGGTCTTCAGGGCATTCCCGCTCATTACTACGAAGCGGGTGCCATCGACGGCATCAAGAACAGATGGCAGGAACTCTGGTACATCACATTACCTTCCATGAAGCCTCAGCTTATGTTCGGTGCCGTAATGAGCATCACCGGAGCTTTCGGCGTCGGAAGCATAGTTACCGCACTTTGCGGACTGCCTTCAACCAACTATGCGGCACACACGGTAATGAACCATCTTGAAGACTTCGGTAACGTGCGTTTTGAGATGGGATATGCTTCATCCATCGCTACCGTACTTTTCGTTATCATGATCGGTACGAATGCGCTGATCAAGAGGATGCTTTCGAAGGTCGGAGAATAAATCCCGCCTTAAGTGACTGATTCAACGTATGCCGTGATGAGCGGCAGATTGGAGATTGATATGGCTAAAATAAAACTGTCGAGAAAGGAGAGAGGCGTAAAGCGATCCTACTTTGTGGATCTCCTGATGTATTCCATGCTGCTTTTGCTGGGACTCATAATGGCGATCCCCTTCGTGTTTGCGTTTTCAAACTCGCTGAAGCCTTTGTCCGAATTCTTTTACTTCCCTCCAAGGTTGTTTGTTGAGAACCCGACATTAAAGAATTTTACTGATCTTTTCAGGCTCATGGCAGATTCATGGGTACCTTTCAGCAGATACATTTTTAACACTGTGTTCATTACCGCTGTCGGAACGGCCGGACACATCTTCCTTGCTTCCATGTGTGCATATGCACTCGCAAAGCACAAATTCCCCGGCAGCAGGCTGATGTTCATGCTCATCGTAACATCACTCATGTTCAGAGGAGAAGTTACACAGATCCCGAGCTTTATCGTGTTTTCAAAGCTTCATCTGGTCGACAATTACGGAGCATACATCCTTCCCGCTCTTTCTTCGACTCTCGGCCTTTACCTGATCAAGCAGTTCATGGAACAGATGGTTCCGGATGAGATCCTTGAATCCGCGAGAATGGACGGAGCAAGCGAACTGGTGGTTTTTTCACGTATCGCAATGCCCATGGTAAAGCCTGCGGTGCTCACGCTTCTCATGCTTTCCGTTCAGAACCTCTGGAACATCGGCGGAAGTGTTTACATCAGACGTGAGGAACTCAAAACTTTGAACTTTGCACTCAGCCAGATCATGAACGGCGGTATCGCCCGAAGCGGAACCGCTGCTGCGGCTATGGTGCTCATGATGATCGTCCCGATCACCATCTTCATCTTTTCACAGTCCAATATCGTGGAAACGATGTCAACATCGGGAATGAAAGACTGACGGGAAGGGGGGCGAAAAAGAATGAGAAAAAAGTTAATTGTTCTGATCTTAGGTCTTTTACTTGTAACAGGGTCGATCTTTCCCGGATTTAAGGCTTTTGCTTCCGAAAACGGTACGGATTACGTTCCGTACATCACTTACGGATACGATTCCCATGCAAACGGAGATTACTATATTTCTCCTCATGCCTACATCCCCTTGGAAGGTGTCGATTCACTTTACATGGGGCTTGATGTGAAGCTCACGGATCCTTCGGATCTTACAAGCGACAGGGACGGAAACATTTACATCGCAGACACCGGTAACAACAGGATCGTGATCCTGACAAGCGATTTCAAGCTTAAGGATACCATCACGGAGTATGTGAACAACGAAGGCGAGAGCATGACATTCAATCAGCCCAGAGCCGTGTTTGTTAACGATGAGGGCGACATCTACGTCGGAGACACTTTGAACGGTAAAGTTGTCCGTTTTGATAAGGACCTGAACCTTCTTCAGGTTGTGGACAGCCCTTCGGAGGAATTGCTCCAGAACGTGATATTTGAACCTTCCGCGATCGCGGTTGACAACTATGACCGTATCTATGTCATTTCCCAGAGCACAAACATGGGTGTGCTTGCACTTGATTCCGAGGGAGTTTTCCAGGGCTTCATAGGAGCGGAAAAGACTACGGGTTCTTTTATGGACATCGTAAAGGACGCCTTTATGAGCGAAGAGAAGAAGGCGAAGGCTCATCAGAACGTTCCGACGGAGTACAACAACATCACCATCGACGATAAGGGCTTTCTTTACGTAACCAGCAGTGCCTATGAGCAGTCTGCTCAATATGACAGCATGGTAAAAAAGACGGGAACGGCAAATCCCATTAAGAAGCTGAATCCTGCGGGCACGGATGTATTAAAGAGAAACGGTCCGTTTAACCAGGGCGGTGACATCAACTATGCCAAGGATTGTTCAAGATTTAAAGACGTGGCTCTTGCGGCGGACAACGTGTACAGCCTTCTTGATTCCACGGGCGGAAAGATCTTTACCTATGACGGAGACGGAAATCTCCTCTATGTTTTCGGCGGCCTCGGATCTTCACTGGGCGTATTTCATATGCCTGTTGCACTCACTTACACAGGTGACAGACTCCTCGTTCTTGATGCGAGAACGGCCAAGATCACTGTGTTCGGAAGGACAGCCTACGGCAATCAGATCGCTAAAGCCATCGAGCTTCAGAATGCGAGAAAATACACGGAAGCATCCGAACAATGGGCGCGAGTGCTGGAGATGAACAACACCTTCGAGCAGGCATACAGAGGCATAGCCACCGCTCACATGCGCCTCGGAGAGTACAAAGAGGCAATGGAGAATTACAGATTCGGAAGCGATCTGGACGGATACAGTGAAGCCTATACCGCATACAGAAAAGAGATCATGGAGGATTTCATGCTCCTTATCCCGCTCGCGGTCATTTTGATCGTTCTTCTTGTAAGATTTGCTTCAAAGAAGATGAAAGCGGTAAACGAAGCGGGCTGGAGCAAAAAGGGACCTTCCACGTTAAAGGAAGAACTCTGCTACGGCTGGTACGTGATCTTCCATCCTTTTGACGGCTTCTACGAGCTTAAGAGAAGCAGAAAGGGAACCGTTAAGGGAGCGACCGTGATCCTTGCGCTTGCCGTACTTGAAGACCTGTTCAGACAGGTGGGTTCGGGATACATCGTTACGGGGCAGGACTGGGCGAGAGTCAGCGTTATCGACGCATTCATGTCGGTGGGCGCGCTTGTCCTTCTCTGGACACTTGCCAACTGGGGACTCACAACACTCATGGACGGTAAAGGAAGACTCAAAGACATTTACGTTGCGAGCTGCTACGCATTGATCCCCATCATCATCATCGGCTTCCCGACGACGATACTTACGAATTTCTGCTCACAGAGTGAACTTACGTTCATTAATGTTTTCAACGGTTTTGCATACATCTGGACATTGCTCCTGATCTTCTTCGGAGCTCTTGTCATCAATGATTACTCACTTCTTAAGAATGTTTTCACAACACTCTTTTCGATCGTGGGAATGGCTTGTATCGCATTTGTAAGCATATTGACCGTGAACCTCTTTGTGTCATTGTTCGGTTTTGCACAGACAATTGCCAATGAGATCATTTATCGAATATAAGGAGCAGGTATGAAGAAAGTGAAATTATCAATAATAAAGATACTTTTGGCTGCTGCAGGCGTTCTTGCCCTTGTGTTCGTTATTTGGGTGATTGCTTCGAGACCGGCTTCGAGAACCGTTGAGATCGAGAAGAGGGTATTAAAGGAGATCAAAGGGGATTACAAGGAAGCGGATGTGGCCGGAGAGCCCGTCAAAGTTGCGGATGACGGAAAGAATGTCCTTTACTTCGAGCAGTCTACGGGAGGACTCATTCTTGAAGACAGGAAGACGGGAGAGAAGATCTACGGTGTTCCCGCCGATGCCGCAAACGATGTGAAAGCAACCGGAAACGACACTAAGAAAGAGCTTGGTTCAACGCTTCTTCTTACTTATTACGACATTAAGACTCAGAAGACTGTAGTGTTTGACAGCCTTACAAACGCCGCAGCGCTCAATCAGATCTATTACGCTCCTCTTAAAGACGGTTCGGGCGTCGGAGTGAAGCTCGTTCTCGGACGTGAAGATGCAGCAAGACTCATTCCCGAGCAGATCAGTGCGGAAAGGTTTGATGCGCTTTTGGCGGATGTGGAAGCGGCAAGCGGATCGAGCGTCGCAAAAAAGGTTAAAGCATTGTACCTGAATTATACAATGGAAAAAGCGACGGCCGAGCAAAAGCAAAAGTTCCCGGCTCTTCAGAAAACAGACATTTACGTGCTTAAGAGTTCCGCAACAAAGAGGAACAAAGAGAATCTGGAAAAGTACTTTAAAGAGAGCGGTTACACCTACGAACAGATGGAAAAAGACTACGCGGAACTTGATTACGTTTCCGAAGCCGAACAGTTCCCCTGCTTTAGGGTGAAGATGGAATATATGCTTGAGGACGGTGCTCTCAAGGTTAACATCCCTGCAGACGAGATCGAGTACGACAAAGATGCGTTCATACTTACGCAGCTCAGGATCTTTCCCTTTATGGGAGCGGGAAAAGTCGGAGAAGAGGGATACGTGTTCGTACCCGACGGATCCGGAGCACTTGTTCCCTTTAACAATGACGGACGGATCGCATCGGTCTACACGGCAAACAGGATGTACGGACCCGACGGCGCAGAAGCAAAGATTGACAGGGGAAGTACCTACTATGAATACAGAAATCCCGTGTTCGGCGTAAAGACAGGCGAACATGCGGTGTTCGGCATTGTGACGGACGGCGATGCCACTACGATGATATGCAATCAGGTGGGTAACATCACTCACTCGTATAACACAGCCTATGCCACATTTATCATCAGTCAGAATGCCCAGTATGAATCCTATACGATGGAGCAGGCACCCTGGATCCAGTACGACAGAAACGGTTATCAGGGCATGATCTCTTTGAACTACTATCTTCTTACCGGAGACGACGCAGACTATGTCGGTATGGCAAAGATCTACAGAGATTACATTCTGAGTAAGAGAGAGGGAAAGAATGAGGGAAAGACCGCATCCGGACTTCCCATTTACATTGAAACGCTGGGTACTGTCGGAAACAACACCAGAGTGCTGGGAATCCCCGGCTATCGAAATGTTGAAGTCACTTCCTACGACGAAGCGGCAGAGATGCTTAAGGAACTCACTTCCCTCGGCGTTTCCAACATTAAGTTCAGATATCTTGCATGGTGCAATAACGGATTCTATACGGGCGTTCCCACAGGCATAGATCTTGAGAAGAAGGTCGGAAGCAAGAGGGATCTTAAGGCACTTGAAAAGGTTGCGGATGAGCTTGGAAGCGAGCTGTTTATGGACATTAATGTGCTGACCGCGGCAAGACACGGTAAATACGATCCGGGTTTCATCATTTCAAGTGACGGAATCAGAGATCTTTTCCAGAAACAGAGCTATTATCCCCACTTCAATCCTACGATGGAGATTGTGAAGGGCTGGAAGTACTGCATGAATCCCAAGAAAGTGCTTTCTTACTTTGAGAAAATGACAAAGGACTACGACAAACTGAACGTCGGCAGCATTTCTCTGAGCGATCTGGGAACCGTACTCAACTCGAACTATAAGAGATCGGATTACACGAACAGGCAGGAAAGCCTTGAGATCATGAAGGAAGTAATGAAGAGAGCGGACGAAAGATACGACTCCGTTCTTGTGGAAGAGGGCAATGCCTACACCCTGGCCTATGCAGATCACATTCTGGGACTTCCCGTATCGAACAGCAGTTATTCCGTCGAATTAAAGAGCGTTCCCTTCATTCAGATCGCTCTTCACGGTATCGCAGACTACGCGGGAGAGCCTTTGAACGTTTCCGCTTCCTATGAGGATGAGCTCCTTAAGAGCATCGAATACGGATGTGCGCCTTATTTCCGACTCTGTGATGCGGATGGCTCTATCCTTAAAAAGTCCTTTATCGTAGAGGAAGATCTTTACGATGTGGATTACGACAAGTGGAAGACGGAAGTTGCGAGAGTATATGCGGAAATGGACAATGTACTCGGAAAGGTGACGGATGCTTTCATCACGGATCATGAGGAGATCGCAGGCGGTCTGTTTGTAACTTCATACGATAACGGCTACAGGATCGTTGTAAACTATAACGAAAAAGATGCCGTTTACGAAGGACAGACGATTTCCGCAAAGGGCTATGCGGTTTTGAAAGGGGTGAACACAAATGAGTAAAGCAAAAAAGAAAAAAGGTGTTTCCCTTGCGGCCAAGAAGGCCAGAATGGGGTGGGTTTTCGTTTCACCCTTTGTTGTGGGATTTTTCCTTTTCTTTATCATATTGATCGGACGTTCCGTGGGCTTCAGCTTTATGGATGTGACCATGGATCAGGGCGGCGGATACTCCACCAAGTGGGTCGGAACAAGTAATTTCTATTACATGCTGAGGGTTCATCAATACTACACCGAGCAGATGTTATGGTCTGTAAGGGATATGCTCCTGAACCTTGCGGTTGTACCCCTTTTCAGCCTCTTTGTTGCGATGCTTCTTAACAGAAAGATAAAGGGAAGAGGATTGTTTAGGGCGATCTTCTTCATCCCGGTCATCCTTGCAACGGGTATCATTGCAAAAGCCGATGCTTTAAACAACATCAGGGGCGCTTTCAGCAACCTTGATATGGGTGAGATCACGACTACGGCGGAAGAGATGAGCAGTGCGTTTAACAGTGAGAGCCTCATGTTCTACCTGAAGAACGTATTCAGATTCTCCCCCAAGATCATGGAGATTGTTGAAAATGCGATCTCAAACATATACGGAGTCATCAACGATTCCGGCGTTCAGATCCTCATCTTCCTTTCGGGGCTCCAGTCAATCTCGCCTTCTCTTTACGAGGCGGCTGCTATCGAGGGATGCTCGAAGTGGGAGAGCTTCTGGAAGATCACGGTTCCCATGGTGAGCCCCATGATCCTTGTAAACTTTGTTTACACCATTGCTGACTCCTTCACCAAGTACAACAACAATGTTATGAAGATCATTCAGGAAGAGATCCTTGCAAACTCTTACGGATATGCTTCCGCAGGCGCGTGGATCTACTTCGGTATCATAGCTGCCGTTGTCATCGTGGTCATGCTGATCGCAAGTAAATTTGTTTTCTATCAGAACAGAGAGTAGGAGGAAGGCATGAATATATTAAAAAAACTTCGTCTGTTCAAGAATACGAGAAAGGTCGTTCTCACCGCCTTTCAGTACATTATTCTGATCGGACTTTGTTACTACATTCTTTCTCCGATCTTTTTGAAGATCTCCATGAGTTTCATGTCGGAGAACGATCTTTTGGACAAACTTGTTGTGTACATTCCGAGAAAGATCACATTCTGGAATTACAAAACAGCAGCTTCATACCGCAGCTATTGGCAGGGACTTTTTAATACGTTCACGATCTCCACTTGTGCGGGCGTTATCCAGATGATGGTCTGCACCTTCATCGGATACGGTCTTGCAAGATTTGAGTTTAAGGGAAAGAGCCTGATCATGCTTGTGGTATTCCTGACCATCATCACTCCGCCCATGACCTATCAGACACCCATGTATCTGTTCTTCAGGTACTTTGACGTGTTCGGTCTCATAAAGCTCATTCACGGTTCGGCCATTAATCTGATTGATTCGTTCTGGCCACTGTTCATACTTTCGATAACGGGCTTCGGCTTTAAGAACGGTGTTTACATCTATATGATGAGACAGTACTTCAGGGGCTTCCCCGCAGAGCTTGAGGAAGCTGCCTATGTGGACGGCTCGGGCGTGTTCAGGACGTTCTTTGTTGTTATCCTGCCCAATGCCAAGGCGATGCTTGTAACGATCTTCATGTTCGCCTTTGCATGGCAGTGGACCGATACACTTTACTCCACCATGTTCTTCAGTAAGATCAAGACGCTTTCAAATCTCCTGAGCATGGGCTTCGAAGGAATGATGGTAGCGGGAAGAGAACTGGGACTTAAAGGCGGTCAGCCTCTTACGATCGCGCTTACGGGTACATACAGCCTTATGGTGATCATTCCTTTGATCCTTATCTATATCGTGGTTCAGAGACAGGTTACCGAAGGAATCGAGAGAAGCGGTATCGTAGGCTGATACGGCAGAATTGGAGAAATATGCTTGACAGACATTTGCGGGTGCGTACAGCACCCGCTGCTTTAAAAGAGAATATCGTTTTATTTAAGGATTACAGGATAACGGTCCTTGCGGACAGATTGTTCAGGATCGAGAAGGACGCTGCACACCGCTTCATAGATGAAGCCACGCAGACCGTGTGGTTCAGAAATGCTCCGAAGAACAGTTTTGTGTCGGAGATCTCCGATGATAAAGCTGTGATCAGGACTGAAAGAGCTACCCTTGCCATAACCGAAAACCTTGAAGATGCCTATGTCTTTCTTGAAGACGGCTCCCGGGTTTTTCTTAAGGATGAAAAGAATCTGCTTGGAACATACAGGACGCTGGATGGCTGTAACGGAGACCGGGTCATATGGTGGGATCGTGAAACTCTCTGCAGCAGTCCCGTCCGGCTCGAAAAAGGCGTGGCATCACAAAACGGTGTGGCGGTCATAGATGACAGCAAGTCTGTCGTATTTGACGAGAACGGCCTCTTTAAAGAGCGTCCCTGTGAAGAGACGGATCTTTACGTTTTTGCTTTCGGGCACGATTATCAAGGTGCTGTCGCCGCTCTTTACGCTATCTGCGGAACGACACCTCTTGTTCCGCGCTTCGCTCTCGGCAACTGGTGGAGCAGATACCATGATTACAGCCAGAAAGAGTACACTCATCTGATGGAGAATTTCGAAAGGGATGACGTGCCCTTTACAGTGGCAACCGTGGACATGGACTGGCACTGGTCCTATAGCCTTGACCGTGCGAAACACATTTCCGAAGACGGTAAAAACGATGAATTTCACGGCTGGGCCAACGGATGGACCGGTTACAGCTGGAACACGGGGCTCTTCCCGGATCACAGAGCATTCCTCAAAAAGCTTCACGATATGGGACTAAAGGTAACTCTTAACCTCCATCCCGCAGACGGTGTACGGTATTTTGAAGACATGTATCCGGAATTTGCAAAGGCCATGGGAAAGGATCCTTCGACTGAGGAAAAGATCCCCTTTGATCTTACGGATGATAATTACATCAACGCCTATTTCAATGTGATCCACAAGCCCTATGAGCATGAAGGGGTGGACTTCTGGTGGATCGACTGGCAGCAGGGCAACCATACGAAGGTCAAAGGCCTCGATCCCCTGTTTGCGCTCAATCATTATCATACAATGGACAGCGGGAAAGAGCATATGCCTTTGATACTTTCCAGATACTGCGGTATAGGATCCCACAGGTATCCTCTCGGATTTTCCGGAGACACTCATGTGACCTGGGAGACCATGCAGTACCTTCCCTACTTTACGGCCACAGCCTCAAATGTGGGTTACTCCTGGTGGAGTCATGACATCGGAGGACACATGGCCGGAGGTAAGGACAATGAGCTCAATGTACGATTTGTGCAGTTCGGCGTTTTTTCACCGATAAACAGGCTTCATTGCTCCAACAGCGTCACCTTCACGAAGGAGCCCGGGGCATATAAGAACGGAACGGGAAAGATCATCGAAGAGTTTTTGAGACTGAGACACAGGATGATACCTTTTCTTTATTCCGCAGCTTACGAAACAAGAGATAAGGCCATCCCCCTGATCGAACCCATGTACTGGCAGTATCCGGAAAAGGAAGAAGCCTATAAGGCGAGAGATCAGTACATGTTCGGCAAAAACTTCCTGGTGGCCCCCGTTATCAGAAAGTCGAAAGAGTACGGCATGTCGGAGACAAATGTGTGGCTGCCGGAAGGAAAATGGACGGATCTGTTTACGGGAGATATACACAAGGGCGGAAAAATGATCAAAGCAGTGCGGTACCTGGATTCCATCCCCGTTTTTGCAAGAGAAGGAAGCTTTTTCGTCCTTGATTCGAGAAGACACGGTAACCACACAGACAATCCCGAAAAGGTTGAAGTCATGATCTTTAACGGTGACGGAGAGTATGTGCTTCATGAGGATACGGAAGGGACAAGGTTCAACACATTCTTTTCCTCAGAAATGATCTCAGGGAACACCCTGAAGCTTTCGATAAAAGCAACTGAAGAAGTGAAGGGAGTATACAAAAAAGATCGTTCGTTCCTGCTTTTGTTTAAGAACATTGCATACGGCGATGTTACCCTCCTTAAGAACAATGTCCTTCAGGATGCGCTGACAGACGACAACGGATGTCTGAGTGTTGAGATCTTAGATGTCAGGGCGGGGGATGAGTTTGAGATTGAAGTGAGGTTCGAAGAAAACTTTGAGGCGGAGCTTACGGCAGCATTGCTACGGGAGATCACTTTCTTTGAATGCGATACGAGAACGAAGGATGAACTCTCCGGAAAGATCTTAAGAAGCAGACCGAGAGAGTTTGAAAAGATCATCGAAGAAGCTGAGCTTCCAATGATCTTTGAAAGACGCTTAAAAGAAGTTCTTGATGTTTAAAAAAAGCCGGTACATATCATTTACGATATGTACCGGCTGCTTTTTTTATGAGTTCTCTCCCGGACAGGATCTGATCCCTGTGAAGAGAAGAGTAAAGCCCGATCCGTTGTCTCTGACTTTTACGATGCAGACCTGATCTGTAGCATCCATGAGGACACATTCAGGCATTTTTTCGAATCCGAGGTTTCCGGGGACTCTTTCCAGTATTCTTGAATCCTTTGCAACCGTCACCAGAAAATAGGAACTGCAATGCAGCCTTATGATATAGTCACGTTCGGGGATGTCCTTGTAAAATCCTGTACGCTCTTTAAAAACAACCTCTGCAAGATCTTCGTTTGGACTGTTCCTTATGGTACATCTGATGTTTGTGAGAGCATATTCTCCGATGGAGTATCTGTCGGTCTTTCCGTCGTCTTCATAAAGTACAAAAGAGAAAACGCTGTCTTCCACGGTGGGGTAGATGTCAAAGGTCACAGTGTCCGAAGCGTTTGGATCCTCCATAAACTGTCTGTCCGACTGACCGGGAATGATGGAACCTTCCTTTACGAACAAAGGCAGTACATCGTAGGGAGCGTGGTAAGTGATGTGCCTTCCGCCTTCGATCATATGCTTGGGATCGCTGTAATCGTACCATATGCCCTTGGGCAGGTAGACATCCTTTGTTTCGGAATCATCACAGACCGGAGCTACCAGGAGAGAAGGGCCGCACATGAACTCGTAATCTATGCCGTAGGTCTCGTTGTCCTCGGGGAATTCCATGAGCATGGGCCTTACAAGAGGAAGGCCGCTTCCGTTTGAACTGTAATTCTCTTCGAGCCCCGTACCGATGATGCTGTCTGCTGTCACGGAGTACATGTAAGGGATCATCCTGTATCGCAAGTTTATGTATTTCTTTGACAATTCAAGGGCATTGTGGGTCCAGGGCTCCTTTTCCTCGACACCTTCACAGTAGTGGAATCTGTGGATGGGCGTGAAAGTAGCAAGCTCAACCCAGCGCTTGTACATGTTGTCGGTTATGGTTGTAAAGAAGCCGCCGATGTCAAAGCCCCAGTAATTGTAACCCGAGAGCGAGAGCCCGAGGCCGAGGATCAGCTGCTCCCGCATGGATTGACAGCTTCCCTGGATGTCGCCCGTCCATGGCGAAGCGTACCGGTGAGTACCGCTGTAGCCCGAGCGGGTCTGAAGAAAGGCTCTTTTTCCGCCTTCCGTCATCTTTCTGTAAACTGCTTTCTGGTGCATGATGGCATAGGCATTCTTGACTTCGTTGAAGGAACCGTAAGGCTTGCCGGTCTCGTTCCAAAAGTACCAGTCGGGATTGTATTTTGAAGGCTCGTTCATGTCCAGCCACATGCAGGTCACTCCCTGATCAATGATCGTATCAAGCAGTCTCCCCCACCACTTTGAGGCATCGGGATTAAAGAAATCCACAAGGCCGGAAGGACCGCCCCAGGGCCAGGTTATCTTTTTGGTCTTACCTGTAATGTCTTTGACGAAATAACCGTTTTTCTCACCTTCCTCAAAATCGGGATTGTTGTCCCTGTCGGTAACGTTGGGATCGTTGATGAGACCGTATCGGATGTTGAGCGCTGAAAGGAGTCTGAACATCCTGTCCGGATCGGGGTAGTTCTTTTTGCTGAAAAGGGTGGGAGCGCAAAGGTACTCGTACCATTCTATGTCCGAAAGGATGACATCAATGGGGATGCCCTTTTCTCTGTAAGTCTTTGCGACTCTTTCTATGTCCGCCTGGGTGTAGCCGTAGTGGCACTGGATGTTACCAAGAGCCCATTTGGGTGCAAAAAAGCTTTTGCCTGCCAGATCCGTATAGGTCTTTGTCAGTTTTTTGATGGAGGGACCGTAAATGAAATAATAGATCAGATCCCCTCCCGGATTCGGATTTCTGCTTCCGAAGGTGCAGATCGATGGGTCTGTGTTACCCATATCAAATTCAGTAAAAGAGGAATTGTCGAAGAGGATCGAATAGCCCCGATTACTGATGAAATACGGATTTGACATGTACCATTTGCCGTTTTCCCAGGAAGGAACGGAAGAATCGTTCAGATTGCCGTAAGCATCAACGGCCCACATCTGCATTTTTTGTCCCGTGTGTTCAAAGCCTGAGAGCTTTTCTCCGAGACCGTAGAAGCGTTCGTCGGGGAAGAGCCTGTTGTTTACAAAGCATTCGCCTGTTTCGGTCCATCCCATTGACAGCCTGTCGTTTGATGCTATTACATTGCCTTTGTTGTCTATGTACTCGATCCTGAAAGGCTTTTTGAAGATCCGAAGGGAAAATTCCTTAAGGCTCAGGATGTAGGCATCTTTGGACTCTGAAAACTCGGAAAAATCCGATGTGGGGAAGTCGTTGATGACTGTAAAAGAATCATAGGTCCGTTCAAATCTCCCTGTGGGATCCGCAAAGATCCTTACGGAATTTTCATTCATGGGGGAGATCATAACATCAGCGTTTTCGCATGCAAAAACAAAAGAGGACATGGACTCTTTTACCGAAATGACGTTTCCGATATAGGTGGGAGTGAGATCGTACAGCCCGACATGATCAAGGATGATGTTCCCCGTATCGCTTTCTTCTTTAAGGATCCTTAAGATATTTGAGCCTTTTTTTAGTGTTACGTTCATCAGAGAGTCAGATCTTGCAATGCGGTCCCTAAGGGAAGCGAGATAGTGTGTTTTTTTGATGTCGTTAACAAAAACAGTGATGCTCTGAGGCTCCGAATCGGTATCCTCCGCACCGTAACGGAACTTCAAAGCATAGTTTCCCGCAGAAGCTGCTCTGATCTTAAAGATCATTTCGTCTCCGTCATTAAGAAAAACCGGATTTCCCGCTTCAAAGTCTTCAAGAGTCAGGGAGCCTTTTAATTCGGCGTCTGCTGCCTCATACATTCTGAAAGGCTTTATGGAATCGATCTTCGGGGATTTTCCGTCTCCCTCCGGAACAGAAACCGTTACGGCATTTGCATGGGGAAGCAGTGTGAATCCGATCACAGCTTCGGCGTAGGTGGATCCGTTTAATGTCGGTTTAAGAATGAGGGCCTTTTCCTGTCCGCCGGTTGATACTGTGATCTCTTTATCGGATCCCGCAGCATTGGAATAGCGGATGGACAGGCCGTATTTTCCGCCTGTGGGGACATTGACTTGCTCGTTTAGGAACATGATTCATCTCTCCTTTAAATCATGCTGCCATTAAATGCTATAATGATATATGCCTTCACGGTTATATGAATACATATGCCTAAAATGACAGCTTTTAAATGATATAAATAATATATCATATAATGACTGAAAAGGACAGACAAATTTGTGCGAAAAGATCGTCATTTATTTATATATGTATTCCTTAAGAGGTATTTCAAGGTTTGCAGGCTGGTTGTAAGCAGAATTCTGCCATGCCAGACCTTCGCGATAGGCTCTGTGAAGGAGAAGGCAGGGGGCAGCGTATTCTGTTTCGATAGGTGAAGTGTAGATCCTGATCTTTGAAGGATCTGAGGTACAGCGGAGGACCATTTCCTCACGCCAGTCACCGATAATGTCTCCAATGATGCAGGGATTTGCTTTCGTTCCGTTGTTGGTGGTAGTACCCACAGCGGAAAGGATTGCTTTGGATCGCTGCTTTTCGTAGTCCCATTTCTGGACTTCCGGAATGTAATTTGTGTGATCGAAAAGTTCCGTAAGGAGATCACCGTCCCAGAAGATCGAGAAATTGACGGAAGGTTTTTTGCCCGTGTAGATCACATTTCCCTTGCAGTCAAATGTGTTACCGTTTACGGCGCCCCACATTTCGGCACCTTCGTAACGGGGATCGATGTCTGCTGCCATGCCACGGCCCGTGTCCTTACCGGTGTTTACGCCCCAGAGGATCTCGCCTGTTTCCGCATCGTGAAGCTCGATGTGGTACTTTGCGCTTCCGGATTCATGTACCTGGAAGACCTCGATCCTGCCGTCGTAGTCAAAATCGCTGACATGCATGGCATCTCCGTGACCCAGGCCCGTGCAGTAGAGAACGGAACCGTCGTTATCGAGGCAGAGAGAACCGTAGATGATCTCGTCGAAACCGTCTCTATCCACATCGTTTACGGAAAGTCCGTGATCCCCCTGACCTGCATATAATGAATCGCTGGGTGCATCAAAGTACCAGGCGAGGGTGAGCTTTCTGTCAACAAGTTTCCAGGCGGTGAGTGTGGTGCGGGCATAGTAGCCTCTGCAGAAGACAGCGGCGGGGCTGCCTCCGTCGATGTAGGCGGTTGCGGCAAGGAAACGATCGACACGGTTTCCGTAGGTGTCGCCCCAGGATTTCATGTCTGCTTCACCCTTGCTGTTTTCGGGACCTCTGGAAGGAATGTAATCAACCGTGTCGATGATCTTTCCGGTCCTGCCGTCAAAGGCCGTGAGATACTCGGGACCTGAAAGGATGCGACCGGTGTATGCCCTGTGATCGTTGTCCTGTTTGGTGGTATTGGTTTTGAGAGAGGACATGGAAACGGCACCCACATGGCCGGTCTCATTGAGCTCGGAGTCATAGGTGGTTGTTCCGTCAGCAGTTTTGCAGATGACTTCCGCTACGCCGTCTCCGTCGTAATCCCAGACCTGAAACTGAGTGTAATGAGCACCGGAACGGATGTTGATCCCCAGATCTATCCTCCACATGAGCTTTGCTTCCGAGGTGTTAAAATCCAGCTTGTAGGCATCCAGTATTGTGGTTCCCGTCCAGCCGTCCTTTGAATTGTCCTGAGCATCTTCGGAATCCCACTTTAAAACGATCTCAAGTTCACCGTCTCCGTCCAGATCTCCTACGGACATGTCGTTCGCGGTGTGTTTGGAGTGTTTGTTGTTGGGAAGGAGAGTGTCCCAGGGGTAGTTAAGAGCAAATTCGTAGTAAGGATTTGCGGAAGCAACGGCTTCTTCCGTAACGGCACTGTTTCCGGAATAATAGCCGAGGGTGTATCTGTCCGCAGCTTTTCCTTCCGTATCGAGGAAATTGGTAAGTTTCCCCGTGTAGATGATCTTATCGCCTTTTTTAACCGTGAAGACTTCGTCCTTGTCTCCGAAACTTCTCCAGGAAAGGAAAACACCCTCATCTGTCCTGATGGCGGAGAAGGCTCTTGTGGAAAGAGTTTCAGCAGGATTGTAATTCCCCGGAGCCACATCATAGTTTGTGGTATAGGATCTGTCCCCCGGGATGAAAAGCAGAGGCTCCGGAGTGGGTGTCTCTGTGGGAGAGGGAGTGGGAGTGGAAGTGGAGGTGGGAGTCGGTGCATCGCTTTCTGCAGCAGGGGTTTCGACTGCATTGCCCGCATCGGTGTTTCCGCATCCCCCGACTGTTGAAATGGCCAAAATAGTTGTAAACATCAATACATAAAATCTTTTCTTCATCTTTTTCTCCTGGATCGGATCTTTATTACGGATAAGCCCGCTTTTTCATTATAGCATATGAAAATCATCTGCCTATTCCTTTGGCAAAAGATGGTCGAAATTGCAAATTAAATACATTTATTTTGGCAAAAAATATGTTTAAACCGAAAAGATATATATGTTAAAATATCAGTAGCTTATTGGTGTTACATGAGAAAGGATAGATAATGAGCGATTTAATGAGAAGAGAAATAGAAGAAGCTATCGATGCGGCTGATGAAGCCCTTTATCATTTGAGGAACGCAAAGAACTATCTTAACAGCGCCGGAAACTGGGGCCTTTTTGATATCTTCGGAGGCGACACCATCGCGGGACTGGTAAAGCACAGCAAAATGGGAAAAGCAGAAAGAGAGATACAGGAAGCAAAGTATGCACTGCAGAAGTTTGACAAAGAGCTTCGCGATGTGAGAGGATACAGTTCCATCCACATCGATGATTTCCTTACCATAGCGGATTTCGTTTTTGACGGACTCATCATGGACATTTGGGTACAGTCAAAGATCAGAGATGCAAAGAGACAGTGTGACAACGCAATTGCAAAGGTTCAGTCCATAAGAAGCGACCTGGCGGCAAAACTTTGATGATCGCGGAAAAGTAAAAGAAAACAAAGAGGCAGTCTTTTACGACTGCCTCTTTATCTTGGGATGTGAACAAAAAATGGAAATAGGCTTATTCAGTGCAGAGACCGAAGCCTGTAGAAACTTCGGAGTCTGAGTTGATGTAGCAAATGTGATCTTTGCTTACATTTAAGACGCCCTCCTCCTTGGAAAGGTCATCGATGAGCTTGTCCAGCACTTCGTCGGACATCTCATTTTCGGATGAAAGAGCATACATTGCAAAACTGTTGTAATCGTAAGTGATGTCAAGACCGTACTTTTCGCAAAGTTCTTTTACCTTTGCATTGTCGAGAATCTCTTCATCTACGGCAACAATGACCGTTTTGTGGGAGAACTCGGGGTGAAGCTGACGGTTGTAATAATTTTCATCCTTGTATCCGATGAGCCAATCCTCGTTAAGGGGTTCCAGGTCGGAGATTTCGACGGTTACAGTATCGAACTCTTCGCCTTTATTAAAATAATCTTCATCTTTGTAACCTAAAAGCATATCTTCCGTTGCGGGTTCCATTGCCGAAACATCCACCGTAACGGTTTCTGCTGCTTTTTCGTTTGTTGCGGATCCCTTTGCCGCGTCGTCTTTGGCCTTTGTGAGTGCCGCAGAGCCTGTGGCGAAGATGATCAAAAATCCGATACCAATAAGAAATCCTAATCTTCTAATCATTTTAAGTACCTCGTATGTTTGTTTTGTGATCGATCAGACGGTATCTTTTTTGCCGTTCACCTATAATCACGAAAAAAGAAAAGATCGGTTTCAACTTTTTTGAAATAAATTTGCATTCTTTAAAAAAATGATCCTATGGTTTATACTAATAGGAAACGGAGGTTTTTATGCAAAGTAAAAGAATAAGCATATGGAACAGGATAATGTTTGTTTCTTTGCTCCTTATCATAACCATGTCGGTGATCAGTTCCGCCGTGTCTCTCGGAGACAGGCTGGGAGAGTTCGGAGATGTTTTTAAATACATATTTTACGGACTCATAGTGCTGGTCATCTGCGGAGGTATTGTTTACCCCATGGTCCGGGTCTTCTTTGCTCCCGTATTTTCGCTGGACAGGCTTCACAGAGAGGACGGAAGTGCGCGAAAGAAATGGTGCAGGCTGCTGGTCAGAAATCTTTTAAAAAATACGGAGCTCACGGAAGAAGAAAAAGAGCAGGTAAAGGGATTTCTTAAAATGAACGACGAGACGGACGACAAGCTGATCGAGTTCTTCGACAGGAAGATCGGTCCCGAAGTCAACCGGGTGATCTACGATACCGCAAAGAAAGTATTTGTGGTTACCGCAGTTTCGCAAAACTCGGTCTATGATATGCTTGGAATGGCTTCTGCCAATTACACGCTGTTAAAAAGGATAATTGAGATCTGTGGATTCAGACCCAGCACTCCTCAGGTCATCGGTCTTTATATAAAGGTGGCTTCCATTACGCTTTTGGCGGGGGGCCTGGAGGAAATGGATCTGGAAGACATGATCCCACTTGCCACGGAGAGTGCTTTGAGCAAGACTCTGGGGATCATTGCGGCATCTGCCACACAGGGAGCACTGAACGCCCTCATGACCCTTCGCATTGCGGTGATCGCAAAAAACTATCTTCTGAATGCGGATGTCAGACAGACACGCAAGGAACTAAGGCGTAAATCTTATTCCGAAGCCGCAGGCGTTCTGAAAAGCATATTAAAGCGCAATGTGGAAGAGAAGGTGACTTACCCCGTAAAGAGAGTTTTCGGGGGTAAGAAGAGAGAGACGGCAGAGTAAATAAGGATAAAACAGTCTGAGCAACTGTTTGATAAAAAGGGAGGATTATTATGTACAGTGACGGTAAGATCTACATGGGAATCGCAGATGGCAAGAGGATCTGCATGGAGCCTGCCATGGCCAACAGGCACGGACTCATTGCCGGTGCAACGGGAACAGGAAAGACGATCACAATGAAGGCAATGGCGGAAAGCTTTTCAGATGCCGGTGTTCCGGTCTTCCTTTGCGATGTAAAGGGAGATGTGTCCGGATTTGCAGAACCCGGTGCTTCAAACCCCGGTATGGAAAAGAGGATCGACAAGTTCGGCATTCGAAACGAGTTCGAGTACAAAGCGTATCCCACCTGTTTCTGGGATGTGTATCAAAAGGCAGGACATCCCATAAGAGCCACCGTTTCCGACATGGGACCCGAGATCATTGCCAGACTTCTGGGACTCTCCGAGATTCAGGAAGGAGTCCTTAATATAGTATTTAAGATCGCGGATGACAAGGGGCTCATCCTTACGGATCTTAAGGATCTTAAGATCACTCTCAATTATGTTGCGGAGCACAGAAGCGAGTACACGCTGACCTACGGCAACATGACAGCCCAGTCTCTGGGGGCAGTGATCAGAGCTTTGATCCCTCTGGAAAATCAGGGCGGAGATCTCTTCTTCGGAGAGCCTGACCTGGATATACATGACTGGATACGCACCGACGAAAACGGCAAGGGTTACGTCAACATCATGAACTGCACCGATCTGGTCCAAAATCCCAAGCTTTATGCGGCTTTTATGCTTTGGATGATGGCTGAGCTTTTTGAAGAGCTTCCCGAGGCGGGAGACATGGACAAGCCCAAGATCGTTTTCTTCTTTGATGAAGCACATCTGCTTTTTAACGATGCACCCAAGGTCCTTGTTCAGAAGATCGAACAGCTGGTTAAACTCATCCGTTCAAAAGGCGTGGGCATATATTTTGTGACCCAGAGTCCTTCAGACATCCCGGATCCTGTGCTGGCCCAGCTTTCAAACCGCGTGCAACATGCCCTCAGGGCTTACACTCCCGCGGAACAGAAAGCGGTAAGAGCAGCAGCCCGTGCTTTCAGAGTAAATCCCGCATTTGATTCGGAGCAGGTCCTTTTGGAACTCGGTGTGGGAGAGGCCCTCACGTCCTTCCTTGATGCAAAGGGTGTTCCGCAGATGGTGGAGCGCACAGCCATCATATGCCCGCAGAGCCTTATGGCGGCATGTTCTCCCAAGTCGAGAAAGATCTCCATGGCCATAGATGACATGGACAAGTACGACAAGGCGGTGGATGAAGTTTCCGCTTACGAGGCTTTGACAAAGCATTTCGAGGAGGAAAAGAAAAAGGCGGAAGAGGCAGCGGCCGAGGAGCAGAAGGCAAAGGAAGAGGCTGCCAGAAAGAAAGAGGAAGAAAAGGAAAAGGCGAAGAAAGAGAAAGAAAAGGCAGCGGAGCAGGCAAAGAAGGAAAAGAAGTCCGAGCGCCGCAAGGCCCAGATCGAGCGTTCGCTGATCTCCACGGGAATGAGTGTTCTGAAACGGGGACTGTTTAAGACAGTTTTGAAAAATCTGATATGATCTTTGATAAATTGCGTGAAATTAATTTTGCGCAATTTATTTTATTTTTACTTGTTATATTAAGCCATATGGAGTAAAATTATCGGGCAAAACATAATGATTTAAAGGTGGATTATGACAGAACGGCTTTGGAATATACTAACGGATTCTTTCCTTAAAATACTGGTGCCCGGACTTAAGATGACGATACCCCTCACCGTCATCTCCTTTGCTTTGGGAATGGTGATAGCGCTTTTGGTCGCTATGGTCCAGGTGGCTGAGGTTCCGGGGCTCAAGCAGCTCAGCAGGTTTTACGTCTGGATCATCAGAGGAACGCCTCTTTTGGTACAGCTTTATGTAGTTTTTTACGGACTTCCCCGTCTGGGGATCCTGATCGATCCTTTCCCGGCTGCGGTGATCGTTTTCTCTGTCAGTGTCGGAGCCTACGATTCCGAGACCATGAGAGCGGCCATCGAATCGGTTTCCAAGGGACAGATCGAAGCGGGGTACTGTGTGGGCATGTCCTATCCACAGATCATGAGGAGGATAGTTCTTCCTCAGGCCTTCAGAACCGCATTTCCTCCGCTGTCCAATTCACTTATCGGTCTTGTGAAGGACACTTCTCTTGCCGCCAACATCACAGTGCTTGAGATGTTCATGGCCACCCAGAGGATCGTAGCAAGAACCTACGAACCTTTTGCATTGTATCTGGAAGTCGCTTTGATCTACCTGATCTTCTGCACTGTACTTACAAAGGTTCAGAGCGTGTGTGAAAAGAAACTGGCAAAATACGGCAAACGGTAGAGGATGATATGATCGAATTTGAAAACATTAACAAAGTATACGGTGAAAACTGGGTTTTGAGAAATGTGAACCTCAGGATCGAGAAGGGTGATGTGGTTGCGGTGCTGGGACCCAGCGGATCAGGGAAGACCACTATGCTACGTTGCATGAATTTCCTGGAAAAGGCGGACATTGGATCCCTGACTTTTGACGGAGTGGAGTATGACCTTCACGGCATCTCAAAGAAGAACGTGGCAGCCATCAGAAAAAAGACCGGATTTGTTTTTCAGAATTACAATCTGTTTCTTAATAAAACAGCTCTTCAGAACGTGACGGAAGGGCTGACCGTCGCAAGAAAAATGCCTAAGGAAGCGGCTATAGAAAAAGCGAAGGCTGCTCTGGACAGGGTGGGACTTTCGGAAAGATACGATTTCTACCCTTCCCAGCTTTCCGGAGGACAGCAGCAGAGAGTGGGGATCGCCAGGGCACTGGTGACAGATCCTGAGATCATTTATTTCGATGAGCCCACTTCCGCACTTGATCCCGAGCTCATCGGAGAAGTGCTGCAGGTCATGAAGAGACTTGCCAACGACGGTATCACCATGATCGTGGTGACTCATGAACTTTCCTTTGCCAGGGATGTTTCCGACAGGGTGGTGTTCATGGAAAACGGCGAGATCCTTAAGGATGTCCCGTCCAAAGAATTTTTCGAAAATCCCGGCGATGAAAGGATAAGGAGCTTCCTTAAGTCTCTCTCGGCGTGATGAATAAATCCAAAAAGGAGAAAAATAGATGAAAAAGTTAGTAGCACTGATCGGCTATTTTTTGGCCGGCGTATCACTCCTTTCTTTCGCAGGATGCGGTAAGAAGGACGACGGAGACATGCTCTCCAGGATCAAAAAGGATGGCAAGATCGTAATTGCCACAGAAGGAACATGGGCACCCTGGACCTACCACGACGAGAATGACAAGCTGGTGGGATTTGACATCGAGGTTGCCGAAAAAGTTGCCGAGAAACTCGGTGTAAAGCCTGAATTTATTGAAGGCGAATGGGATGGACTTCTTGCGGGACTTGAAGCGGGAAGATACGACATTATGGCCAACGGTGTGGAGATCACGGATGAAAGAAACGAGAAGTACGATTTTTCGACACCTTACGGTTACATCAGAACTGCCATCATCGTCCGCGGTGATGAGGACAGTATCAGATCTTTTGAAGATCTTAACGGAAAGACAACTGCCAACACTATTTCCAGTACATATGCAATGCTCGCAGAACAGTACGGAGCAAAGCCCATCGGTGTTGACGACCTGAATCAGACAATAGAGCTGCTTCTTGCGGGAAGGATCGATGCGACCCTGAATGCGGAAGTTACGTTTTATGATTATATAAAGGAACACCCGGAATCCAAACTTAAGATCGCTGCTCTTACAGAGGATGCTTCTCATGTGGCGATCCCCATGCCCAAGGGCGAAAAGGCAGATTCTCTCAGGAAAGCCATTGACAAGGCTATCGAAGAGCTTCGTGCGGACGGCACACTTACAAAGATCTCCGAGAAATACTTCGGAAAGGACATCTCAAAGTAAATGATATTCGATACACATGCTCATTACGATGATGAGCGATTCAATGAAGACAGGGAACAGCTTCTGGCGGATCTGAAAAATGAAAATGTGGGAGCTGTGGTAAATGTGGGAGCGACCTTTAAAGGCTGCGCTGCCTCCATGGTCCTGGCAGGCAGATGGGATTTTATCTATGCTGCCGTGGGCATACATCCCGACGACGTTCCTTTCATGGATGAAGATACCATGGAAAAACTCAGGATGTGGCTGAATGAGCCCAAATGTGTAGCTGTGGGAGAGATCGGTCTGGATTACTCGAGAGAGGACGCAGACAGGGAATGCCAGAAAACATGGTTCAAAAAGCAGCTTACACTCGCCAAAGAAGAGGGAAAGCCCGTGATAATCCACAGCCGTGATGCGGCGGAAGACACGCTTACGATCCTTAAGGAGTATGTAAAAGATCTTAAGGAAGCGGGAGAGAAGTGTTCGGAGCTTTTAAAGCATCCCGGAGTCATTCATTGCTTCTCCTACGGAACAGAACTTGCAAGAGAGTATGTTAAGATGGGCTTCTTCATTGGAGTGGGCGGTGTTTCCACTTTTAAAAACGGCAGGAAACTCAAGGAGGTCATTGCGGAAACTCCCCTTGAAAACATTGTCCTTGAAACCGACTGCCCTTACCTTGCACCTGTCCCTTTACGCGGGAGCAGAAATTATTCGGGAAACATCAGGTATGTTGTGGATGCGATTTCTGAGATAAAGGGTGTAAAAGCGGAAGAAATTGAAAAAATCACATTTGAAAATGCAAAAAAATTGTACAGGCTGCAATAGCCTGTACATTTTTTGTCAGATTACAGATTACGTTTATGATATTCCGGACTGGCTTGCTTCTGCAGATCCTCCCACATCTTCAAAGATGTCATCCATATTTACGGGATTTTCCTCGGTGAGGAGTTCCAAAGCGGTGTCCGGGGCAACGGTGTCCTTCATGCGGGCTCTTGCAATCCTTCTGTATTCCGCTGCGGACATTCCGAAGGCCTTTTTAAAGGATTCGCAGAAGTAGCTGGATCCGCTGCTGAAACCGAGATCGTAGCTGATACGAACAATGGTGCGATCTGTCTCCGTTAAGAGACTGAGAGCCTTTGAAAGACGGTATTTGCTCAGGTAATTGATGGGAGCCGTTCCCAAAAAGTCTTTGAAGAGCTGGGTGCATTTACTCTTTTTGCAGCCAGCGGAAGCGGCAATCTCATCCAGGGCGACTTTCTCCGGGTAGTGTTCCACGATATAGAGAAGCATGTTTTTAAGGGCATATACATCCACAAAAGCATCCGGAGCAGTGGTGGGATGAGAAGATGTGTTGAAGTAGAGCAGTTCGAACACTCTCATGTAAAGTATCTGGATGGCAAAATCAGACCAGCGGTCACCTTTTGTTTCCAGCAGTTTTTTGATGGTGTTAAGGATCTCTGCCTGCCAGGACACGCCATCCGTGAGAAGTACATAGGAGCAGCCGTAAACCGAAGTGAAGGGCTTCAGATACTTCATTTCAAACATGGGATTGGCAGAGAGCAGGGAAGGATTCAAAAGTATCCTTATGTATTCGCACTCCTGATGCTCTGCATTATAGGCATGATTAACTCTGTGGCTGTTGATGAAGATGCCCTGTCCTTCGTAAACGGGAACTTGGACTCCTTCGACAACAAATGTCATGTTGCCGGAGAGTATGTAATCAAACTCCATATCGTAGTGCCATTCGGCTGTGGTCACAAAGTCGGGATAGTAGGAAAGACGCTGTTCTTTGATAGAGACCGGGAATTCCGGATTGTCGTATTTGATATGCTCGGATGCATCATAATTGTAATAGGAATAATTGTTCATTTTGCCTCCTTTGAACAAACAGATGTCGGATTGTTATACAAATTATAAGAAAAAATCCCGGTTTTGTACATTAAATATTTAAAAAAAATGTGGCATCCAAGATCGGATGCCACTCTATTCAAAGGGGGAGGGAAAATTATAAGCAGCTTTCAAATGCCTTTAAAGCACCGTTTGCACGGATAAATTCCAGATTTTTGACCGTAAGTGCTTCAAAGCCGGGGATCTTTGTAAGATCTTTTCCCCAGAAGGAGGTATTTGTCATTACGTCATGAACGAGAGCTTCTGCACTCGCATTTCTGCGCTCATAGTAGAATTCCAGAACAGGTCTGTCATCCTTAACGTAGTAATTGTTTCCTGCAGGACGTCTGCAGAGAAGGCCAGTGTCGTCCAAAGCGGAGATCTCGCTTGAGTAGTGGGCGATCAAAAGCGCAAAACTCATGGCGAGGCACTTGGGAAGCTCTTTCCTGCTTTCAAAGTACTCTTCGAAGCTGGGATAGTTTCTTGCCAGCCATTTGGAAGTAGAATTTAAAGTAATGCTCAAAAGTTCGTGATTAACGAAGGGATTGTTAAAACGGTCGGAAACCGCAGCGGCAAAATCATTCAGATCCTTCTTGTCAAGAGGGAGAGTGGGGATGATCTCGTCGTTCAGCATCTTGTTCATGAAGCCCTTGACAATGTCGTCATGCATACAGTCACGAACGATGTCGAAGCCCGCAAGATAGGCTCCGGGTACGAAACCTGTGTGGGCTCCGTTAAGGATACGGACCTTGCGCTTCTTGTAAGGTGTTACGTCGGGAACCACAGGACAGTTGAGGCCGGCCTTCTTAAAAGGAAGCTTGTCGGAAAGCCATTCCGGACCCTCGATGTTCCAGACACCGAAGACTTCGCCCACATCAATGAGATCATCGTGGTAGCCGTTTGTTTCTTCAAGTTTTTCAACTTCTTTTTCGTCTCTGATCCTTCCGGGAACGATCCTGTCAACCAGTGTGGAGCAGAAAAGGCAGTCGTTTTCAATGTATCTTACAAAAGCTTCGGGAAGCTTCCACTGATCGGCGTATTGTTTTACGCACTTCAAAAGCTCCTTGCCGTTGTTGTCGATGAGTTCGCAGGAGAGGATCACAAGTCCGGGCTTTCCTGCATTAAAACGGGCAAAAAGCACCTGGGTGAGCTTGCCCGGGAAAGAGGAAGCGGGGGTGTCCGACAAAGAACAGGCCGGATCGTAGGCGATCCCTGCTTCGGTGGTGTTTGAAACGATGTACTCCAGATCTTCGGAAACAGCAAGCTTCATCATCTCGTCCCAGCCTTCGGATGTGTAAGGGTTCAGGCATCTTGAAACGGAGGAGATAACACGCTTTTTGTCGATCTTTTCTCCTGCTATGCTGCCTCTTAAGTAAAGAGTGTAAAGACCTTCCTGAGCATTGATCATATCGGTGAGGCCGTTGGCTATGGGTTGTACAAGAACGATCTTGCCGTTCCATCCTGCCTTTTCGTTGGATACATCAAACCAGTAATCCGCAAAGGCACGAAGGAAATTGCCTTCTCCGAACTGGAGGACTTTTTCGGGAGCTTTCTCAAGGATGTAACCCTGATAGCCGCTTTCTTTTAATGTATCGTAGTTCAGTTTTTTCATACTCATCATCCTCTTTGACTAAAAAAGAATTTTAGCGACAAAAATACATCCTGCCGCATTGTTGTTTTGTTACATTATAACCCTCTTTTTTTAAAATGAAATAGTTAGTTTTGTGAAAAATTATTGTGAAAATTGCTGTCAGATTATTGCCTGAAAACAAAAATACCTGTATAATTAACAAAGCTTGACGGAGCGGAGGTTAAAATGGCTACCAAGATTCAATCTTTTAATCCCAGGCAGGTGATGTGCAGAAAGGATTTCGAGATCCAGCACAAGCGTGACACCTACCTTCAGAATGTTGAACTGCATCATCACGACTTTTACGAGATCTATTTTCTCGTTTCCGGTGATGTGACTTACTCTATAGAAGGAAAGCTTTACAGGGTCGTTCCCGGGGATGTGCTCCTGATCAGCCCCAGGGAACTGCATCAGATCTTCATCAAATCCGATGCCGAGGCCTACGAGCGGTACGTCCTCTGGATCGATCCCGCCATGCTCACAAGGCTTTCGACGGAGACCACAAATCTCGAAAAGTGTCTGAATCCCGCAAGAGATGGCTACACAAACCAGCTTCGCATTCCCATTGAGTACATGAATGAGGTGGGGAACCTTATGGAGGGCATATACCGCGAGTCCGACTGCGAGGGTTACGGCGGTGACCTGATGCAGGAGAGCCTGATCGTGCGTCTGCTCGTCCTGATCAACCGCATAGCTGATTCAAAGTCCGAAAAGAATGATGAGGAACCCTACACCAACATGCTGGTGGCAGGTGTCATAAATTACGTTAACGAGCACTACGGGGAGACCCTTTCACTGGACGATATGGCTGAAAGGCTCTATGTCAGCAAGTACCATCTGAGTCATGAGTTCAGAAGGCAGATGGGAACGGGGGTCTACCATTACATACAGAAAAAAAGAGTGCAGATCGCAAGACAGCTCCTGGCTCAGGGAGAAAAGCCCAACAATGTGTACCGACGCTGCGGCTTCGGGGATTACGCCGGCTTCTACCGGGCCTTTAAGGCTGAGTACGGAGCGGGCCCCAGGGAGTTCGCCGCATCTCTTAAGCAGTAAGAAAATTAAAAAGAGATAAAAATTGTACTATATTTAGTCATTTTTTTACGTTGAAAATGCTTAAATAATTTTATATAATATCCGAAACTACTGTCGACATCATGATCACACCAACATCGATCAATTAAGTTTCGGAGGATCCATTTATGAAATTCGGTTATTTCGATGACGCAAATCGCGAATACGTCATCACCACACCAAAAACGCCACTTCCCTGGATCAACTACCTCGGAAGCAATTCCTTCTTTTCACTGATCTCAAACACCTGCGGAGGCTACACCTTTTACAAGGATGCAAAGCTGTTGAGACTCACGCGCTATCGTTACAACGATTGTCCCGTGGACATGAACGGAAAGTACTTCTACATCAAGGACGGGGACACCGTCTGGAATCCCGGATGGCAGCCTGTCAAGACGGAGCTTGATGAGTACGAGTGCAGACACGGTATCGGATACAGCAGGTTCCACGGCAAAAAGAAGGATGTTACAGCCGATGTAACAACCTTTGTTCCCACCAACGACAATTGCGAAGTTACAAGGATCGTGATAAAGAACAACAGCGCAGGCGAAAAGGAACTGCAGCTGTTTTCCTACGTTGAATGGTGCCTTTGGAATGCCGATGACGACATGAAGAATTACCAGAGAAATTTAAGCACCGGAGAAGTGGAGGTCGTGGATTCAACCATCTTCCACAAGACAGAGTACAGAGAGAGAAGAAATCATTACGCTGTTTACTCAGTGAATGCAAAGATCGACGGCTTTGACACATCCAGGGATGCTTTTACAGGTGCCTACTGGAGAAGTGCCGCAGATCCCGAAGCAGTTGAAAAGGGACAGCTGACGGGTTCCATCGCTTCAGGCTGGTGCCCCATAGCTTCGCATCAGATCGATCTGAAACTGGCCCCCGGCGAAGAAAAGAGTTTCATCTTTGTTCTGGGCTACATTGAGAACCCGGAAGAAGAAAAGTGGGAAAGCTACGGCGTGATCAACAAGAAGCGCGCATGGGAAATGCTTTCCAAGTTTAAGACAGACGAGCAGTTCTTTGAGGCTTTTGATGAACTCAAAAAGTACTGGGATGAACTGCTTTCAAAATACACTGTGAGATCCGCGAACGACAAAGTGAACCGTATGGTAAACATCTGGAATCAGTACCAGTGCATGGTCACCTTCAACATGTCCCGTTCCGCATCCTACTTTGAGACAGGTATCGGCCGTGGAATGGGCTTCCGTGATTCCTGCCAGGATCTCCTCGGTTTCGTTCACCTGATCCCCGACAGAGCAAGAGAAAGGATCATCGACATCGCATCCACCCAGTTTGAGGATGGTTCCGCCTACCATCAGTACCAGCCTCTCACAAAGAAGGGCAACGCTGACATCGGTTCCGGCTTTAACGACGATCCCCTTTGGCTCATTGCAGGCACAAGCGCCTACATCCGTGAGACGGGAGATGTTTCGATCCTCAGTGAGACCGTGCCTTACGATAATGATATGACCAAGGCCACAACTCTTATGGAGCATCTTAAGAGATCCCTGGATTACATTATAAACCACAAAGGTCCCCACAACCTTCCTTTGATCGGACGTGCCGACTGGAACGACTGCCTGAACCTGAACTGCTTCTCTGCTGTTCCCGGAGAGTCCTTCCAGACCTTCGGACCCAGTGAAGGACCTGTGGCGGAGTCTGTGTTCATCGGCGGAATGTTTGTAAAATACGGCGAAGAGTACGCCCAGCTGGCAGAGCTTCTGGGAGACAAGGCCGAGGCCGAAAGAGCAAGAAAAGAAGTAAAGATCATGACGGAAGCCGTTGAAAAGGACGGATGGGACGGCAAGTGGTTCGTTCGTGCCTATGACGCCTACTCACACAAGGTGGGTTCCGATGAGTGCGAAGAGGGCAAGATCTTCATTGAACCCCAGGGCTTCTGCGTAATGGCAGGCATCGGCAAGGATAACGGCAAGGCTCTCGCAGCCCTTGATTCCGTAAAAGAAAAACTGGATTCCGACTACGGTATCATGATCCTTCAGCCCGCTTACACCAGATACCATCTTGAACTTGGCGAGATCTCTTCCTATCCTCCGGGGTACAAGGAAAACGCAGGCATATTCTGTCACAACAATCCCTGGGTCTCCATTGCGGAAACCGTTATGGGAAGAGGAGACAGAGCTTTCGAGATCTACAGAAAGACCTGCCCTGCCTACACCGAAGAGTTCTCTGAGATACATTTTACGGAACCTTACGTTTACTGCCAGATGGTGGGCGGACGTGATGCAAAGTTCCACGGACAGGGCAAGAACAGCTGGCTTACGGGTACCGCTGCATGGACATTTGTAAACATCTCCCAGTACATCCTCGGTATCTATCCCACACACAGGGGACTCAGCATCAATCCCTGTGTGCCTTCCGATTTCGGTGATTTTGAGATCGTGCGTAAATTCCGTGAGGGTACTTACAACATCAAAGTCAGGACCAACGGCTCTCAAAAGGGCGTTAAGAAGATGACTGTTGACGGTAAGGTCTGCGAAGGAAACATCGTTCCTTATGAAAAAGGAAAGATGATTTACAACATTGAAGTTGAAATGTAATTGTGTTAATATTAGCAGAGGTGTGCGAAAGCATCACCTCTGTGTTTTTATCAGATAAAACAATTTAATATATTTCCTTCATATAATATGAGGGTTCCCTTAAAAACAAGGGTAGAAGGAGTAATAATGGACTTATTTTTTTACGAGACACACCTTCACACCTGCGAAGCCAGTGCCTGCGGATCGACACCGGGAAAGGATTACATCAGGGCTTACAAAGAGGCGGGATATGCCGGTATCTTTGTAACAGATCACTTCTTTAACGGAAACTCCGGAGTACCGAGAGATCTTCCCTGGGAAGAAAGGATCGAACTTTACTGCAAGGGGTACGAACACGCCAAAGAGGAAGCCGACAAGGTCGGAGGGATCGATGTTTTCTTCGGACTGGAGGTAAACTTCAGGGGAGATGAGTTCCTGATCTACGGACCTGACAAAGACTGGCTGAAGGCGCATCCCGACATCATGATCTGGAGTCACGACGAACTCAGGAAGGAGCTTCACAGTATCGGCGGCCTCATGATCCAGGCTCATCCCTTCAGGGACAGGGATTACTTACAGGCTATTTACGTTCATCCTTATCAGGCTGACGGATTTGAGGGCTATAATGCGGGAAACCGTGGCTACAGCGACTGCTATGCCTTTGAATTCGCCCGCAGGAACAGGATAAAGATGACCAGCGGCTCGGACATCCACAATGTTTCCAAGATCACGGACCATATAGGAGGCATATGCTTTACGGAACGCCTCAAAGGGCCTAAGGATTACGCCGCTAAGTTTTTAAACGCATCCGAGACGGTCGCACTGATCAAGGATGACGAAAAGATCTATAAAGAAGCTGTGGCAATGCTGAACGATCACAATATGGGATTTGTGACCTACAGCGACAGGGTTACGCCTGATCCCGCCAAGTCGCCTTTTACAAAGGAGATCTTTGTGGCGGACAGAAATGATGAGGACGTGCCTTACACGCCATATAATGTTTTGGAGGTTAAGATATGAGTATACCGGCTATTGTAGCTGTGGTCGTTGCATCGCTGATCGTTATCGGAATGCTTATCGTGTTCTACTTTTTCGCGTGCTACGTTGCTCTGCCCAAGAATTCCCTTGAAAGAAGCATAAAATGGGAAAAGGATCACAATTTCTACCGTGATTTTGACACAAGAGAAGTGAAAGAGTACGAGATCAAGAGTTTTGACGGATACATACTACACGCTTACTTTGTTCCCAACAGGGACTTCCCGGATGGTAAAAAGTTCATCATCATCAATCACGGCTACACATCTTCTCATTACGGATCTTTAAAGTATCTGAACAAATGGATGGAACTGGGATACCAGTGCGTGCTCTACGATGACCGCTATCACGGCAAGAACCTGAAGAACAGAAGATCCTGCAGTACGCTGGGGATCAGGGAAGCAAAGGATATGATGGCTGTGGTGGAAGACACCTACATGCGTTACGGAAACGACATCTATCTCGGACTTCAGGGAGAGTCCATGGGCTCAGCTATGGAGATCACGGCTCTTAAGTACAAACCAAAGGTACACTTTATCGTTAACGACTGTGGCTTCGCAGATCTTTACAATGTTCTGGAAGGAGCCCTCAAGGCTCAGTTCGGATTTCACAAGTGGCTGATCTGGCCCTCAAGCTGGATGTGCTCTCTTGTGTTCGGATGGAGCTTCTTTAAGAGCCGACCCATTGATTCACTGAAGGACAACACGATACCGATCTGTTTCATCCACGGAGAGGCAGACACCTTCATAAAACCTGAAAATTCCCTGAGGATGGCACAGGCAAATCCGGCTTATTCAGAGCTTCACATCTTCCCCAAGGCAGCCCATGCGGAAACTATGCTCGTGGATGAGGACAGATACTTAAGGATCTTAAAAGCCTTCCTTGCCAAGGTCGAAGACATCGAAGAGGGTAAGGCGGAAAATGTTTCCGCGGATGATTTTTCGGGTGGACTTGAAAAGTACCTGAATGACTGAATTGGCTGAAAATTGCACACTCCCATAGGAATGTTACGAATTTAAGATTTTTTAAAAAGTGGCATTGACAAGGGTTCTTTTCTGTGCTAAAATCTCGTTCGTGCCTTGCAGAAAGCAAAGCATGAGATGCGGAAATGCTGGAATTGGCAGACAGGCATGACTAAGGATCATGTGGTCCAAGACCGTGAGGGTTCAAGTCCCTTTTTCCGCAGGATAACAAAAAGGTCGTAGGTAAAAACCTACGACCTTTTTTGTTATCCGGAGCGAAACGTGATCATGAACCCGAGGGTTCATTCTCCGCTTCGCTCCGGTCGGCGCTAAGCACATGCCACCGGCATGTAGCGCCCCTTTTTCCGCAGGACATATATTAAATTATAAAAGCGGGAACGTCGCTTGAACCCGAGGGTTCATTCTCCGCTCCCGCACATTTTTTTAATATTCTTTAGATACTGCCTCTTCGTTGATTTTGATCTCTTCGTCGTCTTCGCCGCTGTTTCCGCTCTTCTGGAAGATCTTTAAGAAGCCGTCCTTTTTCTTCTTTGATTTGCTTGTGAATTCCGCCACCTTCGGAGCATCATGTACCTCGATGCGGACCGCAGAGTCTGCGGGATCGGTCTCGACTCCGTCTTCGGGAACTGCGAGAGTTTCCACGGATTCAACTGTTCCCACAACTTTCGAGCGGATCTCGTCCTTACGAAGATCCTCAGCCAGCTGCTCGGCACTCTTGTTCTTCTCATGGGCCTGCTCGATGAGACGGAGATAGAGCTGCCCTTCGGACATTGCAGACAGCTGGGCACTGATCTCTTCTGAGTTCTTGGTGAGTTCCTTCATCTTTTCTTCGTAATTCTTAAGAAGCTCCTCGTACTCACGGCGAACCTTGAGATAGGTGTATTCAAGGGAATTCTTGATCTGATTGATGGCATCGTCTGTGTAGATCATGGAAGCTGCGTAGATGTCATCGGAACGGTTCAATGCTTCATCTTTGATCTCTGCAGCCTGACGCTCTGCATTCATCAATGCTCTGGCCTTTGATTCCTGAGTCGCCTCGTATTGCTCGCTGACTTCGTAAACCGCCTGATTCAGTTCTTCAAGGAGAGTGAGTATGCGCTTCCTGGAAACGATGATGTCTTCTCCGGAGTAAGCGCTTTCCTTGCAGTTTGCCAGGTAAATATGGAATTTTTTCATTATTTCTTCAAGTTTTTCAGGCATTTTAAAGCCCCCTTTTAGTTTAGACTGCTTAAGCTGAAGTTAAGATCAGGTTTAAAGCCTGCACTGTTTTTGTTTAATGTTACCACAAGAAGGACATCGATCACGTCTTCCTTATCCGGAACGAAATAAGATCCGGGAAGGCGGATGGCTCTGACCTCGGTGACATTTCCGTCTTTCGTCATCTTTCCCGATCCTGTGGGCAGAACCTCGAAAACTTCCTTTGGAGCAGTTTCCTTAATGAAGTATGTGATGGTAAAGGAAATGTCCGAAAGAAGGGAGCAGGTGTAGATCGTACTGATATGTTCCCCGTCGGCTTCGTAATCACATTTATCAAAACAGGACGGGAATTCTATGTTATAGCTTCCGGAGAGATCAACAACTCCAGAAGGCCGGTCAAGTTGCAACTCCATCGGTGTCGGAGAGGCGGTGGGAACAGGAGTGGCTGTAGGCTCCACCAATACCACCTTTACAGTCGGAACGGGTCCGCTTTGGGAAGGGGAAACCGTTTCCGGGAGTTTGTCAGAAAAGCATCCTTCACAAAGAAATAACAATATTAAAACGAAACAGACACTCTTCTTCATAACCGTTTTTCGCCTTTCACAACAAAACTATTTTTACACAAAAGGCCACTTTTATCAAGATGTTTTTGACTTTTGAAAGAAAGTCGGATATACTAACAACGTTGGCTTTTGCAGTGATCCGGGACGTATGGGAGCAGATCACGGAGCCGAATGCAATGACAGGGGGAGAAAATGGCGCGTTATACCGAAAAGCTGATACTCGGCAAATTTGAAGAAATGCTTGAAGCGATGCCTTTTGACAAGATCACCGTTTCGGCACTGGCTAAGAATTGCGATATCAGTCCAAACACTTTTTATTATCATTACAAGGACATATATGAACTTCTTGAACACTGGTTCAACACCTGCACACAGCAGTTCCTTGGATCAAGACCTGAAGGAGAACCCTGGGAGGAGACGATAAAAGCGGTTTTAAAGATGCTTCAGACCCGTCCCAATATTGTTTACAACGTGTACGATTCACTTTCCAGAGAAAACCTGGAAAGATACGTTTTTAAATCTGCCGAGGGGGCATTTTTTAAACTTGCCCAGACTAAGACCGATGGCTTCGACATTGATCCCGAGATGCTCAGAACCATTTCAGACATTTGCTGCTATGCAGTTCTGGGCTTTTTCCTTAAGTTTATCTGGAGCCGCATGTCTCTGGACATAGACAAGTCCATCAACCAGATTAGCACAGCCATCAACACGGCTATCGAAATGTACATTGCAAGTGCGTTGGCAGGCATAGATATTTTAGGATAGATTTTTAAATGTATTCAAATTTATACAGATTTTAAGGTTTCCTTATTTTTGAGGAAACCTGTTTTTTTGCCAATTGCTCGCATGTATCTAATATAGTATATTAGTTCCGTGAGAACGGCGAAAACAGGCGAAAAAGCAAATATATGCCTGATAGAAACATTTTTTGGGGGCTGTTCTTAATGACGGGGCGACGGGAAGGTTTGCCTGTGAAAAAAAGGAGACTGATATAATGAATAAGGTAAAGATCATTACTGATTCCTGCTCGGATCTCAGCAGAGATCTGCGCGACAGATACGACATTGATTATGCAAAAATGTACACGGAGTACGAGGGCAAAGAAACAGCTGCCAGTCTGGACTGGGACATTTACACTCCCCGGGAACTGTACAGCATCATGCGGGACGGAAAGCGCGTTTTGACAACTCAGGTACCGGTGCAGGAGTTTAAGCGAGTTTTTAATCAATATGTCAACGAAGGATTTGATATAGTCTACATCGGCTGCTCTTCCAAGCAGTCGGGATCGGTGAACACCGGTTTTGTGGTTGCGAAGGAGATCATGGAACAGAATCCGGGACATGAGATCTTTGTTGTGGATGCCCTGAATGCGTGCATGGGCGAGGGAATACTTGCGATCCGCGGTGCAGAGTACAGAGATCAGGGGAAGAGTGCAAAGGAGATCTTTGAACTTTTAAACAAAGAAGCAAAAACAGTTAATGAATACATCACGGTGCATTCTCTGGATGCATTGAAAAGAGCGGGGAGAGTCAAGGCTTCCGCAGCATTTCTCGGGAATCTTTTCGGCGTAAAGCCCATTCTTATTTCAGATAAGAACGGTGACCAGGTTCCCATCAAAAAGGTCAAGGGCAGACAGACTTCGCTGAATGAGATCGTTAATCTTCTTAAGGAAAGCATCGTGGATCCGGAAAAGCAGACGATCTACATCGTTCATGCGGACTGCGAGGAGGAAGCAAAGGAACTGGAGAAGATCGTTAAAGAGCAGATCCCCTGCAAAGACACTCACATCTCATACATCGGACCCATCATCGGTGCCTCCATCGGACCTGATGCCATCGGACTTTTTGCATTCGGTAAAGAAGTAACGTTTGTTGCGGGAAATTGATATTGAGGGACAATATGGAAACAAAAGTACTTTCTGGTGAACTCTATTCATCACTTATAAAGGGCGGCGCTGCAAATCTTCGCGCCAACGCGCAGATAGTAAACGACCTGAATGTTTTTCCCATTCCCGACGGAGATACGGGAGAAAATATGAGTCTTACAATAACCGGAGGAGTCACAGCTGCGGAAAATGCGGGATCTTACTCGCTTTCTGACATGTCTGACACCATCGCAAACGGTATGCTTCTTTCTGCAAGAGGAAACTCGGGGGTTATCCTTTCACAGTTTTTTTCGGGCATTGCCAAGGGATTTACGGGCAGTGAGAATGCTGATGTGAAGACTGTGGGCTTTGCCTTTAAATCGGGAGTACGTCGTGCCTACGAAGCAGTTATGAAGCCCACGGAAGGAACGATGCTGACAGTTGCGAGAGAAGCGACTGAATATGCCTGCAACAGGATAACAGACAGCAGTACAATGGAGAGCTTCTTTTCGGATGTGCTGGAGGAGATGAACCGTTCTTTGGAACGAACTCCTCAGCTTCTGGATGTTCTGAGGGAGGCCGGAGTCATCGACAGTGGCGGAGCAGGACTGGTTTACATCATTGACGGAATGAACAAGACACTGAAGGGGGAACACATTTCCGATGCGTCCCTTTCCTTTGGGGCAAAGGCTGTGGACACCAGCAGATTTACGGCAGATTCCGTAATGGAGTACGGTTATTGCACGGAATTTCTTCTGCAGCTCCAGAATTGCAAGGTTGATGTGGAAAATTTCACCATCGATCCCATATTGGAATTCTTGAATTCCATAGGAAACTCTATTGTAGCATTTAAGACGGGCTCCATTGTGAAGGTACATGTTCACACCATGACGCCCGGAAAGGTTTTCGACTTCTGTCAGCAATTCGGTGAATTCCTGACACTTAAGTGCGAAAACATGACCTTACAGCACAATGACACTATAGCGAAGGAAGTGAAAAAAGCCGACAGTGCGGCGGACAGAGGCGAACACAGGAAGTTTGCGACTGTCACCGTGGCTACGGGGGACGGAATCAAGGAGACTTTGAAAACTCTGGGGGCTGATCTTGTAATAGACGGAGGACAGGGTAAGAACCCTTCTTCCGAAGATTTCATCGAGGCCTTTGATACGGTTAATGCAGACACTATTTTTGTACTTCCGAACAACGGAAATATTGTGATGGCAGCACAGCTTGCTGCAGACATCTACAAGGACTCGCAGGTTATTGTGATCCCTTCCAAAAGTATCGGAGACGGATACGCAGCTCTCAGTATGCTTTCATATGACAGCGGAGAAAGCGAAACCATCGCATCGGAAATGAAGGAAGCGATGCAGGGGGTCGTAACGGGAGAAGTGACTCGCTCCGTGAGAGATGCAAACATTGACGGTGTTGAGATTAAAAACAATGACTTTATCGGCTTTTCAGGGAAGAATATGCTTTCATCAAATGCTGACAAGCTGGAAGCAGCTACTGAGATGCTCACCAAGCTGGAAGCGGCTTCCCACGAAGTCATGATAGCGATCTACGGAAATTCCGCAACCACCGAGGAACGAAAGGAATTCCGCCGCATTGCGGGAGAAAAATTCCCCCGCACGGAGCTTTACGAGATCGATGGCGGCCAGGATGTTTACGATTTTGAGATAATACTGGAGTGACAATTGCACGATTCGTGCCGGAAGTGAAGCATGATCTGATAATGTGAGGATGAGTCTGAGCAGAGACAGGGAAGGTTTCACGGAGGCTGAAGAGCGAGAAGACAGGATGAGCTCAGTTATAAGTGAAGCATGAACTGATAATGTGAAGATGAGTCTGAGCAGAGATGGGGAAGGTTTCACAGAGGCTGAAGAGCGAGAAGACAGGATGAGCTCAGTTATAAGTGAAGCATGAACTGATAATGTGAAGATGAATCTGAGCAGAGATGGAGAAGGTTTCACAGAGGCTGAAGAGCGAGAAGACAGGATGAGCTCAGTTATAAGTGAAGCATGAACTGATAATGTGAAGATGAATCTGAGCAGAGATGGGGAAGGGTTCACGGAGGCTGAAGAGCAAGGCAGCACACAAAAAAAAGAGGATCATAATGGATACTGTATTGATAATGATATTTGTGGCAGCGGGGATAACGGCGTATTTTGTGGCAGGGATCAATCCTGCCATCGTACTCTCCAACGCAATTTATAAGGAAGACATCAGAAACAATCCAAAGGGCAGCGGAAACCCGGGCTTTACTAATTTTAAGCGGGTTTACGGCAGTAAGTGGGCTTGGCTCGTGATGGGGCTGGACATAGGTAAATGTGTTCTGATCCTTGCGGTGTTCGGTTACATTTTTGGACGGTACGGCGAAGTGCATGGACTTGATTGCAACCTCCGCCAGATCGGAATCGCATTTACGACACTTTGCGCATCGATTGGACATGATTTCCCTGTTTACTACGGCTTTAAGGGCGGTAAAGGCTTCCTGGTTAACATTGCGGCCCTCTGGTTTTACGACTGGCGCGCAGGACTTGTGGGGGTTGTGCTTCTTTGCCTGCTCCTGTTCACGTTAAAGTACATGTCGGTCGCTACAATGGCAGCGATCCTTTCAGCACCTGTCGTGCTGCTGATCGTTGGCGCAGAGCCCTGGACAATAGGGCTTTCTTTTGCCTCGGCCCTTCTCATGATCTTCCGCCACAAAGAGAACATCAAGAGGCTGATGACCGGAACAGAGCGGAAGTTCAGCTTCGGGCATGCTCACTGAGGATGAAGCCACCACTTATATAATTGTTAATCTGCCTACATCTTTGATGATTTTGCCCCGGCGTTCCTGCCGGGGTTTTTCTTGGCCTTTCCCTGACTTTTCTCTCCCGAGGAATTCTTGGCCTTTCTCTGACCTTTCTCTGCCACTGTTTTTGTTGACATTTCCCTTTACCGGCGGTATAATCCCCGACACAGGCAATTCTTGGGACGCAAATCCCTCTTTTTTACCTAAATCCCACAAAACCTTCGTTTTAGTTAAACAATTCCCCCTCGAGCGCGAGCGAAAGTCGCGCGAAGCCTTGCTTTTTTACCTAAAGAGGATAAAAACTTCCGTTTTAGGTAAAGATTTCGCCATCGAGCGCGGGCTTTGACCGCGCGAAGACTTGTATTTCTTACCTAAAGAGGACAAAAACTTTCGTTTTAGGTAAAGAATTCACTTTTGGCTCTTTTTCTTTAGAGCCGCAACTCTATTATTCTTTGATTCGAAAGGAAAAAAACCATGAATGACTTTATCAACTTAATGAAGGAACGGGTAACACTACTAAAAAAGGCTGTCAGAGCAGCTGAAGCTGACATCGACAGATTTCCGGATGGGCGATTGCGAGTCAACAAGACCGGGCAGGGATGCAATTACTATGTTGTGACAAAACGAGGAGATACTACCGGAGACTATATTCCTGCAAAGAACAAGGAACTCGTGAAACAATTGGCGCAAAAGGATTACAACAAACTGTTTCTGAAACGGGCAGAGACAGAACTTAAATATTTGAAGAGGGCTGTAGCGGGGCTTGAGGGGAATAACACAGATGCTGTTTTTAAAAACCTTTCGGATGAAAGGAAGAAACTTGTAACACCATACATTCTGACCGATGAACTCTATGCCAGAGAATGGCAATTCATGAAGTTCAAAACCAATCCCTTTATGATTGAAAACAAAATATACGAAACGGCAAAAGGCGAAATGGTAAGATCGAAATCTGAGGTTTTGATCGCCAATATACTCTTTGAACTTGGAATACCTTATCATTACGAAAAACAGTTGGTGCTCCGCAATGGAGGGAAAAGGTATCCGGATTTCACGCTTTTGAATGTCAGGACAAGAAGAGAGATTTATCTTGAGCATTTTGGCTTGCTTGATGATCAGGAGTACAGAACGGGCTGTCTTCATAAGCTTGATGATTACATGGAAAATGGCATATACCTCGGCAGAGAACTGCTGCTCACCTATGAGACAGAAGAAAATCCGCTGAATATCAAGGGCATAAAGAAAATGCTTAAAGACTTGTTTCTTACCTAAAGGGAGAGAAAACCTTCGTTTTAGGTAAAGAATTCGCCATCGAGCGCGGGCTTTGACCGCGCGAAGACTTGCATTTCTTACCTAAAGAGGATAAGAACTTCCATTTTAGGTAAAGAATTCGCCATCGAGCGCGGGCTTTGACCGCGCGAAGACTTGCATTTCTTACCTAAAAAGGATAAAAACTTCCGTTTTAGGTAAAGAATTCGCCATCGAGCGCGGGCTTTGACCGCGCGAAGACTTGCATTTCTTACCTAAAAAGGATAAAAACTTCCCGTTTTAGGTAAATAATTTGCCATCGAGCGCGGAGGAGCGAGTATAACAGAAACTTTGTTTTTATTGCATTTGTGCCTGAAAGAGAGTAATATGAAACAAAAACTTCGGAGGCTAATCCATGAAAACAAAACTTGGTATTTCTACTACAGCGTATGCTGCAGGTGTTTTTCTTCTTGCACTTTTCGGAGGATACATTCCGCTGATCATTGCCGCAGGATACGTACTTATCGCAGAAGAGGATATGTGGCTTAAGAAAACGGTCGTAAAGGCTTTTGTGCTTCAGGTTGCTTTTTCCCTGCTCGCATTGCTTGTGAATGCAATTCCGACCTTAATGGCGTTCCTGAACAGCATCTTTCTTCTTTTTAACGGTAACTTCAGCTTCATATTCGTTAGCCGTTTCTTCGCGATCCTTGATGACGCACTTGACATTTGCCGCGATGTGGTGCTTGTTGTTTCAGCCTTTTTTGCTCTTAAGGAAAAGACTTTGAGCATAGGGTTTATCGACAGATTCGTAGAAAAGCATTTTTCATAAAAAGATATTTTTCATAGAAAAGAATTTTTTGAAGAAAAGCACACATGTAAAACAGCCGGGAGAGTGATCTTCCGGCTGAATTAAAAGAGGGATCGTCTTGGACACATACGGTACAGAATGGAACAGGGCAAAAAACAACCTTGTGAATGAAACAAAAAAACTTGGTTTCCCGGGCGAGCTCGGTGAACTCATTGCAAAGCAGTTGGGCAGCCCTAAGGCAATAAGCCGCATGATCGGCTATCTCGTAAATGTGAAACCGCGGAGCGAGGAACTGGTAGTGGATGAGATGCTTGCCATCTGCAGCGACATCGAGAGGTGGAAAGCTAAGAAGGAGAGCGAAGCCGCAAATGCGAGAATCAGCGAGTTTTACCGGAACGGATTAAGTTCAGATGACGATGAGGAAGAGTGGTAAAAGGGGCAAAATGAACTTAAACGATTATAAGAGCGATCTGGAATTACTTTATTCTGAACTCATGAAGCATCCTGCTTTTATACGGAACGAGAAAGATCCGGAAGAATTTCTGAGGATCTTCGAAAAGAATAAAGAAGGCATATGTGAGCTTGACAGCTTTGTGGATGCGCTGACCAATATGGTCATGTTTTTTGAAGACGGGCACACAAACATAGAACTGCCGTACACATCTGATGACCGGTGCTTAAATCTTAAGTGTGGCTGGAATGAAAAAAACTGTGATGAGCTGCTGGTGGAAGAAGGAGACGGAGATATACCCCAAGGTGCCCGCATATTGAAGATTGAGGGCACAAGCATTGAAGAACTTATCAATAGATCGGCGCAATGGATACCTCATGAGAACATCTATCTTGTGAAAAGCAGAATGGTGCATTATCCTTATCGTAATTATCACCTGTTCAGCGAAATGAACCTAAAAAAGCTTTTTGGAGCCAAAGAAAAGTATTCTGTTGATCTTCTTGTTAACGGGGAGAAGGTAACAAAGTCATTTGCGTTGGAGCATTACAATGGAGTCGCCGATTTTATCCCGGATGAGGAATTTCTGGCATATGAGGTGCAGAGGGATACGATCATCCTTCACCTGAATGCCTGTATCTGTAATGATGAATACAGAAATGCCTTAAGAAAAATGGCTGAGCTCTGTACATCACAGAATATAAAAACCTTTGTGCTGGATCTTTCCAAGAATATGGGCGGAGATTCTTCGGTGATCGGCGAGTTTCTGGAATACACAAATGCAAGGAAATACCGTCTTTATGAAATGACGGATTATACGTCAGGTGAAGAGCACATCAGTTCAGACCGTGATAAAGAGGTTGAAAATAAACAGCAAAACAATCTGTTTCCGAAAAACATGATCTGCAAAATATCACATGATACTTTCAGCAGTGCAAGGACTTTTGCAATTACACTCCTGGATAATGGAATTGCGAAAATCTGCGGCCTTCCGATGGGAGGTTGCCCAAATTCTTACGGGATGCCGAGAAAAATGCAATTGCCCAACAGCAAGATACGTTTTAGAGTGTCACGTGCGTATTTTAGGCGGCCTGATCCGGATAAAGATAATGAGATTACGGTTTTACCGATTAAAACAATATGCTGAAGAAAGCGGGTGGAAGATTTTGTACATGCCATAGGGTAATATGATGCAAGAGGATGTTCTGGTTATGAAATGATCACCCATATAAAGAAGGTCTCGGAAGTGTTCGTCCCGCTGCTCGACGTCTCCCTCCGTGAGGAGGGAGTGGATTGAAACCTGAATGACTGTCGGTTAAAACGACGGTCATTTTGCTACCCGACGCTAAGAGGGAGATAGTAATTACAATGAGTTACAGGGATAGATACATTGATTTAAGCTTTATTCATGATTATAATAAATTCACCCAGAAAGGAGATCGATCATGCCACACGTTGAGGTAAAATGCTTCCCGGGAAGGACGGAGGAGCAAAAGAAAGAATGCGCGGAAAGGATAACGAAGGCCATCGTTGAGACATTGGGATGCCAAGAGAAAAGTGTATCCGTAGCCATTAAGGACATTCCGGAAAGTGAATGGAAGGATAAGGTCTGGGACGCGCAGATCGTTGCGGATGAGGAGGTG